>Ga0074193_1000011_pt1 | contig 378032 bp, 338 predicted proteins | sample EPASupsiteHSE605_FD_64523 | JGI IMG/M metagenome (GOLD analysis project Ga0074193, IMG submission 64523) | Bioremediated contaminated groundwater from EPA Superfund site, New Mexico - Sample HSE6-05 | ecosystem: Environmental > Aquatic > Deep subsurface > Groundwater > Contaminated ... | reverse complement strand
TGAGCATGGATTTTTCTGGTGGGGCGGTTATGGCTGGTCTACGGGGGATCCTGCGTATCTGAATCTGCGGGCGGGCATTCCAGCTTCTCGAAGCGGGAGCATCATGCAAAATGGCAGCGCGGTGGCCGAACAGATCGGCGGGCAAATCTTTATTGATACATGGGGCCTTGTTGCGCCGGGAAACCCGTCTTTGGCGGCTCGAATGGCAGCCAAGGCGGCCAGTGTGACCCATGACGGCGACGGCATCTATGGCGGTGTTTTTATAGCCGCATGTGTAAGCGCGGCCTTCGAAGAACAGAACATCCGTGACATCATTGAAAAAGGGCTTTCCTATATTCCTCCCGAAAGCCGCTATGCGTGCCTTGTGCGCGAAATCATGGCGTTCCATGAAGTGCATCCGCAGGACTGGAAAACGTGTTTTGCCTATATTCAGGCAAGGCACGGCTACGATAAATACCCCGGAAATTGCCATATCCTACCGAATACAGCAGTCATCATCCTATCACTGCTGTATGGCAGAGGTGACTTCTCCGATACGCTCAACATCTGTAATCGCTGCGGGTGGGATACAGACTGCAATGTCGGCAATGTTGCCACTATCATGGGCGTGCGCGGCGGCCTTGCTGTTATCGGAGAGGCGTGGAGACGTCCCATCAATGATTTTTTGGCGTGCTCCAGCGTTGTGGGCTCTTTGAACATTCAAGATATTCCCTACGGAGCCTGTTACATTGCCAAACTAGCCTGGCGCCTGGTCGGCGAGCCCTTGCCGGAGCCTTATCGCGCCATCGCCGAAGAGCGCATCGACAGCTGCCATTTTGAGTTCCCCGGTTCTACGCATGCGATGGAAATCCGCGTCGAGCGCACGGATCCACATACAAACCAGACGACGGAAACATTTTTACTTAACACCGATGAAGCGGCGCATACCGGGCTGCGCTGCCTAAAAGTATCGGCAAAGCCTGTTAATCCGGGAGAACGTGTGTGCGTCTATAAGCGCACGTATCTGCGCCCTAGTGATTTTCACGACAGCCGTTATGACCCTGCCTTTTCTCCGCTGGTCTATCCGGGACAGACGCTGCATGTAAGCGCACTGCTTCCGCCGGGTGCGCCCGCGTGCGGGGTGCATCTGTATGCACGCAATGCCCGTAGCGGCTTTTTATATCTGGGCGAGATTCAGACGCTCAAACAAGGGGAATGGACCGAGCTGGAATATACGGTCCCACCAATGGATGGCGTGCTGCTGGACGAAATCGGATTAGCTTTTGAGGTTGCCGCGGTTCCAGATACCAAGACAGGCTTCAATATGCTTGTGGACGATTTTTATACGGACGGAGCGCCCTGCTACGCAGTTGACTTCTCCTGTGAAGAAACAGAAATCTGGACGGATATACACCGTGAAATCAGCCAGTTTACACGCCTGAAGGGTCTGTTTTACCTCGAAAATGGCAAGATTCATCTCTCCTGCGCCGATTCCGGAGAGGTTTACACCGGTCATTACAACTGGGGAAATTATGCCGCAAGCTTTTATATAGAACCTGTCTGCGGGGAAAATCATTACGTCTGTCTACGCTTACAGGGCGGAGTCCGGGGATACTTCGCGGGATTCGAGCCGGGCGGAAAATTTGTGCTTCTCAAAAATACGAAAAGCGGGCTACAGCGCCTTGCGGAAACTGTATTTGAGTGGCATGAAGGCACTGAATATATCCTTGAAGTTTGCGCAGAGGATAACCGCATTACGGCAAGGATAGAGCATGTGACACTGACAGCGGTTGATCAAGATCATCCCTATCTGGAAGGCTTCATCGGGCTTGCGGTGCGCGACGGCAGTCATCTGTGCAGCACCAGAATAGAGGTATACCCTTTAAAGACGAAGGGGGAATAACAAATGCGAATTCTGAATTGGGGTTCTTTAAACATCGATAAGGTTTATTTGATAGACCACTTTGCGGCCGCGGGCGAGACCATCAGTGCAGTGCGGTTGGAAACCTTTTGCGGTGGCAAGGGGCTCAATCAATCCATAGCGCTTGCGCGTGCGGGCGCTACGGTCTATCATGCCGGAGCGGTCGGGCCTGACGGAGAGGGGCTGTGTGCCCTGCTTCGGGAGGCGGGTGTAGACACACGATACTTGAAAACAGTCGAAGAACCGAGCGGACATGCCATCATTCAGAACGCTGGCGGACAAAACAGCATTGTCGTCTATGGCGGTGCGAACCTTCAGCTGAACGAACAGGATGCAGACGCTGCGCTGGAAGCTTTCGGCTCGGGTGATATGCTGCTGGTGCAAAATGAAACCGCCTGCGTTCCTTATGTGATGCACGCGGCAAAAAAGCGCGGAATGAAGATCGCGTTCAATCCATCGCCATTCCCCACAACCCTGGAGGAATATCCGGTTGATTTAACAGATATCTTTTTATTGAATGAGATTGAGGGACGTGCACTGGCGGCGATAAACTGCAAGACCAATGAGGAAATCCTGTGTGTGCTGCACCAAAAGTTTCCGCAAGCGGCAATCGTTCTAACTATTGGAGAACAGGGCGTTCTTTATCAGGACGCCGTTCAGAAGCTGGCAAAACCTGCGTGCTGCGTGAAGGTCGTTGACACAACAGCTGCTGGAGACACTTTCACTGGTTATTTTTTGGCTAGCCTTGCCAAGAAGCTGACTGTAGAGACCGCTTTGCATTACGCGGTACAGGCCAGCGGCTTAGCAGTCTCCAAAAACGGCGCAGCCCTAAGCATCCCATTCTGGGAGCAGGTTCCAATACAACAGACGGAAATACCTCATGCAGAGAAGCTTTAGAATACATCTGTAGGATGTCTATTAGATTATCAAAGACCCCCTCAAGAAAGCTATACAAAATTGTCTAGAATGCGCTCAAAAGAGGTGCTTTGAAATTCAAAAAATCGCTGAATCCCTTAATGTCAATAGGGATTCAGCGATTTTTCTTACGGAAACCAGCCATTTGCTAGATAAAGGCCGTATGGCACAGAAGCATCGCGTTAAATAATAATACTTTTCCACACTTGGCCAGAATTCACGATAAGTACTCTGGCAAGGAGTAAGCTCTGATAAGATTAACGATCGGATCAGATACTCTTGCGGCGTATGCCCGGCGGCGGTTTTCCAAATTGCTTCCGGGATGAGATCAAACTGACTTTTAAACACATATTCAGAGGCAAAGCATTTCTTGCTTGCTTCAATAACAGTCGACGGATTCTCAAATAAAGTCAGGACAATAATCTTAGAACGAGTTTTACGCCGAATTTCCCGGGCGGCTTCTTTAAATCCTGATGCTGCAAATGCGTCCGTGGTCCGGCTGTAGGGCGCTTTCGCGAACAGAATCAATAAGAACCGTAGCGCGTTGAAACGTCGTCGCACTGCGCCTTGGCATAGGCATAATACCCCTGCATTTCATCCCAGCGGTAGCCGTTATAATGGCTGATACCCTTGCTGTCTTTCCAGCCAAGGAGGACCCCTTTGCTGAAAAAGAGCGTGTTTATATCTACGCCGGTGGTCGGGTCCGTCATAACGATGCAGTATAATTCCCCGCTCATACAGTACCAGGAGAAATTATAAGAACCATCGACATAGCCATCGGTTTCGGGATTATATTCCGCGTATTCCTCAAGAAGAATAAGCCCGTTGTCATAGAAATAGGCTGTTGCCGCATCGCCTAAATATACCTGATGGCAGATGTCAAGTAAGCCGTTGGCCGTACTATACCAACTGCGACGTGTATTTAGCAGGCCCGACTTTTCGTTGGTTAGCGAGACTGTGTTTAGGATGAAGTGCTTTCTTTCAGACAAAACAACGAGCCGTGTGATGATGGCCGCGGCCTGCGCCCGGGTGATTTTGGAATCCGGTTCAAAGGTTCCGTAGCTATCATTGCCAGTCAGAATTCCCGCGCGATAAAGTTTAAAGACAGCCGCTCCAACATTATCGGCCTGATTAACATCAGGAAGCGTTACAACATCATTTATTGCAGCAAGCTCGCTATCTGGCAGGGCGCGGCTGAAATAATAAGCCATAACATCGCGGTCTATGTAAGCGTTGTAATCGGCAATTCCGACATTTCCAAGAATGTCGTTGTCTTTGGCGTAGTCTACATATGGTTGATACCAGGGTTGGGCGTTCTGAGCGAAAACCGTTGCATTGCCGTTATAAATGCTGTGAACGACGCACGCCATTTTAAGCGCTTCAGAGATCCGGATATTTCCTGTCGGGTCAAAAACCCCCGCGCCTTTTCCGTTCATAATATCAAACTCAAATGCTTTTTTAACGTAGGAAGCATACCACGCATCCGATGCAATATCATTGAAAGTGCGGCTGGAGTAGGATGTTTTCACCTTAAAGTTTGAAATGGATGCGTTTGAAACGGCGGTTGTGCTTATCCCCATACTATTGGCAGCGCCGTCACCGGACCCTTTGGCCATAGCCGTTGACGAAAATGCCATTAATATCAATGCGGTTCCTAAAACGGCGCTCACTAATTTCCTTTTTATACGAATACCCCCTCAATATTACAAACAGATCGGTGCACAAAAACGATCGGTGTGCATTGTGCCCGATAACTCCTAAAATAAAAGACGGTTCCAGTATAGCAAAAGGAAAACTTGATGGAAAGATAAACAGCAAAAAAATGAAAACTATTTTTGTTCTGACAGCACTTTACCCCGAACCTGTTGTATCAAGGTCCGGGGTAAAATCTTCTTTCAATAATAGGAGTCTTTTAATTTTCCAGTCCCGTCAATTATAACGTTAACCTTTACATTGAAATCCGTCATACCCATAATATCATCCGTCTCCGGATCAAGGTGAGCCAATTCAAGTTTTCGTTTTATATCAAGGATATCAATTTTCTTTCGCTTCATTTTTTCAAAAAAATCAGTTGTTCGTTGCTTGATCGTATCTTCAAGGTTTAATTTAAGTTTTGTTAACGTTTCCGCATCGCTCCCGATACCTTTTTCTGCCTCCAGTAACACCACTTTTAGGGTAAGGTTGTAATCAAGCTGAATACGTCCGTCTTTAAGAGCAACTTTCGACTTGAACTTGTTTTTAAGAACGGTAAATCCAACATCACTGTCAGGAAAATCAGGATTTTCAGTATTAACAAGTCCGGACGTGACCTTTGACGTCAGGAGTTTATAGACTTCAACCTCACAACGTTCTAACTGAGCAACCATTTTGCTCTTGACGAAGACTGCTGCGCCGTCAAATAAAATATAGGGCTTTGTGAGAACGCTACCTTCGTTGCCTTTTGAATCTGAATTTCCTTCTGAGGACTTATCAGAACCTTTTTTTTCGCTGCCTTTGTTTTGATCTGAGCCTTGGCCTTCTTGCGTTCCCAAATGTGCCATTTCTTCAATAGTTCGCTTTGAGATCAGGGGGAGCACATTAATCCCGCTACCCGTATTTTGTTTTTCAATAAACTCGTAATACTGACTGGCAATAACGTCCATCGTGGTTTTTTGAGAATTCATCATTTCATAAAGATAGAGGCCCATAAACGGTTCGTCTTCTATCTCAAAATTGATTAAATCACTGCCTGTTCCATCGTAAACAAACATATATACCCGCAGAGAAGGCTTCTGATCCCGATGGACGATGTCCAGCACATCTTCTATGCCATGTTCAGCTATTTTTTTCGTAAATACATTTGACTTGTTTCCGGCATAGTCGATAGGATAATTCACAGAATTTCTCATGACACCGACCGCCACGGTCAGGCTGCTGCCCTCGCCGAACAAGGCAAGCCGCTTTTCTGTTCCCGCTTTTTCACCCTCTGCCCGGAAAGCCTTAAATCCCTCGCCATAAAAGAGAAACTGCTCGTCATTTTCATCAAATACACCCATAGTGTAGAATATAACGTGGTTCATATCCCGATAGCTGAAGCAGCTTGTTAGTGAGCTGAGGATGAATAAGCATATTAATATACGCATTATTTTTCTATTCATAGCGTTAATTTCTTGCAAGTGGTTCGTCGGTGCTTTTTGTCAGATCGCCTCTTATAAAGATGTCGTTATGCTTAAAAGTGTTGCCGGTGCCGAAGGGATAAAGATAGGGATAACCACAGCTTGTCAGCCCAGCGAGATGCGCGACAAAAAGAACAAATCCCATATAAAAGCCGGGCAAACCGATAAATGCAGAAAGCAATACGGTTCCGACACCAAAGGTAAAAATTGCGGCATGCAATATAGGAATAAGATAGGATGCTATAGACGTAATGGCCACTATAACGACAGTAATTTGAGAGGACAGCCCTGAATTAACGGACGCTTCACCTAAGATAAGTGCTCCGACAATGCTCAAGGTTGGACCTATCGGCTGCGGCAAGCGCACTCCGGCCTCGCGTATAATTTGAAAAAAGAATATCATATAGAGTAGTTCGATGACGGTCGGAACCGGAACGCCGGCACGGAAGAGCGCTAGCCTGTACAAGAATATATTTGGGACAAGTTTAAAATGATACGTCACAAGCGCAAGGTACATGCCCGGAATAAATGTCGACATAAAAAACGCAGTCCAGCGAAATACTCGACCTAGATTGGCCATAATTGGATTTAAGGTATAGTCGTCGGGGGTCTGAAAATTCTCAATAAAAAACGTGGGGGCGGTTATCACGAAAGGATTGCCGTCCATAATAATCAGGACGCGACCTTCAGAAAGCTTTGAGGCCGCCACATCCGGTTTTTCCGTGAAACCAATTGTGTCAAACGGTGTGTGCTTGCATTTTAGTGCATTTTCAAGCGCGTTTGAATAGAAAATATATTTTGTTTTGTCATTTTCAAGCTGCTTAATTTTGTCTCTCGCATAGTTAATAAGTTTTTGTGGCGTACAGCCCTCAATATAGATCAGCACCAGCTCGGTTCTTGTCTCTGACCCCAGATAATAGCGCTCAAGCTTGAGCGACGGCGTTTTAATTCTCCTGCGGAGTTCGCTGATGTTTGTTGACAGATCTTCTGTAAAACCCTCTCGCGGTCCTTTTATAACAGTCTCGGACTGCGGTATATCGACAGCTCTTGTCTCATAACCTTTAAGCCTGCAGTTGACAGCTTCGCCGGTCTCTGCAAACACAATGACAACGCTGCCGTTCAAAATTGCTCTCACGGCACAATCGGCATCCTCTAACTGTCTAATGTTATCTGTTTGGATGACACGGTTCATTATGGATTCCAAATTGAAGCTGCGGCTTTCATAATGCAGCAGCGGACGTATGATAGTTTCCGATATCCGTTTAGAATCGCATATTGAAAGTATAAAAATAATATAGACTTTGCCAAAACGACAATCTAGTTCGCGGTACTGTACATCGTATACATTAATAAGTGCTTTTCTAATTTCATTGGGCATAATTCGATTCATATAGTCGCCCCCCAGCGTATATATTTTGAAAAACTACTAAGAATTATACTTAGTCATAGTGGTAATAAAGGGGAAGCAAAATGGATCGTTTTTCTTCAAAGCACTTTGTATTTTTAATGATGGCCGCCACCGTTATTTCCTTGAAAATTTATCCGCTGGTTTATATTAAATATAGCGGAAGGGATAGCTGGGTTGCGCTTATTGCGGCCTCTGCCCTCGCGGCTTTCTATTTTATGTTTGCCATTTCCACTATGAAAAAGGAGAGCCTCTCGCTGCTTGTGGTCTATCAGAAAGCATTTGGAAAATACCTGGGAGGGGTGCTGCTGTCCTTTTTCGCGCTGACTATTTTTCTTACGCTTATTGAATCGGCATCGCTTCAGGCTGATAGCATGCACCAAAATATGCTGGTAGAAACACCAAACTGGTATTTCTTGCTCTTTTTTATCATACCTGCACTCTATATAGTCAGGAAGGATCTTGTTGCCGTTGTCATTATTATTGTTATCGGGGTGTCTCTAATAACTATTGCAGGAATGCATCTTGGTATTCTAACCATCCAGCAGAAGAGCTTTAGCGGACTTTTTCCTGTGTTCCAGCAAGGCATAACCACCGGCTTCTTTATTTCAATGCTAAAATGTCTCGGGCTATATGGGTGCCTATCATTAACATTTCCGTATCTGCCTTATATTACCTATAAAAGGGAAGCTCTTACAAAGGCTGTATCAATCGGCTTGATAATAATTATAGAGATTGAAATCGTCGGCGTTACTGGAATATTCATGACATTTAGTCCCAACGACGCTGTTTCATATTATTACCCCAAGCTGATTCAGACGCATCTTGTCAGTTATTTTGCAATGTTGGAATTTGGAGAACTCTATGTTATGCTGCAAACACTGGGCGGATTTCTGATGAAATATCTTCTGGCGTTCCATGCGCTGCTTCAAATAATGCGAAGCTTCAAACTGAAGACACGGACAATCTATATATCCAGTTTTGTAATGACCGGTCTGGTGCTGGCTATATCGATGTATGTGACACTTACGTCAATAAGACTGTTCATGGTTCTTGAATACCTTCCGTGGATTAATTTAATTAATTTTGTGCTCATTCCGACAGTTGCTTTTATCGTATACAGGAACAAACAGAAAAAAGCATTAATACCTCAAGCCTAGCGGTAATGAAGTGTTCTTGGGTGGCTAGAAGAAATAAAATAAAAAATCGCTGACTCCAGTTCAATGACTGGCAACTCAGCGATTTTATTTTTTGTGCATAGAGAAAAAGAAATTTATGTAGCTATTGAGAATCAACCGTCAGATTTTATTCTGTTTTAAGCACGCATCTATCGCGAATTTGTCTGGCATAGCCGGAATTGCTCCTTTTGAAGTTGTTGTCAGACTACCCGCTGCGTTGGCAAACTGCACAACCTTGCGCCACGCATCTTCAGACATGCCTGCAATTTCATCAAGGCACTTTCCCTTGATTTGCCAGAGCAGTGCCCCCCAAAAGGCATCGCCCGCGCCGGTTGTATCAACTGTGTCAACAAGGTATGTAGGCACCAGTGCGCTTGCATTTTTTGTATAAAAGTATGCACCTTTATCTCCAAGCGTTACAACAATCAGAACAGGACCCAGCTCGGCCAACGCGGAAGCCCCCTTCAGAAAGTCGGTCTGTCCTGTGAGAAAGGTCATTTCTTCATCGGACACTTTCACCAGATCGGCAAGCGGCACGGCGGCTGTCAGTTCTTCTCTTGCGTGCACACTGTCCTTCCAAAGAAAAGGACGGTAATTGGGGTCATAGCTGATAATCGCACCGGCTGTTTTTGCCGTTTTAGCTGCTTCCAGTGTGGCCGAGCGGCAGGGCTCATCAGTCAGGGAAACGCTGCCAAAATGAAAGGTGCGGCAGTTTTTTAAAAGCGCCAGCGGCACCTCGTTGTTTGTAAGCATCAGATCAGCTCCGGGGTTGCGGTAAAAACTAAAGCTGCGGTCACCGTATTCATCCAACTGGACAAAGGCCAGTGTTGTCGGAACGACGGCATCCTTTTGTACGCCGCTTATGTCGATATCGGCCTCCGCCATGTTTTGTGTCAGGAAACGTCCAAAAGCATCATTGCCAACTTTTCCGATAAAGGCAGTTTTGCCCTCCAACTTTGTAAACATAGCCAGAACATTGGAGGGGGCGCCTCCTGGATTGCAGCTGAAAAGCTGCATGCCCATTTCATTGATGCCGGCCGGCGTGAAATCAATCAAACTCTCGCCCAATGCAACAACATCATACTGCTTTGTCATTTGGATGAAACTCCCCTCATAGGATTTAGTTTAACCACATCTTTTCGCTGCTTATTCTTGAAACTGTCATCATGGATAAGAGAAGCATCGGCGTAAAAGGCGTTAATTTTTGCGGCGTTGTTGGTGTGCCGCATGTTGAGAGCCGATAATGAAAGGTCATCATTTTCGACTCCGGGGATTGTGTTGTGACACAGTTATAGTATAATATACAGCATAAGTTTTGTATACTGCTTTATGAGCTTATCAGGACTTGCGCGTTTGGTAAGAATTGATTTAGAGGTCGGTTGGGCGAATTTAAGTCGGACGCTTTCAAATGAAACCAACTTCAAAGGAGAATCCATGCTATTATCTGCGGAACATTTATATAAAAACTACGGCTCAAGACAGCTGCTGCAGGACACGTCGCTGTATCTAAACGAAAGGGACCGAATCGGTATTATTGGCATTAACGGTACGGGCAAAAGCACGCTGCTTCGCATTCTTGCAGGCTTGGAAACAGCTGATGACGGAACCGTTACCGTTCAAAGAAACACACAGATATCGTTTCTGCCGCAGAACCCGGTGATGGACGATACCCTTACGGTTCTGGAACAGGTTTTTGCAGAGTTTACGCCGCAATTTCGCGAGATTAATGAATACGAAGTCAGATCGATGCTGACACGTCTTGGGATAACAGACCATAATGCCAAAATCGGAACACTGTCCGGCGGACAGCGAAAGCGGGTGGCTCTGTCCGCCGCGCTCATTCATCCGTCGGATATTCTCATACTCGACGAGCCGACAAACCATCTTGACAGTGACATGGTTGTCTGGCTTGAACAACGCCTCAGCCGATTCACGGGTGGGCTTATTATGGTGACGCATGACCGCTATTTTCTGGAGCGTGTCGCTAACCGCATCACGGAGCTGTCACACGCCAAACTATATACCTACGAAGCCAATTATTCGAAATATTTAGAATATAAGGCCCTACGCGAGGACATTGCGGAGGCAAGCGAGCGCAAGCGGCAGGCCATTTTGCGCAAGGAATACCAATGGATTATGCGAGGAGCACGGGCGCGCAGCACAAAAAGCCGTGAGCGCATCGACCGATATAACGCATTGAAAGATCAGACAGGCCCAGTGACGGAGGATTCCGTTTCGATGGCAACCGTATCCAGCCGGATGGGGAAAAAGCTGATTGAGCTTACGGATGTTTCCAAGACATTTGACGATTACTGTGTCCTTAATCATTTTTCCTATAATATTTTGCGCAATGACCGCATTGGCATTGTTGGGAAAAACGGCGTGGGGAAGTCGACGCTGCTGAACATCATCGCCGGGAAACTCACGCCGGATGAGGGAACAGTGGACGTCGGTTCTACGATTAAAATCGGATATTTTACGCAGGAAGGCCGGGAACTGGACAATAAAATGAGAGTATATGACTTCATCAGCGAAATTGCAAGCGAAGTCAAAACTGAAGAGGGCACTTTTTCTGCCTCACAGATGCTGGAGCAGTTTTTGTTCACAGCAGACCTACAATATGCCTGTATTGGCAAACTCAGCGGCGGCGAACGGCGCCGACTTTTCCTTTTGAGCATTCTTATAGCTGCACCGAATATTCTGCTGTTGGATGAGCCCACTAATGATCTGGATATTGAGACCCTGACTATTTTGGAAGACTATCTGGAGTCATTTCCGGGCGCTGTCGTTGCCGTTTCCCATGACCGCTATTTTCTTGACAGAATAGCAAGCTCAATCTTTGAAGTGACGGATGGCGGTAAGATTACAGCCTATACGGGAAACTACACAGACTATGCGGAAAAGCGTCCGGTGCCGCAGCTGCCCGACGACAGAAAAGAAGCCACATCCACCCAGACTGCGACAGATAAAAACGACGGGAAGCAAAAACAAAAGAAACTAAGATTTTCCTTCAATGAACAACGAGAGTTTGATACCATTGATGCTGATATAGCGGCCCTTGAGGCACAAATTGCCACATGTTCCAAAGCAATTGAAAAAGCCGCCAGCGACTATATACAATTGCTGGAACTGTCCGCTCAGATGGAAGCATTAAAGCAGACGCTTGAGGAAAAAACTGAGCGCTGGCTTTATCTCAACGAGCTGGCCGATCAGATTAAATCACAAGGACAGAACTGAGGCCATAACTGTAATCTGACAAAAAAGCCCCCAAAAATCTTGAATCTACAAGGTTTTATGGAGGCTTTTTGATTAATAAAATTTAGTGCATACTGTTCTCAAAGGTTGAGCAGCAGGTACCGTCCTGAGTCTTCGCTTTCTTGTCTCCGGTGGCATTTACTTTAATTTTGTTTGCATGGCACATGTGGCTCTGGTTATAGGAGCAATTTTCAACGGTGCATTCGACCGGCATTTTCGGTGCATCATAATTTTCCATATAAAAAACCTCCTTTCTGAGATCTGCCTTTAGTATGATCACTTTTCAAGCGAATATAGAAGTTTGCATTTTCCATTTTGAAGGCTAAAAACGCGTTTCAATCTTTTGGGACTTGAAATGCCAGGTCATCATAAACGCACTGATCGACAAATCCGAGCTTGCGATAGATTCCGCAGGAAATGGGATTGTCCGCATCCGCAAACAAGCAGCAAAACTTGTTTCCGCGGTCAAGCAGCAGCTGGGATAGGGTCGCAACGGCTGCGGAAGCATAGCCCCTTCCGCGATAATGCGGCGGTGTATAGACGCCATTAATTACTGCACCGTTTTCGGTGGAGCGTCCATGAACGACTTGAGAAACGGGAACCCCGTCCTCCCAGATATAGTGGGTATCTTTGCCGATGCGTTTTTTTAGTTGATCCACATGCGTCAAAATGTCGTAGTACTCCACGCGGCACTCTTCCCCAAATGCACGTTCCCAGTACGGAATGTAAAAGAGATCATCCTCGCAAAGCGGGCGACAGCGCCCGGAGGCTCTGGGAAGACCATTTACTTTGTCAAGCCGCATGATATTCATGGACAAATGCCGATGAAACGCAGACGGACCAACATGTGCTTCGGCAAATCGAGCGGCTAGGCCTCGCTCGGCCAAAACACCAGGCATGACAAAGCCAAGGGCTTTTAGTTCGTTTGACAGGCACTGTACGGCCGCGTTGTTCGGACGATTGGCTGTTTCGAAAAGCACGATATTAAACGGCGGCGTGCAAGCTGCGGTTAGTAGGACGTTCCCATCCTCATCCTTAATTGTGGACATCAGCCATTTTGCAGTGTCGCATTCAAGGTCATTTCTGATGAAGCCGACAAGCAAATTGTTTTGAACCTCCTGTTCGAGCAAGATTCCCAGGGTGTCTTTTCCAAAAGAGCTTGTGTTGTCGTACAGCTGAAATTTCATATGAATTCCTCCTAATTGTAGTATAAAAAGCGGGTCAAAGCCGTCTGTGGCTTTGACCCGCTCAATGCTTTCGATTGACAACCGACTATAAGCATGGCGGACAAAGCCCGAGGTCAATAATGACCGCGAGCACCAGGGCTGCCATCATGTAGTTGTTGTGCAGTGCTGACATGGCTTTGTCCTTTGCAAAATATATTTTTGATAGAATACCACGGACAAAAAGTCCTGTCAACTGCCTAATTCCGGGCCTTTATAGCGGATGCCTACCCCAAATGCCATGTAAATAAAATTTGTCGTTTGAAGAGATCGTCAATGGCCGCCACTGAAAATAAACAACACTGAGACAAAATGCATCATGAATATGGGAACATTCTCCAATGAATATCGTCATATATAACTGACCAATCCGCATTTTGATGCGCAGGGAAATACAAATTGTGGGGTGAGCAGTCCTTATGGTAAGTAGAAATCGTTATTGCTTGATCTTTTTTGTTATCGTATGCGCCATCCTGTTGAGTGCCTGCCAGACCAAGCAGACAGAGACGCCGTGGCGTCTTGCAAGCACGCTGTCTGAGGACATGGTCAATCTTGCCGTGGTCTGGGCGAACCTTGACGGTCATGTTCAAAACAGGGCTTTAACCGCTGATGAAACAGAGGAGCTCATTGATTTGATTAATCAGATTCCCGAAACCGCCTATACCGAGAATAGCGACCTTTCCGGCTCAACGCCCGAATACGGCGTGGAGATTATCTGCGACAATATGACGCTTCGCCTGAACCAGAACATAGGCCCCTATGGTGCCATTGAACTGGCGGTGAATCAAAAAAATAGCAACGACGGCAATGTAAAACAATGGCATGTCGATAGCAATGATCTTTCGAACCTGCTTGTACTATTAAGCGGCTATAAAAAGTCGGAGCAGTCTGCCTCCGCGACGGATATCAGCAGCACCGGGGCAAATACTCCTGCAGGTCAGTTACTTGAGCGCTTTACGGGGGCTTATGGCATACAGGCGGCTTTGTTCATCAACGGTGAATTCATGAATGCGACGGTACAGCCCGATTGGTATGCTGCGCGCGATGAGCAGCTGTTTTCTTTATTTAAATGGGACGTGGCTGATGCGGCGTCAGCCACTTTGGCGGCTGAAAAGGCCTCTTTTGTCCTCGAGATTTCTGCCGTGATAGGCAAGGCGACTGTACGCGAACCCGGTGCTGACGCGATCAGCTTTTTTGGCGGCACGGATTATGTGCTTTTGCATGAAGACGGCGAAGATCGGTGGTATAAAACGGTCCGCAAAAATGACCTTGCATCTGAGACGTCGACACTTGCGACGGTGATACGGCAGGAGTATGATGGATTCGAGATCTCGACAGAACAAATCTGCTTTTCGACAGAACAGAAGCAGGCAAAAGATATCGCTGCCTGCGCGATTGAAGCATATGGACAGCTCTACGAAAACGTATCACCGGGCAGTGTCTATGCAATTTATGCGTATGACTTTAACCCGGAGAACATTCAAATACTGGAGACCGCTGCTGACGGCAGGCGCTTCACCTTCAATTTTGTATTTGAGGTTCGTCCGGTGACACCGGACACGGCATTTTGGTGGGCAGGCAATACCGGCGAAAGCGACCGGGGCGCGGGCTGGCTTTCTTTCGGGCGAAATGCAAGACTTGAGCTTGGCGATGATGGCTTTTGGACCGTCTCTCAGTTTGGAACAGGCGGCGCATCACTGGAGGATTAAAGAACAGGTTTATTGAACTAGTAAAGGAGCGATCATGACGAAAAGTACACGTGCCTTTTTGGCTTTTACAGCGTTGCTGTGTGTTTTTATGATTGGAATTCCTGCACAAGCGGTGGATTCTGGTGCCTTTACCGTTGTCAACGGTGTTCTGACAAAATACGCGGGAACCGAGACCGACTTGGTGATCCCCAACGATCTCGGAATTGTGTCTATCGGTGAGTCCGCATTTTCCGGCTGCAGTGCACTGAAAGCAATAGCGTTTCCGGATTCCGTTACGTCAATAGGCGCCTATGCATTCAAGGGTTGTGGCTTGACTGCAGTGTCCATCCCGGTCAGTGTTGATTCGATAGGGGATGGGGCGTTTCTCGGCTGCTCCGGCTTAAAGTCGGTTGCTATCCCCGGGCATATTGACACCATGGGCAACGGGGTGTTCGATGAGACTCGAATTCCAGAGCCGATGATCTTAAACAGCGGCACACTGCTCTGCTATGTACCGGCGGACTATACCGAATATATTATTCCGAATACCGTAACGGAAATTGGGGGAGGTGCGGTCGCAAAGCCTTTCAGTAAGTTGACATCCGTCACCATTCCTGATAGCGTGACCACGATCGGGGCTGGCGCATTCAGCATGTGCAGCCAACTGACGACCGTTTCCCTGCCGAAGAGCGTAACGTCTATTGGGGACGGCGCGTTTTCAAGATGTTCGAGCCTAGCCTCTGTTGAACTTCCTAACGGCATTACAGCGATTCATAACTACACATTTACAGATTGCTTTGCATTGACTGCAATCAAGCTGCCGAACAGCATTACGGAAATTGGAGACTATGCGTTTTCTTGCTGCGACCTGAAGGAACTTGTGCTTCCGAATTGCTTAGCTTCGATCGGCAAGGCTGCCTTTAACGGAAACGCCGAGCTCACTTCAATTCTTATTCCGAACAGCGTTACTGCCATAGGTGAGGGTGCTTTTGCCGCCTGTCAAAAGGTAGCTCTGTATGGAGATGCCGCGTCGTATGCCCGTCAATATGCAGAAGGGAACGGCATCCGTTTTACGAGTAGCCTGATTGCCGCGCCACTTGAGTACGCTCTGTCGGTCGACGGCAAACAGGCGAGCATCCGAGCCTATGCCATCAAAGGCGGCATTTACTTTAAGTTGCGTGATCTGGCTATGGCACTCAATGGCAGCAAAAAGCAGTTCAACATTTCGTGGTCAGCCGACGAGAACCTTGTTGCGCTGATAACCGGAAAGGCCTACACGCCAATCGGCGGCGAAGTGCATACGTCAGATCATAATCAAAATGCCCTGGCACGGCCCGCAACAGCCGGATTCGTGATTGATGGAAAGCCGGCGGCGGGGCTTTCATATGTCGTCGATAATGCCAATTACATCAGGATGTCCGATCTGGCGGCAACGCTCAGGTTCGAAATGAGCCTAAATGAAACACTGTGCAGGGTGGATATTCGCACCACACCGGAAGCATCTAAAACAACGTTGACAGGCCAGATTTTCGACAATATTTCCATTTTGAAAGAGGGCAATACTTATACGCTTGATAAAGAGGGAAGCGCTATTTTGTCTTACGATCAGGGGCGAACGCAAGTTAGGACGCCGCTGAAGCTTGATACGGGTGCGATTTACAAGCCGGGCCTGGAGGCCTCCGATGTTGCGTTCTATATTGCCAAGGAAAAAACTGCAATTGCCTTTGGCGGCAGTGACGGGCCGATTCAGATACTTATTACGAATGATCTGGGTAACACGTGGCATACGTATGCGGTTGAAAGCTCAGAAAACATGAGTGGATGCAAGTATTTGAGCTTCAGCTCGGCCAACGATGGCTGGCTAGCAGTTAGCTCCGGCGTCGCGCTCGGCACATCCTATAATTTTATTTTTGTAACGCACGACGGGGGAAAAACATGGTCACAAATCGGAAACCCAAATGATGTTTATGCGCGCGTTCCGACCGGGGCGGGATTTGCTGACAATCAAATCGGATTTATGTGTTTCAGGTACGAGTTTTCTGATTTTGAACCGGCTGTCTGTCGGACTTTGGATGGAGGCAATACCTGGGAAAAGCTGTCTATTACTCTGCCGGAGGAATATGATGCTTACCATAAAACACCACTCTCCCCGGTGTTTTACGGGGCAAACGGTCTGTTGCCGATACAATTGAGCGACAGCAGCGGATATTCGGAAATACGCTATTTGAGCAGCAGCGATTACGGGATGACGTGGCGCTTTAACAGATAAACAGAAAGCCCGTGGTTCTTTGCTTTGCAACCGGAAAAGTATCACTACAAACAATGAAATCCTATGGCTGGCGAGTGGGGCAAAAATGAAAAACAGGTGTGGCCATAAAACGCCGCACCTGTTTTTGCATGGGAATATGAAGAATTGCCTATGCAGCGTAAAACAAATTAATCATACGATTTTTATTTACAATCACGTGATTGTGTGTTACATTAATATCATAAAACATAAAGGGGCGCTTTTGTGATTAAGGTCATGCCGGGAACGACAATTGAACTGGATGTTACGGAATGGCATAGTGCTGACCGTATGCTCGAACATATGTTTCTTTCAGGCGGGCTTGTCTTGTCGCAAGTTGCAAGACTGGCGGGGGTTGCCCCGTATGACGTTCAAAACTGGGTCAGGAGAGGCTTTCTGTCTCCACCGCATCACAAAACCTATTCACGCCGTCAGCTTTCAAGAATTTTCATTATTAATATGCTCAGACGCACACTGCAGATAGACCAAATTTGTTCGCTTTTAAGCTATATCAATGGGCAGCTGAACGATGAGAGTGACGATAGCATAGACGATACGCGGCTTTACGGTTATCTGCTTACACTCTGCGCGGCAGCGGAGCTGGGGGAAACAAGGGACACAAAGTCCTTGCTTGCTGACTATAAAGAACCATTTCCCGGGGCCAAAGATAAGGTTATACTTGTGCTTGACATTATGGTAACGGCCTATAGAGCGTCTTGTCTGCAACAAAAAGCAGAGGACATGATTTTCAATTTGGACATATTTGAGGTGAAATAAAATGACAATTTGGTGGGACTCTCTGACACTGCTTGAGAAAATTGCGGCGTGCATTGCCTTTCCCGCAACGCTGATTCTGATTATACAAACCATTTCACAGCTATTTGGTCTCGGCGGTGGACTTGATGGGGACCTTGACATCGATGTAAATGGTGACGGCATACCGGATGCAGCAAGCGGCCACGACGGTGATCTGGCTGACTCGGGTCTGCGCGTTTTTACCGTTCGCGGCTTTATAAGCTTTTTTACACTTTTCGGCTGGGGCTTTCTTGCTCTTTCTCGCTCCGGAGCATCTGCGGCCATGTCCTTAGTGATGGCCTTTCTGCTGGGCGTTCTGGCTATGGTATTAACGGGGTTCATTATTTTTTGGACTTTGAGGCTGCAATATGACGGTACGGTAGACTACAAAAATGCATTGGGGACCACGGGCCGGGTTTACATCCCGATACCCGCCATGCGCGGCGGAACCGGAAAGGTCAATCTTTTAATTCAGGAGCAATACTGCGAATGTGAAGCTGTGACCGATGAGGAGCAGCGCATTGAGACAGACTGCGAGGTCGTCGTTTCGGGCGTAACGGGGCGCAATACGCTGATAGTCAGGCGAAAGCAAGCCGTAAAAAATATATGTGAAAAGGAAGTAAAGTAAATGGGATTTGAAACGATTATTCTAATTTGCGTCATTGCATTACTGGTGTTATCACTTGTGCTGGTCATTATGCGGCGCTACAAAAGATGCCCCTCCGACAAAGTGATGGTCATCTACGGTAAAGTGGGCAGTGACAATGAGGGCGTTGCACGAAGTGCCAGGTGCATACATGGCGGCGCGTCATTTGTTTGGCCAATCTTTCAGGCATATGAATTTCTTGACCTGACCCCCCTAAGCATTCCGGTCGATCTGGAAAATGCCTTATCCCGCCAAAACATAAGAATCAATGTTCCTAGCCGTTTTACCGTCGGTATTTCAACAGAAGCGGGCATTATGCAAAATGCCGCCGAGCGCCTTTTAGGACTGAAGCTCTCCGAAATTCAGGAGCTTGCAAAGGACATCATCTTCGGACAGCTCCGACTTGTTATTGCCACCATGGACATAGAAGAGATTAACACGGACCGTGACAAGTTTCTTGAGGCGGTATCCCGCAACGTTGAAGGTGAGCTGAAAAAAATAGGCTTACGGCTCATTAACGTTAACGTCACCGATATTTCGGATGAAAGCGGTTATATCTCTGCGCTTGGCAAGGAAGCTGCGGCAAAGGCAATCAATGACGCCAAGAAAACCGTTGCAGAAAAAGAGCGTGACGGATCGATCGGCGAGGCAAACGCTGTTCGCGACCAGCGCGTCGAGGTCGCGGAGGCCAACTCCATAGCCATCAAGGGCGAAAATGCGGCCCAGATCGAAATAGCAAGTTCAAATGCGGCAAGACGTGAAAAGGAAGCGGAATCGCTTCGCATCGCAACTGCAGCAGAAAAAATTCAGTCGGCAAAAGCCCTTGAAGAAGCCTATGCCGCCGAGCAGCAGGCCGAAATGGCACGTTTCGCCCGTGAAAAAGCGACCCAGGAAGCCGATATTATTGTTAAGGTTGAAATTGAAAAACGTCGGATGGAGCTGCAGGCCGAGGCTGAAGCCGAAATGACCCGCCGTAGGGCAAAGGGTGATGCGGACGCAATCCGGGCGCGGATGGAGGCCGAAGCCGAGGGCCAGAAGGCAATACTCATGAAGCAGGCCGAAGGACTCAACGAGATCGTTAAAGCCGCAGGCGGCAATCCCGCGGATGCAATACGACTGCTGCTTGCCGACAAGATGGAGGAACTGATGCGTATCCAGGTCGATGCCGTGAAGAACATCAAGATAGACAAGATTACGGTGTGGGACGGTGGCGAAAACGACGGCAAAACGGCCACGGCTGGTTTTGTATCCGGTCTCATGAAAAGTGTTCCCCCTATGAACGAGTTATTCAATATGGCCGGCATGAACCTGCCAGAATTTATGGGTAAGGCACAACAGGCACCTCAGGCTGTTGCCCCAGAGCAGATTCTGATTGCAGATCAGGATCAATAACCTACATCGCGTAAGCAAATAAATCATGGCACTTCAAGCGTTTATACTTGAAGTGCCATGAAGCTTTAATTCATGAGTTTTACCTGCTCAATCCCGTGTGGGTTTGAGACGGCCCCCCAAAACCGGGATCTGACGTATGCGGAATCTTGCGCGTTGCTGAGGGTTCTCAGAAAACGGCGATTTCCTTAATGACAACCTCTCTGCCTGAAAGCGTATCAAAGGCTTCGCTCCCACAGTCCGGGCATTTTAAGTCGTGCTCAAGGAGCTTGTAAACCATACCGCATTTTTTGCAGATGCCGTTTCCGGGTATCTCCTCAATGATAAGAGCGGCAGAGGATAACAGCGTTTTTTCGATAGCGGCAACCCAGCAGATCTGTACATAATTCGGGATAACACCGGTAAGCTCTCCGATCTGGAGTACAACAGAGGCTACACCTTCAGCTTCATTTGCCTTTGCAATCTGCTCCGCATCTCTGACTATATTGAGGACTATACCCATCTCATGCATAAAGCTGGTCTCCAATCATTTTTTTGTTTTTGCCTCAAGGCGTACCTTTCTCTCTGTCATATATGTTCCGAAATCCTTTGCCCATTGTGCAGGAGTTTCCGCCGAGCCGACGTCGTATTTGCGAACAAGGTGGATAGCATCGAATTCGCACTTTGTTCCGCAGACACCGCAGCCGATGCACTGGTTCTGGTCGACGACGGTGACACCGCAGCCGAGGCAGCGCTGGGTTTCCTTCTTAATCTGTTCCTCTGTGAGATCACTTCTCAAATCCTTGAACGTGCGCTTTGACTCATTGAAATCAACGTGCGGCGCTCTCTGGCGGGGCAGACGGTCGAAGCCGGCAAGGTCGGCGTTTTCCTTGTCCAGCGGATGGAATTCTCTCTCTCGGCGTACTGTAAGCCCGCGTCCGTTTACAAAGCGGTGGATGGAAATCGCGCCCTGCTTACCGGCGGCAATCGCGTCGATTGCAAACTTCGGACCTGTCACCGCGTCACCACCAGCAAAGACATCGTCTTCGCCGGTCTGGAAGCTGATGGGGTGGACATTGAGCGTGCCGCGCGCTGTAAGTTCAGCCTTACTTGCGTCAAGTACCTTGCCCCAGTCCATGGCCTGACCCACGGAGACAAGCACATGGTCGCAGGAAATTGTGATTGTATCGTCCTCATCATATTTCGGTGAGAATCTGCCGTTTTCGTCAAACACGGATACGCAGCGTTTGAACTCCACGCCAGTAACCTTGCCATTTTCGCCTATTATGCGCTTGGGGCCCCAGGAATTATTGATGGCGACGCCCTCACCCTTTGCTTCCTGCTGTTCCTCCGGCAGCGCGGGCATCTCACACTCTTTTTCGAGGCAGAACATCTCAACACCGGAGGGGCTGAGCCGCAGCGCAGTGCGCGCGACATCTATTGCGACGTTTCCGCCGCCGATTACGACGACCTTGCCGTCAAGCCCGGCACTTTCGGACAGCGCGACCTTGCGCAGGAAGTCAACGCCGGAAACGACACCGGACAAATCCTCGCCCGCGATGCCGAGCCTGCGTCCGGCCTGTGCGCCAACCGCAAGATAGAAAGCCTTAAAGCCCTCCTTGCGGAGATCGGAAAGCGTTACATCTTTTCCGATCTCAACGCCGGTTCGAAGCGCTACGCCCAGCTCGCGGATAACATCGATCTCGGCGTTTATAACGTCCTTATCAAGACGGAAAGCGGGAATGCCCAGGGTGAGCATACCGCCGAGAACCTTCTGTTTTTCAAACACGGTCACGCTGTAGCCCTCTATTGCCAGATAGTAAGCGCAGGAGAGCCCGGCGGGACCGCCGCCGATTATCGCTATTTTGCCGTCGCGCTTTTCGAATATGTCTGGCTTGTATCTTTTGTCGGCCTTCAGATCCCAGTCCGCGATGAACTTCTTTATATCGTCGATTGCCAGAGCCTCATCGACCTTACCTCTGGTGCATTCGGACTCGCAGCTATGGGGGCAGATACGTCCGCAGATGGCAGGGAAGGGGTTATCCTTTTTGATGACCTTCAGAGCCTCGTCATATTTGCCCTGAGCGGCCTTTTTAATATAGCCCTGAATGGAGATGTGAGCGGGACACTGCGTCTTGCAGGGGCTTGTACCGCTTTCTCCGACCATTCTCATCTTGCGGTAGTCTTTGTCCCACTTGTCTTCGCCCCAAACCATGTCGTGCGGAGTCTCGACAACGGACGCCTTATTGGTCTTGCACAGAGCGTCTCCAAGCCTCAGGGCGTTTGCGTTGCAGTTTTCAACGCAGGCGCCGCAGGCAACGCACTTGTCCTTTTCGACCTCTGCAACATAGTTCGAGCGGTTCGTGTCGGGTGCACGGAAAATACTTGTCGCACGCAGTGACGCACAGGAGCAGCCGCAGCAGTTGCAGATAAAGGTTGACTTATTTTCCCCCTCATTGTTAAATATCTGGTGTACCAGACCCTCGCGTTCGGCCTTGAGGAGCAGGGCCTCGGCCTCCTCACGAGTTATCCGGTGAGCTCTGCCGGTTCTTATGTAATAATCGGCTTCGATGCCGATCTGGATGCACATACCCTCAACGGTATGCTCACAGGGCTGTCCGATATATCTCTTGGAAAGACGGCAGGCGCAGTCCGCGGCGGAATAGATGTCGCTCTGGTCGAGATAGGTCTTGACTTCCTCGTAGGACGCGATGTGCTGATCAGCCTTAACCGACTTTGCAACCGGGATTACGCGCAGCGTTCCGCGGCCAATAGGGAAAGAGCCTGCCAGCATCGCGTTACCGGCATTCATCGCGTCATCGAAGCACTTGGAAACCTCGTATCCTTGAGTCGCCTTGTTCAGTATGCAGTGCTCATAAATGCCGGGCGCCCAAGGCACACGATGATAGACAAGCGCACCGTTTTCCTCATAGCACAGAAGCACGCCCTTCTGTGCAAGGCTTTCAATTCTGTCTCTGATGGTCTCCGGATCAACACCGGCATTTTCTGCAATCTGCTCAATTGTCTGAGGCGCTGCCGTGCAGAGCAGGGCTGCCTCAGCCTCGTCGTCGTTGATGACGGAGGCGAGTAGCCGGACGTTCGGGTCGTCGGCAGTTCTGCCGTTTTCCATATCCGGCGGGTTGCCGTCAATGGAATTTGCGAGCATAATTATTTTTTCCAGCATGTGTGTCTTTCTCCTTACTCATACCTTATTCGATAAAAAAGTATCGATATGTCTTTATTTTATTAACCACGTGCGTTATAATAAAGTTACAGTATGTGAATAATGTAACACATAGTTATAAAGTAGCAATTTTGTCTCTTTACAGGATTTTACAGGAGGGTATGTATCTTGCCGATTTACATAGATGCAAAAGAAATTCTGATGGAAGCCCTGCGCGCGCTATTAAGGGAAAAACCGTTTGATAATATTTCAGTTTCGGATATTATCACAAAGGCCAATGTTTCCCGCGCCACGTTCTATAGGCATTTTCAAGACAAGTACAACCTGATGTGCTGGGTATATGAAGCGCAAGTGAACAAGATAGTAAAAAAGAATTCGAGACCCGATCAAAGTGTTAATATTTTGATTGAGAGCGCTCGTTTTATGAAAGACAATGAGAGCTATTTTTCCCAGATAGTCAAATATCAGGGGCAGAATTCCTTTATACAGTTTATAGCCAAATACACCTATGACGTCACAATTAAGCGTATCGCGGAGCAAGCTGGGGGTGCCGAAATACCCGAGGAAACCATATTTGCTGCCAAATATCACTGCGGCGGGATAATCTTTACGATAAATGAATGGCTTGAAACAGGACTCAAGCAATCTCCGGAAAAAATCGGCCAAATGATCTTTGACTGTATACCCATGATTCTCAAACCGTATCTTCAGTAATTTCAAAAATACCCAATAAATCAATCATGACAGGAGGAAATAAAATGGAATGGAGTGCTCTTTTCGGACCCGAACAGCAACCCACGCCGGAGGCCATTGAGGACTACATAAGCAGCGAACTCTGGCACGAGATGAACGATGAAATTGCAGCGCGATACAAGGTAGCGCCTCTTCTGAGCTACAGTAAATGCTCTGCCCAGCCGGGCTGGAACGTCAAATATAAAAAAGGCGGAAAGGCCCTGTGCACACTCTATCCGATGGAAGGCTTCTTCATTGCACTGGTCACGATTGGCAATAAGGAGCTCAACGAGGTCGAGCAGACATTGTCGTCCTACTCCGACTATACACGGGAGCTGTTTCTGCGGACGCCATTTTCCTGCGGCGGTCGTTGGCTGATGATCAATGTCACGGAAAAGGCCATCCTTGAGGATGTGTTGAATCTCATTAATGTCAGAGTGCGGGCAAAGTAAGATACAAGCGCCTTATGAGGCATTGGTGCCTCCAAAGCATCAATAAAGTGAATAAAACAAACGTATGGTACGGCGAGACCGCTTTCCGCATGCCATACGTTTGTTTTTTTGTGCGCTTTCAAAGAATGTTTGATCAGATGGACAATAAAGGGGAATTCCGACAAGCGGCATGCTGTAGAGTAAGATATCAGACGTGAAAACTGCCCTAATTTAGGCAACCAATACAGTTTAGGTTTATACATTTTGTCTTCTGTTACAGTAGCAATTTCAAATAAGTTGTCATATAATATAATAAACGTTACATACATTTATACCATTACAAATGTTATTAACGCAAAAGTCCGAAACTGCAATTATAGAACTGATAAATTCATTATTCTGAATACATCGTTAATGTATGAATGCCGGGAATTTGGCAGTTTTATACAGGGACTGAAAAAACTCAACAAAACTATTAGGGAGGCAGAACTATGGAAAAATATGATGAACTGATTAAGTCGCTTGAAAGCTGTAGGGATTTGCCTGACGAAAATGGCCGCTCTGTAGCTAAGCAAACAGCCGAGGCCATTGCCAGGCTCAATTCTGTTATTAATGAAAAGCAGAAGTTGCTTGATGAGGCGCTGGGCGACCTTGCCAAATGCGGCGAGTGCAAATACTGCGCGAACATTGATCAGTGCAGCACTCGAAGCATTGAACGCAATTTGGCATACGGCAGCTGCAACAGATGGCAATGGAGAGGCGAAAAGACGGTTGAAAAGGCCAGTTGAGCGCCCGCTCAAAGCATATGACAACTATTGTCATGAATGGAAGTTTTATGTTTATAAATGAAACCATGAAAAACAGTCTGCGGCGCGCAGAGTTTTTACCGGGTGTGTGCTGACGGCGGAGGGACGAGACCTCCGCCGTTGTGCTTTAAAATAAAACAGCCGTCCCGTATTTTTTACGGGGCGGCTGTTTAGCGCGTGCCTGGGACAAGAAAGCCATGAAACGCGCGGCTTGTCCGAATTTTAAAAGAGCCGCACGCTATGGTCGAACAGCTATAAGCGCAGCCTTGGTGGCATGGATCAGCGTTGTATCAAAGACGGGCAGGGGGGTGTCTGCCTGTTGAATTAGCAGACCGATTTCCGTACAGCCAAGAACGACGCCCTGAGCGCCTTTGTCGGCCAACAGGTCTATGATCCGTAGGAATTCCCTTTTGGAGGCCTCAGATATAATACCCAGACAAAGTTCATCATAGATCACACGGTTTATCAGCTCGATATCCGCGCATTCCGGAATTAGGACATCTATTCCGGCGCAAAGCAGCTTTTCTTTATAAAAATCCTGTGTCATGGTGTACTTTGTACCCAGCAGGGCAACTTTATCAACGCCTTTTTCTTTGAGGTCCTCCGCTGTTGCTTCCGCGATATGTAGGAGGGGAATGGCGATCCTTGCCTGAATCTGAGGCGCGACCTTGTGCATGGTATTGGTGCAGATTACAATAAAATCGGCACCCGCTTTTTCGAGATTTTGGGCGGCTGTGGCCAGTATATCGGCACTTTCGTCCCAATCACCCGCTGCCTGGCAACGTTCAATTTCATAAAAATCGACACTGAACAGAAGCACCTTCGCCGAGTGCAGACCGCCTAGCTCTTTTTTTACGACCTCATTGACAATTTGATAATAAGTTGAGGTACTCTCCCAGCTCATACCGCCGATAAGACCAATTGTTTTCAAGTCAATCCCTCCTAATTAAGTTTCAAGGTCAATAGTCGCAGTGAACCTGCCCAAGACATTTCTCTCAAACCTGGCTGAAGAAAGGTTGAAAAGCGGAGGGCAGGGCCATATCTGCCCCTAGCTTTTCCCGCGTCACCCATTGAAAGTCGTCAATCCTGTTTTCGCAGAAGACGATATAGCTGCTCATATCCCACTCAACATGGGTAAAGATATGTTTTCTTCGAAGGCCTTCAATTATAGAAATAACTGAGAGACCCCAGTTTGCAAGCGCTTCTGAGGCCTGTTCAATTGTCAGATTTCCGGCCATATTCGGAAACTCCCAGAGTCCGGCGAGCAGGGCGTTCGTTTCGCGCTGCCGAACCGCGACCCTATCTCCACAGCAAAGCAGGAAGACCGTTTTAAGTTCCTTTTTACGGGGCGTTTTTTTTGCCTTCACCGGAAGTGACAACTGAGCACCCGTCTGAAAGGCCTGACACAAAAAGGATAGTGGACAAACGCCGCACCGCGGTGCGCCGTTCGGCAGGCAAACTGTTGCGCCAAGCTCCATGAGGCTTTGGGTAAAGTCTCCGCAGCGCTCCGTTGGATAGATTCCGTCCAAAAGTGCTGTCACCTTGTCCTTGACAAGCGGCAGAGAAATATCCGCATCATCGCCGGTAAGCCTTGATACCACGCGCAGAACATTGCCGTCTACCGCCGGAACAGGCTGTCCATAGCAAATGGAGGCAATTGCACCCGCTGTATATTTGCCAATGCCCGGCAGAGAGAGCAGGTCGCCGAAAGAGCGCGGAAAGTGTCCGCCGTGTTCGGCCATGATGATTCCAGCCGCTTTTTGCAGATTACGCGCGCGGCTGTAATAACCTAAACCTTCCCAGAGCTTCATGAGCTTTTCTTCGGGAACCTCTGCCAGACTTTTGATGTCCGGCAGTTCACGCATGAAACGGTTGTAGTAGGGGATGACTGTGTCCACCTGTGTCTGCTGCAGCATGATTTCGGACACCCAAACACGGTAAGGCTCTGTGTTTTCACGCCAAGGCAGGACACGGGCGTTTTTATCGTACCAATCCAAAAGTGGCGCAACAATCCGGCACAGGCCGTTTACGCTGTTTGGCTCCGCCGTTTCTATTTTCAGTTGATTCTCTTTTTTTGGAATACTGCTTTTCATGATGCTGCTTATCCTTGTGCTTTTATGTTGAAAAGGCATGCTTCTAGTTTTGATTGCTGTACTGCATCGACTGATTATAGATCATAACTTGGTTTCGGCCGTTATTCTTCGCCGCATATAAGGCAAGATCGGCTTCCTCTGTCAATTGTGCCAGGTCGGGATTCTTGGGACTTTTACAGACCAGGCCGCAGCTAAAGGTGACGGTTTGTTTATCAATATCATTCAAAGAAGCGGATTCCATTCGGCCGCGTATTTCCTCGCAAATGCGATAGGCTTCTTCTACGTCGCAGTCTCTGAATAAAATGGCAAATTCCTCGCCCCCCATTCGAAAAACATTTATGTTTTCCGCCTGAACAGTTTTAAGGATTTGCGACAAATAGAGCAGCACGCGGTCTCCGACGGCATGTCCGTAAAAATCATTGATGGATTTGAAATGGTCGACATCGATCATTGCCAGTGTCAGATATTTATTGGCGGTGCTGCATTCTTCGATGAGTTTCGCCAGAACGGTATCAAAAGTCTTTCTGTTGAATAGACCGGTAAAAGGGTCCAATTTCAGCTGTTCTTGCATATACCGCTGCTGTGCGTCGAAATAAGCAAGGGCTGAGAGATTATCGTGGCCGTATCGGATCAGCACTTTCGCCAATAAAAATGAGCAAAGGTACATAAAACACGCGACAAATATCTGCATGCTCATACTGCTGTCGAGCTTTTCAGACAAGTAAAGCTGAACCCCGAGCACCAGCACGGCAAGACAGCTCAGCCAAAACATCCGCCTAGTGAGCCTGACGTCGGCAAACAGGGCAGAAGAAAAAATCGGAAGGGTAAAAGAACCTAAAAGAACCTTGGCAATGTCATGGGTTATACACAGGTAGAAGGAGAAAACAATAAACAGCGCAAGGGATAAATACTCCTTCAAAAAAAGGGAAGGGTACGGGGCGCGAACGAGACGATCAACAAAAAAAGTCACAGCAAACAGGCCTATGGCAGGGAGAATAATGTAATTTCGCAAATAAATGTCGGGCGGAAAGGCAAGAACGCTTCTTGCCGCATAATACCAGATCACATGCGCTAAAATTATGAGGGCAGCCGTTGCGTAGCCGACCTTAACGATGTAAAAACACCATTGAATGGGCGCTATTAACGTCTTGCCTTTGTTACGATTAAAGTCCTGATCCATAAATGCCACTTCCTTCAATAAGCTGTACGAGCCGCTTATTTTGATATCTGCATATGGCGTCAATTTTCCTTATAGCCGCAGCGAGAATATATGCTTAAACAATGCTTTGCCGTTATCGGGTACTTAGGCTGCAGGCGGTGAAATAGATAAGGCGATACAGGAGCGAAGCGGGCGCTGGAGAGTGTATCGACAGAATTGTCGTGTATAACGACCGCTTTTTGCCTATTATACACGACAGTTCTCCTGTTGACAATTTTATTTCCCTCAGGGAAGCTTATACCGCGGCGGGATTACAAGACGTGATCACTGTACTATATCATCATAATGGCTGTGTGATTTCACATCCTTGCTTGGCGTCAGGATGTGTTATAAAATAGGTCAAGACGATAACTTGTCTTTAGTTAAAAATTAATAAAATAATTTTGAAACATTTTTCGTTTTAGGGTGTTTGATAGTAAAGGAGGTGAAATGGTGACGGACTTCGAATCAATATACGACGAACACTTCCAAAGCGTTTACAGATATGTTTTGTCCCTCTGCCAAAATAAAACTATAGCAGAAGATGTTGCGCAAGAAACGTTCTATAAAGCGATGGAGCACTTAGATAAGTTTGATGGAAAAGGGCGAATATTTGTATGGTTGTGTCAGATAGCCAAGAATACATATTATTCATTGTACAAGAAGCAAAAGCGCCTTGTTTCTGAATCCGATTCTGATTTGGTCTATCAGAACGCTCCTGATTTTGAGGGCCAATATCTTGATAGCGAAACGTCTAAAAAGCTGCATCTGCAATTGCATCACCTTAATGAGCCATACAAAGAAGTATTTACGTTAAGAGTTTTCGGAGAGTTGCCATTTGCTCAAATAGGTGAAATATTCGGCAAAACCGAAAGTTGGGCAAGACTAATTTTCTATCGTGCTAAAAATGAATTAAGGAAGGGATTAGATGAATATATCGTGTAAAGTTATTCGCGATTTGCTGCCGTTGTATCATGATGATGTATGCAGCGACGAAAGCAGGTCTTTAGTTGAAGAGCATCTTAATACCTGCGCGGGATGCGCAGAGGAATTGCGGAGGATCGACGAAGAAATGAATGCGCCACATATTCCGCCTGAGAACGAGACTGCAAGAAAGGCCATTTCATCTGCGTGGAAGAAAGCAAAAAAGAAATCTTTCTCAAAGGGGATAATCATTGCAGCTTTAATTTGTGCACTCCTCATCGGTGCCTTCATCGGATTAACACAATGGAAGGGTATTCCCGTGTCTGCTGATGTTCTGGAGCTTACTGAGCTCTCTGAACTTCCAGATGGAAGTATCGTATTTCACCTTTTCGTAAATGACAACAAGAACTTATATTTTATTAAATTTACGGTCACCGATGACGGCTGTTTTTATTTGACGCCGATGCATTCAATCATCGAGGCAACACGTACATATGACATAGGTGGGTTTAGCCAATACCATGTTTTTTATCCGTCGGGGAACGATTCAGATCAGATATATCCTGGAATAGCCCTCCCCGAAAATGTTAAGAAAATATATGTGGGTCCGGTTGGTGATGGCACGCTGGTTTGGGAAGCCGGAATGGTATTGCCGGAGGCGACCGATGTGCTTGAGCAAAAAATCCGGGGACAATGATTGATGTATATAATTTCTTCTTTAGCCAAAATCTTACTTTTACTATACATGTGTCAAAAAAATCCCGCCACTCAGTTACGCTTCCCGGGGTAATCATAGAATTTGTAGTGCAACTATTTATAATGAACTTCATTTTGAGCCTTAAGAGCCAAAAATGATTAGCAAAATATTCAAAAATAAACGCACACATACGACAGATTCAAAAATCTAGATCCGAATATTAAACGCAGAAAAACCGCCTATATAGGCGGTTTTTCCTTGAAATTGGTCCGAGTGACAGGGTTCGAACCTGCGGCCTGATGGTCCCAAACCACCCGCGCTACCAACTGCGCTACACCCGGAAATTGTGCTCGGCTACGTTAATGTGCGCCATGGAGCTTCGATATAGTACCATAATTGCGATGATTTAGCAACGGTTTTTTTGTTGATGTTTCTTGTCGCATATGGTATTATCGCAAAAGGAGTGTGACATAAATCATGAGGATTCGTAAAAAACCAAACTTGATACCACGCATGGCCCGCTGCGCCCATGTTCAAATAGAAGATCCCGCCGCGCTCAAGGGGGCGTGGCTTCAATGCAACCCCGGTTTCGGCGAGCTCTGGCTTGAACTGGGCTGCGGCAAGGGCCGCTTTACGGCAGACACCGCGGAGCAAAACCCGGAGGCGCTGTTAGTCGCTGTTGAAAAGGTGCCGGATGTTATGATTATCGGCATGGAGCGAGCCGCAGATAGGGGCCTAAAAAATGTGCGTTTTATCGATACCGATGTGCTTGCGCTTCCCGTTATTTTTGGGCAAAATGAAGTAGACCGAATATTTCTGAATTTCAGCGACCCGTGGCCGAAAAGCCGTGACGCCAAGCACCGGCTTACGTCCCCGGGTTTCCTTGAGATATATGAAAGCGTCCTGAAGCCCGAGGGTGAAATCCACTTCAAAACGGACAACCGTCCGCTATTTGAATACTCGGTCGAAACACTGGAAAAAGAGGGGTGGATGATCTCGGAACTGAACATGGACCTCCACGCAAACGGTGTTGTTGGCGTCATGACAGACTACGAGGCTAAATTCCACGAGCAGGGCGTCAAAATAAACCGGCTCGTCGCAAAGAAGGAGACACGGCTATGAGGCTTATTTCCTGGAACGTCAACGGTCTGCGCGCCGTTATGAAAAAGGGCTTCGAGGAGCTGTTTTACGGGCTTGAAGCGGATATCTTCTGCCTGCAGGAGACCAAGCTCCAGGAAGGGCAAATCGAACTGGACCTGTCCGGTTATGAAACCTACTGGAACTATGCGGAGAAGAAGGGCTATTCGGGGACGGCGGTCTTTACGAGAATCAAGCCGCTCTCGGTATCTTACGGATTGGGGCTGCCTGAGTACGATGCGGAAGGCCGTGTGATAACACTGGAGTTTGAGGAATTCTACCTCGTGTGTGTTTACACGCCAAATGCGCAGGACGCACTCAAACGTCTTGATTACCGCATGATCTGGGAGGATGCCTTTCGCGCCTACCTTTTGGTGCTGGATACACAGAAGCCTGTTGTTGTCTGCGGGGACCTCAACGTCGCTCATCAGGAAATTGACTTGAAAAATCCCAAAACGAACAGGGGAAATCCCGGCTTTTCCGACGAAGAGCGGGCCAAATTCTCCAAATTGTTGGAGTCGGGATTCACCGATACATTTCGATATCTTTATCCCGAATTGGAAGGCGCCTACAGCTGGTGGAGCTATCGCATGAATGCCAGAGAAAAGGGCGTCGGGTGGAGAATCGATTATTTTCTTGTTTCGGATAGACTGCGGGAAACTATTGATAAGGCTTTTATTTGCAGTGAGATTTACGGCAGCGACCATTGCCCGGTCGGGCTGGACCTCTTATTATAGGAAAATGTGATGATAAAAGTCGGTACCGTTGAAGTTGAGGGGTTGCTTGCGCTCGCACCTATGGCAGGCGTGACGGATGTTGCCTTCCGCAAGGTGTGCAGGACGCAGGGGGCGGTCTATTCCTGCACCGAAATGGTGAGCGCAAAAGCTCTGGTCTACAACGACGTTAAAACAAAAAGCCTCCTGCAGATCGAGCCGGACGAGCACCCCAGCGCTGCCCAGATTTTCGGCAGTGAACCGGCATTTATGGAGCAGGCTGCGGGGCTTGCCCGTGAGCTTTCGGGTGCGGATGTGATTGATATTAATATGGGCTGCCCGGTCGGCAAAATTTCCGGCAATGGGGAAGGCTGTTCACTCATGCGTGAGCCGGACAAGGCACAGAAAATTATTGAGGCAGTTGTTCGCGGTGCGGGCGTGCCGGTCACGGTTAAGTTTCGTAAGGGCTGGGACAAGGGCAGCGTCAACGCCGTCGAATTTGGCAGAATGTGTGAGGAAGCGGGCGCGTCGGCCATTACGGTCCACGGTCGAACGCGGTCGCAAATGTATGCCGGAACAGCGGATTGGGATATCATACGTGATGTGAAGAAAGCCGTTTCGATCCCCGTTTTTGCAAACGGCGACGTTTTCGAGCCGGAAGACGCGGTTCATATCCTCCGCTATACGGGCTGCGATATGGCGATGATCGGTAGGGGCGCTTTCGGTAATCCGTGGCTTTTTTCAAGGGCTAATGCGCTGCTGCTCGGAGAGAAGCTACCAGCTTTACCGCCGCTGTCGGTAAGAATAGACACGGCGGTCTATCAGTTTGAGCAGGCGGCTCGGCTGAAAGGTGAAAAAATCGCTTGCCTCGAGGCAAGAAAGCATTTTGCATGGTATCTGCATGGCGTCCCGCATTCGGGCTATTACAAAACCCAGGCTGTGGCCGTCGAAACCCTTGACGATATTTATAAACTTGCAAAACTGATTAAAAGAGAATTGAGGTGAACCAATGACGCGGGAGGAAGAGAATGTACTCGTCGCGAAAGTTCAAAACGGAGACAGCGCTTCGTTTGAAAAACTCGTACTTGAGAATCAGACAAAAGTATATAACCTTGCCCTGCGCATGGTTGGAAATGAAGAAGACGCCTTTGATATGTCTCAGGAGGCCTTCATCAAAGCGTATAACGCTATCAGCAATTTTCGCTGTGACAGCCGGTTTTCCGTCTGGCTTTACAGGCTCACGACCAATGTCTGCCTCGACTTTTTACGGTCGGAAGGCAGAAGATCACACGGGTCTCTTACTTATATGAGCGACGATGAGGATGACAAAGAGCTTGAAATCCCCGACGAGCGTTTTTCGCCTGAAACAATCACCGAAAAGAAGGAACTGCGCGAGACAGTTAACCGCGGGCTGATGAGCCTGCCAAAGGACTACAGAGCAATTTTGCTTTTGCGCGAAATTGACGGGCTGAGCTATGAAGAAATTGCCGAAGCACTGTCGCTGGAGGAAGGGACCGTTAAGTCCCGCATTTTCCGTGCGCGAAAAAGACTTTGTGCAATACTAGCGAAGGAAGGGAACTTTTTGTCGGACCTTTCGTCAAAGAAAGCAAAGGAGGTGTGAAGCATGCGCGACTGCGATAAATATATAGAAATGATTAGTTTGATGATTGATGGCGAGTTGTCTTTAGAGCAGGAAGCCGAGCTTCGCACCCATATTGACGCGTGCGAAACATGCAAAAGAGCTTACGAGGCATTCACAGGTATTTCACATGCGTTGAGTGATGAACTTGTACAACCGCCCGAGATGCTCGCAAAAGGTGTCATGTATAAAATTAATCGCCAAAAAAAGAAAAAATATGGCAGCCATTTTGCTTTTGGTAAGTTTACTGCCGCTGCCGCCTGTCTTGCATTAGTATTATTTGGTGCCTCACATTTCGGCCTTTTTAATGGGCTGAAAGCGGGTTCGGCGAAAATGGCCTCTCTCTCCAAAACAGGTGATGCTGCGGCTATGCAAGATGCAGCCCCTGAATATTCAAGCGCAGACGAAAGTCTCAGAGCGACAACGGAGCAGCCATCGGAAGGTGAAGACGGCGGGCAGTCGTTCTTAACCTCGGGCGCACCCTCGCCTCAATGCTCCGACGGTACGGTGCTTCAATTTGGATTTACCGAACCGAGTGTGATGACGGCAGCGGGCGACACAAACACAATCGAAAAAGAGCCGGCGTTCCTGTTCGAAGCCACAAAGATGCAAGTCTACGAGGGCAAGTACTATACAAAGGAAACTGACACCGAAAAAAATAAGCTTTTGTTTACACTTGAAACGGAAGAGGACCTTAGTGCGCTTTATGAATTGATTACCGCTATGCCTGAAAACGCCGTTGAATACACAGCTGAGGACGGCAAAATCCTGAAGGAAGATCCGCTCTTTACACTCTATGTTCCCGTTGACAAGGAGAAAGATAAAGACGCTAAAGACAAGACAATTTGCGTCTGGTTTGTAAAAGGTGAAGTCTGGTGCGTCATTTCAGATGTCATCGCACCGGATGAAATACCGGATCCGAATGCTGAGAGAATCATTTATAAGGCCGAGGGGCTTCAGGAAAAGTTTGAAGCCTATGTCACACAGATAAAGAAAGAAAAAGGCATTACGTAAACCAAATATATAAAAACACGCACCAGTCGTCGAGATGACCAGTGCGTGTTTTTTGTTATGTAAACTGATTAGCCGATCGCTACCATGCGTTCTAGGCTTTTTTTCGCCCCTATGAGCGCGTCGCCAGGCAATTCGATGGGCGCTCGTCTGCCTTCCAAACAGTCGAGCACAGTCTCCAGTGATGTTTTTTTCATATCGCCGCAGACAAAACCTTCCTTGACGATGGATAGCCGCTTATGGGGCAATTCACGTGCAAGGATTTCGAATACGCCCAATTCGGTCCCTATAATTAAGGCGGACGCCTCCGTCTTTCTGGCGTAGTCGAGAATTCCGGCAGTTGAACCGACATAATCGGCAAGTGCCAGAATTTCGGGCCTGCATTCGGGATGCGCCAACAGTTTCGCATCGGGCGTGGCTAATTTTATAGCTTTGACGTCATGTAGAGTTACCCCGTCATGAATTGGACAGCAGCCTTTAAACAAAATGAGTTCTTTGTCGGGAACCATTTTGGCCACATAAGCGCCGAGGTTCTGATCGGGCACAAAAATGATTTGCTTGTTTGGCAGTGCACGGACGATTTTCTCGGCTGACGACGAGGTGCAGCACACGTCGCTGACGGCCTTGACCGCTGCCGAGGAATTGACATAGCAGACAACGGCGGCCTCAGGGTACCTCTCACGCAGAGCCAAAACATCGCCGGGACTTATCATGTCCGCCATCGGACAGCCCGCATGCTCAGCTGGGAGATAGACGGACTTTTCCGGACTCAAAATTTTTGCACTTTCCGCCATGAAGCGGACGCCGCACAGAACAATGGTGCGCTGCTGCGCTGTCTGTGCAAGCTTTGCAAGCGCAAACGAATCGCCAACGGCGTCTGCAATGTCCTGTATGGGAAGCGGCTGGTAGTAGTGGGCTAAAATAAGCGCGTCTTTTTCTTTTTTGAGCTTTAAAATATCTGCCTGCTGGTGGTTCATAGATGGTTTTTCCTTTCGGATGGGAATGGGTATTTTAGGGCACTGGCTGAAGAGCCTGTTTTCCGACCAGTATAGCACAAGCCTTGCCGAAATACAAACGGTAAGCACATCAGTCTGCTGGCAAAGTTTTTCTTTCATTTTTGTAGCAGTTTGTGATAGAATCGGCTTGTTACAACGATACTTTTCCAAAGGAGACGATCAGATGCAAATCAGCCGAGCGGCGATTAAACATAACGCAAAAAACATCATATCTTCCTCAAAACCCAATCCCGTACTGGTTGGGCTTGCTTACCTAGGCATAGTGGCCATTCTTCAGCTGCTCTCCACTACTGTAAGCGGGGAGTTTGGCGTGTACGTTAAGACTATGGAGCAGATGCTGGCGGGCAATTTGGACTATATGCCCACACTTCCCACCGTGGGTCTGAGCGGGACCCTGCTTGGCATTGCCATAGGCCTCATGCTGATGATGATGGACACCGGCTTTACGGTCTACTGCCTGCATGTCTGCCAGTTCCGTAAGGCAGGCTTTGGCAACTTGTTTGACGGATTTGCAATCTTCTTTAAGGTGGTCTGGCTGAATATTCTGATGTTCATCTTTGTTTACCTCTGGAGCCTGCTTCTGATTGTCCCCGGCATCATTGCCCTTTACCGCTACCGCATGGCACTATATATCATGCTTGAAAATCCCGAGATGAGTGCGCTCGCGTGCATCAGCGCCAGTAAGGAGATGATGATGGGGCACAAAGGGGAGCTTTTTGTGCTGGATCTCAGCTTTCTAGGCTGGGCGATATTGTCGCTCTTTCCCTTTGTCACGATCTGGGTGACCCCCTATACGTCTGTGACTTACGCCAATTACTATCTCGCGCTCAGGGACATGCCGAAGCAAAACCCCGGACAGCCTTACAGCGTCTGAACCGGACGGAGGAGCTTTTATGCTTAACATTCTAGCAGGCATCTTTTTAGCGTGCTGCGCCCTGATTTTGCCGCTTACAATAACTGTCGTGCTCTGTGTTCGACACAAAGGCATCTGGAAGCCGATACTTTTAGGCGCGCTAACCTTCTCTTTTTTTCAGATGTTGACGCGCATTCCGCTTCTACAGTTTGTGCTGGGAGAGCAGGCTTGGTTTATTGCTTTTTCATCCGCACAGCCTTTCCTGTATGCCCTGTTCCTCGGCACAACTGCAGCGCTTTTTGAAGAGGGGGGGCGGTTCATCGTCATGTCCCTGTTTCTCAAAAAACAGCGGACAAACCTCGACGGCTTCGCCTTCGGAATCGGTCACGGCGGAATCGAGGCTATATTGTTTGCGGGTATCAATGCTTTAATGATGGTCTTGTCCGAGTCGTTTCCATCGGCGCCGAATCTTATTTTTGCAGGCGGCATCGAGCGCCTGAGTGCGATGATGATGCACGTTGCGTTCTCCATCATGGTGATCAAGTGCCTGCGCGAAAGAAACGGCTGGTGGCTGCTTCTGGCCTTCGCCATTCACACGCTGGTCGACTTCATTTCTGTCTATGCTGCGGCGGCCTTGGGCGTATGGCCGCTCGAGATTGTGCTCCTGATTATTGCGGCCGCAATGGGATTGTTCGTGTATCGGACATTTGAGAAATCCGATGACACACCGCAAAGTATTAAAGGTGTTTAAACAAAAAACCTCCCGCCGACGGAGCTCTTCCGAACGGCAGGAGGTCTTTTTTTACTATTTTACTCGTTCATCGCCAAAGAAAAACAGCGCGACAGTTCCGGGGCCGGTGTGTGCGCCGATAACGGTACCGACGCTGTTAATTAGCACCTTCCCGTCAAGCTTTGGAAAACGGGCTTCAACGAGATCCGCTACGGCGCGTGCGTCCTCATAGCAGGCAGAGTTGCTGATGTAGCACTTTCCGCTGTAATCCAAGCCGTTTTCGGCGTGCTGAGCCATGCGTTCGACGATTTCATAAATGACCTTTTTCTTTGTGCGGATTTTCTCGCGAGGAATCAGCTCTCCGCTGGTGTTCATGTTGAGCAGAGGGCATATTTTTAGCAGCGTTCCGAACATCGCCGCCGTTTTTGAAATGCGTCCGCCGCGAACGTAATTCGTAAGATCGGTGGAAAAAAACCAGTGATGCAGGCGAAGCTTGTTCTTTTCAAGCCAGTCCTGCGCCTGTTCTATGGTCTTGCCTTCGTCACGCAGTTCGCAGGCGCGCGTCACAAGAAGACCGTAGCCACTGGATGCGCCGAGCGAGTCGACAATCACGATTTTGCGTCCGGGAAACTTCGGGAGGAGGGTTTCTCTTGCAACAAGCGCAGAGTTGATTGTACCGCTGATGCCGCTTGAGAGGGTGATATGCATGACATCGATGCCACTTTCAAGAAGGGGCAGCCACATCTTCTCATAGTCCTCGGCATTAACCTGGCTTGTGGTCGGTGACGCGCCCTCGGCAATTTTGCTGTAAAAAACGTCGAAGGGCATTGACTGCCCGAGATCGTCGGGATATTCCTTTCCGTCCATAATAAAGTGAAAACTGGCAAACGGAATGTCATTTGTCCGGAAAAAATCAAGGGGCATATCAGCCGTCGAGCAGCAAGTCAAAGAAAAGAGTTTCATGTGACCACCTTCTAAATAATATCTAATATTAGATTTAAGGATATTTGAGATTATTATACACCATGTTTGAATTCCAGTCAACAAAATATGGAAATATTATAGGGTACTTTTGAACACCTTTTCTAAAATAATTTAAGAAAAAAATTGATTATTGGCTTTACAAATAGATTGATTAGAGTTAGTATTGTAATACAAGTAATACAAATTATACTTGTACCACTATTTAACGATTCATCTGGAGGTAAAAATGGAGAAAGAGTTTAAACCTTACATGGGCACGGTTAAGGTTGGCCCGAAGGGACAGATCGTTATTCCAAAGGAAGTCCGGGAAATGTTTAGTATCGAGCCGGGACAATCTCTGATGATCATGGCACACCAAGCGCGCGGCATCGCCATTGAAAGGCAGGCTGTGCTTCAAGGCATCGCGGAAGCGATTTTTGCAGGCAAGGGCGCCCAGGTCTATCCCAACGAGGATCAGGCAAATCTCGGAGAATTTGCAAAGGCAATTAAAAAAGCAGCGGAAAGAGGCGCAGATGAGAAATGACGGCAATACAAGCCAACAATTTGACGAAAGTCTATAAAGGAAAAACAGCGGTTGATAACCTGAGCCTGTCGATAGGACAGGGTGAGCTTTTTGCACTGCTCGGCGTAAACGGCGCCGGCAAATCCACAACAATCAAGATGCTCTCGTGTCTGACGAAACCCACAGACGGGGATGCCACTCTGCTGGGGGACAGCATCACATTGACCGCACAGGCCGTCAAGCAGAAAATCAACGTTTCACCTCAGGAAACGGCAGTTGCACCAAACCTATCCGTGCGTGAAAATCTGGAGCTAATCTGCGGGATTTATGGGCTTGACAGGCAGGCGGCCCAAAAGAAAACCGCTGAAACCATTGAAGCTTTCGGTATGGGGGAGATCGAAAGGCAAAAGGCGAAAACACTTTCCGGCGGCTGGCAGCGCCGCTTGAGTATCGTGATGGCGCTGATTTCCGAGCCTCAAATTTTGTTCCTTGACGAGCCGACGCTGGGCCTGGATGTGATCGCCCGCCGTGAGCTATGGCATGTCATTCGGGGACTCAAAGGTAAAATTACAATTATTTTAACAACGCATTATCTCGAAGAGGCGCAGTCACTTGCAGATAGAATTGGGATTATGTCCAAAGGAAAGCTCAAGGCACTCGGTACGGCAGACGAACTGATCGCGGAGGCCAAAGCGGCGAACTTTGAAGACGCTTTCCTGTATTTCGCCGGAGAGGGGGCCGCGCTATGAGAACAAGAGCCTTTGCCCTAAGAAATTACAAGGAAATCATTCGGGATAAACTGAACATTGCCTTCGGCCTTGGATTTCCGCTCATCGTTCTTCTGCTGCTCACACTGATACAGTCGAACATACCCGTCTCGCTTTTCGAGATCGACAAGCTCACGCCGGGTGTTGCTGTCTTTGGCCTGTCTTTTGTCTCTCTGTTTTCGGGGATGCTGATTGCCAGAGACCGAGTCAGTTCTTTCATGCTCCGCTTGTTTACATCCCCGCTCACGGCGGGCGAGTTTATCCTCGGCTATACGATGCCGCTTTTTCCACTCGCGGTCGCACAGATTGCGGTCAGCTTTATCGCGGCGATGCTGCTCGGGCTTAAAGTCAGCGCAGACATTTTGCTGACTATTGTCGTCTTGCTGCCGGCTGCCGTTTTATTTATCGCAATTGGCCTGCTGTGCGGCAGTGTGTTCACTGATCGGCAGGTTGGCGGCGTCTGCGGTGCGCTCCTGACAAACCTTTCCGCCTGGCTGTCCGGAACCTGGTTTGACGTAAACCTCGTAGGCGGCGCTTTCAAAATCATAGCAAACGCCCTGCCGTTTATCCACGCCGTCAACGCGGGAAGAGCTGCATTAAGTGGTAATTATGGGGCAATCTTTCCAGACCTGTGGTGGGTGATTGCTTATGCCGCCGTTCTGATGGTTCTGGCTGTCAGGGTCTTTACCCGTAAAATGAATAGTGACAGCGCCGTATAATAATTGTATATAGACGCAATTGTATCGGTCTGCCTTGGCACTTCTCATGAATTTTGAAAAAACGCTGCGTATGCGCGCGAGCATCGAAAAAACCGGACGAAAGGAAAATGCCTTTCGTCCGGTGCTTTTTATTTGAGCAGGAGCTCAGTCAATTCATGGATATCTTTGGCAATCGCAATAGCCCCGGCTTCCTCCAGTTCCTCGCGGTCGCCATAGCCGTAGAGTACACCAATGCAGTCGATCCCGTTTAGCCTTGCGCCGATACAGTCGTGCGCGCGGTCACCAATCATGATAACCTGTGCGGTGTCCGTGATGCCGCAGGTTTCCAAAGCGTAGGCTATCACCTCATCTTTGCGCGTTCTCGTTTCCTCGAAGGTGCTGCCCGCGATGTAGTAGAAGAACCTATCAATGCCGTATCTTTCAAGTATTGTGCGTGCGTGAACCTCCGGCTTCGAGGTAGCAATGACGTTGATGCGTCCATCTGCCTGCAGTTTCTCCAGCAGATCCGCTATGTCCGGATAGATCCAATTTTCGTCGATGCCCTGTCGCTGATAATAATCTCGGAACAGGTTCACCGCGCGTTCGCCCTGCTCGGGTGTATAGCCAAAGTATTTACTGAAGGATTCCAGCAGGGGAGGGCCGACGAATTTCTTCAGCTGTTCACGGTCGGCAATTTCGGTGCCCATCTGTTCAAGAGCGTAGGACGTGGCATTGACGATGCCGAACGCCGAGTCGCTGATCGTTCCGTCCAGATCCCAGAAAATATATTTGTAGTGTTTCATGCGCTGTCTCCCTGATTGCTGATGTTTTAGGCAGTTTAACATTAAATACTGAAACAATCAAGAGAAAAGCGTGATGCCCGACGCGTTTTTGGGATACTGCCAAAGCTGCGCTGTTTGTGATAGCCATTTTAGTAGGACTCCATGCTGTTTCTTTTGTTGGCACAGTCCGGCGTCGCGTCTGAATTCGGAGGAAAAGCAAATAAATCATCTGCTGGTAAAGTTAAATTTGAAGCGGTTTTGAATCAGCTTTATAGAATATGACCCAGATAAAAAGGGCTGACAGGATTCCGATAGACCCGCCGAGCAGGAACGGTGCGGAGGAATTCACATGCGCCCATAACAGCCCGGCAATGATGGAAGACAGGAGCAGTCCGAAGCCCTGAAGCATTCCGTAAAGCCCCAGAACGGTTCCATTTAGGCCGGTAGGGGCGTTTTCAGCAATAAAGGCCCGCTCCGCGCCGCTGATCAGCGCGGTGTATGCCCCGTATGCGATAAACAGACTAATAACAGCGAGCTTAGCCGACACAAGAGCAAATCCTAGATAGACAAGGCCATAAATTAAGTAGCCCGTTACAAGTATTTTGCTTCGCCCAATTCTATCTGACAGCCTGCCTGAAGGAATGGCCAGAACGGATGTGCTCACATTAAAAAGAAGATACAACAAAATGACCTGCGCCGCTGAAAAACCTTGTTCCTGCGCTTTTAAGAGTATAAATGTATTTGATGAATTTCCAAGACAGAAAAAGAACATGACAGCCAGATACGCTTTCAGCTTTCCCTTGAGCTTCAGGTCTTTTAGAGTGAACCTTTCGCAGGTGGTATCATGGTTTTTGTCTTCTTTTACTGCCAGAATGATCATAATGCCGACTATTGCCGGGATCATGGAAAACAAAAAGGCGTCGTGAAACCCGACGTTTGCTGCCACAAATAGATAGGCGAGCAGCGCGCCGATAGAAGAACCGGCCATGTCCAACGTTTTATGTAAACCAAATGCGCTGCCCAGCTTGTTGTCGTCGCTTGATTGCGCCACAAGCGCATCACGCGGTGCCGTCCGGATACCTTTTCCCGTCCGATCAATAACCCGCGCTACCAATACGACCGGCCAGGACGCGGCCATTAGCAGGACAATTTTATAAAGGAGAGACGCCGAGTATCCTACGAAAGCCAGTCGTTTTTTATTTTGGTAGACATCGCCGATATAGCCGCTAAAGACTTTCAGCAGCGAAGCGAGACTCTCGGCAATACCCTCAATGCAGCCGACGATGGCGGGAGAAGCACCAAGAGTCGCGGTCAAAAAAAGTGGTACCAGCGGATACACCATTTCGGTGCTCATATCGACAAAAAGACTGACAAGTCCGAGTAATACGATGTTGGACAGTACCTTTTTTTGCTTCATTGTCAGCACCTACACTTTTTCATTGAAGGCATACACGCGGTTACAGAAGTCGTCCAGAGCCGCAGCGCATTTTGAAAGCGCCGATAGGGCCTTTTCGCGCAAGGGGGCACCAAAAACATCCCGTGCGTTTATCTTTTCATACCACTGCCTAAGCTTGATAAGTTCTTCCTCGTTTTCTTCGATTTCTGCAAAGGAAAAATTCTCTCGGCTTATCTCTTTGTCGATCTCCTCAAAAAATGCGTTGCACTGCTCAAGCAATTCACTGTATTCCTCATTCCTCGAGGCATTAAATTTCTGAAAAATGATCTTTTCACCGTCATCTTCAACGGAAAGTGTCATCAAAAAAGCTTCGCCGCTGTTTTGTAATACCTCTGCTTTTACCTCATCCAATAAGCCCTGATTTTTATCATTCAAGGGCAATATCCACAGCGACTGCTGTATACTCTCCGCGCCGCATTTTTTCAGCTTTCTCCATATGGATACCCGTGCCCTTGACGGTTCACGCGGCAAGTTATAGTTGATCGCCAGCCATGAGTTCAGACTCATAAAGTCACCTGTTTCTATGCAATATCGGTTACAATAGGATAACATAAAGTAATACCGGTTACAAGTAAATTATAAAGTTTTCAGGAGATTTTATTTAATTCTAAAATGGATAGCTTTAAACATCAAACTTGCCGGACGGCGAGCACATTGCGCAGGCTTAAGATGTGGCTTGACATTAAATGAGATAAATCACGTTGGAAACTGTTACATCTTCCGTGTTCAGATGTTTTATTAGAATTTTGAGGGATACTATAGTACCAAAGTAGTGCTTTTAAAGGGTGGGTTCATTGATGGACAAAAATATCTTAAAAAATATAGAATTTAATAAAGAGCTTGTTCTCTCCGAGCTTGTGGAATACCTTCCGGGTCAAGTTGTGAGTCGAACCTTAGTACAAAACAACGCCGTTAGTATTACCCTTTTCGCATTTGACGAAAAGGAGGAAATCAGTGCGCATACTTCCGATGGCGATGCGATGCTAACGGTTCTTGAAGGACGCGCCCGGATAACAATCGGAAGTCAGATAATTGTGATGGCTGATGGGAAGACCGTTGTGATGCCCGCAGCTATTCCGCACGCTGTCGCTGCTGATGGACGTTTTAAGATGCTGCTTACAGTAGTGTTTTCACGTTAGCCGCTGCTAAAAAGCGTAATATACGGGTCTACTAAAGACATTATTTGAAAGGATTTGATTGACATGAAAGCGACAATTGAGAGAGAGGGCTGCATCTCCTGCGGACTGTGTGCAGAAACCTGTCCTGCAGTGTTTCGGATGGCTGATGATGGTCTGGCAGAAGCGTATCAAGATAGCATTCCGAAGGACGCAGAGGAAAGTGCCATTGAAGCGAGAGATGGCTGTCCCGTTAGTGTAATTTCGATTGAATAGTGTACCTGCGCCCAGACGGTGCCGAGCTCTATAAGCACACTTGCGGCCTTTCGTCGTTACAGCAAAAGGGAACAACAGGCAAATGCCTGTTGTTAGACGCGTTGATCATGTATCAGGGTGAAACCTGATACATGGTTTTTTTCTGCGAGAGAGGGTTTTAACGCCCACATCAGTTGACACAAACCTCTCAAACGTGAATGTCTGCCTGTTCCAGCGCGCATATCAGTCGTAAAAATATAATAAGCACGATAGAAAAAACGGAAGAGTGCTTTGCCTAATTAAAGAGCATTTCATCTTTCTATCTGATGATCCAATCCGGAGCTACCGCTGTTTTTAATCCATGAAGTTCAGATAAACTCCTTGACAAAGCAAAAATGACGTTATAGAATGTATTCGCCGAATCAATTCGGCGAATACATTCTATAATTAGGAGGACTCAAAATGAATAACCGGACATTAGTACCAGAATATGGACCCTTGACAGGTGTGCGTGTCGTGATCACAGGGAGCCTCATAGCCATGCCTCACGCCGCTTCAATGATGGCGGACTTTGGCGCGGAGGTCATAGCATTTGAAAGGAAGGACACTGGGGAGACTTACCGAAGCTTTCCGCCGCATATTAAGAACGAGAATGGCAGAGTCGGTGCAGCATTTGCACAGGATGCCAGGAATCGCTTAGATGTGACCTTTGACATGGATCTCAATCGGCCAGAGGCTTTAGAGGTTTTTACGCAGTTAATCAAAAAAACCGATATCTATATGGAAAACATGGTGTGGATTGATAAATTTGGAATTACCGACGAGTGGCTCCTGGAGCAGAATCCAAGGCTCGTTATCGTGCATGTCAGCGGTTTTGGAAATAAAAACTTTGGCGGTGTGGAAGAAATATGCAATCGTGCATCCAATGATGCAGCCGGTCAGGCATTCAGCGGTGCCGCCAGCATCAACGGAACAAAAGAAAAGAATGCGGTTATGCTGCCTTATACCAATGACTATATTACAGGACTCACCGCTGCTTTTGGCGCCCTCAGTGCATACATATACGCATCTCGCACCGGAGAAGGCCAGGTAGTGGACGTCAGTCAGTTCGAATCCCATGCGAGAGTATTGGCCGATCTTTTTGTCAACTACACGGAAAACGGCGTGGTAAAACAGGCGGGGAGTATTCCGTTACAGCCTGCCGATGTTTTTATGGCCAAGGATAAGCCGGTTGCGTTGGCAGCAGTTGGTCAACAATATTTTAAGGCGCTGGATATTGTGGGCTTCGACCCGTCCTATTTCAAATTTGAAGAGGTGGCCATGGGGCCCGCCATGCATTCGGAAAAGGGCCGCGAGTTTGACCTCGCCTTCCGAGCGTGGTGCAGCGATCACACAGCCGACGAAATTGTAAGAAAATTTTCAGAGAAAAAGATTCCTTGCTCGCAGGTTAATAACGCAGAGGATGCAGTAAATAACGAGCACTTCAATAAGCGGGGCGATTTTGTGAAATATGAAGACCAAACGTTGAAAAAGGATATCACAGCCTTCGGTATAGCGCCCAAAATGAGCAAGACGCCTGGGAAAGTCTGGAGAGGCGCTGCCAGATTGGGGCAGGACAATGAAGAAGTCCTCAGGCATATACTTGGCTTCGATGATGAGAAAATTAAAGATCTGCAGGCCAAAGGGCTCTTTTGAGTGGAAAAGGAGGATGCTAATATGAGTGAAAAAATATTGCTCAATAAGAACGGCGCGGTGGCCGAACTTATTTTCAACCGGCCCGACAGGCACAACGCCTATGATCTTGATATGTTGGACGATCTGGAGGACGCCTTTGGGAATATTAGGAAAGACAGTGCTATCAGGGCCGTGATAATTTACGGAGCGGGTGAAAGCGCCTTCAGCTCCGGCGGCGACATTGATTCAATCTTCCAAGACCTTTCCCCTAAAAAAGCAGCAGTTTTTGTCCGAAGAATACAGGACGTTTTTTCTATGCAAGAGGAAATACCCGCCGCCGTCATCTCCGCAATTAACGGCTACTGCTTTGGTGGCGGTTTTGAAATTGCGCTTGCTTCAGACATCCGTATTGCATCTAAATCTGCGTATATGGGACTCCCTGAGGTCGGCGTAGGGATTCTTTCCGGAGCAGGCGGCACCCAGCGGCTCATGCGATACATTGGCAGCAGGACTGTGGCCAATGAGATGCTGCTGACAGGCAAAAAGCTTAAGGCGGATGAGGCGCTTGCCTGTGGCCTTGTCAGTTCTGTGTACGAGACTAATGAAGAGCTTCTTTTAGAGGCACGGAAACTAGCAAATAAAATTGCCGTGACCTGCTCTCCGTCATCTATTGAAGCCATAAAAAAATGTGTTTTATATGGGCAGAACATGGACTTAACCGCAGGATTGCGGTTTGAAGGGGAGCAGTGGGGAATGCTTTTTGGAACCGGTGATCAAATTGAAGGCATCAAAGCCTTTCAAGAGCGCAGAAAGCCGAATTTTCCCGGAAGAGAGACGTATTAATTGTTTTTTATTGAAACTATAAAAAGAACTTCGGCTAGGCGGAAGCGCCTAGCCGAAGTTCTTTTTGCAAAAGTGTGGTTTTATTTTATCGGTGCAAAACAGGTCAGGAATAGACGTGCCGAATCTGTTATTTCTGCTCCGATGTCGTAGCTGCCACGGCAAACACACCAATTGAGTGCGATGCCGCGTGCATATCTTAAAATATGGTTCACGATGCTCCCTGCCGTCATATCGTTGCGAATTTCATTTTTTATCTGTCCTTCGGCAACGATACGTTCAAGATTTGTGGCGATAGGGCGGGTCATATCAGTCGTGAAGCCTCTGGCGTTAGATACTTCGCTTTTAATCAGCTGGCAGGTGAAATCCATCCCCTGATAATTCACATAATTTGCGAAATACCCCAAATAATCAACGATATGATCTATACTGCATTTAACTTCAGAAAGTTCAGAGGCGGCGTGGGCCATGAATTTGTCGATGTTATAGAAGGACTCAATGACGATATCTTCTTTAGTTCTAAAATGATGATAAAATCCGCCAACTGAAATGCCCGCTTCCGCGCAAATTTCATTTACGCTGACGTTATCATAGCCTTTTTCTTTAAACAGACGGACTGCGGCTTCAAAGACAATGCCCTTTGTTTCGATTGCTTGCAGTTTTCGCTTCGTCATTTGTGCTTCCACAGGTTAGACATCTCCCTTACGCCACTATCGTGCTTACATGGCTTGTGCCGATTACTGACAATAAAAATATCAAAAATGATTGGTGTTGTCAAGTTTCTGCATTTGATTATGCTTAATACGATTGCGTATGACGATTTTGTGCATTTGCATGTGGAGCCAATTGAAAAGACATCAAGCACACATCAAAAGACTCTGTGCAATGTAAAAGAAGTCTTCTGACTTGGAGTTCAAATCAGAAGACTTCTTTGTGTTTTGTAACCCAAATCGATCGCATTGGATTTGTTCAGAAGATTCAAACTCTCATTCTATAAATATGACCAGACCGCAGGATGCAACTTCATAAAATCGAAAGCATAGTTTGATACATATCATACACATTAGCTGAATTTTCGAATAAAATCCTCGCAACAACGTTCCAGCTGTTTTAGTCCCTCGGGCTCTATGGGGAAATGACCGGCTCCGACTAACATTTTTAATTCTTTTTTGCAGCGCAGTTCATTAAAGAACAATTGGCTCAATGAAACATCTGTCCAACGGTCGTTCTGAGGATGCACAAGCAACACCGGGCATTTATCAAATTTGCAGGCCTCAATTTTAATCACGGGGTTAAGCATGGAAAATAAAAATTCGACAGACACTTTTGCGCCAGATGATTTTTTATCTGCCATGAGTAATTCAGCCAGCTCTTTGCTATTTACAATTACACGCATATTGCAAACAGTTTTCATAGGCAGCTTGACGGAAGAAAACGGCTTGTGTAATAATTTTAGAAATGGCTTACCGACAATTGCAACAAACGGATTGCTGGCGGTTCTCTTAGTGATAATGGAATTGCGTTGATCTAAAAGGCATGTCGCCATTACGCCATTGATGGAGTCCAGTTCACAGGCGACTTGATAAGCCAGCATCCCTCCAGCGCTCAACCCGAAAATGAATAACGGGACTTCAGGTTTTTGAAACTGTTTGGCAATATCTACTCCGCAATCGACCCATATCTGATAGGAAATTGTACCCTTATAGTCTGTATATCCATAAAGCGGAAGATCAGGACAAATAATCTCATATCCCATTCTGCTTAGCGGAACTGCAATAAAGGATAACAATCTGCCATTACCTCCGACGCCATGAAATATTATAATTGTGGCTTTTGGAGATGCTGCTCTATAATAATCAATATGAATGCTGGATTTTCCAACTCGAATAAATCTTTCGTCAGGCAGGTTTTCTGATAAAAGCCGGTTCTCAGGAGGTAAAAATGATTGAACCTTACTCCACGTTTTGTCATTAGAATACATTGTTTTGACTCCAAAGCTAATTATATAAAAGACCTGAAGCAATTGTAACACATTTAAAACAAAGAATCCATGTATCAGTTCGAATCCTGACACATGGATTTTTTGTGGTGCGAGAGAGGAGACTTGAACTCCCACGTCGGTTGACACACGCCCCTCAAACGTGCCTGTCTACCTGTTCCAGCACTCTCGCAAATTGCGCTGCCTTGACGGCGGACGCAAGGGTTATTATAGCAGAAATGAGCGTTTTGTCAACAACTAAATCAAAATTTCACGACAAGCTTGAATCATGCCTATGGGAATTGAGCTTTTCTGCTGTAAAGGTCAGATAGATGATTAAAAGTGCAATCAGAGCAAAAGAGCCGTAACGCAGCGGCAGGAGATATGCGTTGTTGAAATAGGAGTAGTAGCACAGCAAAGAGGCGAAGGAGGCGAAAACTGCAACCGGCACATATCCGATCCAGAGTACGGCGGGCAGCAGTGCCAGCACATCCAGGAGATAGAAATACCGGTCGTGCATATGCGGCAACAGGAAAGGAATACCCGCAGCGAAGAGCAAAGCCAGGCCGAGTATTGCTTCATTGCCAAGATTTTTTCGTTTATACCAGGCCCAAATCAGGAGCGTACACACAAACAAAAAGGCAGAGGCGACGCCGACGGCGGAAAGTGCGGCGACATTGACGTTGCCGGAGATCATGGCAAACAGGGAAGGGGCATTGTAATTCAGGCCCGATCCGACAGAATCGGCCTGCTCGAAATACAGAAAAAGCGTTTTTATAAAAGGCCTGCCAAACAGCACCGCTGGCAGTATTTCCGCGATATAAACGGCGGGGAAAACAAAGAGGTGCCTGATTTTTATTTTCTTTGCAAACAGCAGCACCAGGTAAATCGGCATGATAAAAATCGCCTGAAGCTTGAATCCGAAAGATAGTGCCATAAAGGCTACTGAACGCTTGGGCTTGTCCGTCATGGCGCACCAGAGCGCCAGCACGGCAAACGCGGCGTAGATGCTGTCGCATTGGCCCCATTTGGCACCATTTATGATGACCGTGGGCAGCAGCAGCGTTATCAGGTATGCGGCAAGGCGCTTCGGAACGCTCTTGGTGTAGACACCGGCCAGCTTCATCATGCCGAAGGCCAGAATTACGTCAAAAAAGATAGATAGCAGCTTGATTAAATACAGATCGTTGAGCGGCAGATAAGAAAAAAGTGCCAGAAAATACAGATAGGGCACATTGTAGTTGCCGACACTTTCTGAAAAACCCTTAAAGCCGCCGCTGACTCTAAAATAATCGACCCAGTGTGTCAGAAAGGTATTATAGTCGCCACTCTGATAATCCATCGGCAGCCCGCGAAGAACAAAAGCAAGTCCGAGCGCGAGAACTGTGGTCCAAAGATAAGCGTTTTTTTTCAAAAGTCCCTCATACCAGGGAATGAGCAGGGAAAGCATGAGTATCAGGCCGAATATGAGCATAGATTGAACTTCCATAACAAGCCTCCGGTGCAAATGTGACGAGTTTTGCAGGATTGTACCCGAATCGGGGGAACTGCTCCGAGTATACGCGAAAAGCCCTGTCGAAACAATATGTAAAACGGAATGTTTTTACATATCGACGATATGCATAAAAAAACACGGCCAAGAATCTCCATTCCCGCCGCTCAATCAAATTATACACAAAAATTCAATATAAGTGTTGACAAATTGATTAAAATGTTGATATAATAACACACTACGTGTGCACATGGGACGCACTGCCCCACTTTCACCATCTGTTCATATTTTATCAGCATTTTATGAAAATGCAAGATCGTATTAATAATTCCTGACAACTTATCCGGGCGTTTCAAGCAAGATGCACAAGCGAACTAGAAAACAAGGAGTGATGGTCAATGCCAAAGGATGTTCTTTACGGGAAAACCCTCAGAAAGAGCTTCGCACGAAGCAGCGAAATCCAAGAGATGCCGAACCTTCTGGAAATTCAGAAGGAGTCGTACAAATGGTTTCTTGAAGAGGGACTCAGAGAAGTATTTGCCGATGTAGATTCGGTTACGGACTATTCGGGAAATCTTGAACTGAGCTTCGTGGACTATTCCATGAACGAAAGACCGAAGTACACCGAGGAGGAGTGCAAGGCGCGCGACGCCACGTATGCCGCTCCCCTGAAGGTCGGTGTTCGTCTCCGCAACAGAGAGACAGAAGAGATCAAAGAACAGGAAGTATTCATGGGTGATTTCCCGCTCATGACTGAAAGCGGTACATTTATTATTAACGGTGCGGAGCGCGTCATCGTTTCCCAGATTGTTCGCTCGCCCGGCATCTATTACGACAAGAAAATCGACAAGACCGCGTCCTGCATTTGCGGCACGACAATTATTCCCTATCACGGCGCTTGGCTTGAATATGAAACCGATTTAAACGACGTGTTTTACGCACGTATTGATAAGAACCGCAAAATTCCCGTGACCTGGCTGCTCAGAGCCATCGGTTCCCGCAATGAAGACAAGCCTTATACCTGGCTGTCCTGCGCGGGCGGCGAGCGCGGCGTTGTTTCTAATGAGCAGCTCCGTGAGATTTTCGGCAATGATGAGCGCATTGTGGCCACCATCGAAAAGGATTCCTGCCTGTCCAGAGAGGAATCCCTCATCGAAATCTACCGCAAGCTGCGTCCCGGTGACCCCCCAACGGTCGACAGCGCAGAGACGCTGCTCGAGGGCTTGTTCTTTGACAAGCGCCGTTATGACATTTCCAGTGTTGGTCGCTATAAGTTCAATAAAAAGCTCTCAATTCGCACCAGACTATCTGGTCATCAGCTTGCTATGCCCATAACCGACCCCCAGACCGGTGAAATCATCGCCGAGGCGGGCGAAGTCGTTACGCGTGACAGAGCCGAAGAAATTGAAAAACGCGGCGTCATTGATGCCGTTATCAAGGCTGACGGCAGAGAAGTGCGCGTCTTTTCAAACGGCATGGTCGATATGGCGACTTTCGTTGACTTTGACCCAAAAGAAATCGGCATCAAGGAAAAGGTGCGCTACGTTATTCTAAAACGTCTCATGGAGGAATACAGCGGCGACGACCTCAAAGAAGCCGTCCGTGTCAGCGTTGATGAGCTCATCCCGAAGCACATTATTGTTGATGACATTTATTCGTCAGTCAACTATTTGCTCGGCCTGTTTTACAACATCGGTGAACCGGATGATATCGACCATCTTGGCAACCGCCGCATCCGCTGCGTCGGCGAGCTGCTGCAGAACCAGTTCCGCATCGGCTTTTCCCGCATGGAGCGCGTTATCCGTGAGCGTATGACCCTGCAGGACCTCGACATCGTCACGCCTCAGAGCCTCATTAACATCCGTCCCGTAACGGCTGCCATCAAGGAATTTTTCGGCTCCTCGCCGCTGTCCCAGTTCATGGATCAGACAAACCCGCTTGCTGAACTGACGCATAAGCGCCGTATGTCGGCCCTCGGACCCGGTGGTCTTTCCCGTGAGCGTGCAAGCTTTGATGTGCGCGACGTTCATTACAGCCACTATGGCCGTATGTGCCCAATTGAGACACCGGAAGGTCCGAACATCGGCTTGATCTCCTATCTGGCCAGCTATGCCCGTGTTAATGAGTATGGCTTCTTGATCGCGCCCTACCGCCGCATTGAGAAAAAGACCCACTTCGTGTCCGCTCAGATCGATTATCTGACAGCAGACATGGAGGACCAGTATATCGTCGCGCAGGCGACAGAGCCTATCGATGAAAACGGCTGCCTTGCAAATGAGCGTATTACCTGCCGTCACCGCGATGAAATTATCGAGGTCGACCGTGACCGCGTGGATTATATCGACATCTCCCCCCGCATGATGATCTCAATTGCAACCGCCATGATCCCCTTCCTCGAAAACGATGACGCGAACCGCGCGCTCATGGGCGCGAACATGCAGCGTCAGGCCGTTCCGCTCATGACGACGGAGCAGCCCATCGTTGCAACCGGCATCGAGCACAAGTGTGCCGTGGACTCCAAGGTCGTTTTGACGGCCGAGGGTGAGGGCGTTGTAAAGAGCGTTTCCGCAACAAACATTACAATTAAATATGACAGCGGCGAAAATAAGGACTATAAGCTTATTAAATTCGCACGCAGCAACCAAGGCACTTGCATCAACCAGCGTCCGATCGTTCAGGTGGGCGAAAGAGTTTCGAAGGACGACGTTATTACAGACGGCCCGGCAACGAGCAACGGCGAGATTTCGCTCGGAAAAAACATTCTCGTCGGCTTTATGACCTGGGAAGGCTATAACTACGAAGACGCTATTCTTTTGAATGAGCGGCTTGTCATGGAAGACACCTTTACCTCTCTACACGTGGAGGAGTATGAGTGCGACGCCCGCGACACGAAGCTCGGACCCGAGGAAATCACTCGCGATATACCCGGCGTCGGCGAAGACGCCCTCAAATATCTCGACGAACGCGGCATCATCTGCATCGGTGCGGAAGTACACAGCGGCGATATTCTTGTCGGCAAGGTCACACCCAAGGGCGAAACAGACCTCACAGCTGAGGAGAGGCTGCTCCGCGCGATCTTCGGCGAAAAGGCCAGAGAAGTGCGTGACACATCGCTCAAGGTACCGCACGGCGAATCCGGCATTATCGTCGATGTTAAGCGCTTCACCCGTGAGGCGGGCGATGAGCTGTCTCCCGGCGTCAATGAGGTTGTCAGAGTTTATATTGCTCAAAAGCGTAAGATCTCCGTCGGAGATAAGATGGCCGGTCGCCACGGTAACAAGGGCGTTGTTTCCCGCATACTCCCGAAAGAGGATATGCCCTATCTGCCGGACGGCACCCCGCTGGATATCGTCCTCAACCCGCTGGGCGTTCCCTCCCGTATGAACATCGGACAGGTGCTTGAGGTTCACCTCGGCTATGCGGCCCAGGCTCTTGGCTGGAAGGTTGCAACACCGATCTTCAACGGCGCAAACGAAGAGGAAATTCGTGAAACACTTGAGCTTGCGGGCCTTCGTTCCGACGGCAAGAGCGTCCTTTACGACGGACGTACCGGAAGACCCTTTGATAACCCTGTAACCGTTGGTTACGTTTACTTCCTCAAACTCCACCATCTGGTCGATGATAAGATCCATGCCAGAAGTACGGGCCCTTACAGCTTGGTTACCCAGCAGCCTTTGGGCGGCAAAGCACAGTTCGGCGGACAGCGCTTCGGCGAAATGGAAGTATGGGCGCTCGAAGCTTACGGTGCGGCCTACACCCTACAGGAAATTCTTACCGTCAAGTCCGATGACGTGACCGGTCGTGTCAGAACCTATGAGAGCATTGTTAAGGGTCATAATATCCCGCAGCCGGGCGTGCCCGAATCCTTTAAGGTTTTGGTGAAAGAACTGCAGTCCCTGTGCCTTGACGTGCGCGTACTCGATAAGTACGGACACGAGATCGAGCTTAAAGACGAGGATGAGGACGACGACTTCTCGCCTGATTTCCGTGATGACCTGCTGCCGCCGGAGGAAAGCGAGATCGAAGCATCAGGCTTCACCATCGAGAACGCGGAGGAAGATCTGGACCTTGGTGACGACATCGTAGAAAATGAGGAGGTACAGATATGAGCTATGCAACCTTTGATGCAATCCAAATAGGCATTGCCTCACCCGAAATGATCAAAAGCTGGTCTTTCGGCGAGGTGAAGAAGCCTGAAACGATAAACTACCGGACCCTCAAGCCCGAACGCGACGGCCTTTTCTGCGAACGGATATTCGGACCGACCAAGGATTGGGAATGCCACTGCGGCAAGTACAAGAAAATTCGCTACAAGGGCAAGGTTTGCGACCGCTGCGGCGTTGAGGTCACAAAAAGCAAGGTGCGCCGTGAGCGCATGGGGCATATCGAGCTTGCAACCCCGGTTTCTCACATCTGGTATTTTAAGGGCATTCCGTCCCGCATGGGCCTGCTGCTCGACCTGACCCCGCGCATTCTGGAGAAGGTGTTGTACTTTGCCTCCTATATTGTAACGGATCCCGGCATGACACCGCTGCAGAAAAACCAGATACTCTCTGAAAAAGAATACCGCGATATGCGCGAAAAATATGAGAACGACTTTGATGCGGGCATGGGTGCTGAAGCAATTAAAAAGCTCCTCGCCGACATCAACTGCGACAAGCTCTCGGAGGATCTGCGCGCAGAACTGAAGGATGCCACCGGCCAGAAAAAGGCTAAGATCGTCAAAAGACTTGAAGTCGTTGAAGCCTTCCTGCACTCCGGCAACGACCCCCAGTGGATGATCATCGACGTTCTGCCCGTCATCCCGCCCGAACTGCGCCCGATGGTTCAGCTCGACGGCGGCAGATTTGCAACGAGCGATCTCAATGACCTCTATCGCCGCGTCATTAACCGCAACAACCGCCTGAAGCGCCTCATCCAGCTCAATGCGCCGGATATCATCGTCCGCAACGAAAAACGCATGCTGCAGGAAGCGGTGGATGCCCTGATCGACAACGGTCGCCGCGGCAGAGCCGTAACAGGTGCAAATTCACGCGCGCTGAAATCCCTGTCCGATATGCTCAAGGGCAAGCAGGGCCGTTTCCGCCAGAACCTGCTCGGAAAGCGTGTTGACTACTCCGGTCGTTCCGTTATCGTCGTCGGTCCCGAACTGAAGCTCTATCAGTGCGGTGTGCCGAAGGAAATGGCCATTGAGCTGTTCCGCCCCTTTGTAATGAAGAAGCTTGTTGAAGACGGCTTTGCCAACAACATCAAGTCTGCCAAAAAAATGGTCGACAAGCAGCAGACCGAAGTTTGGGATGCACTGGACGTTGTCATTAAGGAACACCCCGTACTCTTAAACCGTGCGCCGACACTGCACAGACTGGGCATCCAGGCTTTCGAGCCGATCCTCGTCGAGGGCCGCGCGCTCAAGCTGCATCCGCTGGTCTGCACGGCCTATAACGCAGACTTTGACGGCGACCAGATGGCAATCCACGTCCCCTTGTCCGCCGAGGCACAGGCCGAGGCCCGTATCCTCATGCTCTCAGCCAACAACCTCCTGCGTCCGCAGGACGGAAACCCCGTTACGGTGCCGACACAGGACATGATTCTCGGCGCGTACTATCTGACCTTTGTCAGAATGGGCGAGTACGAGAGCGAAATGCTGCGCGTTGTCGACCCCGGCGACACCGGCCTTGAAAAGAACAGTGTTCTTCCCTCTAAGCTGATCATCGATGCCAATGACAGCATTGTTAAGAGAAGCAGAGAAGGCGAAACCACGCTGAAGATTGCGTCCTTTGAAGGCGTCCGTGCTTTCTCTGGTCCGAACGAAGCGATTATGGCCTATGACGACGGTGCTATCGGGATGCATTCACCGATCCGCGTGCGTGTAACCAAGACGGTCGGCGGTGAAATCCGCAACAGACTCGTCCAGACCACCGTTGGCCGCATACTCTACAATGAGCCGCTGCCGCAGGACCTCGGCTTTGTCGATAGGTCCGATCCCGAGCAAATGTTCGACTATGAGATTAACTTCCAGGTTGGCAAAAAGCAGCTCGGCACCATCATTAACAAATGTATCACCAAGCACGGCTTTACTATTTCCGCCGAGGTGCTTGATAATATCAAGTCCTTGGGCTATAAGTACTCAACGCTGGGCGCGATTACGATCTCCATTGCAGACATGACGGTTCCCTCGGAGAAAAAGATGCTCATCAAGGCCACCGAGAAAAAAGTCGTCGCCATTGAAAAACAGTATAAACGAGGCCTTATCACGGACGATGAACGTTATCGGCTGGTTGTTTCCGAGTGGGAACAGACGACCAAGGACGTCACCAAGGCGCTGCAGAACAACCTTGATGAGTTTAACCCCATCTATATGATGGCAAACTCCGGCGCCCGCGGCAGCATGAACCAGATTCGTCAGCTCGCCGGTATGCGCGGACTGATGGCGAACACCGCCGGTAAGACCATTGAAATCCCGATTAAGGCAAACTTCCGTGAAGGCCTCTCTGTTCTGGAATACTTCATCTCCTCCAGAGGCGCGCGCAAGGGTCTGGCCGATACCGCGCTGCGAACGGCGGACTCCGGCTATCTGACCCGCCGTCTGGTCGACGTTTCCCAGGATGTCATCATCAGGGACCACGACTGCGGCACTCAGCTCGGTATCAAGGCGACCACCGTTTACGACAAGGGGCAGGTCGTTCAGACCTTCGGCGAGAGTATCCATGGCCGTTTCCCGCTTAACGATATCCTGGATCCCGCAACCGGAAGTGTTCTGTTCTCAGCAAAGAAAATGCTGCTGAAACCGGATGCCGATGTGCTTGAAGCCGCCGGTATCCACGAAGTCATAGTCCGTTCCGTTATGACCTGCGACTCCAAGAGTGGTGTCTGCGCCAAGTGCTACGGAATTAACCTCGCAGCCGGTTCTCCTGTCAACGAAGGTGAGGCTGTTGGCGTCATCGCGGCACAGTCCATCGGCGAACCCGGCACCCAGCTGACGATGCGTACCTTCCACACCGGCGGCGTTGCGGGTGACGATATCACCCAGGGTCTGCCCCGCGTTGAGGAACTGTTCGAAGCGAGAAAGCCGAAGAAAATGGCCGTTCTTGCAGAGATTGCCGGTACCGTATCCATTGAGGAAACAAAAAAGAACGCCATGTGCGCCGTTCTGGTCTCTAATGCCGAGACGGGCGAAACGATGGAGTTCCAGGTTCCGTATTCCGCAGGCCTGCTCATCTCCAACGGCGACACGGTCTACAAGGGGCAGCCGCTGACGAGCGGCGCATATAACCCCCATGATGTCCTCCGCATTTCGGGCATTAACGAGTGCCAGAGCTATATCATTCAGGAAGTCCAGAAGGTTTATCGCCAGCAAGGCGTCGACATCAACGACAAGCACATTGAAGTTATTGTCCGCCAGATGATGCGAAAGGTTCGTGTCGAGGATGCGGGGGATACGGAGCTTCTTTCCGGCTCCACGGTCGACTGGAACGATATCAACGACGCCAATTTGGCAGTGCAAAAGCGTATTGATGCGGGAGAAACCGAACTCAGAACGGCAACCTGCACGCAGACGCTGATGGGTATCACCAAGGCGTCTCTTGCAACAGAGAGCTTCCTGTCGGCCGCCTCCTTCCAGGAAACGACGAAGGTCCTCACCGATGCCGCGATCAAGGGTAAGGTCGACCACCTCGTTGGTCTGAAGGAAAACGTCATCATCGGTAAGCTCATCCCCGCAGGCAGCGGCCTGGACGTCTATCGTGATTTCGTCACTCAAACGGATGAAACCATTGAGCGCGGAAGCGAGGACTATGTTGACCTCAGCGCCCTTGTGGGACGTTCCAACGCACTGTAAAATAACCTCAAAATACCGGAGCCGAATGCTTTTTCCGGCTCCGGTATTTTTTGTCTTCAATTTAATTGCAAAATATTCTTGACGTAACTTGTGCATTATGCTAAAATGCTTATTTGCATGGGTGTGTCTGCACAATTTGTGCCAAGTTGGAAATTTTATTAGAAAACAAGCGAAAATTGCTAGGATTGCCTATAAAGCCTCATTCGTAACTGCGATAAAACTTTGGTTTTTCTCGGAATATCTGACGATATTTCGTTAAAAATAATAACTATGCACATTACTGAAGAAAGGAGGAAAAATATGCCTACGTTTAACCAGCTGGTAAGAAAGGGCAGAGAAATACCGACCTATAAGTCTACTTCTCCTGCGATGCAGAAAGGCCTCAACACCATCAAGAACAAGGAAACCGATTTGAGCGCACCTCAGAAGAGAGGCGTTTGCACCGCGGTTCGTACAGCTACCCCCAAGAAGCCGAACTCCGCTCTGCGTAAAATCGCCCGCGTTCGTCTGACAAACGGCTATGAAGTTATTGCCTATATCCCCGGCATCGGCCATAACCTTCAGGAGCACTCCGTGGTTATGATCCGCGGCGGCCGTGTCAAGGACCTCCCAGGCGTCCGTTACCACATCATTCGCGGAACACTGGATACCCAGGGTGTTGCAAGCCGCAGACAGGCCCGCAGTAAGTACGGCACAAAGAGACCCAAGAAATAAGCGAAACAGCGCTACGGCGCAAGGCTTATGCCTTGTTCGGAGCTTGACATATACATTTGATGTATGTTGCTGCCGACAGGCATATGCGGAAAGACCGGTGTCTTTTCGAGTACCTATGAGATTCATTTTTGTATGAAGGAGGGAAGTATAGTGCCCAGAAGAGGTAACGTACCCAAAAGAGAAATTCTTCCCGATCCGGTTTATAATTCCGTATTGGTGACAAAGCTCACCAACAGTATTATGCTGGACGGCAAGAAGGGTGTTGCTCAGAAGGTCGTATATGATGCATTTGACATCATCAATCAAAAGACCGGACGAAACCCCCAGGAAGCGTTCACAGAAGCGCTCAACAATATCATGCCTTCTCTAGAAGTCAAGGCACGCCGTGTCGGCGGCGCAACCTACCAGGTGCCGATCGAAGTCCGTCCTGACAGACGCCAGACCCTCGGTCTGCGCTGGCTGACAGGATATGCACGCAAACGTAACGAAAAAACAATGAAAGAGCGTCTTGCCGGTGAAATACTGGATGCGCTGAATAATACCGGCGGTTCGGTGAAGAAGCGTGAAGACACTCACAAAATGGCAGAGTCCAACAAGGCATTTGCTCATTACCGCTGGTAATCAGGAGTATATATATGCCTAGAAAAGTATCCCTTGAAAGAACCAGAAATATCGGTATCATGGCGCACATCGATGCCGGAAAGACAACCACAACTGAACGCATCCTGTATTACACCGGCGTGAATTACAAGCTCGGTGAGGTACACGACGGCACGGCGACGATGGACTGGATGGAGCAGGAGCAGGAGCGTGGTATAACCATTACCTCCGCTGCAACAACCTGTTTTTGGAAGGATCATCGCATCAACATTATTGACACGCCGGGCCATGTCGACTTTACAGTAGAAGTCGAGCGTTCACTGCGCGTTCTGGACGGCAGCGTTACCGTCATGTGCGCAAAAGGCGGCGTTGAGCCCCAGTCCGAAACCGTCTGGAGACAGGCGGACCACTATAAGGTCCCCAGAATGATATACGTCAACAAGATGGATATCATGGGCGCAGATTTCTACCGTGTTATCGACATGATCCACGACCGTCTGAAATGCAACGCAGTTGCCATTCAGCTTCCGATTGGGAAAGAGGATACCTTTAGGGGTATCATTGACCTGATTGAGATGAATGCGGATGTCTATTACGACGACATGGGCAAGGATATGCGTGTCGAAGAGATACCCGAGGATATGCAGGAGCTGGCAAAGCAATACCGCACACTGCTTATCGACGCTGTCTCAAATCTGGATGACGAAGTCATGGAGCTTGCTCTAGAGGAACTGCCGATCCCTTCAGAACTTCTGAAGAGGGCAATCCGTAAGGGTACGCTTGAAAACGAGTTCGTCCCTGTCGTGTGTGGAACGTCCTACAAGAATAAGGGCGTTCAGAAACTGCTCGACGCAATTGTGGACTACATGCCTGCGCCGACCGATATCCCCGCAATAAAAGGAACAATACCGGATTCCGATAGAGAGGACTCAAGACCGTCAACCGATGAAGCCCCGTTTTCGGCTCTTGCATTTAAGATAATGACTGACCCCTATGTTGGTCGTCTGTCTTTCTTCCGCGTATATTCCGGAACCCTTTCTTCCGGCTCTACAGCGCTTAACAGCACAAAGGGCCACAGGGAACGTTTCGGACGTATCCTTCAGATGCACGCCAATCACCGCGAAGATATCGATATGGTCTATTCGGGGGACATCGCCGCCGCCGTCGGACTTAAAAACACTACCACCGGCGACACACTCTGCGATGAGAAAGCCCCCATTATCCTCGAATCCATGGAATTTCCCGAACCGGTCATCCGGGTTGCAATCGAACCCAAGACCAAGGCCGGGCAGGAGAAAATGGGTATCGCGCTTTCGAAGCTTGCGGAGGAAGACCCCACATTTAAGAGCTATACCGATGAAGAAACAGGCCAAACGATTATCGCCGGAATGGGCGAACTCCACCTTGAGATCATCGTCGACAGACTGCTGCGCGAGTTCAAAGTTGAGGCAAACGTAGGCAAGCCCCAGGTTTCCTACAAGGAAACCATCCGCAAGCAGGTCGAGCAGGACACCAAGTATGCGCGTCAGTCGGGCGGTAAGGGTCAGTACGGCCACGTTAAGATCCGCGTTGAGCCCAACGAATCGGGAAAAGGCTACGAATTTATTGACAAGATCACGGGCGGCGCAATTCCGAAAGAGTATATTCAGCCTGTCAACGCCGGTATTCAGGGCGCGTTGCTGGCAGGAGTTCTAGCAGGATACCCGGTCGTTGATGTCAAAGTTACGCTCTACGACGGATCCTTCCACGAGGTCGACTCCTCGGAGATGGCGTTTAAGATTGCCGGTTCCATGGCCTTTAAGGAGGCCTGCCGCAAGGCGGACCCCGTCCTGCTTGAGCCGATTATGAAGGTGTCCGTTATTGCACCAGACGACTATCTGGGCGATGTCATCGGCGATATAAACTCCCGCCGCGGACAGATTCTAGGAATGGAAAACAGAAACGGCACGTCCCAGGTGGACGCCAATGTACCGCTTTCGACCATGTTCGGCTATGCAACCGACCTTCGCTCCAAAACGCAGGGCAGAGCAACCTACTCGATGGAACCCAGTCATTACATCGAGCTTCCAAAGTCCCTTCAGGAAGAAATCGTCGGAAAACGCAACATGTAAGTTTAATACAGTAAAATTTCTGTTGCAAACAGCGGCGGATTCCTGTAGTATTGTTACGCGATTCCCATTGCGCAATCTTAATAATCGTAATTATTTTAATGTAAACATATTTAAGGAGGATGTTCCAAATGGCTAAGCAAGCATTCGATAGATCCAAGCCCCATGTCAATATCGGCACCATCGGTCACGTTGACCACGGCAAAACCACTCTTACCGCTGCTATCACAAAGTACCTCGCTCTGCAGGGCAAGGCAGAATATACCGATTACGCCAGCATCGATAAGGCTCCCGAAGAGCGCGAGCGCGGTATCACCATCAACACCGCTCACGTCGAGTATCAGACGACTGCGCGCCACTACGCACACGTTGACTGCCCGGGCCACGCTGACTATATCAAAAACATGATCACCGGCGCTGCTCAGATGGACGGCGCAATCCTCGTTATCGCCGCTTCCGACGGCCCCATGGCTCAGACCCGCGAGCATATCATCCTTGCCCGTCAGGTCGGCGTGCCCGCAATTGTTGTTTTCCTGAACAAGTGCGATCAGGTTGACGATCCCGAGCTCATCGAGCTGGTCGAAATGGAAGTTCGCGAACTGCTCACCAAAGAGAAGTTCCCCGGCGACGACATCCCCATCATCAAGGGCTCCGCTCTCAACGCGCTGTCCTGCGAGTCCAAGGATATCAACGATCCTGACTTCGAGTGCATCAAGGAACTCATGGATGCAGTCGACAGCTATATCCCCACCCCTGAGCGCAAGAGCGACATGCCCTTCCTCATGCCTGTTGAAGACGTCTTCACCATTACCGGACGCGGCACCGTTACCACCGGCCGTGTTGAGCGTGGTCGTGTTAAGGTCGGCGACAAGGTTCAGATCGTTGGACTGAAAGACACCAAAGAAACCACCGTTACCGGCACCGAGATGTTCCACAAGACCCTCGAGTATGCTGAAGCAGGCGACAACGTCGGCACACTTCTCCGCGGTATCACCAAGGGCGAAGTTGAGCGTGGACAGGTCCTCGCAGCTCCCAACTCCATTAAGCCCCACACCAAGTTTGTTGGTCAGGTTTACGTTCTGAGCAAAGAAGAAGGCGGCCGTCACACACCGTTTTTCAATAACTATCGCCCTCAGTTCTATTTCCGTACCACTGACGTTACCGGTGTTATCTCCCTGCCCGATGGCGTTGAAATGTGCATGCCCGGCGACAACATCGACATGAGAGTCGAACTGATCATGCCTATCGCTATTGAAGAAGGCCTCCGTTTCGCTATCCGCGAAGGCGGACGTACTGTCGGCTCCGGCGTTGTTATCGCTGTTGAGCAGAAGTAATTGAACTTAATAAAATGCGCCCGTCGGCATCAGCCGGTGGGCGCATTTTTTATGGGTCTATTTTCTGCACAAGCCATGCATGAACCCGTCGAGGGCCAGCGAATGAATGTCGCCACCCACAACCCGATTATTGACCACATAGAGGTCCGCTACGACGGTTCCCGAGTACCCCGTGTAGTTCGTGACGTTGTATGTAAAGATTGTCGCCTCCATACCGCGGAAAAGGGAGAGATCGTAGCCCTGCTCCAATTGCAGGCTATTGTAGGTGTCGTAAATGTCTGAAAAATCCTTGGGGATGACAACGGTTTTTTCGCTGATCGGCGTCGGGTCAACTTCCCAGCCTAAATTTTGGAGAAACTTTACCCGATCCTCATTCGTCTTAACTGACTGTGAGGCCGTGTCTAAGCCGCGGCTGCCGCTTCCGATTGCAATGACGAGCACGCACAGCAGCATAGCAATAGCCAAAACGACCAGCAAAGCAATTTTTTTGTTCCATTTGAGCGTAAGAACGAACATAACTTCCTAACCTCCCATGAGCAGATACTGATTGATCCCAAACCTCCCGCGACTGGGAGTGTCCAAGTTTCGAAAATGATATGGCAGTACGGCGGACCGTAAATTAAGGCCGCGACCAACCCGTCCTACTAGAAAGTATTCATTTTTCACTGCCGATATGCTATAATGACAAACAGTTTATTTCGATCATTTTTGCCACGGCATCGGAGGTATTATGGAACTGTATAGACTTGACAGAATTATCGGGGAAAGCGGCGCCGCTTCAAGGAGCGAGGCGCGTAGACTCATTGCGACCGGACGGGTGCTGGTCGACGGCAGGCCGGTCAAGCAGGCAGATTTTAAGCTCGATCCCAGAATGTCCGTTGTCCGTGTTGACGGTAAAACCATAAACGGTGGGGGAAGCCGATATTTCATGCTGTATAAGCCCGAAGGGGTTTTGTGTGCGACCGAGGACAGGGATCAGAAAACAGTGCTGGACCTTCTGCCGCAGCTGTACAAAAACCTGAAACTGTTTCCGGTCGGCAGACTGGACAAGGATACGACGGGGCTCCTCCTGCTCACAAATGACGGAGACTTCAGCCATGCGGTCACGTCCCCTAAAAAACATGTCGGCAAGCGCTATGAATTTACTGCCGAAGCCGCTCTCGGACTCGAGGATGTGCAGGCGCTTGAAGCGGGCATTCTGCTCAAGGATGGCACACAATGCCTGCCCGCAAAGCTCGAAATTGATGAGGACAATCCGTTTCATGGATTTCTAACGGTCATGGAAGGAAAGTACCACCAGGTTAAAAGAATGCTGGCCGCCAGAAGCAAACCGATAGTAACGCTTAAGCGTCTGTCCATCGGGGGCCTTACGCTGGACCCGACTCTACAGCCAGGAGAGCTCAGGGAACTGACTGAAAACGACTTAAATCTGATAATTAACAGAAATGTTACAAAATAGATACAATTTATGATAAGGATTTACAATCCTGACCCCTCAGCTTTGTAGATTAAGCGAATATACAAGCCTCTTCATTTTATGGTATTATAAATAAGCGCTTTTCGGCCTTAGATGGAGGCGAAAACGATCAGTCTGGAGAACAATCATGTCAAGTGTAACACTAAAAGGAATAGGGAAGACGTATTCGGGGAATGTTGTTGCCGTTACGGATTTCAATATGGAGATTGAAGACAAGGAGTTTGTCATTCTTGTCGGTCCGTCCGGCTGTGGAAAGTCCACCACACTCCGAATGATCGCCGGACTTGAAGAGATTACCGAGGGCAGCCTTTACATTGACGGCGTGCTTGTGAACAATGTCCCGCCTAAGGACAGGGACATTGCAATGGTATTCCAAAATTATGCACTTTATCCCCATATGACGGTTTTTGACAACATGGCTTTTGGGCTTAAGATTCGCAAGACGCCCCGGGATGAGATTCGGCGCAGGGTTCTTGAAGCGGCAAAGATACTAGAGATCGAAACCTTGCTCGAAAGAAAGCCTGCGGCACTCTCAGGCGGCCAGCGTCAGCGTGTTGCCCTCGGAAGAGCGATTGTCAGAAAGCCGAAAGTGTTTTTGCTGGACGAGCCCCTATCAAATCTGGATGCCAAGCTGCGAACAGCCATGCGAGCCGAGCTTTCAAAGCTCCATTCCCAGCTCGAGACCACCTTTGTTTACGTCACACACGACCAGACAGAGGCTATGACGATGGGAACGCGCATTGTCGTCATGAAGGACGGCCTGGTCCAACAGATAGCGCCGCCGCAGGAGCTCTTTGAAAAGCCCTGCAATCTCTTTGTGGCGACCTTCATGGGAACTCCGCAGATGAATATCGCAGATGCGGTTCTGCTTGATGAGGGCGGTGTTACATACCTTGAATTCGGTGCCAGGGCGCTTAAGCGCCGTGTCGCCTTGCCGAACTGGAAGGGCAGAAAACCCGAGGTTCTTGCCTATGCGGGCAAAGAGGTCGTTTTCGGTATTAGACCCAACGACATCCATGCCGAGCCGGATTATGTTGCGCAGCATCCCGAACAGGTCGTTGAGTCCATAGTGGATTTCGTTGAGCTCCTTGGCGCAGAAAGCAACGTTTTCATCAAAGCGGCTGATATCGAGTTTGCTTGCGTTGTCGATTCAAAAATCAGTATTGCCGCGGGTGCAGCCGTTCATCTTGCCTTTGACTCGGATGCGATCCATATCTTTGATAAAGATACGGAGCTTACCGTCACAAATTGAAATGTTGCATAAAAATGCGTAAGGAAAGTGTGCTTGGTGCTTAAGTTTTTTGTAAGGCGGGCATGCACCTCAATTTGTCCCCTTTAGTCTCCCTATTATGAAAAATTAACTATTTTATATGGCTGCAAATGATAAAAACAGAGAATAACCTAGCGTGTTATTAAAAGATTTTACAAAATATCCTCAAAAATATATTGAAAAAAGCAATAAAATAAGTTATTATGTTAAACGGTTAGGTTTCATTGCTTTTATTAGGAGGAGCAACCATGTCAAGTAGGATTTTTCAGAGCGTAATCGTCCAGATGAAAGAAGCGACTGACAGATGCCTCGGCGTCATCGATTCCGATGGCTTTGTCGTGGCCTGTAGCGAGCTTTCTCTGATCGGCACAAAACTCGAGAATTTGCAGGGGATATCCGGCAGCGAGCTTTCCGATCAGTTTTTTACCTCCGGCACAAGGACTTACAAAGTGTTGGGAAGTCCCAGTTCCCGCTTTGACTATGCCGTTTTCGTCGAAGGTAGAGATCCCCTTGCCAGAAGTATCTGCATTATGGCTTCCGTCGCCTTCAACGAGGCGAAGGCAAACTATGATGAGAAATACAACAAGGTTACTTTTGTCAAGAATATTATTTCCGACAACATCCTTCCCGGAGATGTCTATGTTCGCGCCAAGGAACTCAACTTTGTAACCGATGTTCCTCGTGCCGTACTGCTCATCCGTCAGCTTGAAAAATCCGATATAGCGACGCTTGAGCTTGTTCAGGGCATGTTCCCGGACAGGCAGAAGGACTTTGTGCTGAGCATGAGCGAAACCGATATCGTGCTTATCAAGGAAATCGAGCCCGGCGTCGAAGGCAGGGAACTCATTCAGCTGGCCGATAAGGTTGGCAGCACAATCAATGCCGAGCTTTTGGTTAAGACAGTCATCGGTATTGGAACAGTCGCAAGACATCTGCGCGAACTGGCCGACCGTTATAAAGAGGCACAGGTCGCTATCGAAGTTGGCAAAGTCTTTGAGACCGACAAGAGCGTTATCCATTATGAGAGCCTCGGTATCGGCCGTATCATCTATCAGCTTCCCACCACGCTATGTGAGATGTTCCTCAGCGAGGTCTTCAAGAAAAACCCGATCGAGTCTCTGGATCAGGAGACGCTGTATACGATCAATAAGTTTTTTGAAAACAACCTCAACGTATCCGAGACATCCAGAAAGCTCTTTGTTCACAGAAACACACTCGTCTACCGCCTTGAGAAAATCAAGAAGCTGACGGGGCTTGACTTGCGCGAGTTTGACCATGCCATCGTCTTCAAGGTTGCGCTTATGGTCAAGAAATACCTCAACTCCCAGAACATCAAGGGCTAGTTTTGTAAACGAATGATCCGCCGCGGGCTTGCGACCCGGGCATATTTTCCCGCAATCGGAGGAAATCAAAAAATGGTTTTATTGAACAATGTTTCAATGGTCTATGAAAACAGCGGCACGGTTGCCGCTAATGGCATTGACCTTGAAATCTGCGACGGAGAGTTTGTCTTTTTGGTAGGACCGTCCGGCTCAGGCAAAACGACAATTATCAAGCTCCTGACCGGTGAGGTTAAGCCTACGGACGGGGAGATCTATGTAAACAACTTCAACCTCAGCAGAATTAAGTCCCGTAAGCTGCCTCGACTTCGCCGCACACTAGGTGTTATCTTTCAGGATTTCAGACTGATTGACGACAAGACCGTTTATGAAAATGTCGCGTTTGCCATGCGTGTCGTCGGTGCCAGCAACAAGGAAATTAAACAGCGCGTTCCCTATGTCCTCGAGCTCGTCGGGCTGGAGGGCCGGGAAAAACGTTTGCCGCAGGAGCTTTCGGGTGGCGAACAGCAGCGTGTGGCGATTGCCCGCGCGCTCGTCAACAGCCCAAGCCTCATTATAGCGGACGAGCCTACGGGAAACTTGGATCCCGTTAAAAGTCTGGAACTCATGCTTCTGCTTGAAAAAATAAACGAACTGGGAACCACGGTCCTCGTTGTGACACATGAGAAAGAACTGGTTAACTCTTTTTCCAAGCGTGTTGTTGCACTAGACCAAGGCTCGATAATCAGCGACGGAATGGATGGGTATTACAGCTATGGGATTCATGAATAAAGTCGGTTATCTTTTCAAAGAGGGTTTTCGAAGCATCACGACTCATGGCTTCATGTCCTTCGCCTCGGTAACAATCATAATTGCCTGCCTTGTTATCATGGGCAGCTTCTCGCTGCTAGCGGTCAACATTGACGCGCTGATCGATAAGCTTGAAAGCGAAAATGAAATGCTCGCTTTTGTTGATGAAAACCTCTCGGATAAGGACGCTCTGGCGCTTGAAGACGCCGTGGCGGCCGTGCCCAATGTCAGCAAAGTTGAGTTTGTTACACGTGAGCAGGCGATGGAAGAATTTAAGAAGGGCTATGAGAACAACGCCCTGTTTGAAGATATTGACGCGGACGTTTTTCGGGACAGATATGTCATCTATCTTGATGATATCAGCTTGATGGAAGAAACAAAGACGCAGCTTGAGCAAGTGGACGGGATTGCGGACGTCAGCGCGCAGCTTGAAATATCAAGGGGCTTTGTGACCGCAAGAAATATTGTCGGCGCCGTTTCGCTGGTGCTCATCGTGATACTGTTCGTTGTTTCCGTCTTTATCATGTCCAACACCATCAAACTGACCACCTTCGGAAGGCGCGAAGAGATTGCGATTATGAAGATGGTTGGTGCGACAAACAGCTTTATCAGAATGCCGTTTGTTATAGAGGGTTTGACTCTGGGCATTATCGGCTCGGGTCTTGCGCTGGCCCTCGAGTGGGGCATCTATACCCTTGTAACGGATAAGATTATGACAAGTATTACCGGCTCCTATGTCAGCGTTATTGCATTTTCGACGCTGGCCCTGCCTGTCGGGCTTGTGTTTCTTGGCGTGGGTATCGTCGTCGGCACTTTCGGCGGAACAATTGCTATCCGCAACTACCTGAAAGTCTGAATAGCAGCTTCGGAGCCGAAGCTTATATCATTGCAGACGGCAGACCGTAGGGTCTTGCCTGAGAAGGGTCTAACATTTGTGCGGAAAGCGTATGGGAGGTATCTATGCAAAAGGGCAAAAAGAAGTTCGTCTCGGCTGTTTGCATTGTGCTGGTGCTCATTTTTTTGATGACACTGGTGCTTGGCGCTTTGAGCAGCGCGTGGGCTGTATCTCAGTCGCAGATTGATTCGCTGAAGAATCAGCAAACTGCGATTCAACAGCAGAAGAAAGCTCTGCAATCGAAAATTACGGATCTTCAAACCCAGCAGGATTCGGCACTTGCTCAAAAGGAAGCGCTGGATGAACAGAATGATCTGGCTCGGCAGGAAATCGAACTGATTAACGAGCAGATTGACCTGTATAACAAGCTCATTGAGCAAAAAGCCGAGGAGCTTGAAGAGGCCAAGCAAGACGAGGCCGACCAGAAGGAAGCACTTCGCGTCCGTATGCGGGCGATGGAGGAAAGCGGAAGTCTTACATATTATGCAATACTCTTCGATGCCAGCAGCTTCTCGGACCTGCTTGCAAAGATCAATGATATATCCTCGATCATGAAGTATGACAAAAAGCTCGAGGATGCCTACGTAGCCGCCAGACAGCACGTCGAAGAAGTCAAGGCGGAGTATGAGGCGACGCTCGAGGAGCAGGAAGACAAGAAAACAGAACTCGAGGAAAAGAAGGCCGATTTGGAAAAGCAGATCGCCGAGGCCGAGGCTGTCATAGCCAATCTCGAAAAGGACATCGATAAGTACAAGTCCGAGTACGAGACCAATGACAGTCAGGAATCAGCCATCCGCAGCCAGATTGACACGCTGGTCAAACAGCTGGAGGAACAGCAAAAGCAGCAGCAGCAGAGCGGTGGAACGGTCGTCAAAGGTTCCGGAACGCTGATGTGGCCGGTGCCTTCAAGCACAACCGTGACATCCTCCTTTGGATATAGAATTCACCCGATTTTTGGTGATAAACGCTTCCACTCCGGCGTCGATATTTCAGCAAACTCCGGTGTGACCATTGTCGCAGCCGACGCGGGTACAGTCGTGTCAGCGGTTTACAGCAGTTCATACGGCAACTATGTCGTCTTAAGCCACGGCAACGGTATCGTAACGCTTTATGCGCACATGAGCTCCATGGCGGTTTCCTCGGGGCAAACGGTCACAAAAGGACAGACCATCGGCTATGTCGGTTCAACAGGATGGTCGACAGGCCCGCACTGCCACTTTGAGGTCAAAGTGAACGGACAGCTCGTGGACCCGATGAGCTATTTCTAAAGAGCAGTTCATATAATATTGCCGGGCAGTAATTATAAACTGCCCGGCTAATTTCAACTCTTGCGACAATAATATACTATTCCGTTCCTGAGCCGCCAAACCGGCTGCAGCCACTTCGGCAGACACTTGGACGGGGCATGGAGGAATTTATGAAAAAGCGTTTTAGCGGTACGACGCTCATTTTTGTCTGCGTACTTAGCTTTCTTCTGGCAGGGCTCTGCTTTTTCGGTATCTTTGTGTTTATCTACGGTGGCTTCGACAGTCTGCCTTATGCAACGAAATTTGCGGCTGTCTATAGGTCGATCGACAAAGACTACGTCGGCGAAGCGGATATGGAACAGGTGTCTGATGCGGCCTACAGCGCGATGATTGACTCGATTGATGACCGCTGGAGTTACTATATGACTGCCGACAAGTACGAAGCGTATAAGCAGTATCAGAAAAACACCTATACGGGTATCGGCGTCACCATCGAGCTGGATGCAGACAGTGGACTCTTTAGTGTCGTCACCGTGACCGAGGATTCCCCGGCGCAGCAGGCCGGGGTCAAAATCGGGGATCTGTTGTGCGCAGTTGACGGAGAGAAGCTCACCGAACTGACGTCTGCGGAGGTTAAAGAAAAGATCGCTGAAAAACAGGGCGCGTCTTTTGAATTGGCCCTGCTGTCACAGGATGGGTCCGAGCGGACAGTGACGGTCAAAACGGACGTCATCTATACAAAGCCCGTCAAATACGAGATGCTGGACGACAGCATCGGCTATATCAGAATCAAAAACTTTGAGACGGATTCGGGTGATATGATCATCTCCGCTGTGGACGATCTTGTTGCGCAGGGGGCAAAGGGCCTTGTCTTCGACGTAAGAAACAATCCGGGTGGCTTACTCAGCGAGTTGCTGAAAGCGCTTGACCACATTCTCCCTGAGGGTGATATTTTCGTTTCTGTCACCAAACAAGGCAAAGAAAACGTTAAAACCTCTGATGCCGACTGTGTCGAGCTCCCCATGACGGTTCTGCTCAACGAGAACAGCTACAGTGCCGCCGAGTTCTTTGCAGCGGCTCTGTCCGAATACAACTGGGCAAAACTAGTTGGCGCGCACTCGACCGGCAAGGCCCGTTCGCAGGTGAACATTGAGCTGACGGACGGCAGCGCTGTGCATCTGTCAACAAACAGCTACCTCACACCGAAGAGAGTTGATCTAGCTGAGGCGGGGGGACTGGCCCCGGATATCACCATCGGGATGACGGAAGACGACGAAGCAAAGCTCATCTCCGGTGTTCTGGATCACGACAAGGACAGTCAGCTGGTTGGCGCACTCAGCGAAATTAAAGCGCGCATCGGTAATTGACAATAGATCTGGGGCAGACAATATCGGGCCGGAGAGAATCCGGCCCGATATTAAAAAACCAGCATGGTTTTCTATGTCTGCGTCTTATCTTCTTGACATGCCGTTATTTTCTATCTATAATACGTAAATATGATGTCATTCTATATTAAAATGTATAAATGCGCCATCAACAGTAACAGTAAATGAAGGGACGGATACTATGGCCGGCGAAGCAAAATTCAAAATGAGTCAAGAGCGTCTTACTGAAATACGGGAAGAGCTTCACTATCTCGAAACCGTTCGGGAGAAGGAAGTGTCAGAGCTGATCAAAGAAGCGCGTTCCTTCGGCGATCTTTCGGAAAACAGCGAATATGACGAGGCAAAGACGGAACAGGGCAAGCTCTATTCCAAAATTGCCGAGCTTAGAAATATTCTTGAAAATGCGGAAGTCATCGAGACACGCGAAACGACTAATGTCATTGCGCTAGGCAGCAAAGTCAGGGTCCAGAGTCTTGACGAAGGCTACGAGGAGGAGTATCAGATCGTCGGTTCACAGGAGGCAAATCCTGCGCAGGGCCGCATATCCGATGACTCGCCTTTTGGACGCGGACTGCTGGGGCATTTGGCGGGGGAGACGATCAATATCGTTGCGCCCGTGGGCGAGATGCAGTTTAAAATTTTAGCGATCGAGAACTAAATATAGAATCACCTACAGCCCGGAAGCGACAGGACCGTTTCCGTAAAGGGCCTCCCCTTGAGCGGGAGGAACTTTTTATACAGTACGCCCGGGAAGGGCAAAGTGTTTGGGAGGTCAATTAATGAGCCAGGAAATCATACCTGAAGAAAACCAGGACATATCGGAGATCCGTCAGATCCGCCGCGACAAACTGTCGAGGCTGCGTGAAGACGGCAGAGACCCGTTCACCGTTACACAATATAAGAGAACGGCGTACTCGGAAGAGATTAAACGGAATTTTGAAGCCTGGGAAGAGAAGGATGTTTCCATGGCCGGACGCCTCATGTCCAAACGCGATATGGGCAAGGCCTTCTTCGCGGATATTCAGGACGACAAGGGCAGAATGCAGCTTTATGTGCGGATTGACGATCTGGGCGAAGCCTCGTTTAATGAGTTCAAAAAGTGGGATATCGGCGATATCATCGGCATAACGGGTTTTGTTTTTCGCACACGCAAGGGTGAAATATCCATCCATTGCAAGACTGTGACCCTGCTTTCGAAGTCCCTGCTGCCGTTGCCGGAAAAGTTTCACGGGTTAACGGACCTAGAAACACGCTACCGTCAGCGCTATGTTGACCTGATCGTCAACCCTGAGGTACGCCGCACTTTTGAAATACGAAGTCGCTTTATTCGCCATGTGCGCCGCTTCCTTGACGACCGCGGTTACATGGAAGTTGAAACGCCCGTGCTCAACACGATCTCGGGCGGTGCTACGGCGCGCCCGTTCATCACGCACCACAATACCCTGGATATTGATATGTTCCTGCGCATTGCAACGGAGCTTCATCTAAAACGCCTTGTGGTCGGCGGTATTGAACGAGTCTATGAGATCGGCCGTATCTTCAGAAACGAGGGCATGGACACTAAGCACAATCCCGAGTTCACGACGGTTGAGCTTTATGAAGCCTATGCTGATTTTAACGACATGATGGACCTCTTTGAGGGCCTGCTGTCGAGTGCGGCCATGGACCTACTCGGAACCTATGAGCTTACATGGTTGGGCGAAAATGTTAACCTCACACCGGGCTGGGAACGACTGACGATGGCAGAAGCCGTCAAAAAGTTCCTTGGCGTGGATTTCATGCCGCTTACTTCCGATGAAGAGGCTGTTGCGCTGGCGAAATCCGTCGGCGTGGAGATTCCGAAGGAAAAGGAAAAAACCTGGGGCAATGCACTCTATGAATGCTTTGACCAGAAAGTCGAAGAAAAGCTGATCCAGCCCACCTTTATTACCATGCACCCGGTCGACGTGTCGCCGCTTGCCAAGCGCAGTCCGAAGGACCCGCGGCTTACCGAGCGCTTTGAACTGTTCATCTGCCACAGCGAGATGGGCAATGCTTTTTCCGAGCTCAATGATCCCATCGATCAAAAGCAGCGCTTCCTCAAGCAGGTTGAGCTCCGCAAAAAGGGCGACGCCGAAGCGGGCATGATGGATGACGACTACATTAACGCCTTAGAATACGGACTGCCTCCGACAGGTGGTCTGGGTATCGGCATCGACCGCTGTGTGATGTTGCTGACGGGGCAGGACTCCATCAGAGAGGTTATTTTGTTCCCGACAATGAAACCCATAGACGCTTAACGAAGAAACGGCTGTGGCAGGGCGAAGGGGCCTTGCCGCAGCCTTGCCATGTAAAAAAGCACAGACGGACAAGCCTTTCGGAGGATAACGTGGAACACATCACATCTCGCAAAAACAGTATCATTACCAAACTGCGTACGCTGTCGGCAGACGGCGCTTATCGCCGTGAAGCGGGCGAATTTGTCTGCGATGGTGAAAAGATGCTTAAAGAGGCGCTGGCATTCGGCGCCGAGGTGACAACGATCCTTTGGGGAGACAGGCCGACCTTCGCCGTTACCGAAACGTTGGATCAATACAGCTGCCCGATGGAGCTGATGCAGTTTGTCTCTCCGCTTAAAAACTCACAGGGCCCCGTTTTCAGCGTCAAAATGGCTCCAAGACAGGGCACTACGGCAGCCGATTCGGTCCTTGTGCTAGAAAACGTTCAGGATCCCGGAAATGTCGGCACGGTTATCAGAACAGCGGCAGCGCTGGGGATCGATGCCGTACTCCTAATCGGCGACTGCGCCGATTTATATCATCCCAAAACTGTTCGTGCGACCATGGGGGGGATTTTCCGCCAGCCGGTTATAGAGACAGATATCTTAGGACTAGAGAATTATGTAAACCAAAACAAGCTGCGGCTCTACGGCGCAGCACTTAGCGAAGACGCGCTGGATATCCGTAAGATAGAAATGAAAAAGCTTGCCGTCGCTGTAGGAAGCGAGGGCAGGGGCCTTTCCGAACAACTGCTTGCGCACTGCGGAGGACGGCTGATTATTCCGATGAGCCCGGACTGCGAGTCACTCAATGCGGCGGTTGCGGCGTCAATTGTTATGTGGGAAATGGCGAGATAACGATAGAGGGGAAATCATCTTGTCGACACTGAAATATTGGGTGTGGCTGTCCGCCCTGACAGGACTCAAGCCGGTTCGGCGATTCGCCCTGCTGGATGCCTTCGGCGATCCCGAAAAAGTCTATTACGCAGACGAGCGGCTCCTACGGGAGACGCTCAGCTTGAGTGAGGGCGAACTGCGCCTGGTAATGGACAAGCGCCTGGACAGGGCGACCGAAATTCTGGACAGATGCCGCGAGGAGAACATTGCTGTCATCTGTTATCAGGACCTCACATATCCCCAGAGACTTAAGAACATTTTTGATCCGCCTGTCGTCCTTTATGTGCGGGGAAAACTCAGTGCCGTCGACGAAGCGGCGGCAATTGCTATTGTCGGGACACGAAAAGCAACGCCCTACGGCATCAAGATGGCAAAAAAACTCGGCTTTGAGATCACAAAAGGCGGAGGCCTGATTGTGACAGGCCTCGCAGAGGGAATTGACACCGCGGCTGCGGAAGGCGCCCTGCGTGCCGGAGGCGCCTGTATCGGCGTGCTCGGCTGTGCCATTGATGAGGTGTACCCCAAGTTTAACGACGCACTCTTCAAGGATCTTCAGCTCGTGGGTGCACTTGTGAGCGAGTATCCTCCGGGCGAGCCGATCAGCAAGAAGAATTTTCCCGAGAGGAACCGCCTGATAAGTGGCCTTTCGCTTGGCGTGACGGTCATTGAAGCGCCGATAAAGAGCGGATCCCTTATAACGGCCGCGCTTGCCCTCGAGCAGGGGCGAGAAGTCTTTGCTGTACCCGGCAACGCGGATGCGCCAAACTGTTTCGGGTCCAATGAACTCATCAGAGAGGGCGCACAGCTTGTTACCAAAGGCTGGGACGTGCTTGCTGATTTTGAAGCGCAGTTTTGGGGTAAACTTTCTGAAACGGGCGCAAAAAAGACGCTTCCGACTGCACAGGGCGACGGAGACGAAGGAAGCTTCTACGAGGGCAGGCGTGTCGAGAAAAGAGTGCAGGAAGTGCCTGAAACGGGCAAAGACTTCGCAAAACTGCGCATTCGGACGGACAGAAAAAGGATTGACAATGAAATAAAGCGGGAATATATTGATTTGCGAGAACAGCTTTCCGGGCTGTCCGAGCGCCAGCTGAAGATCGTTTCCGCAATGGAGGGCAAATCCGTTCACATCGATGACATCATCGAGAAGACGGAACTGCGCGCGCCGGAGGTTCTTTCAGAACTCACGATTCTGCAGATCAAGGGCCTTGTTTCTCAGGAAAGCGGCAAAAGATTTACCTTAAATATTGTCCAGCGCTGACCGTTTTGGCGGCGCGGGATATCATAATAACTATGAATTGAGGACGTATATGGCAAAAACAAAGATGGACCTGGTCATTGTCGAGTCGCCTGCCAAGGCGCGGACAATTGAAAAGTATCTTGGCCCAAATTATCATGTCGTCGCTTCCATGGGGCATCTTCGGGATTTGCCGAAGAGCACGATGGGCGTGGATATAGAGCACGGCTTTGAGCCGGATTATCAGCCGGTTAAGGCCCGGGCGGATGTTATAGAAGATTTGAAAAAGCGTTCGAAGACTGCGGATATTGTCTATCTTGCGACCGACCCTGACCGGGAGGGTGAGGCCATCTCCTGGCACCTGAAAGAACTGCTGGAACTGCCGGATGAAAAAACAAAGCGTGTGACCTTTAATGAAATCACGAAAAAGGTTGTCACCGAGAGTATTTCTGCCCCGCGGGATATAGACGGCAATCTGGTTGATGCTCAGCAGGCCAGACGCATTCTTGACCGTATTGTCGGTTATAAGCTCAGCCCCCTGCTCTGGCGTAAGGTCAGGCGGGGCTTGTCTGCTGGCCGCGTGCAGTCTGTTGCAACGCGCATGGTGGTCGACCGGGAAAAGGAAATCAGGACTTTTACAGCCGAGGAGTACTGGCTGCTTGACGTAACGCTTGACCGCACAGAAAAGGCGGGCACGTTTACTGCGCGCTTCCATGGAACCGAAGCCAAAAAGATCGAACTGCACACCGAGCAGGAGGTCGATAAAGTTATCAGCGAAATCTCGAAAGACGAGTTTTATATTAAATCCGTCAAACGCGGTGAAAAGCAGCGGTCCCCGTCGCCCCCGTTCATCACCTCCACGCTCCAGCAGGAGGCTTCCCGCAGACTGGGCATGACCCCGAAGCGCACCATGTCTATTGCCCAGCAGCTTTATGAAGGCGTTGATATTACGGGGGAGGGAACCGTCGGTCTTATTACTTATATGAGAACCGACTCTCTGCGCCTGTCCGAAGATGCGACAAGTGCCGCCAAGGCTTATATTTTCAGCCATTACGGCAAGGACTATTACCCCGAAAAGGCGCGGGTGTTCAAAACAAAGGCCGGAGCGCAGGACGCGCATGAAGCCATCAGACCGAGCAATATCGAGCTGACCCCCGAACTCATCAAAAAAGATCTTACGCCCGATCAGTACAGGCTCTATCGACTGATCTGGGGCCGTTTTACGGCTTGCCAGATGGCAAACGCCATCTATGACGGTATCACGATTGATGCAGCCTCTGCAGGCTATATATTCCGGGCAAATTACTCCGAGCTCAAGTTCCCCGGCTACACCGCGGTTTACGAAGAATCCAAGGACGAAGAGTCTATGGATCGTGAAAAGCCGCTTCCCGATCTCCGGGAGGGTGAAAAAGCCACGCTCAAGAAAACGGAGAAGGAACAGCAGTTCACCCAGCCGCCTTCCCGCTATACGGAGGCGACACTCATCCGTGCAATGGAAGAAAAGGGCATAGGCCGCCCGAGTACCTATGCGCCGACAATCAGCACCATTACAAGCCGCGAGTATGTTGTCAAGGAGGGCAAATACCTCCGTCCGACTGTTCTCGGCGAAGTGGTGACCGATCTGATGGAAGAGCGCTTTCCCGATATCGTCGACCTTAAGTTCACGGCGCGGATGGAAGATGAGCTGGATAACGTTGAAGAAGGCAAAAAGTTTTGGAAAGATGTTTTGTCCGAGTTCTATGGCGATTTTGATAATGAACTCCAAGATGCTGAAGCAGCACTTGAAGGTCAGCACATTAAAATACCAGACGAGGAATCTGACGAGATCTGCGACAAATGCGGCCGCAAAATGGTCGTCAAAACGGGACGCTTCGGGCGTTTTCTTGCCTGCCCGGGTTACCCGGACTGTGATTTTACAAAGCCTATTGTGGTTGAAATGCCCGGCAAGTGCCCGAGATGTGGGGGGCGCATCCTAAAGCGCACCTCCAAAAAAGGCTACGCCTATTATGCTTGTGAGCGCGGAGCCGAATGCGGGTTCATGACCTGGGACGTCCCCGTCAAAGAAACCTGCCCCGAGTGTGGAAGAACGCTCTTCAAGCTCTCCGGCAGGGGCAAGAAGACACCCTTCTGCATTAACGACGCCTGTCCGAACTTCCTGCCCGAGGATAAGCGCGGCTATAAAAAGAAGACAGTGACGGAGGGCGAAAGCGGCAAGACGGAAGAAACTGCTGTGCCAACCACGGCAAAGACCCCAGCAAAGGGGGCGACCAAGAAGCCCGCAGCCAAGAAATCGGCTACAGCCAAGAAATCGGCTACAGCCAAGAAATCGGCTACAGCCAAGAAACCGGCTGCGGCCAAGAAACCGGCTGCGGCCAAGAAACCAGCTGCGGCCAAGAAACCAGCACCTAAGAAAACCCCGGCTAAGGCTAAATAATTAACGGCACAAGGACCCGGAGGACTGCGCATTGGACAAAGTAACTGTAATCGGAGCGGGTCTCGCAGGCTGCGAGGCAGCATGGCAACTTGCCGAAAGAGGCATACCTGTTCGCCTGATCGAAATGAAGCCCCATAAAAAAACGCCTGCCCATATTTCCGAGAATTTTGCGGAGCTCGTCTGCTCCAATTCGTTGCGAAGTGATGAACTGACGAATGCCGTCGGTCTCCTCAAAGAGGAACTTCGGCAGCTCGGCTCGCTCATCATGGCCTGCGCCGATGCAACACGGGTTGCGGCAGGCGGCGCCCTTGCTGTGGATCGGGAAGGGTTTTCAGAGGCAGTAACGGCGAAGATCAAGAATCACCCCGGCATTGAGCTGGTATCACAGGAGGCGCAGACGATTCCGGCGGGAGAAGTTATCATTGCCACAGGTCCGCTTACGAGCGATGCTATGGCAAATTGCCTTGCCCAAAAATGCGGCGAGGTTGGTTTTTTGAATTTTTACGATGCGGCAGCCCCGATTGTCACACTTGAAAGCGTCGATTTAGGCAGCGCATTTTATGCTTCGCGCTATGACAAAGGGACCGCAGATTACATTAATTGCCCAATGACAAGAGAAGAATACCTTGCGTTTTGGACGGAGCTTTGCGCCGCAAAGCAGGCGCATATTCACGGCTTTGACGATGCGGGTGTCTTTGAGGGCTGCATGCCGGTTGAAGTTATGGCAAGGCGCGGGGAAGATACGCTGCGTTTCGGACCGCTCAAGCCCGTGGGGCTTATAGATCCCAGAACAGGCCGAGAAAACTACGCGGTTGTCCAGCTTCGGCGGGACAACGCCGTCGGCACAATCTATAATATCGTCGGTTTCCAGACACACCTGACGTTTTCGGAGCAGAAACGGGTATTTTCGATGATCCCGGCACTGAAGGACGCAGACTTTGTGCGTTACGGTGTTATGCATCGCAACACCTATCTCAATTCGCCGAAGCTGCTGGACCGATACTACCGACTTAGAACGGAGCCGCGCATCAGTTTTGCCGGACAGATTACGGGTGTCGAGGGTTATGTTGAGTCCTGTGCGTCAGGCCTTTGCGTCGGCCTTGAAACGGCCATGCGGCTCACGGACAGGCCGCCGCTCAATTTTCCGAGGGAAACGGCACTCGGTGCCCTCGGGTTGTATGTTTCGGAGGCGACGGTGGGCAACTTTCAGCCGATGAATGTCAACTTCGGCATCATCGAACCCCTGAATAAGAAGGTAAAGGGAAAACGGAATAAAAATGCCGAGATCTCAGAAAGATCCCTGGACATTATAAAGTTATATACCACGGGAGGCAAGATATGAGAATAATCGTAGACGCCATGGGCGGGGATAACGCGCCTGCCGAAATAGTCAAGGGCGCAGTGGAAGCTATCCGTGAATTCGGCGTATCCATCACTTTGGTCGGCAGACAAGCAGATGTTCGGGCTTGCCTTGCAAACGAGCAAGCGGAGAGCCTTGGCGATAGAATAACGGTCGTCGACGCGCCGGAGGTCGTCAACATGGAGGACGATCCCACAACGGTGCTTCGCGCAAAAAAGAACTCCTCAATGGCCGTAGCGCTCAAGCTGCTGAAGGATGGTGAGGGTGACGCCTGCATCTCTGCGGGCAGCACCGGCGCGCTTCTGACGGGCGCTACGCTGATTGTGAAACGTGTCAACGGCATCAGGCGAGCAGCACTCGCACCTATTTTGCCAAATGGCGGCAGGGGCGTGATGCTCATTGACTGCGGTGCAAACGTGGACTGCACACCTGAATATCTCCTGCAATTTGCATTTATGGGTTCGTTTTACTCAAAAAATATCCTCGGCTGCGAAAACCCCCGTGTCGGACTTCTCAATGTGGGCACGGAGGAGACAAAGGGCGGGGAACTTCAAAATGAGACCTTCAAGGTGCTCAAGCAGGCCCACAATGATGGCAACATCAACTTCATAGGCAATATTGAGGCCAGAAATGTCCTCTTCAATACGGTCGATGTTGTTGTGACCGACGGTTTTTCCGGCAATGTCATGCTCAAGACTATTGAGGGCACGGGTATGTTCATCATGGATAATCTTAAAGAGATCTTCACTGCCAACAGAAGAAGCAAGGTTGCGGCACTGACGATGAAAAAACGGCTGGGCGAATTCAAGAAAAAAGTTGATCCCTCTGAGGTCGGTGGAACAGCTCTGCTCGGCATTTCAAAACCGGTCATTAAAGCCCACGGATCGGCGGATGCAAGGGCCATGAAAAATGCCATCCTTCAGGCGGTGAATTTCGTCAATGCGGATGTCGCAAACGAAATAGTCAAAAATATTGCGTATATGACGATAAGTAAGGCGGAATAGTCTTGACAAGTATACGCTTAATGAATATTATCTAGTTTAGCAATATATTTGGAGATGGAAATTATGGTATTTGAAAGAATTCAGAAGCTCATTTGTGAGCAATTTGTTGTCGAGGCTGAAGCGGTTACAATGGACACGGCCTTTGTTGATGATCTTGGGGCAGATTCACTTGATGTTGTTGAGCTTACCATGGCGCTCGAGGAGGAGTTTTCCCTTCCCGAGGTGTCGGACGATGAACTCAAGAAGATTGTCACCGTTGGCGATCTTGTTGAGTATGTCAGCCGTTACGTTCAGGACTGACAACGCCTTATTTCAGTGAGAAAGGGGGCGCCCTATGGATGAATTGGAAGCAAAGCTTAAATATGAATTTCACGACAAGGCGCTCCTGCTCACGGCTTTGAGCCACAGCTCCTACGCTAACGAAAATAAAAGCGCGGGACTAATGAGCAACGAGCGTCTGGAATTTTTGGGTGATTCCGTTCTGGGACAGGTGGTGTCGAGCCACCTGTATTTGTCGTTCCCGAAAATGCCTGAGGGACAGATGACGCGTCTGCGCGCGGAGCTTGTCTGTGAGCAGAGCCTTTATGAGGTCGCAAAGGACCTCGGACTGGGTGCGTATATCAGACTGGGTAAGGGTGAGGAGCACACGGGCGGCAGACAGCGCGAGTCCATTTTGGCGGACGCTGTGGAGGCCCTGATTGCCGCAATCTATCTCGACGGGGGCTTGTCCGTCGCCAAGAGCTTCATTGACAGGTATGTGCTCTCAAAGCTTGATACGATGGACACGCATCCGCTGAGCGACTACAAAACGGCGCTTCAGGAGTTTATCCAGCGCCGATCCGGACAGACGCTCAGTTACGAACTGCTCTCGGAATCGGGTCCGGACCACAACAAGAGCTTCACAATGCAGGTGCGCCTCAATGAGCGGCCTATCGGTGTCGGACATGGCCATACAAAAAAGGAAGCAGAGCAGTTCGCGGCAAAGAGTGGGCTTGAGGAGATTTCGAAATGAGCGCTACACGGAACATCATACCCGTTTTTGTTCCGCACCTCGGCTGTCCAAACGACTGCGTCTTCTGCAACCAGAGAAAGATTTCTGGAAAGAGCGCCCCGGCAACCGCAGAAACCGTCAGCAAGACGGTGACAGAGGCCCTGGAAAAGATATCGGCGACATCGGCAATCCAGTTAGCGTTTTACGGCGGCAGTTTTACGGCAATACCGGTCGAAGAGCAAAATGAGCTTTTGGACGCGGCTTTGCCGTTTTTGCGTAATGGGCGGATCGAGTCCCTGCGTTTATCCACAAGGCCGGATGCCATTGACGCCAAGACGCTGGCACGTCTGAAGGCCTATGGCGTTAAAACTATCGAGCTGGGCACGCAGTCGATGTGCGACGAGGTGCTGACCCTGTCGGGCAGAGGACATACGGCGGCACAGACGGCACATGCGGCGCGAGAAATTAAAGCGCAGGGATTTGAGCTAATTCTTCAGATGATGACGGGACTTCCAGGGGACTCGCTGGAACGGACGATAGAAACGGCTAATAGGATTATTGCCCTTGAACCTGACGGCGTGCGTATTTACCCGACTGTGATAGTCGAGGAGACGCCGCTGTGCGCTATGTGGCAAAAGGGACTTTATAAGGAACACACAGTGGAGGAGGCGGTTTGCTTCTGTGCCGCGATTCTGCCGCTTTTTGACCAGGCAGATATACCCATAATCCGTCTTGGTTTAAATCCGACGGCGGAGCTTTCGGGTGGAGCGGCTGTTGCCGGCGCCTATCATCCGGCCTTCGGTGAACTCGTCCAATCTCGTATACTGTTGGAGAAAGCGCGGGTATTATTATCGGCGCAGCCGCACGGGGATATGATTGTTCTCACCGTGCATTCCTCGGATATTTCCGCGATGACGGGGCAAAAGCGGGCAAATATGATGGCACTGTGTGGCGAATTTAAGCTCAGGAGTCTGAAGGTATGCGCTGGGGATGTGAAAAAAGGCAGTGTTTCCGCTGTATAAATATCGCGCCTTTTGTTGCAATGCTGCGGGAATTATAATATAATTTTAAGAATATAAGCTGGTTTTCAACCGTCCCGGTGACAGCACTGCCTAGATAGTCCCAAAATGGGGATGGGAACGGTGAAATCCAGGTAAAGCCGTCCGGCCAAAGGCCGTGTGCGGTTACTGCGCAAAAGCGGGCAATGTTGGTAAACGACTGCCTTGCGCGAGAGCCCAGCGAAAGGAATGGCCACACATAATGTACTTAAAAGCGCTGGAAATACAGGGCTTCAAGTCTTTCCCCGATAAGACGAGGCTGACCTTCGAAAAAGATATCACGGTGATAGTCGGTCCGAACGGGAGCGGAAAATCGAATATTTCCGATGCCATCCTCTGGGTACTGGGGGAGCAGCGAACAAAGACCTTGCGTGGCGGCAAGATGGAGGACGTTATTTTCGGAGGCACCGAAAAACGCCCCAAGATGGGCTTTGCACAGGTTTCGCTGGTGATTGACAATACCAAGCGCATCTTCAATTCGGACAGCACCGAAGTGATGATTACCCGCCGGTACTACAGAAGCGGGGAGAGTGAATACTATATAAACCGCGAGTCTGTGCGCCTTAAGGACATCAGCGAGATGCTGATGGATACGGGCCTCGGACGTGATGGATATTCCGTTATCGGACAGGGCAAAATTTCCGAGGTCATTTCCTCCAAGAGCATGGACAGGCGTGAGCTTTTTGAGGAAGCCGCGGGCATCTCGCGCTATCGCTACCGCAAGGACGAAAGCGAGCGCAAGCTGATGCATACGGACGAAAACCTTGTGCGTATAAACGACAAAATTGACGAACTTAAAATTTCGCTCGACCCGCTGAAGGTGCAGGCGGAGACGGCAAAGAAATATTTGCTCCTGCGTGACGAACTGCGTCTGATTGAGGTCTCGGTCTGGATGGAAACTCTGGACAGGCTGCACGAGCGGGCAAAGACCGTCAATGAGGATTGGGAACGGGCCAAGGCGGAACTGGAAAAGGCACAATCGGAACTGACCCGGCTTTATGCCGCATCCGAAACCTACTCCGAGAAAATGCGCGATAAGGACCTTGAGGCCGAGACCCAGCGTGCCCGTCTCGCCGAAGCGGAAACCGCCTGTGCGGAGTGCGAAAGCGAGCTTGCGGTGCTGGATAACAGTCTCGGACACAATGCCGAGCGCATACAGCAGCTGCGTACCGAAATTGATGAGCAGGACACGCGGGCCAAAGCGCTTGAAGGACAAATCGAGAAGAGACACGCGCGCGTCGCTGAAATAGAACGGGAGCTTGCCGAAGTTGGGGAGCAGGTCCGAGCGGTATCCGGCATTCTGAGTCTCAACACACAGGATGAGGACGGGGCAAAACTTGAGCTGTCACGACTTTTTACAGAAAAAAGCGAGAAGCAGGCAGCGTTGGCGCACAGCGGCGCCGTTTTGTCCATGTTGGCGGCAGCCGGCCGCGATCAAGCCGATGCTGACGAAAAACGCAGACGTGAAAACGACGACACGCGTACACGCCGCGATGCACTCGCCGAGCAGCTTGAAAAAGCCAATATAGCATTCAAACAGGCCTCGGATAAGGCCGAAGAACTTAAAAATATCATCGACGGCTATGCGATGCGCATGGAGGGCCGCGAGAGCAAGGTCAAGGCGCTCGAGGAAAAAAACACCAAGCTGACCATTGAGCTCAACTCCGTCAGGTCGCGCGTCTCCATGCTGACGGAGATGGAAAAGGAATTTGAGGGGTATTCGCTGGCGGTCAAAACCGTTATGCGTGAACACGAGCGCGGTACGCTGAAGGGCGTTTCCGGCCCCGTAGCAAACCTTGTCAAGACGGGCGACCGCTTTACGCTCGCCATCGAGACGGCGCTCGGCGGCGCGATGCAGAGCATCGTCGTCGACACGCAGGATCAGGGCAAGTCCGCCATTGAGCTGCTCAAACGGCGGGACTCCGGTCGGGCAACCTTTTTGCCGGTTGATACGATCAAAGCATCTGAACTTAAACGCCGTCCCGAAAACGAAAACGGCTATCTGGGGACTGCACTTGAACTCGTTCGTTTCGAGTCGAAGTTTGCGGGTATATTTTCAAATCTGCTCGGTAGAACCGTCGTCGCAGAGACGCTGGCCGACGCTGTTGCAATGTCCAAGCGCAACGATAATCAGCTCCGCATCGTCACGCTTGACGGACAGCTGATCAATGCTGGCGGCTCTATGACAGGCGGAAGCGCAGGGAAAAATTCGGGTATACTGTCCAGAGGCAACGAACTCAAAGCGCTGGTAGCGAAGGCTCAGGAGCTCGACGTGCAATCCCGTGACTGCGCAGCAAAGCTCGCCGAAGCGACGAGGGAGTTCAATTCCGCAAAGTATGAGCTTCAGACCGCGGAGTTTGAGTATAAGGATGCGCAGGAAGCGCTGCGCGCCTGTGAGAGCGAAAAGAATCAAACGAAGTTTTTGTTCGGAGAAGCGGAGAAAACGCTTGACGCTTATAAAACAGACGACGCGCTTTCGACACTTCGCCGGGAGGAAAACGAAAACCGCATTAAGCAGACCGAAGCGGATATCGAGCGACTGAACACCGAGAGCGCGGCGCTGGACCAGCAACTTTCCGAGCTTTCGGCCCAGAGTGAGGCGCATGAACAAAAGGCCCGTCAACTGAGCGAGAGCCTGTCGGCCTTTGCGGAAAAGCGTTCGTCACTTATTTCTGAAAGTGAGACCACGCTTGCCGCGATTAAGCAGCTTGAAGCGCTTTACGGAGATCTTTCCGGCGATGGGGAGTCGCGCAAGCGGGCCATCGAAGCGCTCAGCGCCGAAAACGCGCTGATTGAGGCACAAAGGCAGGTGCTGGGGGACAGGCTGGCGGCAAACCGTCAGAACGCGGATGCAATCAAAAGCGGCATCACGACTATCAATACCCTGCGGCTGGAGCTTGAGGGCAGACGTACTCAGTCGGAGAAAAAAGCCCAGGACCTCAACCGGGAGCTTCTGGATATCGAGCGTTCCTGCGGCAGTATGGAGCAAAAAAAGCTGGCCTCCGAAATGGAGGAAAAGCAGATCATTGACAAGCTGTGGGACAGCTATGAGCTCTCCCGCACAGCGGCACAGGGCGTACGCGGGCCGATTGCCAATATGGCGGAATCCGTTAAACGGGTCAATGGCTTAAAGCGTGAGATTGCCCAGCTGGGTACACCGAACATTGGCGCCATTGATGAGTACGAACGCATCTCGGAACGCTATAACTTCCTAACCGAACAGCGAGACGATGTTGAGAAGGCAAAGCGCGAGCTGGAGAAGATTATCACGGACATCACGAGAGAAATGCAGGAAATTTTTCTGCGTGAGTTCCGCGTCATAGATGAGAGCTTCCGTACCACCTTCCTCGAGCTCTTCGGGGGCGGCAGGGCGGCGCTTGTACTTGACGATGAGGATGATATTTTGAACTGCGGCATTGAGATTAAGGTCCAGCCGCCCGGCAAGGCGCTGAGCACGCTGAGCCTTTTGTCCGGCGGCGAAATGGCCTTTGTCGCAATCGCCCTGTATTTTGCGATTATCAAAGTCCGACCGACACCATTTTGTATCATGGATGAGATTGAGGCGGCACTGGACGAGGCCAACGTCGACCGCTTTGCGCACTATCTGCGCGGCATGACAGACCGGACCCAGTTTATCGTTATCACGCACCGCCGCGGCACGATGGAAGAAGCCGACATGCTGTACGGTGTGACGATGCAGGAAAAGGGTGTCTCGCAGGTGCTGTCCGTTGATCTCGAAGAGGCCGAGCGGGCTCTCGGCAAGCAATCATAAAAAGGGGAAAGTCCCGCGCGTGCGGGGCGGAGCGTAAACACTATGGGGTTTTTTGATAAAATCAAACAGGGGCTTGCAAAAACCAAAAAGAACATCTCCATTCAGATGAACAATGTTTTTGCAAACTTTTCAGGCGAAAACGAGGGCTTTTTTGAGGAACTCGAGGAAGCGCTTATCATGGCGGACACAGGCGTCGACACCTCTGTCGACGCAGTTGAGGCGTTGCGCAAACTGGTAAAAGAACGCGGAATCCGCGGCGGTGAAGGGGTCAAAGTGGCCTTCTCCGAGGTGCTGACAGGTATCTTGGAGGTCGGGAACAAGGACCTTTCGCTGGGGACAAAGCCTTCGGTCATTTTGGTCGTCGGCGTCAACGGTGTCGGCAAGACAACGACGATAGGCAAGCTAGCCTCAAAGCTGACGGCATCGGGAAAAAAGGTGCTGCTTGTTGCGGCGGATACCTTCCGTGCCGCGGCAGCTGAGCAATTGACCGTCTGGGCGGAGCGGGCCGGAGCCTCAATCGTGCGCCACGAAGAGGGGTCGGATCCTGCCTCCGTAGTATTTGACGGCATATCTGCGGCCAAGGCCAGAGGAACAGACGTCATCATTGTGGATACCGCCGGCAGACTTCATAACAAGCAAAATCTGATGAACGAGCTCAATAAAATTACGCGCATTATTAACCGGGAGCTGCCCGACGCTGACAGGGAAACACTGTTGGTGTTGGATGCGACCACGGGGCAAAACGGGCTTATTCAGGCCAAACAGTTCAAGGAAACGGCTGATATTACGGGCATTGTGTTAACAAAGCTTGACGGCACAGCCAAGGGCGGCATTGTATTTGCCATTGCTGACGAGATGAAGCTTCCCGTCAAATACATCGGTGTCGGTGAGAGCGCAGACGATCTGATGCCTTTTGAGCCCAAGGGCTTTGTGGAGGCACTGCTGCAGCAATGAGATATATACTTGCGTCAAATAACAAAGGCAAGCTCAAAGAAATGAAAGCCATATTGGTCAGCGTCGGAGCTGAGGTCCTTTCTCAAAGCGAAGCCGGTCTTGAACTGGAGGCTGAAGAGACGGGCACGACCTTTGAGGAAAATGCCTTCATCAAGGCGAAAGCCGCGTGCTTGGCACTCGGTGAACCCGCAATTGCGGACGATTCCGGCCTTGCAGTGGAAGCGCTTAACGGCGCACCTGGCGTGTACTCCGCGCGTTATGGCGGAAATGCCTGCGAAAACGATGCCGAGCGGGTGGCACTGCTGCTAAAAAATCTGGAGGGTGAAAAAAACAGAAAAGCAAAGTTTATCTCCTGCATCGCTTGTGTATTTCCAAATGGGGACGTGATCAGCGCCAGAGGCGAATGTGCGGGCGGCATTACCTTGGTTCCCAGAGGAACAGGCGGTTTCGGCTACGATCCGGTGTTCGAACTAACCGGCACCGGTCAAACGATGGCAGAGCTCGCACCTGAGGAGAAGAATGCCGTTTCTCACAGAGCGAGCGCACTAAAAATATTCGAAAAGAAATTGAGGGAATACAATGCTGACAAGTAAGCAGCGCGCATATTTACGAGGGCTTGCCGCGAAAGAAGACACCATTGTGCATGTAGGCAAGGGCGACCTTGGTGAAAACGTCATCATACAGATGAAGGAAGCACTCAAAGCGCGAGAGCTGGTCAAGGGCAAGGTCCTTGAAAATTCAACCCTCACGCCGCAGGAGGTCTGCGGCATGCTCTGCGCCGAGTGCAGGGCGGAGGCCGTGCAGGTCATTGGCAGCAAATTCGTCCTTTACAAGAGAAATGAACTGGATCCGGGTATCGTGCTTCCGAAAAAGGAAAAGGAAAAGAAAAAGTAGGCCTATACTTTGCTAAAGGGAGGGATGGATAATGCGGATAGCTGTTTTTGGTGGGAGCTTTAACCCGCCGCACAACGGGCATATCAGAGCGGCCCAGGCAGCCAAGCTTGCCTTAAACGCGGACAAGCTGCTGATCGTTCCGAATGCCAAGCCGCCGCACAAGGCACAGGAAGAAAACGTCCCCTCTGCGGAGACACGGCTGCTGTTGACGCGGCGTGCCTTTGAGGGAATTGATGGGGCGGAGGTTTCCGATATTGAAATCCGAAGAGGCGGCCTGTCCTATACCGTCGATACGCTTACCGAATTAAAAAAACGCTTCCCCAATGACGAACTTATTTTGCTTATGGGCACGGATATGCTCACAAGCTTTGAGACTTGGCGGGACTACAGGCGCATTTTTAACCTGGCGACACTTGCCGCCTTCCCAAGGATGCAGGACGAAATCGAAGAAATCAGGAATGCCCGGACATACTATGCCGATAAGTACGGAGCGCGTGTCGAGGAAATCGGACTTATACCCACCGAGTTGTCCTCCACGGAACTCCGAACCCTGCTGAAAAACAGAGAAGGAAACAATTTGCTTCCGGACCCCGTCTATAGAGAGATCATTAAATACAGGTTGTACACCGCAAAGCCGAATCTGGCGTGGCTCCGGGAAATAGCTTACACTTATCTGGATGAAAAACGGGTGTCCCACGTCAGAGGCTGCGAGCAGGAGGCTGTTCGTCTGGCAGAAAGATGGGGCGCGGATGCGGGACTTGCGGCGGAAGCCGGAATTCTGCACGATATTACAAAAAAACTAAAAGGTCCCGAGCAGTTGCTATTATGTGAAGAATATGGTATCATCACGGATGTTGATGAAAAGACCAACTTCAAGCTGCTCCACTCAAAAACTGGTGCGGCTTTTGCCCGCGATCAGTTCGGAATCTGCGACGAGGTCTATACGGCCATTCTGTGGCATACCACAGGCAGAGCAGATATGACCCTGCTCGAAAAAATCATTTATATTGCCGATTATATGGAACCCACTCGGGATTTTGAAGGTGTGGATTTGCTTCGGCAGCTTGCCTATGCCGATCTGGATTCTGCGGTTATAGAGGGCTTAAAAATGAGCCTCGAGGAACTTCGGAAAAGGGATGCCCTCCCGCATGCCAACTCCGTAAGTGCCTTAAATTGGCTCATGGAACATAAAAAAGATAAAAAGCCGTGAGACGGCTGAAGCGGGTGCCTGCACTTGGCGACGCTCTTGAAAGGACTGGTGACCTGGTGAAGGTATTCGGAGGTAGCGGACGTAGACAGGCTGGTTCTGGCCAAACTTCAGGGACTCAAAGGAACCCTAATTTAAGAAATGACTTAAACGGCGCAAGCCGAGGATATAATAACAGAGAATCGGCGGAAAGACCGGGAAGAGCCCCCGCACCCCAGAAAAAAAGGGGCAGAGGCTGGCTCATTGCCCTTTGTACTATTGCACTGATTGTTACAGGAGTGTTCTTCTATTGGAAGATCACAACAAAGCCGCCTGAAAGTAGTGTGGACGATGTGCCCGGGGAAGGCGACTCTGCAAATGTTGAGCGCTATTACACCCTCCTCGTAGTCGGTGACGATCAAGAGGGCGGAAATACCGACACTATTATGGTCATGCGCTTTGATACGCAGGAGATGACGGTAAATGTCGTTTCCATACCGCGTGACACAACCGTCAACACAGAGCTGGAAAACAAAAAAATTAATGCAGTCTACCATAACATGGGCGGTATGGATGCACTTTTGGACCAGGTGGAGCGCATAACAGGTTTCCGGCCAAACAATTATATGATGGTGGATATTGACGTCTTTATGGAAGTGGTCGACGCCTTGGGTGGCGTGGAGTTTGATGTGCCCCAGGACATGTATCACGAGGATTTTTCTTGGCCCGATGGAAAGGGCGGCTATAAATATGTGTTCGTCATTGATGTTAAAAAGGGACTGCAGACGCTCAATGGGCATGACGCGCTGGGCGTGTTCCGTTTCCGCGGCTATCCTATGGGCGATATTGACCGGGTGGCCGTTCAGCACGATCTGATGATGGCCATCGCAGCGAAGGCTATGAGCACTAAAAACGTAGTCACGCTTTATAATATCGCTTCCTCCGTCCTAGATAAGTGCGACACGGACTTGACTGTCGGCAATGTCCAGTGGTATATCCAGGAGTTCATGAAAATGTCGCTGGATAACATCTCCTTCTATACAGCGCCCACGGATAACTGCATGGTTTTCGACACCGCCTACGTTTCGCTTCAGGCCGACGCATGGATGGAGATGGTAAACAGCAAACTGATGCCCTATGATAAAACGGTCACCAAAGAGGAGCTTCCACTTTTCGTCTTCAAGGATGGCTACATCGACAGCAGGGGCTATCGAATCGTCCAGCAGGAGGACTTCTACTGCACTAATGGGGAAAAGGCAAATAACACCAATTTCTACAAAAATACTAACTAGTGATGCAAAAGAAAGGACTATTACCCATATGATGACATCTCAGCAAATGGCTGAAAAAATTGTCGGGGTTCTCGCAAATAAAATTGGCCGCGATATTAAGCTAATCAAGATCGATGCAATAACCGTGCTGGCGGAATACTTTGTGATTTGTACGGCAGGCTCCACAACCCAGATCAAAACGCTTTGTGACGAAGTTGAGAAGGTTATGGAGGATAGCGGAGAGAAAATTCTGCACCGCGAGGGCTACCGTTCGGGCGGCTGGGTGCTGCTGGATTACGGCGTCGTTGTCGTCCATGTGTTCATGGAGGAAGCGCGCGCTTTCTACGGACTTGAACGCCTGTGGGCGGATGCCGTGGAGATTGACATTTCATCGCTCGTGGGAGACAGATAAATACCGGCTGCGCCCCAAAAACGCGCTTGCCTGTAGATAGAGGATTGACACATATGAAGTACGATTTTACGGCTATCGAAAAAAAATGGCAGAAAAAATGGCTGGATGAGAAGGTCTATGCCGCGGTAAACGGCAGTGACAAGCCCAAGTTCTATGCGCTGATCGAGTTCCCGTATCCTTCGGGGCAGGGTCTGCACGTCGGGCATCCCCGTCCCTATACCGCGCTCGACATCGTGGCAAGAAAGCGCCGCATGGAGGGCTACAATGTCCTTTTCCCCATCGGCTATGACGCGTTTGGTCTGCCGACGGAAAACTATGCGATTAAAAACCACATGCATCCGAGCGAAGTTACGAGAGCCAACATCAAGCGCTTTACGGAGCAGCTTCAGATGCTGGGCTTTAGCTTTGACTGGGACAGATGCGTCGACACGACGGATCCGGAGTATTACAAGTGGACGCAGTGGATTTTCCTCAAAATGTTTGAGAAGGGCCTTGCCTATAAAACGAGCATGCCCGTCAACTGGTGTACCTCCTGCAAATGCGTACTGGCCAACGAAGAAGTTGTCGGCGGTGTCTGTGAACGCTGCGGCTCAGAGGTTGTGCGCAAGGAAAAAAGCCAATGGATGCTGAAAATAACCGAGTATGCCCAGCGTCTGATTGATGACTTGGATGAAGTGGATTATATCGAGCGCGTCAAGATCCAGCAGCGCAACTGGATCGGGCGTTCCACAGGCGCGGAGGTCGGCTTCAGCACGACTGCGGGCGACGACATGATCGTTTTCACCACGAGACCCGACACGCTCTTCGGCGTGACCTATATGGTTATGGCACCGGAACATGCCCTGATCGAAAAGTGGGCGGCGAAGCTCTCGAATCTGGCGGCCGTTCGCGACTATCAGGCGGCGGCGGCAAGAAAGTCCGACTTCGAACGTACCGAGCTTGCCAAGGACAAAACGGGCGTACGTCTGGAAGGCGTGGCGGCAATTAATCCTGTAACGGGCGACGAGATTCCGATTTTTATCTCCGACTATGTCCTTTCAACCTATGGCACCGGTGCCATAATGGCTGTTCCCGGACACGATTCGCGCGACTGGGAGTTTGCCAAGCAGTTTAATCTGCCGATCATTGAGGTTGTCAAGGGCGGAGACGTGACTAAAGAAGCGTTTACCGACTGCGAAACAGGTATATTGGTCAACTCTGGTTTCCTCAACGGCATGACGGTTGAGGACGCAAAGATAAAAATTACCGAGTGGCTCATCCTCAAGGGATTGGGACACGAGAAGGTCAATTATAAGCTGCGCGACTGGGTGTTCAGCCGTCAGCGCTATTGGGGAGAGCCGATTCCGCTGGTATACTGCGAGAAGTGCGGTTGGGTGCCCCTGCCGGAAAGTGAGCTGCCACTGCGTTTGCCGGATGTCAAGAGCTATGAAACGACGGACAGTGGCGAGAGCCCCCTTGCACACATGGACGACTGGGTCAACACCAGCTGCCCGCACTGCGGCGGGCCCGCTAAGCGCGAGACGGACACGATGCCCCAATGGGCCGGCTCGAGCTGGTACTATCTGCGTTATATGGACCCCCACAATAAGGACAGTCTTGTCGGAAAAGATGCGATTGACTATTGGCACCAGGTTGACTGGTATAACGGCGGCATGGAACACACCACCCTACATTTGCTCTACAGCCGCTTCTGGCATAAGTTCCTCTACGATATCGGCATCGTGCCCACGAAGGAACCCTACATGAAACGCACGAGCCACGGCATGATTCTCGGTGAGGGCGGCGAAAAGATGTCAAAGTCCCGGGGGAATGTCATCAATCCTAATGACATTATTGACGAGTTCGGAGCGGATACGCTGCGCTTGTATATCATGTTCATCGGTGATTTTGAGAAAGCCGTTCCTTGGTCAAGCACCGCCGTCAAAGGCTGCAAGCGTTTTCTCGACAGAATTTGGAATTTGGCTGAGAACAGGCTCGAGGGCGACAATATGTCAAAGGGCAACGAGGCCGAGATTCATAAAGCGATCAAGAAGGTCGGCGAGGACATCGAGAGCATGAAGTTCAACACCGCCATAGCAACGCTGATGAGTCTTGTCAACACCTTCTATGACAACAAGCCGACACGTGGTGACATCAAGGCGATGATCCTGATGCTTAGTCCCTTTGCCCCCCATGTTGCCGAGGAGCTTTGGGAAATTCAGGGCTATCTCGGGTACGCCTGCCGTCAGCCTTGGCCGCAGTATGATCCGGCCAAAACAATAGACGCCGAAAAGGAAATTGCCGTTCAGGTGGGTGGCAAGCTTAAAACAACAGTTATCATTCCGCTTGATGCCGACGACGAGTCGGTGAAGGCCATTGCCTGCGCAGACGAGAAGATCGCCCGCCTGCTGGAAGGCATGGAGATTGTTAAAACGATCGTAGTTAAAAACAAGCTTATTAACCTAATACTCAAGCCCAAAAGCTGAATATTCTTTAAAAAAGACTAAAGAGGCGCATCGTAAACGATGCGCCTCTTTGTTGTTAAAATCGGGCTGAAGCTATACCCTTTCGGTTATATATTACAAATTATATTGACAATCACGCATAAGTCTGTTAAAATTTAATATGTATTCAGATTGATCAGTTCGACTCGTGCTCTAAAAGCAAGTCTTTCGATGGTTTGCTTTACGGGCATGGGTTTTTTGTTTATATCTGGGATATAATATATCTGGAGGTACTCTTATGCATAATGGTACAGTAAAATGGTTTAATTCACAGAAGGGCTTTGGATTCATTTCCAATGCTGAAGGCGGCGATGATGTCTTCGTACATTTCTCCGCAATAGCCGGAAACGGCTTTAAAACGCTTAACGAAGGTCAGGCTGTGACCTACGACGTAGAGCCCGATCCCAAGAGCAGCGGTAAGCTCCGTGCCGTAAACGTTCTGCCCCAGTAAGTGTTTTACGCAAAAATCTTGTACATGACTGATTTCAGGTACAAGGATGAAGCCCAGCAGCAAAACGGTTTAGCCTTCCGGGGCTGTGCCGTTTTGCTGTTTTATTGTTTCCTTTTCGGTCCTCAACTTCAGTTGTTCGATTGAGCGCAGGGCTTTTATCAATAGGTCTGCCTTCGGTGTCCAAGGCCAGGAGTCTATTAGGTGTGCTTCCTAATTTTTACTACCGTAGCAAAGACTGTATAGCGCCCACTTTTTACGTCCCTCGCCTGAACATAATAAACGAGATAATGCCTAGTATAGAAGCGCTATAGATGCTGCAGAATATTTATAGGGATTTGGTTCAGTTTTGACTTTACCAAATCCCTATAAATTTTTTTTGTAATTTTACCAAAACCTAACAAGACTTAGATAGCCCAATAAGCCCAAAACACATTAATATGTATTATCGTGGAATAAGATACGCAAAGAAAGAGGCTCATATCAAGAAGGTGTATCAAAGATATTGGGAACCTTTTATGCTGCGGCTTCGGTAGCGGCATTAAATATATATAGGATAACTTGGGAGGCAAATGTAAAATGGGAACACAAAAGAAAATCACGTCATTTTTTCTGGCCACTATTATGCTGCTTAGTCTACTGTCGCTGGGCTTATCAGCGGGCGCGGTTGGAACCTTGATGGCTGGAAGCGCAGATAGGATCAGTGATGCGGAGGCTATGGTGGCGTTCACTGCCAGTGAGGCTGGCACGTATTACTATGAAGTCGTTGCTGACGATGCTGTAGCGCCTACAATAGACACGACGGGCACAGGTGTAGCTTGTGATACAAATAAGCAGACAATTTCACTCAATTCGCTTACAGCGGGTGCGTGGGATATCTATATCGTCGTGAAGGACGAGGCAAATACCATCAGCGACAAGCTAAAGATCGATATTCCGCAATATGACGATAAAAGTGGCGGACTCTATATCACCGAAATATACCCAAACGATGTGGACCGTACTTCCGTATACGGCAACAGCAGCGACCACATGGAGTATGTGGAGCTGACAAATACAACTAAAGCATCAATTTCTTTCAATAGCGACTATGGACTTTATTATGAGTATCCTTCCGGGACGACTTACAAACTCAAATTACTCACCGTGACGACAACGGATGGCGGTTCAGTGGTGAACATTGCTGCCGGTGAAACGGTCATACTGTGGGACAGGCGAGATGACGTAGCCTCCCATGCCAGCGAAGCAGATTTCCGCACCAAATGGCTGGTTCCGGACGACGTACAAATTTTTGTGGCGTCAGGCCAAGCGGGCTTCGGGGAAACAGATCGCGGCTTTAGCGTCAAGAAATTGGACACGGGTGAGGTCGTATCCCACTATCGCTATACAACGGGCGTAGATACATCCGACGGTCTTGCGGTTCATTTAGCCATTCCGGATTCCGGTTATGAAATGAAAGCCTGCCTGCCAAACTCTTTTGGCTCACCCGGCACGGTCTATTCAGAGCAGCTTAACCGGGATAAAACCGCTCCCGAGGACCTCACACCTAAAGGCTTGTACATTACTGAAATCCGGCCGAATGATGTGGACAGGAGCGCAACATACGGAACCAGTGATGATTATATGGAGTGTATGGAAGTCTTCAACAGCACGGATGCCGACATTGACTTCAATAATGACTATCAGTTTGCATACCTCTATAAAGCGTCCTACCTGCCCCAAACCGTCACAACGGTTACAAATGCCATAAGCGGCAATACGGCCGACACCTCTGGCGTTATCATACCGGCCCACGGCACGGCTGTCATATGGTGCTACCGTGGGGCCAGTCTGACAGGGTACACAAGCTTTCCGACAGAGGATGATTTTCGGGAAGCATACGGATTGTCTGAAAATATGCCGGTCTATGCGCAAACAGGTCAGAACGGTTGGGCCAACACAGACCGAGGTGTTGCCCTGCTGAAAAAGAATGCCGACGGAAGCCTTACCAATGAGTCCTATTACTTCTGGAACGGGGTTACAGACCTTGTGAATAACAAGAGTGTTGATCTGAGCGTGTCTGCAGACGGCCCCAAAATGTCCATTTATAAAGCAAACAGCACAACAAATATGGGCGTCGTTGCGGAAGCACAGTATACTTTTTTTGCTGATGACGGCTCTTCCCCTGTGTTGCAGCTTCTGGATGATAGTGAAACCCTCAATCAAGGACAATTCCTCAGAATCCCTTACTACTATGCGGGAAGCAGCGCTCTGCCGGTAGCCTCCATTTCTTTGTACTACAAGACGAATGATCAGGATACGTACACAGAAGTGCCCACAACTTCATTTTCCATCTACAATAAGTATTATGCATTCATTGATAACGCGGAGCTTCTAGAGGCCGATTATGTCGATTACTATCTCAAGGCCAGTAACGCTTACCGCACCACCACAACCAATGTAAGGCGTATCAGTATGATCAAAAATGACGACTACAGTGGTCTTCGTGTCAATTTTGACAGTTCGGAAGCGGAAAATAACGCGGTCGTTTCAGATATAGTCGCCGTCTCAGCAAAAAACTTTGGCAAGCCTGACAGTACTGTTTCGTTTACTGTTGATGGAAATGAAGTGGGAGCTGGAAGGTCGCTTGAGCGGCAAGCAACCTTCACATTCAATTATAGCGGAGTGGACTCCTATTTTAAAAACGCACTTACCACCGGAGATGAAGCAAACGGAAAGGTGATTTCCGTATTTGCCAAGTGCAGTGAGATACCGACCACGGATTCTTTAGCGATTCCCGTCGCCCAATCCTTGTTTACCTATAATGAGGACGGCACGGCCAGCATTGAGCTTGCCCTGCGTGCCGGCACTTACGGTTCGCCCTGGGAGGCCAATACGGCTGCCAATAATGACGACTTTACCGCCGGAAATTTCAAGCTCCATCTTACCGACGGTACGATCCTGAGTCCCGATACGACCGTAGATATGAACGGTGTCGCTATCGACCCGACGGCAATGGCGAAGCTGGGCGATTCCGCGTCGTGCACCATTTGTGTGGTCATGACATTTACCATTCCGGCTGATAAGGTGGACGCGACTTCCTTTATGCTGGATACGACGACTCTCCCTGATGGGAACCATACCTTGAGCGTGGTTTCGGGAGACGAACAAAAGAGCATTGGGTTCACGGTAAAAAATAGCGCTTCCCAGGAAGAAGAAAAGCAGATGCTTGATGTTAACGTCAACATGAATGTGAGCAGCTCTGGAACCGCTGTAGCGTCCATATCGACAGACGGTGATGTATCGGCTGTTACGATCTGCAAAGCCGAAGCGATCAATGCCGTTTCCTTTGAAGAGGGCGCCGGAGACAGTACGGCATCCGCAGCAGCAAAGACGGGAACCGGAGCTACGGTATCCGTCAATGGCGATTATCCCTATCAGATTTTGAGTGTTCCCGTTACCAAGGCGAGTATCAATGCGCTCAGAATAGAAATTCAAGCCGAAGTGAACTACAGCCAGCCCATACAGCTTTATGTGCTCAACACGGCTAAAAATACATGGGATATCATAGATAACACGACAGAGGTTGACGGTACTATCACGGGTATATGTCCGCTTGACAGCCATGTTGCCGATGGTATCGCGAAGGTGTTGATCCAGGCACGCGGCACAGAATTTACGCCCTATACACAGGCCGATGCATTCACCACCACGTTGAACAATTATGAATGGGACGGTACGGCCGTACCCGAGCAGTACGATTTTTCCGTTGCTTGGATAACCGATACCCAATATTATTCGGAGCAGTATCCGGAAAACTTCAGCGCTGAAACAGATTGGATTGTGGATAATAAGGACAATATGAACATCCAGTATGTGGTGCATACCGGAGACATTGTCGACGAATTTAATGAGGAAGACCAGTATGTTGTGGCCAGCGGGGAGCTTGAAAAGTTTGAGGAAGCGGGTATTCCGTACGGTGTTCTGGCCGGAAACCACGATGTTGCTCACGGAAATATGCGATACGGGCTTTACTGGAAATACTTTGGCGAGGACCGGTATGAAGACAGTTCTGTCTACGGTGGCTCTTACAACAACAATCTTGGTCACTATGATTTGGTAACCGTAAACGGCGAAGAATTGCTATTTCTTTATATGAGCTGGGACATCTATTATCCTGAGACAGATTGGATAAATAGCGTACTGGCCCAGTATCCGGACCGCAAGGCCATTATCTGCACGCATTGCGGTATCAATGCGGAGGGAACGCAAAGCTATATCAGCGATTTTCTCCTTCAAAATGTTTGTCAGGAAAACACCAACGTTTTTGCAATCATCAACGGACATTATCACGGCTCATCGCTTAATTTCGTAGGCTTTGATGATGATGGAGACGGGTTGGATGACCGCACCGTCTATCAAATATGCACCGACTACCAGTCCGCGCCTGAGGGTGGCTCCGGATACATCAAGATGATTTATTTTGATCTTGAAAATGACAAAGTATATCTCAATTCCTACTCCCCGGTTTTGAACGATTACAATTATTTTGATACCGCCAAGCTGGATAGCTATGGCGTTGGAACCGTAGCGGCGGACATTGATATCACGGAGCTTTCCGTAGACTTCGACAGAGCTTCGGAAAAAGACCTTGTTGTCTCGGCGGTCTCCGTGAACGGCCTTACATCGGACGAGCTCGGCAGCGCTTCCCGTTCAGGTTCCATCACCAAAGTAAATATCGACGCGGATGTGGGGGAACCGGTAGATGCTTACGCAATCCTGACAGACAGCGCAGGAAACATTCTTGGCTATACGGATACAGCCAGCTTCACGGTATCCGGCTCGCCGTCTTCTAGTGATGATACCGGAAGTTCAAATACAACTTCAGATGTTGAGAGCATTTTGAAAGGCAATACCGCAACGATTCGCGGGACGATCAATAACGCGACAAGCAGCTCCGGCAAGGTTTCCGGAAGCGTTGGCTCGACGCAGGCCACGGCCCTGATTGCCGGTTTCAAACAGGCCGAGGCGGCTGGAAAAAGAGCGGTTGTAGAAATCAAAATGGATACAGGCTCAACGGCCACGCTGGCAGAGATATCAATCCCTAAAAACTTGATTAGTGATCTTGCAAACAGTACCAGTGCCGATCTGACGATTGCAACCGGAATGGCGACCGTTCGGTTTAACGCTTCCGCTGTTGATGCAATCAACGCGGCGGCATCCGGGGAGATCAAAATAAGCATTGCTCTGGCAGATACATCTGGCTTCTCAGACAAGGTGAAGGCTCAGATCGGAAACCGGCCTGTTTATGATTTTACCGTGACGTCAAATGGTAAGACGATATCCAGTCTCGGCAGTGGAAACGCGCACATCAGCCTGCCTTACAAGCCGGCTGTCGGTGAAGATACTAACGCCATCATAGCCTATTATATAAACGATTCCGGCGAGCTAACGACTCTCCAAGGAAACTATAATGCCGGTACCGGTATGGTGGAATTCATAGCAAGCCACTTTTCAACATATGCCGTTGGCTATAACAAATTAGCGTTTTCTGATGTCAACGCTGCAGACTGGTATTATAAGCCCGTAACCTTTATGGCTGCCCGGGGGATTACAACAGGCACTGGCAGCGGCGGATTCAGTCCCAACGATTCGTTGACAAGGGGACAGTTCATCGTACTGCTGATGCGGGCCTATGGCATTGAGGCTGATAAAAATACTGCTGATAACTTCTCCGATGCCGGGGATACCTATTACACAGGGTATCTGGCGGCTGCAAAGCGGCTGGGCATCTCCAAGGGCGTTGGTGATAACAACTTTGCTCCTGAAAACGAAATCATGCGACAGGACATGTTCACGCTGCTCTACCGCGCCCTGAGCGTGTTGGGCAAATTGCCTCAGGCAAGTACAAGCACCACCGTTGACGACTTCGTCGATGCCGATCACGTTTCCGCCTATGCCAATGATGCCATAAATGCTTTTATAAAAGCCGGTATCATCTCCGGAAGCAACGGCAAATTGGACCCTATGGGGCTATCAACCCGCGCACAGATGGCACAGGTACTCTATAAACTGCTGTTCTTGTAAAAGCAAAGCATTAATTAGAACCTTATCTCGTAAAAACAGGGCGCACCGCTGTTAAAGCGATGCGCCCTGTTTTCGTGTATCCGCCGGATGCCAGCCCTACAATTGTAAGGCTCTGACGACATGACGATGACCATATGGAGAGAGGGATTCTTTTATTATGGATTTGCGTTAATGTATTCGCAGGCTGCAAGCGCTGCAACGGCTCCGTCGGCTGAGGCGGTCGTAAGCTGGCGTACGCGCTTTTTCCGGCAGTCACCCGCGGCGAAGATCCCGGCGCACCCTGTTTCGCAGTTCTCCCCGGCGGCGATATAGCCAACGGTATCGAGTGGCACCAGCTCGGCAAACGCATCGTTTTCGGGAATCAGTCCGATTGCAACAAACAGTCCGTCACAAGACAGCCGATTTTTCTCTCCGGTCGCTTTATTCCGAACCTGAAGGCCACAAAGCGCACCGTCGGCCGTTATCAGCGCATCAATGGCCGTACCCGTAAGCGCGCGGACATTGGGGCGAGCCAAAAGGGTCTGCGCGAGCTTAGCTTCACCTGTAAAGCAGTCGAGATCCTGCACTAGAATGACTTCTTTACACACGTCAGCCAAAAGCGTCGCCTCCTGAAGGGCAGAGTTTCCACCCCCCGCGACGACCACAGTCTGTCCTCTGTAATATTCGCCGTCGCAGACCGCACAAAAGCTGATGCCCGTTCCGACAAGGGCATATTCACCCGCCAGCCCAAGCATGCGGTGCTTGACGCCGGTTGCGATGACAACTGCGCGGGCTTCGTATTCGGTGCTGCTCTCCGTCAGAATACGTTTGACAGCGCCGTCATCAACGAGACCGGTGACGGTTTCAACTTCAACCTCCGCACCCTGCGCAAGAATCTGCTCCAGCATTTTGTCCGCAAATTCGTTGCCGCTCATGGAAAGGGTACCCGGAAAGTTTTCAACCCTCGGTGAGTAGGTGATTTGCCCGCCGAAGCCGCCCTTTTCAAGGACGAGCGCACTTTTTCCGTTGCGCTGAGCATAAAGTGCGGCGGTCATGCCCGCGGGGCCCCCGCCGATAATGATGATGTCATGCATATGGTGGATCATTCCTTTGTTTTGGGATATTAAAGGGGCCAGGCGGTAAAGCCCGACCCCTTTGATTCATGCGGTATATTGAAGGAGATCATCTTAAAAACTGGTGAGAAACTCAGCCGACGGTTACTCTGACAGACTCAAGGAACTTTTTAATGTCCGGTACACCGTAAAACTTCTCGATGTTCACGCCGTCCGTAACGACGAGTGTGGGCGAGCCCTTGACGCCGTACTGCTTGGCAAGCTCAATGTTATCGTCCGCAATCAGCTTTTCAAACTCGAAACCGGCTTTATCAAGGATAGACTCGGCAACTCGACAATTGGGGCAGGTCAGGCGGGAAAACAGCAGGCTTTTCGCGTTGTCCGATACTTCAGGTGCTTTTACCTCCGTCGGAGCCTCGCAGGGGAGGGGCTTTGCTGCGCTTCGGATCATGGCGTGGTCAATATCGTAGAGCTTGCGGTCACGGAACTCTTCGGATTTGCCTTCGTTCCAGTTCTGAACAGGACGGTAATAGCCGGTAATGCGGCTGTATACCTCCGTGCGTTCCCCGCAGTCCGGGCAGGTGTATACCTCACCCGTAATGTAACCGTGCGTCTTGCAGACAGAATAGGTCGGGGACATCGTGTAATAGGGCAGACGGTGATTCTCTGCAATCTTGCGGACAAGGTTCGCCGCCGACTTCCAATCGGGCAGCTTTTCGCCCAGAAAAGCATGGAAAACCGTTCCGCTGGTATAGAGGGTCTGAAGCTCATCCTGAATGGACAGTGCATCGAAAATATCTGAGGTATAGCCGACAGGCAGGTGAGAGCTGTTGGTGTAGTACGGCGCGCCGCCGGACTCGGAAGCCGTGATTATATCGGGGTAACGGCTGACATCATGCTTGGCAAGGCGATAAGTGGTGCTCTCCGCGGGGGTTGCTTCCAGATTGAAGAGGGCACCGTATTGTTCCTGATAGTCGCTGAGCTTTGCGCGCATATGGTTGAGCACATCTTTAGCAAACTGCTGTGCTTCGGGATCGGCGAGATCCTTGCGCAGCCAAGCGGCGTTCAGGGCCGCTTCATTCATGCCGATGATGCCGATCGTGGAGAAATGGTTATCAAAGGTGCCCAGGTAGCGCTTGGTATAGGGATACAGACCCTCGTCGAGGAGCCTTGTGATAACTGTACGTTTGGTGTCAAGGGAGCGGGCGGCAACATCCATCATATGATCAAGACGCTTGTAGAAAGCCTTTTCGTCTGTCGCAAGGTAAGCAATGCGGGGCAAGTTTATCGTGACAACGCCGATGGAACCCGTGCTCTCGCCGCTTCCAAAGAAGCCGCCGGACTTTTTGCGGAGTTCGCGCAGGTCCAGACGCAGACGGCAGCACATCGAGCGTACATCACTCGGCTCCATGTCACTGTTGATGTAGTTGGAGAAATAGGGGGTGCCGTATTTCGCGGTCATCTCGAAGAGGAGCTTGTTATTTTCTGTTTCGCTCCAATCGAAGTCTTTTGTAATCGAATAGGTCGGAATCGGATACTGAAAACCGCGGCCATTGGCATCGCCTTCAATCATAATTTCAATGAAGGCTCTGTTGACCATATCCATCTCTTTTTTGCAGTCCTTATAGCAGAAGTCCTGCTCTTTGCCGCCGACAATGCAGGGCATCTCGGCCAGGTCGCCCGGGACCGTCCAGTCGAGGGTAATGTTGGAAAACGGTGCCTGTGTGCCCCAGCGGGAAGGTGTGTTCACCCCGTAGACAAAGGACTGGATACACTGCTTAACTTCCTTGTAACTGAGGTTGTCAATCTTGACAAAGGGCGCAAGGTAAGTGTCAAAGGAAGAAAAAGCCTGAGCGCCGGCCCATTCGTTCTGCATAATGCCCAAGAAGTTGACCATCTGGTTGCAGAGCGTGGACAGGTGCCCCGCGGGAGAAGAGGTAATTTTTCCGGGTATGCCGCCGAGGCCTTCCTTGATGAGCTGCCTGAGTGACCAGCCCGCGCAGTAGCCTGTGAGCATGGACAGATCGTGCAGGTGGAAATCCGCGTTGCGGTGTGCGTTGGCGACTTCCTCGTCATAGACCTCGCTGAGCCAATAGTTGGCAGTGATTGCACCGGAGTTCGAGAGAATCAGACCGCCGACGGAATAGGTGACGGTAGAGTTTTCCTTGACACGCCAATCCGTGGCCTTGACATAGCTGTTAACGAGTTCCTTGTAGTCCAGAATCGTTGACTTCATGTTGCGGATCTTCTCACGGTTTTTACGGTAAAGGATGTAGGCCTTGGCAACGTCTGCATAGCCGGCCTGAACGAGGATGGATTCGACGCTGTCCTGAATATCCTCGACCCCGATGAGGCCGTCTTTGATCTTGCTTTCATAGTCGGCAGTCACCTTGAGTGCGAGGAGATCTATAATATCAGGCGTAAACTGTTTGTTCTGCGCCTCGAATGCTTTTGTTATGGCGACGCTAATTTTGGATATATTAAAATTACATATCTTTCCGTCTCTTTTGACTACGTTGTACATCTGAAAGCCTCCTAAATAATCTTTTGCTGTTGCTGTGAAAATTGTTACTTTTTTGTTTTATTTGTAATTTTATGATACTAATCAGTATAGTACGCTTATATATAGTGTTTGTCAATGGCCAAAAGGGAGAAATAACCACTAAATATTGATATATTATGTCAGTTCCGAATTCCGACGTTTTTCGCGTACAGTGACAAAATATCCCTAAAATGCTGGATTTCCTCGGCACAAAAGCCACTGAGCGTCAGACTGGGGGACAAGCTGTCGAAACCGACAAGATCACCGCTGTCTTCAAAATTCTGAAGATAATAATTTTCAGCCCCAGCGACGGCGCGTCCGATCTTTTCAATGTCTGCTTCAGTATGCAGGGGTTTGACAAGAGTCGTTCTAAACTCGTAGTCAACAGTACCGCGCAGAAGAAGCTGCACGCTTTCTTTTACGGATTCGGCATCAAGGTTCGGAACGCCGACTGTTTCCGGATATTTATCAAAGGCGTTTTTAATATCCATGGCAACATAATCCAAAAGTCCGCGTCTTATAAGTGTATCGAGCTTCTCGGGAAAGGTTCCGTTTGTGTCAAGCTTCACCAAAAAGCCCAAGTCGCGTATTTTTATAATAAATTCCTCAAGGTCCTCTTGAAGGAGCGGTTCGCCGCCCGTGATGCAGACGCCGTCCAGCAGGCCGCGGCGCTTATTGAGAAAAGTAAACACCTCGTCTTCAGAGATTCTGTCGCGCGCATCACAATGCGTTACCAACGCGGCGTTGTGGCAGAACGGACATCGGAGGTTACAGCCTCCTGTGAAAACTGTTGCTGCCAACTTCCCGGGATAATCGAGAAGCGACAGCTTTTGTAAACCATATATAAACATTTTTGCCTCCGCAATGATTTGTGGGCGTACTATTATTGTACAATACATGCAGGGATTTGGCAAGCATTATTTATTGAAAAAATCATATATATTGTTTTTTTATTTTCAATTTTGCAAAATGCAATACAATATATTGTGGTCTGCCGGAAAGCGACACTACCCCTTCGTTGACAAAGCAGGCAAAAGAGAGTAAAATCAGCGCATAGCGGAACAGCAGGGAGATTTAAATGCAGGATAAAAAAATATCGCTCGTCATACCGGCCTACAACGAGGCGGCGATAATTAAAAATACAATAGAAATGGTGCTAAAGTTCATGGCGGACAGCTTTGCAGACTATGAACTGATCATCTCCGATGACGGCAGCACCGATAAAACTCGGAAGATTGTCGAAGGCATTTTGGACCCGCATGTTCGCTGTGTCGGGTACAGTTCGAATAGAGGCAAAGGTAGCGCCGTGCGCGTGGGAATACTGGCCGCAGCTGGGGATGTGATTGCCTATACGGATGCCGATCTAGCCTATGGGATTGATGCGGTGGGCCAGGTGCTTCGTCCTGTACAGACGGGCGCTGCCGATATTGCCATCGGCTCAAGAAAGCTTCACCCCGAGGGGTATGAGGACTATCCGCTTATCCGACTTCTGGCCAGCAGGTTTTTCAGCTTTTTAACGGGCCTGCTTGCCGGGTTCCGTTATGATACACAGTGCGGGCTGAAGGCTTTTTCGGCGCAGAGCGCAAAGGCCATTTTTAATCAGTGTGAGACGGACGGTTTCGCCTTCGACTTTGAAGTGATGATGCTTGCAAAGAGCAGGGATCTGAAGGTCTGTCAGATACCCGTAAAAATTATGAATCATCGGGAGTCCAAAATCAATGTAATGCGCGACAGTATTAAAATGTTCGGGGATATTATTCGTATCCGTAGCAGCGTTAAAAGGCGGCTTGAAAGGGAAACTGACCGTGACTAGAAGGATTGCAAAGACGCAGAAACGGCAATACATCTATATTTTTTCCGTTTTGTTCGGGTTGATTTTTATCCGGTATTGCTATTTCGGTCTTACTTATTACAATCAGCTTGACGATTATATCCAGTACCATAACTATACTGCCTATCATGACGAGTTGTGGGCGCTGATAAAATCGCTCGGTCTGCTGTCCGCACGGCCGCTTGCCGGACTAAGCGACCTTTTTTTGTGGTCCAAATTTTACAGCGTGATGATTGCGGCCGCTGCGGTCATAAGCGCTCTTTATGCCGTGTCTGCGGTTTTGCTCCATAAGGTGTTTCATAAACGTTTCGGCACCGGCTTTTTGTTTTATGTTTTCTATGCGCTTTTGCCGTTGGGCTTCGAGGGGGCTTATTGGATTTCGGCCTCTTCGCGCATTGTCGTCGGTCTTTTTTTCGCCGCGCTTTCGTTCTATTTCTTCGATCTCTGGTTCGACTCCGGGCGGAAGCGGGACTTGGTGCTGTTTGCCGTTTTTCAGTTTGTCGCCTTTTGTTACTACGAACAGATCATTCTGCTCTCGGGCGCGCTGACGCTGATTCTAATGCTTTGCGGTCTTAAAAATCCGGGCTGGCATCGTCTCCGCTGGGGCTTTTTGACGGCGGGAAACGCCGCTGTTTACCTCGCTGTGACAAAGCTCATGCCTGCGGGTGTCTATGGACAGCGGGCGCAGCTGTTCCTCCCCTGGCAAGAGGGGTACACAGAAAGAGTCCTTGATCCGCTGCTTACCCAGCTGCAAACCGCCTACCTGGAAGGCTTCTCGTCAACCCTGGGCAAGGGCTTTGTGCGGGGGCTTCAGTTTCTGGTCACGGAGCCGAACGTTATCTGGGCCCTGCTTGCGCTTTTCCTCTGTTTTATGTTTTTTATACTGATACGGCAGGACAACCGAGAGAGCATTCGCTTTTTTGCAGAGCTGTTTGCGGGCCTGTTTCTAGCGATCATTCCCGTCGCGCTGTTTTTTGTTTTGAAGGAGCCGTGGTTCGGACTGCGAAATACCGTCACGTCCTTCTGCGGATTGGCGCTGGTGTTTGACGCTTTATTCGACCTGTTTTTCGGCCGACTAAAAAGCGGCAGAGCTGTTGAAGCAGGGTTGGTGGCCGCTTTCGCACTTGTCTGCTGTATCGCTTCAATCAGCGAGTTGCATGACTATCGGGAAACGACGATTGCGGACACAAAAATTGCAATGCTCACCGCTGACACTTTTGCAGACACCACGTTTGCAGATGACACCGAAATTTGGCTGTTGAATGTCGACCCCAGCTATGTAAGCAACGGGAACCTGTATTATCATGAGCACGATACGGGCGTCACGTCGAGCGCATGGGCGCTGACCGGTGCCATCAGAGCTGTGAGTAATCGACCAGATGCGTTTTCCGATGTGGTATTTACACCTGTTTCGAGCAAGCTGCCATTGCTTGCGGCGGAAAGTGCGGTGGAAAAGGCAAACACCTGGTGGTATACGGGCGAGAACCTTGTACCGATCAGTCTCGTTAAATGGGGCAGCAACACGTGGAAAGCGGTTAATTCCTCGGGGACGGTCTTGGGTATTCTGGCCTATGCGGACGGCACTTTGACGTTCTCTGTATCATAAATTAAAAATAAAATTGCTGCCTTATCAGACAATCTGGGCCTGATAAGGCAGCAGCTATATTCTTGATTATATGCTATTCAACAATGCTCTCAATAATAAAACGCGGTCTTTGTTTTGTTTCAAGATAGATTTTGCCAATATACTCGCCGAGAATGCCAATGCCGGTCAGAATCAGCCCGCCCATCAGCAAAATGGCAAGAAGCAGTGTCTCAATGCCGGAAAACGGTACGCCAGCGATGGCCTGTATGATAAAGATGAGCAGAAGCACGCAATCGGCAAAAACGGTGCCGACACCGGCCCAGAGCACCGCCCGGATGGGTTTTATGCTTAGAGAGGTAATGCCCTCCGTCGCGAGACTGAGCATCTTCTTGAGCGGGTATTTACTTTCCCCCGCGATGCGCTCGCCGCGTTCATATTCAACGACACCCGTTTTGTAGCCGAGCATGGGCACAATGCCGCGCAGGAAGAGATTTACTTCGCCGTAAAGCGCCAGAGCCTTCAGCGCCGTCTTGCTCATCAGCCTATAGTCCGCGTGGTTATAAACTATCTCGCCGCCGAGTTTGTCCAGAAGTTTATAGTAGCCCTCTGCTGTGAAACGCTTGAAGAAAGAGTCCTTGACCCGGGAGCAGCGTACACCGTAGACAATCTCGCAGCCCGCGTAATAATTTTCGAGCATCGCATCGACGGCGTTAATGTCATCCTGCAGGTCCGCGTCCATAGAGATGGTCACATCGGCCCGATCTTTTGCCGTCATCAGTCCTGCAAGAAGGGCGTTTTGATGGCCGCGGTTGCGGCTCAGACAGACACCGCAGAACAGAGGGTCTGCGTCGTGGAGAGACTTGATCAGCGGCCAAGTCTTGTCCGATGAGCCGTCGTTAACCAGCATGACCCTGCTTTGTTCCGAAATCATCCCGCTGCCGATTAGGGCGTGCATTTTTTCGCGCAGCCGACGCGCCGTCTCAGGAAGAGCTTCCTGTTCATTGTAGCAGGGCACAACAATATAGAGTGTACCGCCGCGAAAGTCGTTTTTGAATGTATCCAAGAATGTTCACCTTCTAAAGTTATCTATTCCTCTTGTTTACTGTACAGGAGAGCGCTTAAAACCCTTTTGCCAGTATATACTATTATAATGCCCGCAAAAAGCTTTTGCAAGCCGCAGAGGGGCAAAATGACTGTGGAGGCGCGTTTATCGGGTAAAATGAAGAAAAGTTTAATAAACAGAGATATAGTCATTGGATTGTTTCTATTTTTCCCGATTTTGTATTGAAATTTTCTTAATTATGGAATACAATACGTTATGAGACATTAGAACGTTAGATACAAGCAAAATAAAGAGGCTTGAAAAGCATGATAGACATTATTCTGGTCGAACCGGAGATCCCTGCGAACACGGGAAACATCTCCCGAACCTGCTCCGTAACCGGCGCGAGACTCCACCTCATTGAACCGCTGGGCTTCGACATTTCCGATAAGGCGCTCAAGAGAGCGGGTTTGGACTACTGGCAGTATCTCGATGTCAAAGTCTATAAGAATCTGGATGAATTTTTTGAGAAGAACGGCGATGAAAATCTCTGGCTGGCAACGACAAAAGCGCCGAAGCGTTATGACAAGGCGGATTTGACGGGCGACGTCAAACTCATGTTCGGAAAAGAGACAGCGGGGCTGCCCGACTATCTGCGCGAGCGTTACAGGGAGCGCTGCATTCGCATTCCGATGAAGGATTTTACACGCAGTCTCAACCTTTCGAACAGTGTGGCAGTCATTTGCTACGAAGCACTCCGCCAGCAAGGTTTTCCCGATCTCTGCGAAACGGGCGCTATGGCGGTCGAAGGGCGTTAACAATTGCTCACCAAACAAGTTTATATACAGGAGGACGGACATGAATTACAACAAAAAATCGGTTAAGGATGCTGAGGTAAAGGGCAAGAGGGTACTTTTGCGCTGCGATTTCAACGTTCCGCTGAACAAGGAAACAGGGGAGATCACGAGTGACAAGCGCATCGTTGCCTCGCTTCCCACAATAAAATACCTGCTGGATAATGGCGCAAAGGTCATTGCCTGCTCCCATCTCGGAAAACCCAAGGGCGAGTTCAAAAAGGATCTGAGCCTCGCGCCTGTCGCTAAAAAGCTCTCTGAGTGCCTCGGTATGCCAGTGGGTTTTGCTTCCGATGTGGCCGGTGATGCCTGCAAAGCGCTTGCCGACAATTTGAAAGACGGCGAGATTATGCTCATGGAGAACCTGCGGTTTGACCCGGGCGAAGAAAAGAACAGCCCCGAACTGGCAAAGAAGCTGGCATCCTTCGGGGACATTTTTGTCTCCGACGCTTTTGGAACAGTTCACCGCGCACACGCTTCGACGGCGGGCATCGCGGCCTTCCTTCCGGCCTATGCCGGTTTCCTCGTGGAAAAAGAACTTGCCATCATGGGCGGCGCACTCGACGATCCCAAGCGCCCCTTCGTTGCCGTTCTCGGCGGCGCCAAGGTTTCCGATAAAATCGGCGTCATCACAAACCTGCTGGATAAAGCGGACACATTGATTGTCGGCGGCGGCATGGCTTACACCTTTCTGAAGGCACTGGGCAAGAATATTGGGACCTCTCTGCTCGAAGCAGACAAGATTGAACTTGCAGGCGAGGTGATGCGCAAAGCTAAGGAAAAGAATGTGACCTTCCTTCTGCCTGTTGATATTGCTATTGGGGACCGTTTTGCCGCAGACTGCGAGAAGAAAATTGTCGATATCGACAGCATCCCGGATGACTGGATGGGCATGGACATCGGCGACAAGACCATTACGATTTTCACAGACGCTGTCAAGAACGCAGGAACGATTGTCTGGAACGGACCTATGGGCGTGTTTGAATTCCCGGCTTTCGCGGCGGGGACAAAGAGCATGGCAAAGGCTCTGGCTGACTCCGGTGCCGTGACTATCATTGGCGGCGGTGACAGCGCGGCGGCTGCAGAGCAAATGGGCTTTGCGGACAGAATAACCCACATCTCGACCGGCGGCGGTGCCTCCCTGGAATTCCTTGAGGGCAGGGAACTGCCCGGCATTGCCTGCCTGCTCGACAAGTAGGGTTCCGCCCATGGATTATCGAACGCCTTTCGCATTGCGGCTGGCACAAATGACATTTGATGCGCTTGGGCGCATAGGAGGATAAATAAAGATGAATAAAAAATACCGCAAAACGATCATTGCGGGAAACTGGAAGATGAATCTCGTCCCTTCTGAGGTGAAACCCTTTACAGAGGAGCTGCGTACGCTTCTCCCGAAGAGCAAGACTTGTGAAGTGGCGCTTCTGGTGCCGTACACGCACATTTCAACCCTGCGCCGTGCACTTAAGGACAACAGAATCACTTACGGCGCGCAGGACGTGAGTATTTATGACAAGGGTGCATATACCGGCGAAGTCTCGGCCGCGATGCTCGCTGATATGGGGGCCCATTATGTCGTCGTCGGGCACAGCGAATGCCGCCAGTATCATGGAGACACTGATTTCACCGTCGGTCAGAAGGCTGCGAAAGTGCTCGAAAAAGGAATGAGCCCCATTATTTGTGTGGGCGAGTCCCTCGAGCAGAGAGAGCGCGGGCTGACGATGGAGCTCATCACCTATCAGGTTCTTGCAGCCCTGTCCTTCGTTCCTGAGGGGAAGGAAAGACAGATCGTCATTGCCTATGAGCCTATCTGGGCGATCGGCACAGGAAAAACAGCAACCAAAGAGGAAGCGCAGGAGGTCTGCGAAGGTATCCGCGCCATTATTCGCGCCAAGCGCGGGGCAAGGGTTGCCCGCAGCGTCAGTATCCTTTACGGCGGATCAATGAACCCGAAAAACGCCAATGAACTACTCTCTATGCCGGATATTGACGGCGGACTGATCGGCGGCGCTTCACTCAAGCCCAGGGACTTTTCACAGATTATCGACGCGGTGGCGGAAGTAACCGGGGAGGAAAAAGAATGAAAAAGATACCCACAGCCCTCCTGATATTGGATGGCTGCGGTCTGGCTGCACCAGCTGAGAACAATGCAGTTTACAGAGCCTATACACCCGTTCTCGACAGGATGTTTGCCGAATGCCCGAACACCACGCTCTCCGCCTCCGGTCTGGATGTCGGCCTGCCCGAAGGACAGATCGGCAACAGCGAGGTAGGACACACCAATATCGGTGCGGGACGCGTTGTGTTCCAAATCCTTCCGCTCATTTCCAATAAAATTCAAGACGGGTCTTTCTTCAGCAATAAAGCGTACATCGACGCGATGGATGCCTGCGCCAAGGACGGCGGTTCTCTGCACCTGATGGGGCTTCTTTCGGACGGTGGGGTGCATAGCCATATTACGCATTTATTTGCATTACTTGAGATGGCGAAGCGCAGAGGGCTGAATAAGGTGTTTGTTCATGCCCTGCTTGACGGACGCGATGTCAGCCCGACCTCAGGCGTGGAATTCATGCGCGCGCTTGTCCACAAGTGCGAAGAGCTTGGTGTCGGCAAGGTCGCTACAGTTCAGGGCAGGTTCTACGGCATGGATAGAGATAATCGCTGGGACAGAGTCGAAAAAGGCTACAGCGCGATGGTCTATGGCGAGGGCGTCCAGAATCCGGACCCCGTCGCGGCAATTGAGGCCAGCTATGCTCAGAACGTTACAGATGAATTTGTCGTCCCCGTTGTCTGTGATAAGACGGGTGTCATCAGCTCAGGTGACAGCGTCATATTCTTTAACTTCCGTCCGGACAGAGCCAGAGAAATTACCTATGCGCTGACCAGCGAAGAATTTGACGGCTTCGAACGCAGAAACGGCCTTTTCCCCCTGCACTATGTGTGCACAGCTCGTTATGACGAGAAACTCAAAAAACTGCCTATTGCCTTTCCCCCCGAGGAAATCAGCGACACTTTCGGCGAGTATATCTCCAAGCTGGGGCTCACGCAGCTGCGCATTGCGGAAACGGAAAAATATGCGCATGTGACTTTCTTCTTCAACGGCGGGGCCGAAAAGGTCTTCCCCGGAGAGGACAGAATACTGGTTCCTTCCCCCAAGCAGTTTCCGACTTATGACATGATTCCCGAGATGAGCGCCAATGAAGTGACCGACAAATGCACCGAGGCCATACGCAGCGGTAAATACGATGTTGTAGTCTGCAACCTTGCAAACTGTGACATGGTTGGACACACCGGCATCATGACGGCTGCTATCAAGGCGGTTGAAACAGTCGACGCCTGCACAGGCCGGATTGCGCAGGCCGTCTCGGACATGGGCGGAACCATCCTGATCACCGCAGACCACGGCAATGCTGACTGCATGTCGGAGCCGAACGGGGAGCCCCATACGGCCCACACCACAAATCCTGTTCCGCTGATCATCTGCGGAGCGCAGGTCAAGCTCAAGAGCGGCCGTCTGGCAGATATCGCGCCGACAATGCTGGAGCTTATGGGCATTATGAAACCCGAGAAGATGACGGGTGAAAGCTTGATCGTTAATCAATAATATTGATACAACCGTTAAAGGAGACTTTATTATGAAGGAAAAAACCTATCTGGAAATAGTTGACGTACACGCACGCGAGATTTTGGACTCCAGGGGCAACCCCACACTCGAGGTCGAGGTCAAGCTCGATGACGGTACTATTGGCAGAGCAGCTGTCCCCTCCGGTGCATCCACCGGCGCATTTGAAGCTTGCGAACTGCGTGACGGCGACAAGAGCCGTTACCTCGGCAAGGGCGTACTCAAGGCTGTTGAGAACGTTAACACCGAGATCGCCGAGGCGATGCTCGGGCTCAACGCGCTTGAGCAGACCACCATTGACAAAATTCTCATTGAGATAGACGGAACCAAGAACAAGACTCGCCTCGGTGCAAATGCCATTCTCGGCGTTTCCCTTGCCTGCGCCCATGCTGCTGCCGATTCTTTGGGCGTGAGCCTGTATTCCTATCTCGGCGGCGTTAATGCGAAGACCCTGCCGGTTCCGATGATGAACGTTTTGAACGGCGGCGCGCATGCTACAAATAGCGTCGACATTCAGGAGTTCATGGTTATGCCTGTCTCCGCGCCTAATTTCCGCGAGGCGCTCCGTATGTGTGCAGAAGTTTTCCACACACTGAAGAAGATTGTCAAGTCCGCGGGCGTCGGTGACGAGGGCGGCTATGCCCCTGATCTCGGCAGCGACGAGGATGCGCTTAAGGCGCTGGTCGAAGCCATCGAAAAGGCCGGCTACAAGCCCGGCGTGGATTTCAAAATTGCGATGGACCCCGCAGTCTCCGAGTGGTTTGATGAGAAGGATGGCTGCTATCATCTGCCCAAGCGCGGCATCGTGATGACCCGTCAGGACATGGTCGACATGTGGGTCGGCTTCTGCGACAAGTACCCGATTATCTCCATCGAGGATGGCATGGCTGAAGAGGACTGGGAAGGCTGGAAGATGATGACCGACGCCCTGGGACACAGAATTCAGCTCGTCGGCGACGATTTGTTTGTCACCAATTCCGAGCGCCTGAAGAGAGGAATTGAGGACGGTGTTGCAAACGCGATCCTTATTAAACTCAACCAAATCGGCACCTTGACCGAGACACTCGACACCATTCAGATGGCACACAGAGCGGGCTATACGACTATCGTCTCCCATCGCTCCGGCGAGACCGAGGACACGACGATTGCGGACGTTTCCGTCGCGCTTAACGCCGGACAGATTAAGACCGGCGCGCCCAGCCGCGTTGACCGTGTTGCCAAGTACAACCAGCTTCTGCGTATTGAAGAGGAGCTTTTTGACGTGGCGAAATATCTTGGAAATGAAGCCTTCTACAGCATCCGGAAAAAATAATTACGCTGTTTAAAGGAAAAAATTAACGTCTGAGGCACCAGCTTAGAAAAAATTGCTAATTGAAGGTATAAATGGTGTTTCTGTGGGAAAGAATACCTGCAGAAACACCATTTTTCTATTCAGGAGGTAATGAAATGGCTGATAAAAAGAGCTTCGGCGAGAGGCTGGAAGCATTTTTTGCCGGGAAGGGCTTCTACATAGTCCTTGTACTGTGTGTGGCTATTATAGGCGTTTCCGCCTATTTTCTGTTCACGGGCAGCAAGAGCAATGTAGAAGAAAACACAGGCAGCGGATTTGAAGAGGTAACGGCACCTCAGAATGAGGACCCCGAAATGGCGGCTCCTCCAGAGGTCGTTGAGCAGCCGGATGCCGAAGATGCCGACGAGCAGAACACTGCTCTTGATAACGCCACCGATACTGAGGAAACGGGCACCTGGACCGAACAGCAGGCGGAAACCGCCGTTGAGGCCCAGTATATATGGCCGATAGAGGGTCAGATTGATGTTCCGTACTCCGTAACAGCGCTGATCTACAACACCAAGATGGGCGACTGGCGCACACATGACGGTGTCGATATCGCAGCACCGCTCGGAACACAGGTTCTCGCGGTTTGCGCCGGACAGGTCGAGAAGGTTTATACCGACGACATGGGCGGCATGACCGTTATTATCCAGCACGCCGGCGGACTTCGCAGTATCTACTCCAATCTTGCCGCCGTTCCTACCGTCTATGAAGGCGACAACGTCATGACCGGCGAGGTCATCGGTGCCGTCGGAACGACGGCAGCCGGCGAGACAAAGGACAACCCCCATCTGTGCTTCAAAATGACGCTTGACGGGCAGAGTGTGAATCCTTCCGACTATCTTCCCCCAAGATAGCTTTTAATTCTTTGAACATGGGCTTCTCGGATTTTGAGAAGCCCTCTTTTTTTGCGGAGTAGCGCTAAATGGATAAATTGTACTTCAAAAGATCGCAAACGGTGGTATAATGGCGCATAGCGATATTTAATGCGTTTCATGTGGGACGGCGACCCAGAAAGGATTTTTAAAATGACATTGAAGGAACGCTTCTTAAAATATGTAAGCTTTGATACACAGTCGGACGAAACTTCCAAGACAATGCCGAGTACGGCAAAGCAGTGGGCGTTGGCGCGAGTGCTTGTAGACGAACTCAAGCAGCTGGGGGCGGAAAATGTCCGACTGAGCGAATACGGTTACGTCATGGCGGAGCTGCCTGCGACTATGGGACAGGCGTCAGTTCCCGCGCTCGGCTTCATTGCCCACATGGACACGTCGTCAGACGCTTCGGGCGAAAACATCAAGCCGCGCATCATCGAAAACTATGACGGCGGCGTGATTGTTCTTAATGAAGAAAAACACATCAGCCTTGATCCAAAACAGTTTGACAGCCTTGGCAGGCATATCGGACAGACACTGGTCGTGACGGACGGTACAAGCTTGCTCGGGGCTGACGACAAGGCGGGAATCGCTGAAATCATGACGCTTGTGGCTTATCTCCGAGAGCACCCTGAGCTGCCGCACGGCAAGCTCTGTGTCGGATTCACCCCGGATGAAGAAATCGGCAACGGCGCCGAGAAATTTGACATCAAGGACTTCGGTGCGGATTTTGCCTATACGGTGGACGGGGGAGAACTCGGGGAAATTGAATACGAGAACTTTAACGGGGCCAACGTAGGCATTTTCTTTCAAGGCAAAAGCATTCACCCCGGCAGTGCGAAAAATAAAATGGTCAACGCCGCGCTTATCGCGGCTGAATTTGCGGCTCTTTTGCCGGAGAGTGAGACGCCCGCACATACGGAGGGCTATGAGGGCTTTTACCATCTGCACCAGATGTCCGGCACAATCGAGGAAGCGGAACTTCAATACATTGTTCGCGATCACGACAGAGAGAAGTTTGAAAGTCGTAAGCAATTCATGCATACGGTGGGTGATTACCTCAATAAAAAATATGGGCCGGGGACGGTGCAGGTCGTTACCCAGGATCGGTATTTCAACATGCGGGAGAAAATTCTGCCGCATATGCAGCTTATTGAACTTGCCGAACGCGCAATGGAACTTGCGGGCGTAACGCCGATGACGGTGCCGATACGCGGGGGAACCGATGGGGCAAGGCTCTCCTATATGGGGCTGCCGTGCCCGAACCTGTGCACGGGCGGCTTGAATTTCCACGGGCCCTTTGAATACTGTTCCCTGGACGCCATGGAAAAAGTTGTGGACACGCTCATTCGCCTCACACAGCTGTTCGCCCAACACTATACCGGCAAAAAATAAAGAGATAGGGATCAGCTATGGATGATTTAATAAGGATTGCGGCGATACACGATCTTTCTGGCGTCGGCAAATGCTCGCTCACCGTGGCCCTGCCGGTCATTTCGGCAAGCGGGGTGGAGTGTGCCTGTCTCCCGACGGCGCTGCTCTCTACACATACGGGTGGATTTCAAAACTTCACATTTAAGGACCTGTCGGATGAACTTCTGCCCATCGCGCAACACTGGATAGCAGAAGGTCTGTCCTTTGATGGTATTTACTCCGGCTATCTGGCTTCTGCCAAGCAGGCACAGCTGCTGGAGGCAGTCATATCCCTGCTGGCTTCGGAAAAAACGAAGATCATTATTGACCCCGTGATGGCGGACAACGGTGAATATTACTCCAATCTTGGGCCGGATATGTGCGCGGCTTTTCGAAGACTCTGCGGGAGCGCACACATTATTACCCCCAACATAACGGAGGCGGCCCTGCTCACCGGGCTGGAATACCGCGAGGGGCCGCATGAGAAAGCATACATCCAGTCTTTGACCGATGCGCTCTCCAAGCTCTGCAGTGGAATCGTTGTTGTCACGGGAGTCCGGCCCGACAGCAGCAGCATCGGGGTCTACGCCATTAACACGGCGACTGGGGAGGACTGCTTTTCCTGCGCACCTGCAAGCGAAGGTGTTTTTTGCGGTACGGGTGATATCTTTGCTTCCGCCTTTGCGGCACTGACCCTGCGCGGTGCGTCGCTCAAAGAGGCCGTCGAAACGGCGACTGCGCTTGTCAGCGAGAGTATCGGTCGTACGGTCGTGCGCGCAACTCCTAGACGAAACGGTGTTGATTTCGAAAATGCGCTGCCCAACTATATTAAAAGAGTTTCGGCACTGTTTGAGCAATAAAAAAGAGCGGCCAATGGCCGCTCTTTTTTATTCTGTTTTTTATAGAGCAAAACCGCCATCAACGCCAAAAACCTGCCCCGTTATAAAGCCTGATTTATCGGAGGCCAGAAACGCCGCAAGCGCCGCAACCTCATCCGCATTACCCAGTCTGCACAGGGGAGTACAATCAATGAGCCGTGCTTTGTCGTCCTCAGAAAAGCCCGCCATCATGTCTGTCTCAATAACACCCGGCGCTATACAGTTGACCCGGATGCCCGAGGGGCCGAGTTCCTTAGCGAGGGCGCGAGTCAGGCCGATGACAGCAGCTTTGGAGGCGGAATAGGCGGCCTCGCAGGAAGCGCCGTGGATGCCCCAGACGGACGAAAGCGTGATAATAGAGCCGCATTTCTCGCTGAGCATTGCGGGCAAGACGTTTTGAATGCAGTTATACAGGCCATCGACATTTACAGCAAAGACTCTGCGCCATTTCTCGGGAGAAATATCAGAAAAAAGGCCATATTCCGAGATGCCTGCGTTACAAATGAGAACATTTACCGCGCCGATTTCGTCATACATGGAGCGGACCTGTTCAGGGTCTGACACATCCGCACAAACGGCAACGCCGCCGATTTCATCGGCAAGGGCAAGGGCCTTTTCGCGGCTGCTGAGGTAATTGACATATACTTTGAAGCCGTCTTTCGCAAGCGCGCGCGCAATAGCGGCGCCGATCCCGCGTGAGGCGCCCGTGACGAGAGCTGTTTTCATTGCTGCTCCTCCATTTTTCTCTGACCGCAAGGCGGTGTTCTGCTTGAGTTGTGTCGGTCGCGTTTAAAAATACTTTTCTTTATTATACCACAACTTGCATTAATTGAGAATCACTGCTATATAATAGATATTTGAAAAAATAATTCCGATGTGATAAAATACAGATTACAGCGCGCTGTTACGCCGATCTGCATGAAGAGCGGCAAGGCGGTGCTGAATTTGGGAGGGACTTTATGCGGACAATTATCTGCAAAAAATGCGGAGCCGAAATTGACGCCGCTCTGGGCGAATGCCCGAACTGCGGAGCGGTGTATTACATATTACCGGAAGAGGATAAAAAACTCGAATGGGCTATGAGCACCGACTCCGACCTGGATGTAACACAGGTTTTCGGAAAGACCGAAACAAACCCGCCGCAAGGCACAAACGTTCACAGCACACGCGACATTCTTAACGCGGACAACGATGAGCTGTTCAACACGCGCGTCTGGCGGATCAACGAGGAGGCAGAAGCCGAAAAAACCGTGCAGCTGCGCCCCCTTGAGAAAACGGGAGCGGGACAGACGCCGGTGCATCGTCCGGCTTCGCCACGTCCTGTGCGCCAGCCTGCTCAGCAGCCTGTACAGCGCAGTAATGTGCAGCCTGACAAAAAGGGAGACGTACGAAAAAAACAACTTGTTGTAGCAGGGGTTGCACTGCTTGCAATTCTGACACTTGTGCTTTCAATTATGGGCGGACTGTTTGATTTCACTGGTGGAACCGATGAAAATGATCTCATGCCCGATGTGCTTGGCTATTCAGAACTGTCGGCAACGACGCTGTTAGAATCGAGGGGGCTTACGGTCGTACCCACGTACCAGGAGGACGATGAGCCTGCGGGCACGGTCATTAAGCAGAGCATCAAAAAAGATAAGAAGATTAAAGAGGGTGACAGCGTCACGCTTGTCATCTCTTCCGGCAAGAGCACAGAGACTGCAGAAGCTACCGAATATATTGATGTTCCCGTTCTGACAGGCAAAACCTACGAAGAAGCACGGCAGGCCTTAACTGAACTTGGACTGTCCATCACCCGTGCTGAGGATGCCTTCAGCGACAAGGAAATTGGTGTTGTTATCTCCCAGTCGCCGATGAAAGGGGCAAAGCTCCAAAAAGGGGACCTTGTGACTGTTACCGTTTCCAAGGGTCCCGAAACGATAGAGTACACGATCACCGTTACGGCCGGAAAGGGCGGCAGCATTAGTCCCAAGGGGGCGGTTACGGTTGAAGAGGGAGCAGACCAGACCTTTACCTTTACGCCTGACGAGGGTTATGAGGTTCGAGAAGTCAAGGTTGACGGTACCAATATCGGCGCCGCGACGAACTACGCCTTCACAAAAGTCATGGAAGATCATACAATTTACGTCGTGTTCCAAAAGAAGGCCGAAACATCACCCACACCGTCGCCCACGCCATCGACACCTGTTTCTTCAGATACAGACATTGGGTAGACGAACACCAACGCTCAGACACCAATGGTGATTTGTGATATCAGCCTTGAGAAAGAGAGGCAATATGAGCGTATTAGAAAAGAGCGCCAAAAGAAGTAGGCTTACAGCGATTGTATATGTTGTTTTGCGGCTTCTTGTTATAGCCATCCTCTTGCGGGCAGTTTATTTGGATCGCTGGGATCAGGTTTTTTATTGTGCACTCGCGCTGGTTGAATTTATGATCCCTTCGTTTATTGAACGAAGATTGAAAATTGACTTGCCGTCCACGCTCGAAATTGTTGTTTTATTGTTTATTTTTGCAGGAGAAATCCTCGGCGAAATAGGTGAGTTTTTTAACAAAATTCAGGTCTGGGATCTCATTTTGCATACGACGAATGGCTTTTTGATGGCGGCCATCGGTGTTGCGCTGATTGACGTTTTAAATAGGAGCCCTCATATCAATTTCAGTCTGTCTCCGTTCTTTGTTGCGTTTGTCGCATTCTGCTTCTCCATGACTGTCGGCGTGCTTTGGGAATTTACTGAATACGCCTGCGACCGATATTTTAATTTTGACATGCAGAAGGACACCATCGTCCACACAATTAACTCCGAGGAGCTGGACCCGAACAGGCAGGCCCCGATGATGGTATCAGATATTTCTCAAACCGTTATTACAGGAACTAGGAATGGTTCACCGGAGGAGCTCACGGTTAACGGGTATATTGATATCGGACTTCATGATACGATGGAGGATATGTTTGTTAATTTGATTGGGGCGTTTGTTTTCTCTGTGCTAGCCGCTTTTTACATAAAAAACCAAGGAAGGGGCGGCGGCATGGCGGAAGCCTTTATTCCGCGAATGCTGACACCGGATGAATTCGATGCCCTTGAGGCAAAAAAAAGCACCGTCAGGAAGCGGCTTAAAGAGCGCTTCAGATCCTGACGATGCGGCAAAGGGTTTCGCCCTTTTCGCTGATGATAAGCTCGGCATAGCTCGGACAGACGGCGTGACCGCAACTGCCCGGATTGATGAGACGTACGCCGCAGAGCGCGGAATCGAAATGCTCGTGGGTGTGACCGAAAAGCGCAAGCTCTGCACCACGCGCCCTAGCTTCGTCCGCCAGTAAAGATAAGGTTGCCTTCACGGAATATAAATGCCCATGTGTCATGAATATTTTTGTTTTGCCGACCGTGAAAAAATCTGTGTCTGGCAAATCGGACCTAAAATCGCAGTTTCCCCGAACCGCTCGGAGCGGTATCTGGGGGAACTGCGTTTCTATTTTACGCAGGTCCGAACCGCTGTCACCGAGATGAATGATCAAATCGGGCGAATGCTGTGCGATTGCTTCAAGCATTTTTGCAGGGGAACCGTGCGAATCGGAAAAAACGAGAAGCTTCATAGCCGTTTTCCTCATAAAAAGGGCCAATTTCTGAAAAAGACCTGCCGGAAGGGGCCATTTTTACAGAAAAGTAACCGCTTTGGATTATCTGAATATACTGAACTGAAAGAGTATTTTTGGAGGTGCCGTTATGAGCAATTTTGATAAAATGAAAAATGAACTGCTGAAAGGCGGAAACGCCGGCGCTATCAACAAGGTTGTCAATTCAGCCGAAGGCAAGAAAATTGGCAGCATGGTAGACGGCAACGCATTAAAGAAGGCTGTCACGGAAGGGGATAACGAGACTATAAACCGCATCCTCGGACAGGTGCTGGCCACCGAAGAGGGAAAAACGCTGGCAAAGAGAATTAGCGAAAGCTTTGGCAAAAAATAAGGACGGGGGGACTGAACCGTGAGCGAACTTGAGGGAATGATCAATAGTGTCCTTTCAAACCCTGACGAAATGAAAAAAATAATGGAAATGGCCGGCAAGCTCATGGGGCAGGAGGGCGCCGCTGCGCCCTCTGTTGCACAGGACACGGCGATGCCTTCGGGTGCGGACATAGAAAAGCTGCTTTCGGGGCTGAACGGTAGCGGACTTGCATCCGCCGCGCAGGGCGTCCTGGGGTCCGGGGATTTGAGCGGGCTTCTTTCCACTGCGCAAAATCTGCTCAGTAGTCCGACTGTACAAAAGCTGCTCAACAGTCAGACAGTCAAAAATATCATCAGCGAAGCTTCGCGACCGACTAGCGACAAGCGTGAGCTGGTTAATGCCTTAAAACCATGGATATCTGAAAAAAGAAGTGCAAAACTTGAAAAGGCAATGATCTATGCCAAGGTTATGCGCGTTGCCGGAGCGGCAGCATTCAAAAAGGGGGATTAGCGGATGAACAGATATAATGCGCAGACCGGCCATTATGAACATGTGCCGGATGCGGAACCCGCCTTTTTTCGCCCACCTGTAACATTTGCGGAAACAGGAGTGCCTTTTGAAGAAACGGCAACGTCGGCCGCAGAAAGAGCGCCGCAGCCGCCGCATAGGCCGTCCGGTCAGTCAGGAATTCTCGGAAATCTCGGCGGGTCCGGCGGACTCGGCGGTTTGTTTTCGCGGCTAGGTGGCGGCGATGGGATTCTCTCAAAGCTAGGCGGCGGAGACGGACTGCTCTCCAGACTAGGCAACGGTGGCGGCGGAGACGGACTGCTCTCCAGACTAGGTAGCGGTAGCGGTGGGGAGGGCCTTCTCTCCAGACTGGGTGGTGCTGGTGGCCTTTTCTCCGGGCTAGGCGGCGGCAACGGCAGCGGTAGCGGGGACGGCATTTTATCCAGATTTACTGGCAGAGACGGAATCCTTTCAAAAGTTATGAGTCCAAACCTGGAGTTAGAAGATTTGATTATTGTCGGCGTGTTCTACTTGCTTTATAGGGAAAGCAAGGATATCGAATTCCTCCTTATTGCAGGTGCGATGCTGTTCCTTTAAGACGGGACTTCAAAGATGCTGTCCGACGGCGTTGACAGATCCGTCGAAACGGAGCTCATGGAATAAATCAGCGTATCGCCGTCGTATTTCTCGGTTGAAAGCAACAGACCCGTATCAATCGAGATGTATATGTGGCTTACATAACCCAACTCACCGCTCTTGTATATGGCATAGATGCAGGGCTGTCCCGATTGGTCGGCATAGCCCGCGTCAAGAATATCCTCCTGTGGGACATCCATCAGCTCTTCATAAGTCAAAAGGCCGGAGAACATATCGACTTCTTTGCTGACGTCGGATTCGGAAAGCTTAGACTTAAAAAAACCCGAATAGCCGTCGTACCATACATAGAGATCTTCACCGCGGACAAGTATGTTTCGGACAGAGCTCCCACTCGTGATACTCAGTCTGATATTGTCGCCCTTCTGCCAATAACTGAGATCGCTTTGGCTCTCCCCGCCAGTCCAGAGCGTTTTGATCGCATAGCTGCGCGAAAAGCTCTCCGCACGCGTGAGCGTTCCTAGAACGGCTCTAACCGTTTCGGGGGTCACTTCTATGCGCGTAATGCCATCATCATTAATGTCTCCTCCGCTGTCGACGGCAGGAGATGGCACCGTAATTTGATGTGCGTCCTCGCCCGGCCCATTTGTCACGATCAGCAGGACAGCGGCAATGGCGACAAGCGCAACGACAATTTCGAAACCAATCTTTTTCATGGCTTAAAATCCTCAGGTCGTGCGGCAGCCGCGCCAAAGCTGAAAAGAATCGCTTCCGCAATACGGGTGCAGGCATTGCCGTCGCCATAGGGATTGACTGCTTTAGCCATGTGGTCATAAAGCGTACGATCCGTCAAAAGCGCAGAAGCCTGCGCATAAATATCGCTTTCATCGACGCCCGCGAGCACGACGGTTCCGGCCGCGACCGCCTCGGGTCTTTCCGTTTCGCGGCGAAGCACCAGAACAGGCTTGCCAAGCGCCGGGGCTTCTTCCTGAAGACCGCCGCTGTCCGTCATCACAAAGAAGCACTTGGACATGAGTCTGTGCATCTCCATTGCATCCAGCGGGTCTATGAGAAGGACATTTGAAATGCCGCCAAGCAGGGTTGCCGCCGTCTCGCGGACATACGGACTCAAATGCACGGGATAGACGACCGATACATCGTGAAAGTCCTCGGCGATACGGCGCACTGCCCGGAAGATGTTCTCCATCGGTTCACCGTAGTTCTCGCGCCGATGGCAGGTCATAGCAATGACGCGATGCGCACCGAAGTCCAGATCCTTGAGCGCTCCGGTTTTGAAGGAGCCGTCGCCAACAGTGTATTTCATCGCATCGATAACGGTGTTGCCCGTGACAAAAATATTTTCAGTTATATTCTCTTTTCGCAAATTAGCGGCGTTTTGAGCCGTCGGCGCGAAATGATAATCAGCAAGCTTTCCGACGAGGGTGCGGTTCATCTCCTCAGGATAGGGGGAGTAACGGTCGTAGGTGCGCAGGCCCGCTTCGACATGTCCGACAGGTATACGCTCATAGAAGGCGCCTAAGGCCGCCGTAAACGCCGTTGTTGTGTCCCCATGAACGAGAACAAGGTCGGGCTTCTCCGCCTTTAGAACCTCACTGAGGCCCGTGAGCACGCTGCTGGTAATGTAGGAGAGCGTCTGACCTTCTTTCATCACATCCAGATCATAGTCCGGACTGACGCCGAAACAGCCGAGGACATCGTCCAGCATTTTGCGATGCTGGGCGGTCACGCAAGCCAAACACTCAAATTCAGGACGGCCTTTCAGCGCAAGATACAAGGGCGCCATTTTGATTGCCTCCGGTCTTGTTCCAAAAACCAGCATAACTTTAATGGGTTTCATGATCGTCCTCCACGTCCCCGGATGTGCTTTTTGTGTTGTTGCCTTTGGCGGCAGCATCGGCTGTCTGTGCATTTTTTCCGTGGAGCTTGCCATAGACAAAGGCCCACAGAAAAGCACACAGGCAAAAGCCCAAAATAAGGATGAGCGCCTTGATTTCGCCGCTTGTAGTGATAACGACTGCGGCAAGCCCCAGAATTGCGCTAATGGAATACAGGACTGCGACGGCCTGCTTTTGGCTGAGACCCATGTCAATCAGGCGGTGGTGAAAATGCCCTCTGTCCGCATGCATCGGACTCTGGCCTTTAAACAAACGGCGAAAAAATGAAAATACCGTATCAAAAAGCGGAACAGCCACCGCAAGCAGCGGCACTGCAAAGGACACGACGGCGTAAAACTTGAACAGGCCGAGGATGGACATGGTTGCCAACACATAACCCAACAGGAGCGCACCCGTGTCTCCCATAAAAATCTTGGCGGGATTGAGGTTGTAGGGCATGAAGCCCACACAGGCCCCGGCAAGAGCTGCAAGGACGATAGCAACGCTGCTGTCCGATACGACAAGCGCAATCACAAGCATCGTGAGGCTGCTGATGGTTGAAACGCCAACGGCCAGACCGTCCAGACCGTCAATGAGGTTGACGGAGTTTGTAATACCGACAATCCAGATGATCGTGATGGGGATGGACCAGCCGTTCAGGATGAGATACTGTGTGTCGCTCCAAAGGGCGGGATTGGCAAGAACGTTTATTTCAACCCCGTGCAGAACAGCCACGACCGCGGCGAGTATCTGAAGGGCGAGTTTGACCCAGGCATTCAGGGAAATGATATCATCCACAGCACCGGTTGCAACGATGATAACGCAGCCGAGCAGAATGCCCTGCATCTGGCGGTTAATATCGGCAAAAAGCAGGACGCTGAGAATGAAGCCGAGGAAGATGGCAAGTCCGCCCATGCGGGGAATCGGATGATCGTGGACACGGCGTTGCTCGCCCGGAACGTCCATAGCCCCGACCCGTTGTGCGAAAGTCTTGACGATGGGCGTAGCGGCAAAGCTGATAATGAAGGCTGCGGCAATCGTAGCCAGAATCTTTATTGCAAGCTCTGTATCAATGGACATGACAAATTGTCCTTTCACTGCGCGGAGACCCGCGCAATTAAAGTTTTTTATGAGCGGCCGTTTTATTTCTCAACAAAGCCGACCTTTTTATAAACTTTGCGCAGGGTTCTGCCCGCCACGCGGGAAGCTCTCTCGGAGCCCTCCCTGTAGATCTGCTCAAGATAGGCTCTGTCCGCAATCAAATGTTCGGCCTCCTCGCGAATTGGACGCAGCAGTTCAACAACGGATTCGCCGACCTTCAGCTTAAAGTCACCGTAACCCTTGCCTTCAAATTCCTTTTCAATCGTGTCAAAGCTCAGCCCGGACGCGACAGAATAAATTTGCATGAGATTCGACACGCCGGGTTTAGCGGCTGGATCGAAGCGAACACTGGTTTCGCTGTCCGTCACGGCGCGTTTAAATGAACGCAGAATCTCGTCCGGCTTCTGCATGATATAAATGCAGCCGCCGGGATCCTTGTCGGATTTGGACATCTTGTTTTCAGGACTGGCGAGACTCATGATGCGCGCGCCGACCTTTGGAATGTAAGGCTCTGGAACTCGGAAAACATCGCCGTAAAGGCCGTTGAAACGCTGGGCAATGTCCCTGCAGATTTCAACGTGCTGTTTCTGGTCTTCGCCGACAGGGACAAGGTCAGTCTGATAGAGCAAAATATCCGCAGCCATCAGCGCCGGATAGGTGAACAGGCCGGCATTGATATTGTCGGCATTTTTTGCGCTTTTGTCCTTAAACTGCGTCATACGCGAGAGTTCCCCGAACATGGTATAGCAGTTGAGTACCCAGGCAAGCTCCGCGTGCGCCGGGACATGGCTCTGGATAAAAATGGTGTTTTTTTGCGGGTCCAGGCCGCAGGCAATATACTGCGCCAGCTGATTGAGCGTGCGCCGCCGCAGATCGCCGGGATTCTGACGCGCGGTGATCGCGTGCAAATCCACAATGCAGTAATAGCAGTTATAGGTGTCGGAAAGCGCAACCCAGTTTTTGATAGCGCCCAGATAGGAGCCGAGCGTCAGTTCGCCCGAGGGCTGGATTCCGCTGAATATCGTCTTTTTCTCGTTTGTTTTTTCGTCCATTTCAGAAAGTTCCTTTGCAAAGTTTATAGTGAAAGCGCTTTCGCAATCTTCATAAAGCCGGGTAGGGCGCCTTCAATGGTCTGAGGGCCTACACAGTACGCAATCCGAACATAACCCGGACAGGCGAAGGAAGAGCCGGGCACGACGAGAATGTTATATTTTTTAGCCATATCGCAGAATTCCTTGTCATCACACGGCGTCTTCAGCCACATATAGAACGAACCCTGAGGGTAAGCACAATCGAAGCCTGCTTCCTTAAGCCCTTTGTATAGCAGCTTGCGGTTTGAATCATAAGCTTCGATATCCGTCCGCTCGTCAAGGCAGCGCATGACGGCGCGCTGCATGAGGGAGGGCGCATTGACAAAGCCCATGACCCGGTTGGCGATGGAAGCGGCGTCGAAAATCAGCGCACTCTCATCCGCCTCGGTGGGAATGATGAGATAACCGATGCGCTCGCCGGGGAGTGAAAGTGATTTGGACCAGGAATAGCCGACGATTGTGTTGCGGTAAAACTTTGTCAGCCAAGGGACCTCGCAGCCGTCGTAAGCAAGCTCTCTGTAGGGCTCGTCCGCGAGAATATAGATCGGATGACCAAGCTCTTTCTGCTTTTCCTCAAGCATAGCGGCAATGCTTTTGATGGTCTCTTCAGAGTAAATAACGCCTGTCGGATTGTTCGGGGAGTTTATAATAAGGGCTTTGGTTTTGGCGGTTATCGCATGGCCGATGGCCGCCGCATCCGGCTGGAAACTCGGGGCATTTGGCGGTACAACGACGGTAACGCCGTCGTAGTTTGCGATGTAGTTGCCGTATTCAAGAAAATAGGGGGCAAGAACGATGACTTCGTCCCCGGGATTGAGCAGTGTTTTTAAGATGACGTTGAGACTGCCGGCAGCGCCGACGGTCATAATCACATTTGCCGACGTGAAGGCCGTGCCAAAGCGCTTGTTCAGAGACTCGGCGACCGCGTTTCGAACATCCTCATAGCCTGCGTTCATCATGTAGCCGTGCACCATGGTTGACGGCTCATTTTCCAAAATATCAATGATGGCCTCTTTAACTTTCCGGGGAGCGGCAAAGTTGGGGTTGCCGATACTGAAATCGAAGACGTTTTCCCTGCCGTAAATCGCGGCAAGACGATTGCCCTCCTCGAACATTGCACGGACAGCAGAATTGCGTTGGGTTAAGCCAAACAGTTTTTCTGAAATATTATGTGCCATAATATTACCTCGCAGACAGTTGTTATAATATTCTAATTTATCATTTTATCACGTTTTAACATTGCTTGACAATCCCTGCGATATAAAATATTATACTGAGTAGTCGAAACGGCAGCAAAGGAGACAGTTATAAAATGGATATGAAATGGTTTGAGGACTTGGAAACGCGCATCCCGCACGGTCAGGTGCGGACGCGCTTTGCCCCCAGTCCCACAGGATATATGCACGTCGGGAACCTGCGCACGGCGCTGTACACGTATTTAATTGCAAAAAAGAATAATGGCAAATTCATTTTGCGCATAGAGGATACCGACCAAGGACGGCTTGTCGAAGGCGCGGTTGATGTGATCTATAAGACGATGAAGGACTGCGGCCTCACCCACGATGAGGGTCCGGATATTGGCGGGCCTGTCGGTCCCTATATTCAAACCGAGCGGCGTGCGCTTTACGGCAGATATGCCGAGCTCCTGCTAGAAAAAGGGGGGGCCTACCGCTGCTTCTGCCAAAAAGGGGAAAGCGACGAAGAGGATGGGGACTTCAGAAAAATTGAAAATCCCTGTGCCCGTCTGACCAAAGAGGAATCGGACGCGAGGGCTGCAGCAGGCGAACCCTTTGTCATCCGCCAGCGCATCCCGCGTGCGGGCACAACAACCTTCCGTGACGAGATTTTCGGCGATATTACCGTTCCGAATGATACGCTTGATGACAACGTGCTCATAAAATCTGATGGACTGCCGACTTATAACTTCGCAAACGTGATAGACGACCATCTTATGGGCATCACCCATGTTGTCCGCGGCAGCGAATATTTGGCCTCGGCGCCGAAATATAACCTCCTTTACGAAGCCTTCGGCTGGGAAATACCCAAATACGTCCACTGTTCGCCTGTCATGCGCGATCATCACAACAAAATGTCCAAGCGCCACGGAGATCCCAGCTATGAGGACTTGCTGGCGCAGGGCTATCTGACGGATGCAATCTTAAATTACGTAGCGCTTTTGGGCTGGAGCCCCGGCGGCGAGCAGGAAATCTTCTCGCTTAAGGAGCTTTGCGGGGCTTTCGATATTTCCGGTATCTCTAAATCTCCGGCAATTTTCGATATTGAAAAGCTGACGTATTTTAACGCAGAATATATCAAGGCGCTCTCGTCTGAGCGTTTTACAGCGCTAGCAGCGCCGTATATCCGGCAAAGCGTACAGAACCCCGCGATCGACATCTCGCTGTTTGCCCCAATACTTCAGCCGCGAACGGACAGGTTGACGGACATTCCCGAAAAGATTGACTTTTTTGATAGATTGCCCGAGTATGACGTTGAGCTTTTTACAAACAAAAAATCAAAGACCGATGCCGCGGTGTCGCGTACGATGCTTTTAAAGGTGCTGCCGGCTCTTGAAGAACTGGCCGATTGGACAGAGGCAAGCATTCATGACGCGCTCATCGGCCTTGCCGAGAAGCTGGAAGTCAAAAATGCAACGCTCATGTGGCCGCTGCGTATCGCTGCTGCGGGTAAAGCCGTGACGCCGGGCGGCGCGGTCGAGATCTGCCATATCCTCGGGAAGGTCGAAACCATCAGACGAGTTAAAGTCGGCCTTGAAAAACTTCAATAAGCGGATAAATCTGAGCCTTGATGTAAAATCTGCCGCTGCTTGAAGTATTTAGCATCAGTAAAAAACCCCTTTTGTGTCAAAATAGGCACAAGAGGGTTTTTTTGTTTATGCAGAGCTAAAACCACTTTGGCGGCAGCGTATCCAACAGCGCGGCCGAAAACTACGACTGCGCCTTGGGGCGCTCGGGAGGCCGTATGAAAAAGAAAACTGCAATTACAATAATTTCATTGCTGACCGTGGTGACCGTAGCGGCGGTCGCTTTCGGCGTTGTCACAAGACAGAGACTTTTAGACGATGAACGCTATATCTCCGCAAACTATCGACACGCCTTTGCTGAACTGGTTTCGGGTGTCTCCGATCTGGACTCGGCACTTCAGAAAAGTCTTCTGGTAACCTCGCCTACAATGGCAGGCTCGGTACTGACCGAGGTCTACGGAAAAGCGGAAATTGCAAAAATGGCGCTCGGCGTTCTGCCCTATGCGGCGACGGATCTTGAAAAGACAACGGGCTTTATCGGCAAAGCCGGAGACTATGCGTATGCCCTGTCAAGAAAGGCGGCCAAGGGAGAAGGGTTCACTCAGGAGGAGAAGGACAATCTTCGGGCACTGTCCGAAACAGCGACCCTGCTTGCCCAGAACCTGAATACCATGCAGGATGAAATGGGCAGCGGGCTAATCAGTAAAGAGCAATACGCGAAAACCATACAGGACTACGATAAGAATGAGGGACAGATTGTTCCGCAGACAGTTGGGGATGGTCTAAGTACGGTTGAACAGGAGTTTCCTGAAGTGCCGACCCTGATTTATGACGGACCTTTCTCCGAACATCTTGAGGGAATGGAACCTGTAATGCTGGAGGGACTTGCTGAGATAGACGAATCTGGCGGCAGGCAGGCGGCAGCAAAATTCCTTGGCGTGAGGCCTGAGCAGGTCTATCCTACGGGCGAACTCAATGCGGACATCGCGTCGCTCTGTTACGAAACGGAGATTAAAAATTGCACGGTGCGCCTTACTGTCAGCAAACTCGGGGGCATTGTCTACCAGATTGTCTGCTCTAGAGCCGTTGAACAGGCAAACTTGAGCGCAAAGGAGGGCATGGACGCCGCCAAAAAGCTGCTCGAGCGCAAGGGCTACACCAACATGCACGAGAGCTATTATATGATAGACAACAATGTGCTGACGGCAAACTTTGCGTATAACCAGGGAGATGTCGTCTGCTATCCCGATCTTATCAAGGTGGGTATCGCATTGGACGACGGGTCGCTTGAGAGCTTTGACGCGACAGGCTATGTCAAATCCCATAAAGAGCGTGAGATTCCAGAGCCGACTATTTCGGTCGAGCAAGCCCAGACCAAGGTGCCGCCCGATATCACGGTGCTCGGTGTCGAGAAGACCATCATCCCAAGCGCAGGCAAAAACGAGCTGTGCTGCTATGAGTTTGAGTGCGAGGATGCCAATCAGCAGCGCTATCTGATCTATGTCAACACAAGTACGGGTGAACAGGAGAAAATTTTTATTCTGCTGCAGGATGAAAACGGTACCCTGACCGTATAATTAAAAAGCAGCGGCATCCGTTCGGACATGAACGGATGCCTTTTTGTTTTATTTCATGTAAAGTCCCACGATTTTGTAGTCCGTATCCATTGAGATCGTAAAAGTACGGCTGGTGTTCGCGTATTTGCACACCGCCACACAAACAGCGTAGTTCTCACCTGTGGACTGGTCTTTTTGACCGTAAACGGCGGTGGAACTGATTTTTTCAAAGGCACCCGAACTGTCTAAGAGCGGTTTCCATCCAGTTTCAAGACTATCTGCGGTGACCTGACTCTGGAGGTCCTCACGGATCATGGCGACAACGCCGTCGAAATTCTGGTCATTGGTCAAGTTAATCAGCGCCTCGGTCTGTGTTTTGACCGTGTCCGTATCAAAGCCTTCCGCCAGCTTCGACGAGGAGCAGGCGGTAAGCGCGAGTATAAGAAGGACTGCAGCAACGGGAGACAGCAACTTTTTCATGGATGATTCTCCTTTTCATTATGATGACGACGATAATACAGATAAGAATAGATAATTGGAGCCAGCGCCAGGATAGCAACTATCACAAGCATAATCCAGAGGTTTCCAATAAAAGCATCGACGAGGATTACAAGTCCGCCAGCCACCCACACGAAGCCCGAAAAACGATGGGTACTGTTCCAGTTTTCCTCGCTGTCCAGCGTCCAGGGCAGGCGAATACCGACCGTGTAGCTTTTGCGGCTTTTCGGCAAATAGTTTCCGATGACAAGAATTAACAGTCCAACCAGTGCAGAACAAATCATGGTGATAGGGATGTCATAGCCGAGCCCCTTAAACAATGTGATGGGAACAAATATCAGGGAGGATGCCGGAATTGCCCAAAGGCCGATTAGACGGATAACGACGTTCGCGTTGTTTTTTTTCGGATCGGCGTTGATAATGAAATGGGTGAAGAGATTGCCGACGGCAAGCCCCAGCGGCAGAATAAAGCAGGCCACGGTTTTCGACGCATAGGAATCGGCCGTGCCGTTGATATCAAAATGAATTGGAAGCTCATCGGGCAGCCTGCCATAAAGGGCAAGGCCGAGGATTATCGGCGCTAGGCATACAAGTGTCGCATAAAGCGCCTGGGCTCTGGTTTTATTTTTCATTGCTGCCTCCTCCAAACTGTGAAAACCACAGCATGACTTCTTCAAACACTGAGGTATTGAGTTCATAATATATATAATTTTTATATTTTGTTTCGAGAATAAGCCCCGACTTTTTGAGACGGGAAAGATGATAGGATATGGTTGCACCCGTCATGTCAAAGGCCTGACCGATCTCTCCGGCGGACATTCGGCCTTGCTTGAGCATGACTAAAATTTCCCGGCGCACGGGGTCCGACAAGGCCTTAAAGGTCTCAGGAAAGCTCATATGTCCACCCCCTTCAATCTACGATTCATCTAAGCAGATCATAGCACCGGCATAAAAAAAGTCAAGGGGTATTTAGAAGAATTTCTAAATACCCCTTGTGTGCAAAAGACAGTGTTTTCTCCGGAAAAATCAGATCATGGAAAGGATCTTTTCCTTTGGAACAACACCGACGGATTTGTTTTTAAGCTGACCGCCCTGGATAACGATCAACGTGGGAATACTCATAACACCAAAACGAGCGGCGAGCGCCTGCTCGTCGTCAACATTGATTTTACAAACCTTGATGTCGCTGCGTTCCTCGGCGATTTGGTCGACAACGGGTGAGAGCATGCGGCAGGGTCCGCACCAGGCGGCCCAAAAGTCTATAAGAACGGGTTTGTCGGCATTGGTTACTTCATCTTCAAAGTTTTGACTTGTAACGGTGATGACTGACATGGTGATCTCTCCTTCGTTTTTTATTTGTAATCATTATACCCGTTTCCGGGGCGTCGCCGCAAAGCTTCAAATCAAAGCGGCGCTTTTTTGATTTTTCCGAACTGACGGGGATAATCACGGGGCGTGGGCCTCACTTTTTCGATGATGACCGCGCTATGGACGATATCCGTGCCGGGAATTGCATATTTTTTTACTTCGGACTTTCCGCCGCCCAACACGCTGATGGCCCTGGTGGCCTCCCTGAGCTCTTCGGAACAGTCCGGACCCTTCATGGCGATAAAGACCCCGCCTATATGGACGAAGGGCAGGCACAGCTCACAGAGTATGTTCAGACGGGCGACCGCACGGGACACGGCGATGTCAAAACTGCCGCCGATATCGTCGGTAATCTCTTCAGCCCGTGCGCAGATGCAGCGCACGTTATCAAAATCAAGCAGTTTGCAGGTTTCCTCCAGAAAGGTCATGCGTTTGTTGTGGCTATCAAGCAGGGTGAGGGAGAGGTTCTGCACCGTAATTTTTAACGGAAGGCCGGGAAAGCCTGCGCCTGTCCCAATATCAATAACCGAGGCGGAAGAGAAATCATAGACGGAGCAGAGGGCCGCGCAGTCCAGAAAATGCAGACGTGCCGTATCTGCCTCGCCTTGAATGGCGGTGAGGTTCATAACGGCGTTTTTCTCAGTCAGATGATCATAATATTTACGGAAACGGTCGACCATTTCATCTGTCAAAGTCAAACCGAGTGTCTCGTATCCGTCTTTTAAAATTTGCTGCATGGGTTCCTCCGAGTTAATGCGGATAATAGAAAAGAAACTTAAGTTTTGCCGCCGAATTTTAAGCCGCATCGCGGGCAGGTGATGCTGACCTTTCCCTTGCCGCGCGGAAGCCGGAGCTTGCTTTTACAGCCGGGGCAGGTGATAAATTTAAACCCTTTGTTCTGCTGTCTACGAAACCTGCGCTTTGCCAGGGCGTCTGCGATATCTCCGCTGATGTTGGTAAAGCGATAGTTTTCCTCCCTGCGCTTGGCGAGGTTTTTTGAAAGGGCCCGCCAGACTACATACAGAAAAGCGGCAAGGGCGAAAATGCTCAGCGGCAAAAATATATGCGATAAAATATAAAAAATGAGGGCGACAACGATGAGCGCGACGCTGAGCTTATCAAAACCGTTTCTGCCGGACATGAATATGCGAAGTCGGTTGAACATTGCAGGCAATTCCTCCTTGGAGCTAAGGGAAAACGCTCGGATGGGCGCTCTTTTGGCCGAGGGAGCGGATAGACTACCGAATGACTGTTGCTGTAAAAACAGGGCGCATCTCCTGATACACCCTGTATATTAACATATTATTTTGTTTTAGTCTATAACTATGCGTAGAAATCGTGCTCACCGATTGTTGCAACGAATACACGGGTTTTTGCAAACCAGGATGTAAGGCCGACCTGGGGGTTGACAAAGTAGATGGAGTTGCCGACCAGATTGTAGCCTTCCAGACAGATTTTTGCCGCAACGACAGACTCTTCGTTGGGCTCTTCGTAAATGCCGCCGTTCTGTGTGACACTGAACTGAACGCCGTACTTGGCGTCAAAAATCACGCCATAGATGGTGTCGGGACAGCTTGGATTGGCTACGCGGTTAAGCACAACATTGCCCACGGCGATCTTGCCCTCAAGTGGCTGATTGCCGGCTTCGGCATTAATAAGACGGGATAACCAATAAAGGTCTTCCTTGTTGTAATAGTCCGCACCGCCCGCCAAATCGGTTAGTTTGTCCGCTGTAATGCTGACGGATGCGGTTTCAAGGTCCCAGCCAACTTCGGCCTGATAAATTTTTGCGAGTTCGCGAACAGGCAGACAAAGCGCACCGTCAATGATGAGCACGCCGTACGGTAGATAAAAGCAGCGTTCGTTGACCGTCATATAAAAGTTGTCCACTGTTGCAGTAAGTGTAAAGCCTTTTCCGGTCACCGTGACCGTGCTTGTATCCGTGTTCCATGCGATATCGGTTTGATCTCCTATGACGTTAAAAAACGCTCTGAGAGGTACGTATGTAGTATCTTCGACCTTAATGCCGTCAGCCATTTTTATACCGTTTATGTACATGGGGACAGTGCTGTAACTTGTGCTGTCCTGCGTATCGCCGCTGAGTACTTCCGCGTTTGCGAAGCCGCCCGCCATGCATACAATCAAACATATAGCGCATATTATGGAAAGTTTCTGAAGTATAGCTTTTTTCATAATACGCTCCTATTCTTGAATTTTTATCGATGGAGACAATTGCGGTATTCTGGGATTATGACATAATTATATTCATTTTAATGTACAAAAAACAATAGGAATTTTGTACAAATTGACATGGCGGAAATGATGGATTCTACACATATGCGCAAAATGGTGTAAAAAAACCTAGCATTACCAATGGTTTCACACAAAATGTTGTGGAGGGGTAGTGAAAAAATATTTTTCGGGTCCCTCCCTGGAGGGGGGGTAAAAGCGCGAAAAATGCAAGATGGTTGCAAATAATGATTCATTATGTAAATCAAATTTTTACCCGCTCAAGAGACTTATGAGCTATCCGACGAATCTGGGACGCTATTGAAAGACCGTCACTATTCGGTTATCAAAGGGACAAGTTGCGCATAAAATCAATAAACGGACACAGTGAGGAGGGAGGCCTTGAACATTAAAAAGTTCTTTGCAGCCGTTGTTGTCATGGTCCTGGGCGTGTATGCGGTGCATGCGGCGTGGACGAACCCTCAGGCGAAGCAACTGCTCGGAAACCTCTCGGAGAGCCGCCTTCTTGCCGCTATCGGCGTCAGTGTGGGGACGGGTTCTGAGTCAGCAGCATTGCCGGAGGGGACCGACGGAGAAACGGGACTGAGCCAGCCCGAAGACTCGCTGCCGCCGTTCCCCTCGGAGGTTGAAATCCCAGAGGCAGAGGAACCGCAGCCCTCGGAAGCGCAGATCGTTTTGCCGACAACGATTGAAGGCGGAATGGTCATAACTAACAATACAAGTTTTGAACTGGATCTGGGTGCACTGGTTTCAGCTGGTACCTCGGTGAAGCTTGCCAAGGATAGTCCACAAATTCTGATTATACATACGCACGGCAGCGAGGCCTATACACCGGATGACACGGACAGCTATGATTATACGGATAATTTCAGAACAGAGGACCCAAACTACAGCGTTATCAGGGTAGGAGACGAGTTGGCCTCTTGCTTGGAGAGTTACGGCCTCAACGTCATACACGATAAAAATATTTATGATTATCCGAGCTATACAGGAAGCTACGGCAGAAGTGAAGAGGCCGTCAAAGAATATCTGGCTCAGTATCCGACAATTTCGGTCGTCCTGGATGTGCACAGAGACGCCATTGGCGATGGTGACGTGGTATATAAGACCATTGCTGAGGCGGGGGGGAAGCCCTGTTCTCAGGTGATGATGCTTGTCGGCACGGGAGAAAACGGCTTGGCACACCCGAACTGGCAGGAGAATCTGAAATTTGCGCTCTATCTCCAATCCGCGGTCGTTAAGAGATATCCTTCGCTTTGCAGGCCGATTGCCCTAAAAAAGGAGCGGTACAATCAGCACCTGTCCACAGGCTATTTGATTCTGGAGGTGGGGAGCAGCGGCAATACGCTTGACGAAGCGCTTAACGCTGTCAGGCTCTTTGCCGATGCGGCTGCTCCGGCGTTATTAAAACTGAGCTGAGAGCCGGAGAAATGGGGAAATAAAACCGACTATATGCTCATATTACATATAATATGTAAAACTTAAATGAAGTTGAAACGAAGCCCGTTCTTGGCAGCGGGCTTTTTTGATTTTTGCTGTTTTGTACGAATAATTGTGCCTGGCTGAGACGATACTTATTTTGTCTGAACCGTTCAGTACAAAATAAGGAGGAAAGCGCATGAATATCAGTGACATAATGACCGAGCACGTCATCTCGATCAGTGAAGACGAGCCTGTGGTCGCTGCTGCCCGCTTAATGAAGCAGCACAACATCGGCTCACTGCCTGTGAAGGATGGCAAAAACAGGCTCAAGGGCATCGTAACGGACAGAGACATCGTTTTGCGCTGTGTGGCCGGCAACATCAATCCTCAGGAAGTGCGAATTGGAGAGATCATGTCCCGCAATCTCATTACCGCGTCGCCTTTTGAGGATACAGACAAGGTTGCCGAACGCATGGGAAACAGTCAGGTGCGCAGGGTTCCGGTTTCGGACAACGGCATTCTGGTCGGCATTGTCGCGTTGGGAGACATCGCGCGCAGTGATGAATTCAAAATGGAGGCATCCGAGGCCCTAAGCGAGATCTCTGCAAATTTCAGAAGGAAGTAGCAAAAACACTTTTTCAGGAAATTGCCTGCGCGTCCCGAATCAAAGTTGTAAAGCGCTTGTGTTGGCTGCACGCTTATGGTTCGGGACGCGCCGTTTCATCCGTTTGCGGCAGTTGCCAAAAGCGGGACCATTGCGGCATAGATGCTGTCGAACTGTGACAGCGGCAGGGGACTTTCGCCCAGACCCATCTCAACCGTATAGCCAGGACGGTTGAAATCCTGAATGAACCAGTCCTTAAATCCCGCGTTGTCGCTGACGGGTGGTGTCTCGGACAGTTCATAGCCGCTGGCTGCGGCCAGCTTCCGACCAAGTTCGTAAGCACCTTTGGGCTCGAAATCTGCAAATTTCCAATAGATGACGTTGCCTTGGGTATGAAGTGCGATAATGGTGTCCGGATCGATCCTTCTTGTAAAATTTGCCAGAGCGCGGCTCTCCGGCGCTGAGAGAGGGGCAGGGCCGACATAGTCTCTGGGTGCAGGACCGGTGAATCCCTGGGCAAACTTAATTTGCTTTGCTTTTTCCCAGTTTGCGGGGTATTGCAGGTTCAGGTCGGTGCCCTCAATATTGGCCTTCCAGCCTGAAGTGAAAGCAATGGCGGGAAACTTTTCCGAAATTCTTTTTGCCTGCTCGAAGTACCTTCCGCTGGAGAGCGTGCCCAGAACGAGGTCAACGCCGTCCGGATTGATCAGAGGAGCAAAGCAGAGACTGGATTTTTCCAGCAGGTCCTTTGCACCGAAGCCTCCGATTTTTGCGTTTGTGCGTCGCTTTTCAAAAAGCTCATCCATGAATTTCAGGAGCACAAGAGTGGTGATCCATTCGTTTGCGTGATGCGAAGCACTGTAGAATACGCGCCTTGGTCCGCTTCCAGCACATATATATAAAAGCGGTTTTCCCATCACACTTCTGCCGAATTCGGAAAGGGTGACGAAGCCGTATTTCCCGGCCAGCCTGTTCATCTCGGTATAGACGGTGCCGGATTCCGGCAATCCCGGCGGCGCGTCCTCCGAAAAGACAGCTCTGCTTTTCTCATTTGAATTGGAGCATGGACGGCACTGCTTCAAAAACAAAACCTCCCGACAGTCAGCAATTTCCAATTTTGATTTTTTTTCTGGCTGTGAACGCAGATTCAGAAATTCCCTTTTTCATGATACCCTTAGTATTGTGCGAAAAAAATCGAAAAGGTAATTGAGATATAATTTGTTACACGAATTCGCGCTTATTTTGCTCGCCGCCGAACATAATGTTACTGCGATTTTCAAATAAATCGAGAAGCGGGGGAAGCAGGGATGATTCAAATATATACCAAAAAGTACAGAAAAATTCTTATTTCGGCGGCACTGACAATCTGCGTGCTGGCACAAACGGGACCGGTCTTCGCGGCGGAGCGGATGCTGGTGCCTGTCGGCCAGACCATGGGGATACAGCTGTTCACAGACGGGGTGCTCGTCGTTGGGCTGTCAGCAACTCAGAACGGACAGGCGCCGTCTCCGGCAGCAGTCGCGGGTATACTGCCGGGCGACCTAATCAAGGGAATAGGCGGTGCGAAGATTGGTTCCGCGGAGGACTTCAAGGCTGAAATGGCAAAACTAACCGGCGGGCCGATTTCAGTGACCATTGATAGAAACGGTGAGACACTACAACTGACAATTGAACCCAATATGGCAAGCGGGAGCCCCGAACTGGGCGTCTGGCTGAGGGACAAGGTTTCGGGTATCGGGACAATGACCTTCTACGATCCGCAGACCGGTATGTACGGAGGACTGGGTCACGGTATCAACGATTTTGAATCCGGCGTTATCATGCCGCTAGGTAAAGGTGACATTTTCAAATCAACCATCGTCAGTATCAAAAAAGGCTGCGCAGGTGCACCGGGAGAGCTCGGAGGAGATTTCAGCGGACAAACTCCCTGCGGGAGCATTCTGAAAAATACGAAGTTCGGCATTTTTGGAATACTCAGTTCCAATCAGCCCGACCTGAGTAAAGCTCTTCCCGCGGCGGACAGCGATGAGATTGAATTGGGGAAAGCCACGGTTATTGCTAATATTGAAGGTACTGCAAATGAAGTTTTTGAAATCGAAATCACAAGAGTCTATAGAGGCGACGACGACGGCAGAAGCCTGATGCTCAGCGTGACGGATAAACGCCTCCTAGAGAAGACAGGCGGAATCGTACAGGGCATGAGTGGCAGTCCCATTCTACAGAACGGTAAAATCATCGGTGCTGTGACGCACGTTCTGGTCAATGACCCAACCAAGGGGTTTGGCATATCGATTGAAAAAATGTTAAATGAAGCAGGAAAAATATCCCTGGGAAAAGCTGCCTGAAAAAATGATGTGCTGAAATGCAAGTCTTGCAATTTTGGCACATCATTCCATTTTCTGATTTAAGCTAGAAGATAATTATGTAAACTTATTCAAAAACTTAGCTTTTATATTACAGGTCTTTCAATATGCCGCTAGCGCGCTTTTTGTCATGAGCTAGAGCAAATTTAATGTCAGAAATTACGCGAATTTCGCAAAAAATGAATTTAAATATCTTACAAACTTTTTAAACTGCATTTGTTAGTTTTGTATAGGATAATAGTGGAATATGACGGGAAAAAGTGCAGAAAGCTGTCGATGTCAGAAAAATGCTGTCGTTTTGGATGATTTAGTCGAGTAAAGTCGAATTATGTAAACAAAAAGCTGTTACTATTTTACACTTTTTTGTTGCACTTTGGGGTAAGATATGTTAAATTATAGTCGTTTGGCGGTGTTAGTGCTTAAATATAGAGATGGCCTACCGTATATGTAAAATGACGGAGGTAATATTATGGAAACCAAATCGAGGGTACTGATCGCAGATTCAGGGGAGGATTTCCGCTTTCTTATGGCGGACACTATTTCTTCAGAGGAGGACATGGCAGTTGTCGGAACTGCCGGAGACGGCATTGAAACGCTGGCGCTGATTGAGCAAAAACATCCCAATGTGATTGTTATGGATCTTGTGCTGACAAAACTTGACGGGTTGGGTGTTTTGCAAAAGCTGTCCCAAATGAATCAGAGACCGGCAGTAATCGTCGTCTCAGGATTTTTTAACGACCATGTCGTACAGGAAGCGGCTGAACTTGGCGCTTACTATTTCATGCCGAAGCCCTGTGACGTTCCCGCGCTTCTCAGCCGCATCAGACAGGTTACGGCAAGCAGCCGAGCCTCAAGCAACTCAAAGCAGCAGGGGGTCGATATGTATCGCCGCGAGGATAATCTCGAAGCGGTTGTCACCGAGGTCATTCATGAAATCGGCGTGCCTGCACACATAAAGGGATACCAATATCTTCGCGAAGCTATTATACTTACCATAAACGATATGGATATCATCAACTCCGTTACGAAAATACTTTATCCGACGGTCGCAAAAAAGTTTAATACCACACCGTCGAGGGTCGAACGGGCCATCAGGCACGCAATAGAGGTCGCCTGGGACAGAGGCGACATTGAAACGCTGCAAAAGTTCTTCGGCTATACGGTATCAAACGTAAAGGGAAAACCTACCAATAGCGAGTTCATTGCCATGATTGCTGACTGCCTTAGCTTAAGGCGTAAGGTCGCGGAAAGGTAAGCTTGAATTTTTGATATTGGCCGGGAAACACGAAAACGGCAAAATCCGCTCTGCGCTGAAAAGTGCGGAGCGATTTTTATTGCGGACAGAATTTTCTGTTTGAAATGTCCATTTATTTTCTAAATTAAATGGAACTTTTAATAATAGTATGATAAAATACATTTGTAAAAGACCTTTATTGATTTCGCTCGTCTATCATGAAGATGCATTGACTCTTCCGACTTGAATGAGCGCATAATAAGATCGATCAAACAGCATGGGGGATGTCATATGAAAGATTTAATTGCCCGTACAAATGATTTTTTGCGGGAAATTTCAATGCATCCGGAGCAGACGGATCTGCAGTCTGTTACGGATGCCTGCGTTTTGGAAATGGAAAAAGGGCTGGAGGGGACGAACTCCTCAATTAAAATGATTCCAACGTACATTTCCTCGAACGGCACCCCACCAAATAATGTGCCCGCTATAACGGTCGATGCTGGCGGAACAAACCTGAGAGTTGCGCTTGTCACCTTTATCGAAGGACGGCCCGTGATTTCTAATATGAACGTTTATCCGATCCCAGGCAGCATGGGAGAGATTTCAGCCGATACTTTTTTTAATGAAATTGCGGACAAAATACTGCCGTTGACGGATGTGAGCGACAAGATCGGCTTCTGCTTTTCCTACCCGGCGGAGATTTTCCCGGATCGGGACGGCAAAATATTGCGTTTGTCCAAAGGCGTTCTTGTTAAAGGTGCTGAAAATCTGGTCATAGGTCAGGAACTCTTAAAAAAACTGCGCGAGAAGGGCATTAAAAAGGACTTTAAATTTACACTGATAAACGATACGGTGGCCTGTATGATGGGAGGCGCTGCGGAATTTCCCGTGACAGCGTTTGATGGAACCTGCGGGCTCATCCTCGGCACGGGCTTCAACACCTGTTATTTGGAAAAGGGCGAGAAGATTGCAAAGCTTGTGCAGGCGGACGATATGATAATCAATTGCGAAACGGGCAATTTTTCTAAAGTATTCCGCGGAAAAGCCGATGAAATGACAGACCTTGCCTCGGAGAATCCCGGTATCGGTTTTTGTGAAAAGATGCTCTCAGGCGCGTATCTCGGAAAGGTTATCACCAACACGGCCATACTTGCCGCGAAAAAAAATCTTTTGTCGGAAGCTTTTGCAGCGATAGAACCTGCATTTTCACTTCCAGAGCTGGATGGCTTTCTGCGCGGTGTGGATAATCGAGTTTCACAGATGTGTCTAGCCAGGGATGGTGCGGTTTTAAACGAAATAATTGATAAAAGCTTTGAGCGTGCGGCGAAAATAGTCTGCATTGTCATTGCCGCACTTTGCATTAAATGCGATGGGGGAAAATCCAGCGAACAGCCTTTCTGCGTTGTTGCGGAGGGTTCAACCTTTTATAAATCCCTGCTCCTGCGCGATAAGCTCGACAGATATGTCAAAGACTATATCCAAGAGGAACTATCACGGCACATTACTTTCAGAGGTGCCGACCACCTGACGCTTACGGGTTCTGCACTTTCGGCACTTATCAACTGATTGGCGGTGTTTACATGCGATGCAATCTGTGGTATAATTATCCTCCGACTGCAATGACCACACGGCCTATTTTACAGAAGATATAAGGATGAACGCTCTATGCTTGAAAAGCTGAAGGAACTTGAAGAAAAATATTCCGAGATTGAAAAGCGGATGACCCAGCCGGAGTACTACTCCGACGTTGCGGCCTATGCGAAGCTTGCAAAGGACCAGAAGGAACTCACGCCCGTCGTTGAAACCTATCGCCGTTATATGAAGTATGAAAAAGCGGCAGACGAGGCGAGGAAGCTGCTTGATGCAGGGGTCGATGATCCCGAATTTAAGGAGATGCTGCGCGAGGAAATCGAGGATGCAAAGCTCCAGATGGGGAAAATTGAGGAGGAGCTCGTGATTTTACTCCTGCCAAAAGACCCAAACGACAGCAGGAACGTCATTGTTGAAATACGCGGCGGCGCGGGCGGAGAAGAGGCGGCTCTTTTCGCATATAATCTCTACCGGATGTACGCCATGTATGCCGAGAGCAAGCGTTGGAAAACGGAAATTGCCAATATTAACGAGACCGAAATCGGCGGAATTAAAGAAGTCAGCTTTGTTATTGAGGGTGAGGGCGCCTATTCGCGCCTAAAGTTTGAAAGCGGTGTTCACCGTGTCCAGCGCGTGCCGGACACAGAAGCGTCAGGACGCATCCACACCAGTACCGTTACAGTTGCCGTTTTGCCGGAGGTAGACGAGGTTGAGTTCGAGATTAACCAATCCGATCTTCAAATTGATACCTATCGTGCCAGCGGCGCGGGTGGTCAGCACGTCAATAAAACGGAGAGCGCCATCCGCATTACACACCTGCCGACAGGGACGGTGGTCGAGTGTCAGGATGAGCGCAGTCAGCATAAAAATCGGGAGCGCGCCATGAAGATACTCACATCCCGGCTTTATGAGGCTGAGCAGCAGCGGAAAAATGCTGCGCTTGCTGCGGAACGCAAAAGTCAGGTCGGTACGGGTGACCGTTCGGAGCGCATCCGAACCTATAACTTCCCACAGGGCCGCGTGACCGATCACCGCATCGGTCTGACGCTTTATAAAATTGAGCAGATTATGAACGGTGATCTGGATGAGATTATCGACGCGCTGGTGACAGCTGATCAGGCAGAGCGAATGAAAACCGCAACCAGCGAATAAAACCTTCGGGGTGACAAGCATGACAACACTTGAACTGAGCGGCGATATCACAGGAGCAGCCGAAATTTTGAAAAAGGGCGGGCTTGTCGCCGTACCGACCGAAACGGTCTACGGCCTTGCAGCAAACGGATTCGATCAGAACGCCGTCGCAAAGATATTTGAGGTCAAGGGCAGACCGGAAAATAAGCCTCTGAGCCTCATGGTTAGGGGCGCGGAGGCTATTGATGCGCTTTGTGACGATGCGCCGATGGCTGCCTATGTATTGGCCGATATCTTCTGGCCGGGACCACTTACAATCGTCCTGAAAGCCAAAAAAATTATTCCTGATATCGTGCGTGCGGGCGGACAGACCGTCGGTTTGCGCTGTCCCGACCATCCGCAGCTTCAAAAACTGCTCAGTGCTGTCGAATTCCCGCTTGCGGCACCTTCGGCAAATCCATCAGGAGAAAAAAGCCCCATAAAGGCAGAAGATGTGCTCAAGTATTTTGACGGCAAAATTGAGGGCATAATAGACGGAGGCGCGTGCACGCTCGGCACGGAATCCACCCTTATCGATTTATCGAAAACACCCTTTTCAATTTTGAGAGCGGGTGCGGTTTCAGAAGACAGCGTCTTTATGGCACTTCTGGCGACACTGACGATTATAGGCATTACGGGCGGTACGGGTAGCGGCAAAACGACGGCCCTGCATGTTATTCGGAACATGGGCGGGCTGGTCATTGACACGGATGAGGTCTACCATAGGCTGCTCAATGAGAGTGAACCAATGCTTGAGGCACTCAATAACCGTTTCCCGGGCGTCATTCCGCAAGGAACGCGGGATACCAAGGCGCTGGGACAGATCGTTTTTTCTGATCCAGAAGAATTGCGTGCCCTAAATGCAATTACGCACAAATTTGTAGGTGAAGAGCTTCAAAGGCTGCTGACGGATTGGGCAAGACAAGGGAAGACGCTCGCCGCAATTGATGCGATTGCGCTGATCGAAGGCGGCGCTGCTTCTATCTGCAAGGCAACTGTTGGCGTCACGGCGCCGACGGAAAGGCGCATTGAGCGGCTGATGAAGCGCGAGGACATCTCTCGCGAGTATGCGGCTCTGCGTATCTCTGCGCAAAAGCCGGACGATTACTTTGAGAAAAACTGCGACTTTATCGTCTGCAACGACGGTACGGAAGAAGATTTCTGGATAAAATGTCAAAAAGTCTTTAATGATATAATCAGGAGGTAATTCATGGATAACGAAAAATCTGAAAGAAAAGACAGGCTGTTTTATAAGCAAAAGAACGGCTATGAGCTGATAGACGAAAAGGAACTGCCCCTTGTCGAAAGCTATTGCAAAGGCTATATGGATTTTCTAGGGGAAGCGAAGACTGAACGTGAAGCGGTTGCAGTGGGCATTAAGCTTGCCGAGTCGAAGGGCTTTGTCCCTTACAAAGAGGGTATGAACCTAAAACCCGGCGCAAAGATTTATAAGTCCAATAGAGGCAAGGCGCTCCTGCTGGCCGTCATCGGCAATAAGCCGCTTTCCGAGGGCTCCGTCATCGCAGCGGCTCATGTCGACAGTCCGCGGCTTGACTTAAAACAGGTTCCTCTTTATGAGGATAGCCAGATTTGCTATTTCAAGACACACTATTACGGCGGTATCAAAAAGTACCAATGGCTGACAATCCCACTCGAGCTGCATGGCGTTGTCGCCCTTAAGAACGGGCAGTCCGTTGAAGTGTGCATAGGGAAGGACAAAGCCGACCCCATTTTGCAGATTACCGATCTTTTGCCGCACTTGGCCAAAGAGCAGCGTAAAAAGAGTTCGGATGAATTTGTGCCAGGGGAAAACCTCAATCTCATAGCCGGAACGATACCTGACAAAGAGGATGTCAAGGATCGGGTCAAGCTGGCAATTATGGATTTACTCAATAAAAAGTACGGCATTGTCGAAGAAGATTTTCTCTCTGCCGAGCTCAGTGCGGTTCCTGCGTTTGATGTACGCGAGTCCGGATTGGATCGCAGTCTCATTGCGGGCTACGGCCATGATGACCGTGTGTGCGCTTACGCGGAGCTTGCGGCAATTCTTGAACTGGATGTACCAGAAAAGACCGCTGTCTGCATTCTGGCTGACAAAGAGGAAATTGGCTCCGAGGGCGTGACGGGGATGAAGAGCATGGCTTTTGAGCGCTTTATGGGGGATCTCTGTGATGCCCAGAGCGTCAAGCTGACACACTGCTTTGCAAACAGCCTGTGCATTTCCGCAGACGTGACCAACGCCTTTGATCCCGTATATCCCGATGTTTCAGAAAAACGTAACTCCGCTAAAATCAATTTCGGTATGAGCATCTGCAAATTTACCGGGCACGGTGGCAAGTCCGATTCAAATGACGCCTCCGCGGAAGTCGTTGGGCATCTGCGCCGGGTATTTTCTGAGAATAAGGTCCTCTGGCAGATGGCTGAGCTGGGCAAGGTCGATCAGGGCGGTGGCGGTACCGTTGCCATGTATATGGCAGAGCGGGACATCGACACGATTGACGCGGGTGTTCCGGTGCTGTCCATGCATGCACCGTATGAAACAGTTTCAAAGCTGGATTGCTATATGACCTATAAAGGCATCAAGGCCATTTACGAAGAAAAGTAAGCTGCGTCATCAGGCTTATAAAAGCTCCGTTTCTGCAAAGACTAAAGCAGAAACGGAGGTTTTTTATGTTGAATTCACCTGAAGACGAAGCCAGCCGGGACTCTGAAGAAAACCAGCCAACAGAAAGTGTCAATAGTTTTGGAAGCGCCGTTATCGGCCCGGAGCAGGGCTTAATCCACTGTTTGACTATTGTTGGGCAGATCGAGGGCCATCAGATACTAAACGATAGTACAAAAACAACAAAATATGAACATGTCATGCCGATTATAGCAGCGGTGGAGGAGAGTCGAGATATCAAGGCACTGCTGATCCTTGTCAATACGGCGGGCGGCGACGTCGAAGCGGGACTTGCAATTGCCGAGCTCATCGCGGGCATGAAAAACCCGACGGCCTCCATCGTTCTGGGCGGCGGGCATTCGATTGGCGTGCCGCTGGCGGTGGCTGCAAAAAAAAGCTACATCGCGCCGTCGGCGGCCATGACAATACACCCGGTGCGGCTCAACGGTGTGGTTATAGCAGTGCCGCAAAGCTTTAATTACTTCCAGCGGACACAGGAGCGTGTCGTCAAGTTTATCATTAACAATTCGCATATTTCACGGGAGAAGCTCATGGAGTATATGCTCCGTACCAGCGAACTTGCAAACGACGTCGGGAGTGTTATTGATTCGGAGGATGCCGTTAGCTGCGGCCTGATTGACAGCATCGGTTCTCTGTCTGATGCGCTGAGCTATCTGCACAATGAAATCACGCAGATCGAAGACGGCGTTCAGGATAAACCATGACCGATAAGCACGGCAAAAATTAGAAATTTGAGGGAATAAGTAAAAAACCGTTGACAAAAATGATTTAACCTGTATAATCATGCCTAACAGATTAAAAGCGATGACTGAGAAGAAGTAGAAGCGATAAAGTCCTTAAAGAGAGTTCCCGGTTGGTGAGAGGGGCATGGGCTTTGCTTTGAAATACATCTTAGGAGCTGCCCGCTGAACGGCGCAAGCTGAGTAGGACGGAGCCGGGACCTTCACCCGTTATAGTGATAGAGTATTATTTGTACTCGAAGAGGTTGCCGCCGCGAGACGGCAATAAACTGAGGTGGTAACACGGGAATATTATATCCCGTCCTCTGATTTTTCAGAGGACGGGATTTTTGTTTTTAGTCTGTTAATTCAAACTAAAAGAGGAGTAATTACAATGGCACAGATCAAGTTCTTCACAGGAGAAAACATTCCGCTCGAAATGCACAAGGTGCGCATCGTTCAAAAACTGACCCTGCCGACCATCGACCGCCGCCTCGAAGCAATCAGTGAGGCCGGCAATAACACCTTTCTGCTCAAAAACACGGATATTTTTCTGGATATGCTGACAGACAGCGGCGTCAATGCCATGAGCGACAATCAATTGGCTGCAATGATGCAGGCGGACGACAGCTACGCCGGTTCTGCAACCTTTACCAGACTGGCCGATAAACTTAGCGAAGTTTTTGGTAAAAAACATTTTCTTCCGGCCCATCAGGGACGAGCCTGTGAAAACATTTTGGCAACCGCTTATGTCAAACCCGGTGATGTTGTACCGATGAACTTTCATTTCACGACTGCAAAAGCGCATATTACCCGCTGTGGCGGAAGCGTGGAGGAAGTGGTTGCCGACGCGGGACTTGTGACGACAAGTGACAATCTCTTCAAGGGAAATACGGACCTGGATAAGCTTAGAAAGGTCATTGAGGAAAACGGACCGGATAAGATTCCGTTTTTCAGGCTTGAGGCAGGCACCAATCTCATTGGCGGACAGCCCTTTTCCCTGCGTAATATGGAGGACATTAAGGCACTCCTTGACGAATTCGGTATCAGGCTGGTCCTTGACGCAAGTCTTTTGCAGGACAACCTGTTTTTCATCAAGACACGCGAAGAGCAATGTAAGGATTTGAGTATCCGTGAAATCGCCCGCAAAATTGCGGACCTTTCCGATATTATCTACTTCTCAGCCAGAAAGCTCGGCTCAGCGCGTGGCGGTGGGATTGTGTTCAATTCGGACAAGGTCAAAGAGGAACTGCAGGAACTGGTCCCGATGTTTGAGGGCTTTTTGACTTACGGCGGCATGTCGGTTCGTGAAATGGAGGCGATTGCCGTTGGCCTAGAAGAGACCATGGACATGGATATGATCTCGCAGGGACCGCTTTTTATTGAGTTTATGGTCAATGAGCTGGTAAAGAAGGGTGTCCCCGTCATCACGCCCGCGGGCGGTCTGGGCTGCCATCTGGATGCTATGAAATTTCTGCCTCAGGTTCCGCAAGAAGAATATAAGGCAGGCGCGCTGGCCGCGGCGATGTATATTACTGGTGGTGTGCGTGGTATGGAGCGCGGCACATTGTCCGAGCAGCGTGAGGCGGACGGCAGCGAGCGCTTTGCAGAAATGGAGCTGCTGCGTCTGGCGATGCCTCGCCGGGTATTTACCCTGTCACAGGTGAAATTTGCAATTGATCGGATCCTCTGGCTGCATGAAAACAGAGATCTGATTGGGGGACTTAAATTTGTAGAGGAGCCTAAAACACTGCGCTTTTTCTTCGGTCGGCTGGTGCCGGTTTCAGACTGGCAGGAAAAGCTGGCAGCAAAATTCCGTGCGGATTTCGGCGACAGCCTTTAGGAAAATACCGAGCAAAACAGCGGACTTTAATTAGTCCGCTGTTTTGCTCGGTTTACATAATGTGAGGTATCTAAAAAAATTAAATTAAAGTCGTTTTGTTGCCAAGAAGAACAATGCTACTGTTCCCGGACCGGAGTGTGCGCCGATAACAGGGCCGATCGGATTGATGACGATGGATTTGACACCGAGACGTTCGCGGACAAGCTTTGCCACATAGTCCGCGTCCGCAGGAGCATCGCCGTGGCTGATGAAGACTGTCTGTTCAGTAGGATTCACAACCGTTTTCTGCATGTGCCGGACTAACTCTTCCAGGCTCTTATTTCGGCCACGAATCTTATCGACGGGGATGAGATGACCCTCATCATCGACGTGGAGAATGGGCTTAATATTGAGCATGGTTCCCACCAAAGCAGCCGCACCGGATACACGTCCGCCGCGTTTAAGATGGTTGAGATCGTCGACCGTGAACCAATGGGCGAGATGAAACTTGTTCGCCTCAACCCAGGCAGCAACTTCATCGATACCGAGACCCTGCTTCTTTCTCATGGCGGCGTGCCAGACAAGCAAACCTTCACCCATTGAAGCGGCAAGGGTATCAACTGCGATGATTTTCCGGTTAGGAAACGTCTCTTTCAGTTCTTCAACTGCGAGGCGCACAGAGTTGAAGGTGCTGGATAGGCCAGATGAAAAGCCTAGATACAGGATGTCAAGGCCGTCTGCTAAATAGGGCCTTACTTCGTCTTTAAAATACTCGCCGTTGATCTGGGCTGTTGTTGAGGTTTTGCCGGCGCGAAGAAGCTCATAAAAATCGTGAGATGAAAGATACCTTTCGTCAGGGGTGTTCAGGTAGTCCTTATCCTCCAGCATAAAATGCATGGGTATGACATGAAGCTCAAGTTCTTCGATGAGATGGGCCGGCAGGTCCGACGTTGAATCGGTAATAATCTTGTAGTTCGACATATGATCTGCCTCCTCTGTTCAATTGTGTTTTCTATGAAAGCGGATTGTCAGCATTTTGCCTTTCCGCCGAGTTTGAAGACGTCTGAAGCCGTTCCGATGAGCACAAGGTGATCGGCGTCTCTGAAGACATAGTCTGCACCCGGCGCAATTAGAAGGGCGTTATCACGCTTGACGGCAATGATATTGACATTATATTTATTGCGTACATCCACCTCGGCAACGGATTTATTAATCCATTTGGCGCAGCAGGGAACCTCATAAATAGAATATTCGCTGGTCAGCTGTATATAGTCAAAAATGTTGTCGGCATTGAAACGCACGGCCAGCTTGTCGGCAATTTCGCGTTCGGGATACACCACTTCATCCGCCCCGATTTTAAGTAAGAGCTTTGCCTGACGGGCGGTACGTGCCTTTGAAACGACATGCGCGGCGCCGTGCTCTTTAAGCAAGGAGGTGACTTCAAGCGAAGCCTGAAAATCCTCGCCGATGGTGACAAAACAAATATCAAAATTGTTGATTCCCAGGGCGCTGATAACCGTTTCATTGCAGCAATCGCCGATATGCGCATCCGTAAACCCATAGGCGATTTCGTCAACAAGCTCTGCGTCCTTGTCGACGATCATAACATCATTTCCGAGCGCCTGCATACGCTCAGCAAAGTGGCGGCCGAACCGGCCCATACCGATTACTAATATTGATTTCATCGTTTATTACTCCTTAACCGATCAGTATCTGTGTTGTGGGCCGCGATATGGGAATATTGATTCGTCTTTCTGCGAGGACCAGCATGAGGGTAAGACCGCCCACCCGGCCCATAAACATCAGAAGAATGAGAATGAGCTTTGACGGGAGCATCAGTTCGGGCGTGATGCCTAAGGACAGCCCGACCGTGCCTATCGCGGAAACGGTTTCAAAGAGGACTTCCATAAAGGAAAACGGTTCAATCGCGCAAATGATGCTGATTGCAACAAACAAGCAAGCAAAGTAGACCGTAATAATGGAGCTTGCCTGAACAATCGTTTTGTCATCAAGTCTGCGTCTGAAAACCGTGACGCTTCCGTATCTTCTGGAGGCTGCAAAGGCGCTGAGGAGAAGTACGGCAAAGGTCGTTGTTTTGATACCGCCTGCCGTAGAGCCCGGGCTTCCGCCTATAAACATAAGGATCGTTGTCAGAAGTTTCCCCGAATCGGAGAGCGTTGTCAAGTCAATCGTGTTGAAACCTGCCGTACGTGGGGTGACCGACTGGAACATGGCAGCCAGCAGCTTTTGCCAGAAGGTAAAGCCCCTGAAAGCATGATTGTATTCAAAAATGAAAAACAGCACCGTTCCGCCGACAAGCAGGGCAGCGGTCATTAGCAGCGCTATTTTGGAATGGACTTCATACTTATTAAAGTTAAGCTTATGTCTGGCAATATCCGTCCACACAACAAAGCCGATGCCGCCGACGATGATCAGCCCCATAATCGTCAGGTTGACGACCGGGTTAAACTGCAGGCCTCCGGTGGTAAACGAGCTATACGGCCCGTATTTGCCCATCAAGTCAACGCCCGCGTTGCAGAAGGCCGAAACCGCATGAAAAACGGCATTCCAGAGCCCAGGGAAAAAACCCATCCTGGGGCAGAACACAAATGACAGAATAAGCGCGCCGCAGCTTTCAATGATCGCCGTGCCGATAAAAATTCTGCGAAGCAATTTGACAATGCCTGCAATCTGGAGCGAGCCTGCCGACTGCATAATCAAGCGTCTTTCACCAAGCGAAATCCTTCTTTTCAGAAAAAGGGCGATGAGAGAGATGCTGGTCATGACGCCGATACCGCCGATCTGAATGAGACAAAGAATGAGCGCTTGCCCGAAAGGAGACCAATGGGTATAGGTGTCAACAACAACAAGACCTGTGACGCAGCTAGCGGTTGTCGCCGTGAAAAGCGCGTCTATAAAAGGCGTCCATTCCTGCTCACGGGATGAAATGGGCAGACAAAGTAAAAAAGCGCCCCCCAGAATAAGGCAAAAAAAGCTTAGGACAATGATCTGGGTATAAGTCAATTTTCTACGGTTCGTTGAGCTGTTCATTACAGACCTTTCAAAGACAACAATTATTTTTATCGTTTACTGCCTGAACGGACTACAAAGATAAATCAGCCGAAATAACAGCTGATTTGTGATTGCAAGTATAACACAGGCGTCTGAAATAAGCTATAGATATTTATTAGAATGCTTATAAAAGTGCAAAAAAATTTGTTTTTTGTCTTTTAAGATGCATTTTCACCCAGCTGTACCATATTTGAGAAGGATTTGGATGATATAAAGAAACCTCTTTATTTATTTTATAGACAAGGTGTGTGTAACAGTGTTTTAGGTTCTGACATAAAATAAACCGAAAGAGAAGCAAAGGGCACTTTTTGATCGTGTTTTTGAAAAATTCGCCCAGCTTGCTGCACGGAGGGGCGTCTGAATGAAACTTGTGCAGAGAAAGGGTTAAGCAATATGTGTGGAAACAATATGTGCGGAAACAACAGTAGCTGCCTCTGGCTGATTGTCATCATTATACTCATTGCCTGCTGCTGCGGAGGACTCGGCGGCAACAATAGCTGCAACAACAACTGCGACTGCTGACCTGAAGGGCGCAGAACCTAAGTGGCGTGCGTGAAGAAAGAGAACAATCCCGCAAAAGGACAGCGGGTGACTGCATTTAAGACGTCCCGCTGTACATAAAAATGACGCCATAGATTTTACTATGGCGTTTTTATTTTGGCTTACGGAGCAGAGAGAGGGGCGCACAGGGCTTTGGTAAGCGCATATGCAGTACCATCATGGGATGTGGCGTCGAGTCAATAGGCTCGCTGTCTTTGTTGCGGATCTCGAAGACTGTGAAGGCTTGTGGTTCACCATCATTTGTGAGAAGTTCAACCGTGTCACCGACAGAAAATTTGTTCCGCTGGGTGAGAATGGCATTTCCGGCAGCGTCACAGGATTCAACCACGGCGCATACATCCGCCGAAGCAAAATAGATGCTGTCGCTGTTGGAATAGTACTGGCCGGGGTCGCCAAAATAAAAGCCTGTGCAGTATTTTCTGTGACTTATTTTTTCTACTTCCTCTACCCAGACCTGTTCAAGCGGACGCGCCGCGATTGCAGCATCCAGCGCGTGACGATAGGCATTAGTAACGGCGGCGGCATAGTAGGCGGATTTCATGCGGCCTTCAATCTTGAAACTCGTGATCCCCGCATCAATGAGCTCGGGCAGGTGCTCAATCATACACAAGTCATTGCTATTCATGATGTAGGTTCCTTTGTCCTCGGAAATTTCAAAGTATTCACCCGGCCGCTTTTCCTCGACAAGGTGATATTTCCAGCGACAAGGCTGGGCGCACTCGCCACGGTTTGCATCCCGCCCCGTGAGGTAGTTGCTCAACAGGCAGCGCCCCGAAAAAGAGACACACATAGCGCCGTGCACAAAAGCTTCAAGCTCGAGCTCTTGAGGCGCGTTTAAGCGAATCTGTCTTATTTCCTCAAGACTCAGTTCCCGCGCAAGAACCGCGCGGGACGCGCCCATGTCGAAAATGACTTTACAGGTTTCGCTGTTGACGACACCGAGCTGCGTGCTGATATGCAGGGCCGTATTCGGGGCGTATTTTTTTGCAAGTGCAATAACACCGAGGTCCGCGACAATCAGCGCATCGACGCCAATATCACTCAGCAGTTCAAGATAGGCGGGCAAACGGGCAAGCTCGGGCTCCCGGGGCAGGGTATTGCAAGTGACATGGACCTGTACGGCTCTTTCGTGGCAGAGCTGTACGGCCTTGCGCAAAGCGGCTTCATCAAAATTCCCCGCTGAGGCGCGCATCCCGAATGCCGTTCCGGCCAGATAAACCGCGTCGGCACCGTAATGGAGCGCCATTAATAGGCGCTCCATATCACCGGCGGGGGATAATAGTTCAGTTCTCAAATGATCCTCCCGTGTTTAATTGTCAGTTGGAATAATCCTGTGTCGCGACAAAGGCGTTAAACTCGGCTGCATTTTTAAAGAACTTGTGCGTACCGGTTGCCGTGTCAAGCGCGTAATATAGATAAGTCGTTGTTGCAGGTTTGAGCGCCGCTGTGATGGAGGCAAAGCCTGGGTTTGCAATCGGTGTAGGCGGCAAACCGACGTTTTTACGCGTGTTGTAGGGACTGTCCAGCTCGAGATCTTCCTGTGTGAGCTCTTCCTTGTGTTCGGGCAACGCATATTGGATGGTTGCGTCTATACCGAGCGCCATGTTCGCTTTCAGACGGTTGTAAATGACGCTTGCAATAGTGGCACGCTCATCGTCATTGGCTGCTTCTTTTTCGATCATAGAGGCAATGTTGACGATATCGCGCATCGTAAGGCCCTTGGTCTCGGCAAGATCCCACATCTCCGCGGTGAGCTTGTAGTGGAAAATCTGCAGGAAGGTATCGATCGTTGCCTCCGGTGTTTCACCTTCATAGAACTCGTAAGTGTCCGGGAAGAGGAAGCCTTCGAGCCTTGTGGCATCGCCGAGCGGAATACTTTCAAGGAATTTGTAGTTAAACTCCGTATTAGCCGCACAGTTCATCAAGTCGTCATACTTGCAGATTTTATTATCCTCGAGCTTCTGGAAAATCTGTTTCATTGTGTAGCCTTCAGGGAAGGTTACCATTGTGCGCACTTGAGAATCACTGCCGAACTGCATTTTTTTGACGATCGCACGATAATCATATTCCGTGCTGAGCGTATACGTCCCAGGGTCCATTTTCTCCTTGGCGTCGGATATTCCGGAATAGAGAACAAAAAGCGGTTTGTACGCGATGATTCCCGCATCCTTCAAAATTTTTGCGACTTCGCCGATATCCGCGACATTGACGGTCTTCGTCCCGGTAACATTGCCGTCCGCGTTTTTGACCTCCACTTGTTTTTCGGTGAAAATAGTGTCCGGAAGCGTAACATCGACCGATTTAATCTCTTTGTTGAGCGCCAAAACATCACTTGCCGCCATCCAGCCGACGCATGCGAGAATAATGCTCACGCTGACGATGAAAATGAAATACATGAGTCCCCCAAGACAGCCGGTTTTTTTATCCCGTCTTTTGCTGATTGGGGAAGCCGTACGCTTAACATAGGGCTCGTCGGGGCCGTATTCACTCTCGTCGTATGACGGTAAGTTCCCATCGTTAAAATTCTTGTCTGACATCGGTAAACTCCTTAAATGTATTGTTTGGCTAAGTTACTGTAACCGCAAATCCCGTAAAGGCATATTATGGGGCGTAAGGCTATTCGGAGGCTAAGCCTTAAGCCTTAGTGATTCTGAACTTACGGCCTACTCACCGTGCAGAGTGGCAAAAAAGATAGTCGTGCGCGGAGAAAGGGATATGCAAATGTTTGGATGCGGAAATAACAGCTGCCTTTGGGTTGTAATCATTGTGATCCTTATTGCTTGCTGCTGCGGCGGCTGCGGCGGAGGCTGTGGAAATAGCTGCGGCGGAGGCTGCGGTAATAACTGCTGCTGAGCTTAAATATCACTTAGCCTAAAAACAATAGAACAGTACCTTTTATTTGCGGGGCCTATTTTGGCCTCGCAATCCTTTTATCCGTTATGACACAGGAAACGCGTTTGTCCCAAACATCCAGTGGCACTTTTTCAACCATCAGTGCTTCACGGCAGAGTCCCACGGAAAAAATGGTATGTTCGGTCAGATATCTGTCATAATACCCACCGCCGCGACCGAGACGATAACCGTTCTCATCGCAGCAGAGCGCAGGAACCACAAGCAGATCGCCTTCTCCCGGAACAAGCTCAACTGTGTCGTCTGAAGGGACGGGAATGCCGAAAATGCCTTTTTCAAGGGCCTCCGCGGGTCTGTCCAAGAGAGCAAACTGCATCTCACCCGCATTATATTTGTAGGGAACAGCAACAGTTTTTTTAAGGGAAAGACACAGCTCAATAAGTCTGCGTGTGTCCGGTTCGCGCCCGATGCTCAAATAGGTGAAAACCCGGCGCGCCGCTAAAAACTCCGGAAGGGCGCTAATATGCGAAAGTATGCCCGCATTGCTTTCGGAGAGCGTGGCCTCATTAAACTGGGCTATCTTCGCTTTTATTTCTTTTCTCAAGCTTACTTTATCCAAGGTTCAGTATATTATCTCCGTTCTTATTGTTTTTGAAGCGTCTTCACCCTTGATAAACTTCAGCAGTTCGAGCCCAAAGTCAATGGCAGAGCCTGCAGACCGTCCGGTTATCAGTCTGTCGTCCGTGACGGTGGGGTACTGCGTTTGGCAAACAGCCGAGCCCATCAGGCTCTTACAGCCGGGAAAGCAGGTAATGCGCTTGCCGTCCGTCAGACCGAGTGCAGCCAAAACAGAAGGACCTGCGCAGATAGCTGCGAGAGAAACCCCTTCCTTGGCTGCTTTTACGAGAAGATCCATTACTTCTTTGTCAGCTTTAATGGAGCGGACCCCGCCCATTCCACCCGGAATGACGAGCATATCGTCCTTTTTGGGTGAAATCTCGGAAACAAGGGTGTCGGCCACAAGTGTAATCCCGTGCGAGCCGGGAACGGCCTTTTGGGTTCCAACGGCTGCAAAGCGAACTGAGACGCCGCCTCGGCGCAGAACGTCGCAGGGGGCAACGGCTTCGATTTCCTCAAAGCCCTCGCCAAGCAGAATATACACCATCACCGCAAAACTCCTTTTACAGCCAAGTAGATATCTTCATGAATGTCCGAAACCGGACGCATCTGCCCATTTTCAAGGCACCGTATCTTTGCCCAGCCGAGCCGGTCGGCCGCGATGGCGCCTGTCCGCAGGCAGTCGGCAAGGTAGTCCGCGTGTGTTTCATGAATATCGCCCGTCGTTCCCGTCTGCTCCTGCCGCGTTTTCATTTGGTGAAGGCTCGTTTCAAGGTCTATATCCATATATAAGACGATATCCGGTTTTGGAAGTTCCATTAAACGGAATTCAAAATTATAAAGCCAATCCAAAAATGCACCGAGTTCATTTTCTGGGAGCTTAGCACCCTGATGGATGGCGTTGGAACTCGTATACCGATCACAGATGACCGTGCCGCCGTTATGATAGAATTCTCCCCAATCAGTTTTGAAAGAGGCGAAGCGATCGACAAAGAAGAAGGTGGAGGCGGCAAACGCGTTGACATCGCTGGGATCTTTTCCGAATTCGCCAGAGAGATATGAACGCAGCAGGGCGGAAGAACTTTTGTCGTAACGGGGAAAAACAATTTTGCGGAAGGGTAGGCCTTCTTCTTGCAGCCGTTCGGTGAGAAGTCGATACTGGGTAGATTTTCCGCTGCCGTCGATACCTTCAAATACGATTAGCTTTCCCTGCATTTTTTTTCCTCCGTATATGCGTGTGTAATTATTTCCCGAAAAGCCGCCGCCCGATAACGAACAAAGCAAATTTCGGCAGATTCATCATCCGGCCCGCACGGCTTGGGTCACTTTTCAGTCGGTACAGCCATTCAAGATTCAGCCTGCGCCAATTTTCCGGCGCACGTTCGGCGACGCCTGCAAAAACATCCATAGCCCCTCCGAGTCCGGCCATGAGGCCAACCTTCAAAAGCGGCGCGTTTTGCTGCATCCAGTGTTCCTGCTTAGGTGCACCGAGGCAGACCAGCAACAGGTCGGGAGAAGCACCATTAATTTTTTTTATGACGGTTGTATTATCGGTAAAATAGCCGTCGTTTGTCCCGGCAATTTTCAGTCCGTCAAAACGGGCGGCGAGTTTTTCGGCCGCAAGTTCCGATACGCCGGGTTTGGCGCCCAGAAGAAAGACCGACAGTCCGCGCGCGGCCATACAGCCGAGCAGATTTTCGGCAAATTCAATGCCCGGAATTTTTTCTTTGAGCGGCGTACCGAGAAGCTGTGCCCCTTTGATGACACCGATACCGTCCGGCAACACAAGTGTGGCGGCGTTTACAGCCGCCAGAAGGGCCGCGTCACTGCGGCAGAGCATCACAATCTCGGGGTTAGGTGTGACGACATAGGCGGCGTTTCTGCCCGCCATAGCACTGAGCGCTTTGTCTGTTGCTTCCGCCATAGTAATATTATCGAACCCGACGTCCAGCACATCTATCCTAATTTCAATCAATCCTTTCGAAAACGGGGGTGGCGGGCGTCACAGCTGTGAGAATACCTCGCCGATCTTCTCGTTGATAACGAGATTTGCGTAAGAGTCATAGGGCGTCGGCTGTTTGTTGATGAGCACAAGCTTGTTGCCCTTGTAGTAATTAATAAGACCTGCCGCCGGGTAAACGTTCAGGGAGGTACCGCCGACAATCAACATATCCGCCTGCCTAATAAAGTGCACGGCCTCGGTCAGGATCGCATTGTCAAGCGACTCCTCATACAGCACAACGTCCGGACGGACAATTCCGCCACAACTGCAGCGAGGAACGGTGTCAATAGCGTTGACCTCGGCTTCGGACAGTTCTTTTCCGCAGGAGACACAGTAAAATCTGTGGATAGTCCCGTGCAGTTCAAGAACCTTTTGACTGCCGGCAGCCTGATGCAGCCCATCGATGTTTTGGGTTATGATGGCCTTGAGCCGACCCTCTTTTTCAAGCTTCGCAAGTCGGAGATGGGCCATATTGGGCTTGACATCGCCAATGGCAAGCTTGTCACGGTAAAATGTATAGAATTCCTCCGGGTGCTTTCGAAAAAAGCTCCCGCTGAGTATCTGTTCCGGCGGATACTTGTATTTTTGATTGTAAAGCCCGTCAACGCTGCGGAAATCCGGAATACCGCTCTCGGTTGAGACGCCTGCGCCTCCGAAAAAAACGATGTTGCTGCTGCTGTCAACCAAATCACGCAGTTTTAATATCTCCGCGTTCATATCCGCACCTCCGAAACATCGCAGAATAGTCAAATATTGCCTGACCCTTATTATACACGTTTTCGTTACTTTCGCAAGCTAAAAAGGGCTGCCGCAATAATCCTAAACGTCTTCGGGAAGACCCGAAAATTGTTCGGAAATAAGCAGCAGCCCTTTATGGCCGTATTACTGCGGACTCATGGTATAGTTCGGTGCTTCCTTCGTAATATAGATGTCGTGGGGGTGACTTTCTTTCAAACCGGCACTCGTAATGCGTACAAAGCGGCTGTTTTTGCGCAGTGCATCAATGTTTGGTGTACCGCAGTAACCCATGCCGGACTTCAGGCCACCCACGAGTTGGAAGATCGATTCGGAAACGAGTCCGCGGTAGGGGACTCGACCCTCCACGCCTTCGGGCACTAGTTTTTTGTTTTCAGACTGGAAGTAGCGGTCTTTGCTGCCCTTAGCCATGGCCGAAAGACTGCCCATACCTCTGTAAACTTTGAATTGACGGCCTTGATAGACCTCGGTTTCTCCGGGACTCTCTTCGCAGCCAGCAAGGAGGGAACCCAGCATGACCACGCTGGCACCGCCTGCGATTGCCTTGACAATATCACCGGAATACTTGACACCGCCGTCTGCTATGATGGGAATGCCGTATTTTTCAGCCATTTCGGCACAGTCTAGGACTGCCGTCATTTGCGGCACACCGATACCCGCGACAACTCGGGTGGTGCAGATGGAGCCGGGGCCGATACCGACTTTGACACAGTCCGCGCCCGCCTTAATAAGGGCCTCCGTGCCAGCTGCTGTGGCGACATTTCCGGCGATAAGCTGGACGTCAGGAAATTTTTCTTTAACGAGGGATACACACTGCAGGATATTCGCAGAGTGACCGTGCGCGCTGTCGAGCACAAGCGCATCAACGCCGGAATTGACGAGTGCACCGGCTCTGTCGAGTATATCGCCCGTCACGCCGATCGCCGCTGCGCAGAGCAGCCTGCCGTGCGAGTCCTTGGCGGAGTGGGGATAGGTCAGGGCTTTTTCAATGTCTTTTATGGTAATAAGCCCGCGCAAACGACCATTGTCGTCCACGATGGGGAGTTTTTCAATTTTATGGGCATGGAGAATAATTTTAGCTTCTTCAAGCGTCGTTCCCACTTTGCTCGTGATTAGGCGGTCCTTCGTCATGACATCCACGATGAGGCGGGACATATCCTCTTCAAATTTCATGTCGCGGTTTGTGATGATACCAATTAGTGTGCCGTCTGTATCGACAATGGGAACACCCGAAATGCGAAATTTCGCCATCAGAGCATCCGCCTCACCGATGGTCCGGTCCGATGTAAGAGAAAAGGGGTTGGTAATAACGCCGTTTTCAGAGCGCTTGACCTGATCAACCTGCTCGGCCTGAGCATCAATGCTCATATTTTTGTGAATGACGCCTATGCCGCCTTCACGCGCAAGGGCAATTGCCATGCGGTACTCGGTAACAGTGTCCATCGCCGCACTCATGAGTGGGATTCGAAGGGACACTTTCTTGGTAAGTTTAGTTGTAAGATCAATATCTGCGGGCAGCACGCTGCTCTCGGCGGGAATCAGAAGAACGTCGTCATAGGTAAGACCTTCGCCGACAAAGCGATCGGCATAGGTTTTATTAATTTCCACTTTAACCGCTCCCTTTCGTATCTATATTTTGAACATTGTACTCCATTGGCGGACAGGCTGTCAACCGTTGAATCTGCAAATATTTTGTGCATATTTAAGCGTTTTGTGCACGTTGTTTTCAAGAATTGGGTTTTCCCTCACGTACATGCAAGGCTGTCCGAGCGCTCATTGGAGCGGGCATAATAAAATATGTACTGCTGGGCAAGCCCCGCAAAGGAACCGAGAACTTTTGGATCGAAGTTTTTTGGAAAGTGCCGGTCGAGCGCGCGGCGCATCCAGACATCGATGGGAAAGCGTTCCATTCGATGCAAACCGTAGAGCATGAAACAGTTTGCCACTTTCTCGCCCACCCCGTAGATAGACCTTACCCGGGCAAAAGCCTCGTCTGAAGGGAGCGCCAGCAGCGCCGCAAGATCGAGCCGTGCGTCCGCGACCGCGCGCGCGGCGCCGAGAATGTAGTTTGCACGATAACCGCTTTTTAGGGGGGCAAGGGCCTGCGCATCCAGCACCGCGAGCCTTTCCGGAGATGGAAAGGACCACAGACCATCGGAAAGCGTTTCTCCGAAGTTCTCACACAGCGCGGCGATGATTGTTTTTATTCTGGGAATATTGTTGCATTGAGAGATAATAAAGCTCACAAGTGTTTCCCATGGATCCTGCCGCAGAATACGTATCCCTCGGCCAAAGTCGGCACAGTCTCTGAGGTATTCCGGCTCCGTGAAGCGGGCGGAAGCAGCCTCGTAATCGGCATCGAGGTCAAAATAATTCTCCCAAAAGGGGCGAGCATCTTCCAGCGCGTCGCAGAGGATTTTACCGTCCGCTTGTTGAATTGTCAGTGTATGACCACCGGCCACGCCTGTGTAAGCACCGTCGCCGCATACAGTCCACCGAAAGCATTGTCCGCACTCAAAAGTTTTTTTGAGATCGAGCACGTCTGCAGAGCAAAGGACATAGTCGTTTTTCAGCCCAGTATTCATAAGCCTGTTCTCCGTTTGGTTTGCATTGGGAAGCAAATTGCAAAAATCCCGCCCCAAATGAGGCGGGATCAATGGTCCATTTTAATTAAAATGAGTGCTTATTCTTGTTTTTTCTGGCAGCCTCAGATTTCTTGCGGCGCTTGACGCTGGGACTCTGATAGTATTCCTTTTTTCTGAGGTCTGACATAACTCCGGACTTCGCACAGCTTCTCTTGAATCGCTTGAGAGCGCTGTCCAGAGATTCATTCTCTTTTACGCGTACTTCTGACATTTTATTTCCCTCCCTCCAAATACGCCAAAATGGCGTTTTAAGGGCCATCGTCCATGGCTTTAGCAAATCTGATTATAATGGTTTTTTAGGACGTTGTCAAGCACATTTAACGGACAGGAAACGTCAATATGATGTATGCCTCCAGTTCAAAACGATTTTAATACATATATATGTTCATAATCAAAAAGAAATGGATTAGTGCTAAATCCGGTGGTTGTACCCAGCGCAATCCTTTTGTGAAAGAATGTTAAAATTCATGCAAAACTCAATTTGAAATTTTACTTGTATTATTTTCTAAATATGCTTATAATGATTATAATGACATGTATGTTATGTAATCAGTAAATGGGGGAGTTATCCGGTGGAAACTAATCCTGTACTTCTTAGCGCTCTGTCTCTGGACAGCGATATTCCGCTTTATTCTCAGCTCGTAAGTATCGTAAAACGCAATATCACGGCCGGTACGCTGAGCGCCGGTGAGCTTTTGCCTTCTGAGGCGGAGCTTTGCAGAACCTTCAATATTAGCCGCAGTACCGTTCGCCAAGCTATTGGTTCGCTCGAGGCTGAGGGTTTAGTTGTCCGCAAGCAGGGCAGAGGAACCTTTGTCGCCGAGCCGAAAATGAGGCGTAAAACAGAAAACGTCTATTCATTTACATCAGAAATTAGCTCAATGGGACTGACGCCATCTTCGAAGCTCATCGAATTTGAGGTCATAACACCCACGCCCGACCTGATGAAAGTGCTCGAGTTAAATTCTGCGGATAAGAGCGTCTACCGCTTCACCCGTATCCGAAACGTCAACAACGAGCCACTCATTCTCGAAACCTCGTTTTATCCGCAGTATATCTACCCAAAGCTCACAAGAGAGCTTTTGAGAACCCATAGCTTCTACAGCCTGCTGTATGAAGTGGGTATTGCACCGGCTTCCGCAGTTGATTCGTACGAGGCAGTCGTCCTCGGCCGGGAAGAGGCGGAAATGCTCGGGTGCAGACCCGGAAACTGCGCGTTTTCTGTCCAGAGAAGAACGAGGACGGAAACGGGTATGATCTACGAATACACACAGAGCTTAATCAGGGCGGACCGAGTAACGCTCGATATTTACCTGCATAAGGATGGTGTATCCTTCTCGCGCAGCGTCGACAAATAAGACGGCGGGAGAATAATTGGCTTTTGCAAACGTATCCTACGTATGTGAATCAGATATATTTTTAAGGAGGACTTCAAATGAAAAAAATTAAAGTGGGAATCAACGGATTCGGAAGAATCGGAAGGCTGGTTTTCCGTGCCGGACTGAATAACGAGAACATCGAGTTTGTCGGCATCAACGACATGATTACGCCCGACTATATGGAGTACATGCTCAAGTATGATACCATCCATGGCAAGTTCCAGGGAGAAGTTAGCCATACCGAAAACAGCATTATTGTTAACGGTAAGAGCATCCCGGTTTTCAGCGAAAAGGATCCCAGCAAACTGCCTTGGGGCGATGTCGGCGCCGATTTCGTCGTCGAGTCCACAGGTCTGTTTACCACAACCGAAAAGGCGAGCGCACACCTAGCTGCCGGAGCCAAAAAGGTCGTTATTTCCGCCCCCTCCTCCGATGCACCGATGTTTGTCATGGGCGTCAACAATAAGTCCTACAAACCCGAGATGAAGATTGTATCCAATGCATCCTGCACCACCAACTGCCTTGCACCCCTTGCCAAGGTCATCAATGATAACTTCGGCATCGAGTCCGGCCTTATGACCACCGTTCACGCGACGACGGCTACCCAGCGCACAGTCGACGGTCCTTCTGCAAAGGACTGGAGAGGCGGAAGAGCGGCTGCCGGCAACATCATTCCCTCCTCAACGGGTGCTGCCAAGGCTGTTGGCAAGGTCATCCCCGAACTGGCAGGAAAATTGACCGGTATGGCATTCCGTGTTCCGACTCTGGACGTTTCCGTTGTTGACCTCACCGCGAACCTCAAGACCGGCACAACCTATGAAGAAATCTGCAAGGTCATGAAGGAAGCCTCCGAGGGCGAGCTTAAGGGTATCCTCGGCTATACCGACGAACTGGTTGTCTCTTCCGATTTCATCCATGATTCCCGCACCTCGATCTTTGATGCCGATGCAGGCATTATGCTCAACGAGAAATTTGTCAAGCTTGTCGCTTGGTACGACAACGAGTGGGGTTATTCCAACAAGGTCATTGACCTTATTGAGTATATCAGCACAGTCGAATAAGCCGAGAGCTTTGATATTGCTGCACTTTTGAGTATCGAAAGCAGTAACTTGTTTTGACAATATCGTTCAATTGCGAATAAGCTATATTTGTTGTGATAATGCTTTCGCTTAAAACGAACTTGTAATGAAACACCGCTGCGAGTAAATCACAAAAAAGAACACCTCTTATTTAGGTATTTTCGTACTTGAATAAGGGGTGTTTTTTGGTTGCTCAAGGACTTGGCATAGGAATTGCACCGGTTTGAAGTGGTAGAGCGCGTTTTAAAAGAGCGCCGGGAAACCTATGGCTACCGCAAAATGCAGCGGGAGTTGATTAAATAGGGTCTGATAATGATCGAATACTCAGTGCGGCGCACGTTGCGGGATCACGGACTATATTCTTTTGCAGACGTAAAATGCTGTCCATATAGAAGTGGGAAAACAGACGGGCAGTATAGTAAAGACCTTGTCTCACAGCACTTTTTGATAGCTAAGCGAAGCCGCATCGTTTGAAGCCGTTTGAAACGCGGTGATACATGCCAGTTTTTTTGTATAATGGTCTGCAATTCATCTTCCGACGGGACAGGCAAGCGTATTATTGCGCGCTCTAAGCGTTGTGTTTTATTATCTCCCGTGAGTTTAAAATAATCGCTGTATTCCTGCTCGACCATGTTCAAATCGTCTTTATAGTTCAATTCCCAATCTTTTCGCCCGTCACTTGATTCGGGGCTTGAAAATATGTCACAAGCTTTAAGAAATTATTGACTGTAAGTGCCTAGAAGTTGCTGGTGATATAAACGGTTTTTGTCGCCCCGTCCCAATCGACGCCTGCATTAAAGCCCTCCGCAACAGCCCGGACCGGCACCAATGTTCTCCCATTAACAATTTTTGGGGGCACATCAAGGGCAATAATCTTTCCGTTTACGGTAATATTTTTTTCCCCGATTTTCATTACTACAACTGAACTGCCCTTCGTCGCTGTGACTGTTTTCGAGCTTTCGTTCCAATATACCGCTGCGCCTAAAGCTTCAAAAATCGCCCGCAGAGGAACCAGTGTTCTTCCGTTATCCAAAATGGGAGGCTGATCGAAGGCTACTTTATTTCCGTCCAGTAATACCTGTATGCTATCATTCCGCGCCGTCACATAATCAGCTAATCTTGTGCCGTCTGGAATATTGTAAGAGTTATACAAATAAAAGGCGTAGATGCTTCTGGATGAATTGACATAAGCGTTGCTTTCTGCTTGATATACGTCTTCAGTAACCGTGCGGCCATTGATAAAGTATGTACCAATCTGGGCATTCTCGGGGTATTCTGAATAAAATACGACTTCAGCTTCCGATAATTGACCATTCTCAAGCTTGAACATCAGGGCGCCGCTAGCACCTGCCCCCAAGCCTCCGACAGTGATAAAGCTGTTTTTTTCGTCCCACATAAAAAGATGATGGTTGACTGTCCCCAGATTTATGACTTTTCCATCTTTATAGGTGTATATGGTATAAATACCAGAAGAGGCAAGAAACAGTTCCGGAGAGCCGTCTTCATCAACGTCATAAAGAGCAAAATTATAACGACTAAGTTCGTCTTTCAATGCTTTAAATAGTTTCATATAAGCATCTTCCCAGGGCGACTTGGGCGCATCCGAAGCATTAACGTTTTTAAATATTGCGCCACTTCTAATAGATGCTAATTTGTCTTTTGCCTCAAAAGCCAGATTTCCGTTTATGTTTGTCATGGTAAAATTATAACCGGTAAACTCATTGGACTCTGTTATGGTACAAAGTGCTTGATTTTCTTGGACGCTATAAGTACCGCTAAACTTATAATATCCCTCATACATATTTACATTAATGTTAAAAGTGCCATCTGGGTTGAAAGTTATAGTATTATTATCAGCTTCCCAAACAAAGCCTTTAACTTGATTATAAGTTCCATTAAATCTTGTGATACCTACTGCTTCTGCTTTTACAATTGGCACCAGACCAATCAACATAATCACTGTCAATATAAAGCAACCCCATCGTTTTTTCATTTCAATATTCCTAACTAAAAATATGATCTACTAAATATTAACATAAATATATTGATGGGTATAGAGTGAAAACAAATAATATCTATAAAATAACTTTTCATATTGATTTCATCATAAATGTCGTTGTAACAAGTGGCGTAATTCCAACAAGGTCATTGATCTCATTAAGTATAGCAGCTGTGTCGAGTAAATTTTTTAATTATAAGATAATAAGCATCCGTTCCAAGTTAAATCGGAACGGATGCTTCTGTGTATTTTGTCATATTACTAAAAGAATCAATAAGCGCCAATCGGCGGCATGAGGTCCGGCAGGAAAAACAGATTACTGTTTCTGTATTTAAAGAAGAACATCCTAAAAATAAGGTTGTTACCGGTTTCAAAACCCCGGAGTCCCGGAAGAAGGTCGTCAAATTCTTGATTAATGCCCGCGGATGGCAGCCGCTTGGAGAGTGCTGTTATATTAATAATTGAGGAAATGCAGGCATTGAAAGCAAAGGTCAGGTCGTTTTTGGTTGAATGGCCAATTGCAAAATATGCAGCTTTTAATTTCTCAGTACCGTCAAATAAACGCTGTGATGAGGCATAAGTGCCCACTTCGGCTTTTCCGTCAAGATCAAAAATGCTCAGGCAGTTTTTTCTGAGATAAGCGTCAAGTTCATCTTCGTAGGACATATGCTGTTTAATGCCACCAGAAAAATCATCATTGTGCGCAAAGCAGAAGTAGTCGCAAAGAAAGTGGCACATAAAGCCAAGTTTTTTTGAATACTCTGAACCTATTCTGCCCGTACTGCTCAGAGGCAGTTGGGACAGTTCGCCAAGAAGTTCAGCCTGCATTTTGGAACAGTGTTTGCTGAAGTGCGGGGCAACCCACATCGCTGGTGTGTAGTCCGGCGCAATGTTGCCATAGACAAAAGCAATGCGGTTAAGAAAAATTCCACGCTTTTGGAGCGCGGCATGCAGGAGATGTGCCATTGCAAAATGTGAAGTAGCTTTCATTTTACTCCTAGCTCCGTCCGTCGTTTATAGCCCGAAAGGGAACGGCCGGCCAGCGGCAAAACTGCCATAAGATTATGATCACGTTTTTGAACATGTTATTTTTAACAGGTTTATCGCATTATGTCAAGTTTATTCCCTGCATAGGATTTGTAATTAATCAACAAAAAACAAAAGCACAGGACTTAAAACTGACAGATGTCACAGAAAGTAAACTAATTGCTGATTAGTTAATAAAAAGTTTACTTTTGCTATATGGAAAGTGAAGGATATTAAGGAAAATTAAGACAAATTTGTGTTTAAAAAAACTTTTTTGCACAAAAAAGCCCGCTGTAGGCAGGGCCGAGCTAGAAGAATTTTTTACGAGATATTAAACTTATAAAATGTTATGTAAACTAAACAAATAACAAATGATGATTCGATTTTTGATATTTGAATTTGTGTGAAAATCAGATACATTTATATTGGGCAGACGCGGAACAATTTCCAGCCGTTTGCGTCTTAGGCAGTATTACATCAAAAATGTGGTTGTCATAATAACATAATTACTTTATAGATTGACATTATTTGCTGCCGATGATATATTTACAAGCGTACTAATACGAGCAATACACTTAATTGGTTTTTATAAGGAGAGTTGAAATGAAGAAAAAAATCCGCGGCTTTAGAGTGGCCGTTTCCCTGTGCTTGATCGTTACGGTTTTTACGGGACTTTTAGCCGGCTGCGGCGGTTCAAAGAAAAATGGGGGTGAAGGACTTTCCGAATACGTGTATGTTCCTTCTTATACGAGCGTGCCAGAAGAAGTGACAGAAATGTCCATTCCTTATGTTTCAGGAGACGTCGTTTATTTTAGTGCCAATGTTCCTGTCCATGCTGACGGGACACCGGCAACTCAAGATGAGCTTGACCAAATGAACAGCGGTTACGAAAAATATAAAGAGGCTTCTGCAACGAATGTCACAGTTTCGGCCGGGGGAACGGTGACCGAGGCTGTTACGACCGAGCCTGTTACGACCGAGCCTGTTGCTCCTCCGACAAGCGATATTACATATAAGACTTTTCTATATTCCATTAATAAGGATGGCACAAACTACCAGAAGCTTCCGGATTATGTACCGAAGAACCCGGTAGACGACAAATATTCATATAGCAACTTGGATAAGCTTGTTGCCGACGCTCAGGGAAACATTTGGGTCGCCGAGAGTGTGAGCAAGACCATCTTCGATTTACCCGAAGGATTTGACGCCACGACCCAGGACCCTTGGCAGTATTATGTGTCGGATGAGCGCAGTAGTTTTATCCGCAAGCTATCCCCCACGGGTGCGGAGATTTCCAGTATTGATCTCACGCAGTATGTTGAAAAGCCGGACAGTCAGGACAAATATGCCGGTAGCTTCTATATTAGCTCTATGCTGTCTGATGGAGCGGGCAATATTTATATATCTGACGGAAACAATACCGTCTATGTAATCGGTTCGGATGGTTCGTTCCTTTTCAAGGTTTCCGTTGACAATTGGATTTCGAGCTTTATTCGTCTGCGTGACGGATCGGTCGGCGTCACAACCAGTATCCAGAACACAGCCGGTGACGGCAGCTATAGCATGCTGCTTAAAACGATCGATGCCACTACCAAGGCTTGGGGCAAGGAATACACCCTCCCGAGCGATATCTGGAATACCAGTGACGGCGGAGAAAAGTATGACTTTTGTTATACAAACAGCTCATCTCTCTTTGGTTATGATTTGACAAGCGGAACGGAGGAGCGAATCCTCACATGGCTAAACTGTGATATTGACGGTGATAACGTCCAGTTCAGCACAGTAGAGGACAACGGAAATGTTTTTGCCATTGCTAACAATTATAGTGACACCGGAGAATCCTCATTTGAGATGATGACGCTGGTTAAGACGCTCAGAAGTGACGTTAAAGAAAAGACGACACTGATCATGGCAACCATGTGGATGGACTACAATCTTAAAAAGCAGGTTCTAAAGTTTAACAAGTCCAATCAGAATTATAGGATTGAAATTACCGACTACTCCGAATATAACACGGATACTGATTATACTGCCGGGGCCACCAAGCTCAACACCGAGATGATCGCAGGCAATATTCCAGATCTTATTGACATCTCGAACCTGCCCTATAAGCAGTATGCTGCAAAGGGATTGCTGGAGGATCTGTATGCCTTTATTGATAAGGATACAGAACTGAGTCGAGATGCGTTTATTCCCGGCATTATCAAGGCCATGGAAACCGACGGCAAACTCTATCAGTTAGCGACGAATTTCAGTGTTCTGTCCATCGTTGGCGCACCGTCTGTTGTCGGAGAAGATATGGGCTGGACTATGGATGATATGGAGGCGATCATTAAAGCGCACCCGGATGCCGATAGCCCATTTGGTCAATACATGACAAGGGACAACATTATTCAGACGCTCTGTATGCTCAATATGGATCAATACATGAATTGGCAGACGGGTGAATGCAGCTTTAACTCCGATTCTTTCAAAAAGCTTCTTACATTCGCAAAAAGCTTCCCTGAAAAGTTTGAATACACCGAGGACACCGAGTGGATTGATCCGTCGACACTCATTCAGGATGGCCGCCAGATATTTGAAATATTCAGTGCAAGTGACTTCCAAACCTATCAGTATTACAAGGCCATGTTCGGTGGTGCAATTACATTTAAGGGATTGCCTTCCGAAAACGGCAGCGGGAACGTTGCGCAGATCGGCGGCGGACTTGCAATGACCAGTGCCTGCAAAGACAAAGACGCGGCGTGGCAGTTCTTGCGGACGCTTATATCCGACGACTATCAGGAATCCATAAGCTGGTATTTCCCAATTACTCAAAAAGCCTTTGATAAAAAACTTGCGGATGCAATGAAGCAGGAATATACTACTGATGAAAATGGCAACAAGGTTCCTGTTTCAAATGGCGGCATGAGTATGGGCGACGGTCAGGTAGTCAATTTCTACGCGGTGACGCAGGAAGAGGCCGATCAGATAAAGGCCCTCATTAATTCCGTAAGCTCTACCGCTACCTATGATCAGAAATTGCTGAATATTATTCAGGAAGAATCGGCATTTTTCTTCTCAGGAGAAAAGACTGTGGACCAGGTTGCGGACATCATTCAGAGCCGTATGACAATCTACATTAACGAACAGAGATAAATGATTTGGCGCCTCGGGCGGGGTTTCCTGCCCGAGGGAATAAGAGGTAGGTACGATGAAGAAAAAGTGGCAGCAACTTGATGAACGCAAAAAAGACCGCCTGCGCGATTTGGCGTTTGTTTCTCCCAGCATTCTGGGTGTTGGTGTGTTCTTTATCGTACCTTTTTTTGTCATCGTCTATTACTCATTAATTAATAACCCCATACAGCACAAATTTGTCCTGTTTAGTAACTTTATTGCTTTGTTTAAGAACTCAGCCTTTGTTACAGCAGCAAAAAATACGGCCACCTTCTCGCTGGTTGCCGTTCCGCTCGCCGTACTTTTATCTTTTTTGCTCGCACAGTTGCTTGAATGCCGCATACCGCTAAAAAGTCAGTTTCGGACTTTTTTTCTCAGTCCGATGATGGTGCCGGTCGCTTCTGTCGTTCTAATATGGCAGGTTATTTTCAGCAACAACGGAACCTTGAACGATTTTTTGTCTATGTTCGGCGTTGAAAAAATTGACTGGCTCAAGTCACAGTATGCACAGGTTGTGGTTGTATCACTTTTTCTCTGGAAAAATCTTGGCTACAATATGATTCTTTTTATGGCGGCGCTGAACAATATTCCGAAGGAACTTATTGAAGTGGCGGATATCGATGGGGCGACGCCATGGTTTAAGTTTAAAAACATTACCCTGAGGTATCTGTCCCCGACCATTCTTTTCGTCACCATACTTTCGCTTATTAACTCTTTTAAGGTGTTCCGCGAGGTTTATCTCCTCACAGGAGAATACCCTGTTGAGAGTTTGTATATGCTCCAGCATTTCATGAATAACACCTTTAAGTCGCTTGATTACCAAAAGCTTTCCGCCGCCGCGGTGCTTATGGCACTGGTGATGGTAATGATCATCGCGCTGCTTTTCTTCTTTGAGGACAAGCTCGGAAAGGACGTGGAAGGATGAAGAAAAAGCGCCTTCTCGGAAGAGGAATGCTCATGCTTCTGGCAGCCTTGTTTGCCGTGACATTCCTTTTACCAACAGTCTTGACAATCTCAAATTCCTTTATGTCTCAGTCGGAAATCGCCGCAAATTACGGTGCTGTTTTCCAGAATGCAGCCGGTTCAACGAAGACCTATATATCAGACCAGGTCAATTTAAAATTCATTCCGGACAAGGTGACCTTCAGCCAATATGCTACGGCGCTTATCAAAAGCCCGGACTATTTGCTTAAATTCTGGAACTCGGTATTTTTGGTGGTTCCCATTGTCCTCTTGCAGGTCGCTGTCGCCGCGCTGACAGCATATAGCTTTACGCGATATCGAGGAAAAATGAAGACTTTTCTGTTTTTCTTCTATGTCATATTGATGCTGATGCCGTATCAGGTTACACTTGTGCCGAACTACCTTGTTTCGGATTGGCTGGGTATTTTGAATACCCGCTGGGCCATTATCATGCCCGGTGTTTTTGCACCGTTCAGCGTGTTCCTGCTGACAAAGTTCATGCGCCGTATTCCGAAATCGCTCATTGAAGCTGCAAAGCTTGACGGAGCGGGGGAGTGGCTGATCTTTACCAAAATATGTCTGCCCCAGTGCCGAAGCGCGCTATACTCTATTGCTATTCTAGTTTTTATTGATTATTGGAACATGGTCGAACAGCCGATTATCCTGCTGCCTGATACTACAAAGCAGCCATTATCGGTTTTCCTGTCAACGATTAACGCAAGCGAAGTTGGACTTGCCTTCGCAGTTGCAACCATATATATGATACCATCTCTGCTGCTCTTCCTGCACGGAGAAGAAGCGCTAGTAGAGGGCATCACAAATGCCGGTTCGGTTAAAGGCTGATACCCTGCAAAATACTGTCTATGAGTTATGTAAACCAAACGAAAGGACTTCGGGTTATGACGGAACAGAAAACAAAAAAACGAGGTTGGGTAAAAAATGCGGTCATCATCTTTCTGGCGGCTATGCTTTTCCTAACTTTCTTTTCAAATACCATTATGAACCATTCTTTGCCCGAGGTCGCAGCTCAGTATGTGCAATCCGGCACAATTAGTGCAAAGATTAGAGGTACGGGTACGGTAACAGCCAACGAGAGCTATGAGGTCAAAAGCGAACAGTCGCGAGAGGTGCTCTCGGTTCCTGTCAAGGTCGGCGATAAGGTCGCCGTAGGTGATACCCTGCTACTCTATTCGGATGCCGAGAGTACGCAGCTCAAGGAGGCCCAGGCTGCTCTGGACGCGTTGGTACTTGCTTATAAAAAAGCGCTTGTAAATTCGAATGACAGCGATTATGCCAAGGAAAACAGGGACATTCAACTTGCTCAGACGGCGCTGGATAAGGCCAAGGCCGACAGGGACAAATACGTAGTGTCTGCCGGGGACCTAGCGACAGCAAAGGCAAACTACAATTCCTCAAAGACTGATGTAGCGGTTCAGCAGGCCAAGGTGGACGCACTTGCTGACCAGCTGGCAAGTCTTTCGCCGGGAACGGACAATTCGTCAGCCATTATAGCTAAGACCAGCGAAGTGACAGCGGCTCAGAACGCATATGATGCCGCGATGCTCATGTATAAAGAAGGCTATGACAAGATTAAAAAGTGTGCGGCGACCTGGCAGATGTCGATTACGTCACCTGCTGACCGCAAAGATATAGCTGTTTATTTGGAAGCGCTCGCGAAGTCTTTCACGAATCTTCTCAAGGGGACGGGGACTTTCCCAACGTCGCCGCCGGATGAAATAAAACAAGCTTTTCCCACTACGCCGTCACCGGATGTGCCCTTTAATAAGGACAATGTCACGCTGATGCTGGAGGCCTACAACGCCATAAACCCGCTTGAAAAGAACCTGGGGACCCTCAGAAACGAGCTCAACGCGCTCTATAATTCGGGCGGCGGTGACTATAACTACTATATGGTGAAAAATCAGCTTGCGGACGCCAAAAAAACACTCGCCACGCTCCAGACAAATATGACGAACAACGAAAGCTATTACAAAGAGCTGGACGAAAAAAATACAAAATATGAAACCGCTCAGACAGCGGTAGAGACAAACCAGAAGAATCTTCAGGACCTGATGTTCGCACTGGCGGAAAAGAAGAAGGCCGACGGAAAAACGCAAGCCTCCGAGGCGTTGGATCTTGCTGCGCAGAGAAAGCAAATTGAAGATAAGACAGAGGAACTCGAGAAGCTCAAGTCCGGCGGAGAGGGCGCAACAGTTGAAAGCAAAGTCAATGGCATTGTGGCGGCTGTCAACATTTCTGCGGGAAAAACCGCAGAAAAGGACGTGGTCTTAATGACGATTGAAGTCCCGGACATGGGCTACGGCATCAATTTTTCCGTCACCACCGAACAGAGTAAAAAGGTTGCACTGGGTGATACTGCGGAAATCACAAACTACTATGCCTCCGAACCGATAACGGCAACGCTCGTTGCTGTCAAGTCCGATCCCCAGAACCCTACGACCAATAAAATTCTCAGCTTCAAGCTTCAGGGTGCAGTTGAAAGCGGTTCGCAGCTAAGCATTTCGATCGGCGAGCGCGGCGGCAACTATGAGACAATTGTACCAACCAGCGCCATTCGTTCCGATAATAACGGCAAATTTGTTTTGGCGGTCATTGCAAAAAACAGCCCGCTAGGCAATAGATATATAGCCACGCGCATTGATGTCCAAGTTTTGGCGGCTGACGATGTCAACAGTGCCGTTTCGGGCGGACTGACCACCAGCGACTTCGTCATAACCACGTCCACAAAGCCCATTGAACCAGGCATGCAGGTGCGTCTGGCAGACACATAAAAGCCCTGCAAGAAAAGGAGAGACGTCATGAAAAGCAAAAAACAAATACTGCTTATTGCTGTAAACGTCTTTCTTTTGGCTCTGATAGGTGTGTGCCTGCTCGGCATCCGAAATGACAGCAGCTTGCTGCTTAATCAGCAGGCCGCGAAGGTCTGGGCGGGAGAAAGTCAGGAGCGTTTTGCGCAAGTATCTTGCTTTTTTCCTGTGGATAAACTTACATCTTTTGAAAATGTTTATGCTTTCAGAAAAACAATTGACCTAAAGCTCAACGATGTAGGTCTTGAGAAAAAGGCGGAAGGAAGCTACTGGGCGGATTGCTATTCTGCGACGGATGCCCTGATGGTAGCAGGCGATCGTAATTCGGCCGAGGCTACGGTCGTCGGTGTCGGCGGAGACTTTTTCCTCTTTCACCCCTACGTGCTCGAGTCGGGCAGCTATATCTACGATGATGACATTATGAAGGATAGAGTTGTACTGGACTATGAGCTGGCTTGGAAGCTCTTTGGTGGTACCTCGCTGGAGGGGATGACGGTTCAAATTGGCGGCAAACCCTACTATGTGGCGGGTGTAATCCGCAGAGAAACGGATAAATTCACCCAAAAGGCCTATTCCGGTGAACCTCTAATGTTTATGGCTTATTCGACGCTCGCCGCCATCAACGAGAACACGGGCATCAGTACTTATGAGATAGCGATGCCGGACCCGATCTCCAATTTTGCCAAGACCTTTGTGTCGGACGCGTTTAAGATGGCAGGCGGTGTTGCAGTAGAAAACAGTGCACGCTATAATTTTTCCAGCATCCTTAAAATATTTACACATTTTGGCGAACGCTCAATCATTTCGGAGGGGGTAAGCTATCCCTATTGGGAGAACGCGGCAAGAATCTCAGAGGCTTATGTTGCCAGACTCTATGTTTATATAGCACTGCTGTCCCTGTTTCCGTTTATTTGTCTGATCATTCTTTCCGTCCGTCTTATTAAGCGGCTTATTGCTTGGCTCAAACGCAAAAAATTCGAGGCGGTGGACGCTTGGGAGGATCGCTATGCGCGTCAAGCAACATGGAAGGCGCGAAGGGCTCAGAAGCGTATTGACCGCAACCTAAAGCGCCACGAAAAAACAAAAAAGCAAACGCTCAAGGCGATCAAGCCTTTAGCATCGGTACCCCCAGAGGACGAAGAAAAAGCGGTTGCACTCGACGTTGAGAACATTGTTCGAGAAATCATGGAAGAAATCAGCGGGGCATCCCCCAAACAGTAGCCGTCGCCCCCATTAATAAAAGCAAGACGCAGCAGCGACAAGTCGCGTGCGTCTTGCTTTATTTTATCAGTTGTCATACTTATCACGGCTATTTTAGCCCCAATGCGGCAATGTGCTCTTTTGCCAGAGCAGTTACGCCGTTGAAATTGACATTCGGATTGAAAATGCCTTCGATGCGCTCGTGCAGCCGATCAGCTTCCGAAAGGGCTGAAAAGGCCTCGGTAAGCAACGTATCGGTCATTTTTTCGCAGCGGCGCAGTTCCGGTCTTGTCATTTTGATACGCTCACTGTTGGCCAGCGCGTCGAGCCTAATGCGCCTAGCACCAGAAAAGTCAGAAAGCGGAGAGCTGGAGGAACCAAAGCCGAGTTTTAGGGCGGGAATGAGCACGGCCTCCGGCATGTCGGGCAGCAGAGGGTCGGGACAAAAGATAACATCATATCCGGCGTCGATTGCGGCCTGTGACAGATATTGAAGGGCGGCGCCGCCCATTCTTAGCCTGTTTTCGAAAACGTAGAAGCGATTGCAGAGGACCTTTGCGGTCTCGGGGAAAGAGCAGATGCCCCGACAGGTAAGTGCACTCAAAAAGCGGTATGTTATCCGTCCCTTCTCCCTGCGGCGCTTTCCGAACTCCCGCTGCGCGATGCCACCGGCGCGCCGAACTGCGGCCTCTTTCTCAGCGGCCGTTGAAAAACCGCTTTGCCAGTCACGTCTAAGTTCTCCTGCGGCGGCGATCATCGCGTAAGCCTTCTTATAGCAGGCGCTGCAGCCCCGGAAAAGTTCTTTGAGTTCCGGCTTATACTCTCCTATTGCCTTGTAGTCGTAAAAAACGCCCAAATCAATATTGGCCGAATCGACGCCGGGCATGTGAGGATCCGTCACGTGCGGTGCTGTGCCGTCTGTATAAGCTGTCTTCAGTGCAGGGATATAGACGCCGTCAAGGGAGGAGGGGTCTCCGGAGCACACGGCATACTCCACGCTCAGTCCCGCTCTCTCGGCAGCGTCTCCTATCATTTTCATAAAGCTGGATTTTCCGCAGCCGGGACCACCCTTTAAAACCCAGAGAAAGCAGCCGTCGGAAAGCGGAACAAAGCCATCGTAAAGCGAATAGAAGCCGCGACAGGTGTTTCCGCCAAGAAAATATCGCATAATGCGTTGGTCGTTCATAGTATTTTCAGTCCCTTCCACAAGGTGTGTATACTCTTATTCGCTACACATTATGCTGAGGAAGGGACTTTTGCCCGCTTATGGGGGCACGAAATGAATGTATTGCAGAAATACTATTCCGCTTCGCGTAAACGTTCGACGATGCTCTCGTGTCGAATGCTGCGATAGGAGAGGATGGGAATCAGGTAAGAGAACAAAAGCATAAGCGGTAGACAGGCCAGCATCGGGACCAGGGTGAAGCGATAACTGAAAAACCAGATCTGTCCGGCAATCGTTTGGACTAAGAAATAGACGATAAGATTTCCGATCGTAAAAACAGCCAGAAGGGTTATCAGCGCATAAATCAAACCCTCGTAAATGAGCATCTGCCGGAGCTGGCGGGTGGTCATGCCCACACTTTGCAGCATGGCAAGCTCACGTCTGCGTGCGATAATCGAGGTCAGAACGGAATTTGTAAAGTTCAGTATGCCTATTAAACCAAGAATAGCTGAAAGAAGGCCGCCGACAATGGTGAACACATTTTGCGTATCTTTAAATTCTTGGACTTTAGTCTGCTTGGAAACGAAGGACAAGCCGGTTCCGTCGCAGTAAGCAGAGACCGACTCTCCTACGGCGTCCCGCATGCCTTCCTTCGTATTCAATAGGACGTGCAAAGGCGTTTGAGAAGCGGCATGTTTGAGATACTCCTCGCTTGGGAGTATAAACTCGGGATCAATGAAGTGGCCGTGCATGCAGCTCACCGGAGATGGTATTGAAGTGATGCCTAAAACAGTATACGTCTTCGTGTCCCCATTTCCATAGTCCAAGGTGACCTTGTCACCGGGCTTGTAATACGGGTAGTCATATGAATCATCTCCGTTTATATAGGCACTGACGTAAACATAGTCGCCGCTCAAAAATTTCGTATAGTCTTTATCGCCGCCGCTAATATTCAGCTTATCAAAGACAAGTTTGTCGATGCCGTATATGTGTGCATAGCAGCTTTTATCGGTGTTAAACATTTCGATGGTACTCGCGGTGTAACTGCTGTTGTAATCGGTGGTTAGCCGCTCATCAATAATCTTTTGAACATTTGCCGTCGCCTTTTCATCAAAATGGTGGATGTTTTCAGCCATATAGACAGCACCGGTTTCAGAAACGCCAGGAATACTTTTGAGTGTGCTTAAGGTGTTGTCGTCGACATAGTCAAGTTCAAACTGCGTGAGAAGCTTTGCGTTTGAGACGGCAAAGTCTGAAACCACGCTGTTTTTGAGATATAAATCCATGTCAAAGCCCTTGACAATTGTATAGATGCTGTTGAGCAAAATCACGCTCAGTGACAGCGATAGTACAACAGAAATAAGCTTTTTAGGTGAACGGAATACGTTTTGGATGGCCATGGTGCGCGTGCTGACCTTTTGTGTCCGGCGTTTTTTGTTTTTGCTCCGAACGGCCTCGTAATACCGTAAAGCCTCCATTGGGCTCACCGTTGAAGCAAGCTTCTCAGGTTTTCGGCAACTCAAAAAGACGGTCAACAGGGTGAACAGCGCAGACCCTGCGAAAATAAGTGCATTTGCCGATAATACGGACTGTCCCGCATAATAAGTGGTGTCGGCAATAATCGGCAAAATAAGCGCACCGATGCCATAGCCCAGAACAAGCCCAAGGGGAATGCCAATGCACGAGAGATAGAGCGCCTGTGTGCGCACGATTCTGCGCAACTGCTTTCCGGTTGTTCCGATCGTTTTCAGCAGCCCGTAGTACCGCGTATCTTTCGCAACCGAGATATAAAAAATATTGTAAATGATCAGATAGCCAGACGAAACAATTAATAACAGGATCATCACAATGAGGGCGGCGGTCGTGAAATCCACCTCTGCGCCGCCGTAAGCCCAGTTGACACCCTCGTTGATGCTGCCCGAATTGAATCCGCTGTCGGCCGTCACCTTGGCAATTTTGCCTTCTATATCAAAGGAGTTGGCAAACATCATATCGCAGAAGATGGTGCCGGAAGAATCGTAGTCGGCCCGCTCATAAAATGGTACCGTACTCGGCGGTGCTGTGTCGAGCACGAATTCCTTAGAAAGCCAGACCGACTGAGCGCCGGCAATTGGGTCTCCCGTCCAGAAACCGCAGAGATTGAACGTTTCTTGATAGGTTTTGCCGCGGACAGTGAAGTCAAGCGTCACCTTTTCACCCAGTTCATGGGGGATACCCAGTGCGTCGAGCACAATCGTCGAGGTGGCAAGATCCCGATACGCTTTTGGCATCGTTCCTGTCTGGGGGTAAGAGAAGCCCCATTTGGCTTGCTGATCCTCACTGTAGCGAATTTCCGTGCGAACCTTTGAGAGCGCGGCATTTTCTGCATCAGCAAGAAAAATATTATATGATATTTCTTTTATTGAAGGATGGGTCTTGATTTTATCGAACTCTGACTGCGTCAGGCACTTATACCCGGCGTGGGCTTCGGTCCCAACCTGTCGGCAGGTGCTACGTTCCATGGTTTTGAGCAGACTCCCACCGATTGTAAAAAGACTTGTAAAAAGAATGGATGTCAATGCAATGGCACAAATTGCCACGATATTTCTAGACTTATTTGCTTTTAAGCTCTTTTTTGAGATAGCGGCAATAGTCTTGCTGTTACGGACCCTAATCATTTGCGGTCACCGCCCATGCCGATAATCTTGCCGTCCTCGATTCGTATAATCCGGTCGGCAAGCTGCGCCAGCTCCTCATTGTGGGTTATCATCAGAATCGTTTGACTGAACTTTTCTCCTGTAACCTTTAGCAGGCCCAAAACGTCCTGACTTGTCCGGCTGTCAAGGTTGCCCGTTGGCTCATCGGCAAGGACGATTGCGGGCTTGGAAGCCAACGCGCGGGCGATTGCGACGCGCTGCTGCTGACCGCCGGACAGGTTGTTCGGCAGATTTTCGAGCTTGCTTTCGAGCCCCAGCGCTTTGATGATCTTATCAATGTAAGCCCCGTCCGGCTCCTTGCCGTCAAGCCGAATGGGCAGGACAATATTTTCATAGACGTTCAAAACCGGAACAAGATTATAGTTTTGAAAGACAAAACCAATTTTCCGGCGGCGGAAAATGGTGAGCTCCTCGTCCTTAAGCGAAAAAATGTCCTTTCCATCCACTGTTACGGTTCCGCTGGTGGGCCTGTCAAGCCCCCCCAGCATATGCAGCAAGGTGGATTTTCCACTGCCGGAGGTGCCGACAATTGCGGCAAATTCACCGCTCTGTACGCTGAGATCGATCCCATCGAGTGCGTGTACGGCAGCTTCACCGGTGCCGTATATTTTTCTGAGTGCCTGAGTTTGAAGTATATTCATTATTGTAACCTCCAAAAAAGTCCGTAACGACGGATTTTGATCCTACGATACGAACTTTACCAAAGCTTTCTTTCAAGCTTCTTTCGGCTGTGAAAAAGATTCTAACGGTTTTGAAAGATTTCAGCTTTCTCTTGGCAGGAAGATGGAGAAAATAGAACCCTTGCCGGGGATGGATGAGACACGAATATAGCCGCCTTCGCCGGAAATGATTTCACGCGAGAGGTAAAGCCCAATGCCGACACCGTCACAATCAGCGACTTCGGGACTCCTGTAAAACCGGGCAAAAATCTTCGGCTGATCAGCCTCGGAGATGCCTATGCCGCTGTCTGTGATATCAACGCGGCAGAATAGCTCAAAGGCTGTTACAGAGATACCGATGTACCCGCCCGATGGTGTGTACTTGACAGCGTTGTCGGCAATGTTATACAGAGCCTCGGCGGTCCATTTTGGATCACAAAAGGCTGTTTCGCCGGTTGGCAAAGTGTGCAGGCTTATATTCTTGGCTTTAGCTTTTTGAAGGAGCTGTGTGGTCACACCGTCGAGCAGAGGCTGCAAAGGAACTAAACGCGGAGTGAGCGTAATAATGCCTGTCTCCAGTCGAGAGGATTTGACGAGCGCGTCAACGAGAAAACTGAGCTTTTGTGCCTGCTCTGAGAGGGCAATGACATATTGCTCGGCCTCAGCAGATAAATTCTGCTCACTCAGCAGCTGAGCATAGAGCACAATATTTGAAACCGGTGTTTTAGTTTGATGAGAAATGTCAGATATGAGTTCCTTAATTCTGTTTTTTTCTTCCGCAAGACTTTTTGACGAAACAGCACTGGCAGCCAAAAAGCGAGAGAGTTTTGCTTCCACCGAAGAAAGCAGACTCTCATCATAGACCTGTTCGGTAAAGCTGCCCTCGATGGCGCAATCAAGCATATCCGAGGCAGAAGTGAGTGTTTTTTGCGTTTTTCGGCGATAGTAAAGTACAACACAGAGCGCCGCTATGGCAGATAAAGCGGCTAGCGCCAGGAAGCCGTATTCAAGCTTGGTCATGTCGCTTCACCGCCCAGCTATAGCCGATGCCATACACCGTTTTGATATATTCCGGCTTGGAAGGCTCATCCTCCAGCTTGTCGCGCAGCCGCTTTATCGTAACCGACAAGGCGTTTTCGTCTACATAGTCGGCACCGTCTGTCCAGATTCGATCGACCAGAACGGCACGTTCGACGGTTAAGCCTCTGTTTTCAACCAAGGTCTTCAGCAGTTTCTGCTCCGTCTTGCTCAGCTCCACAGCCTGCCCGTTTTTAAAGTACTCCAGCCTGTTAAAGTCAAATATGAAACCATCAAGCACCAGTCTGCTTGCTTTTGGCACAGCGGTTTTGCGCAGTTGGGTATGAACTCTTGCGCGCAGAATTGCAAGGCTGAATGGCTTTGTTATATAGTCGTCGGCCCCGCTCTCGAGTCCGGTAACGATGTCGGTTTCAAGATCGTTTGCCGTCAGGATAATGACGGGCGCACGTCCGTGCACGAGGGCAAGCAAATCCAGCCCGTTTCCGTCGGGTAGATTCAAGTCCAAAACAAAAAGATCAAACGGCGCGTTGTCGATGGTCTCTCGAGCCGCCTTGAAAGTATAACAGGCAACAGGGCGGATTTCGTCACTTTGAAGGGCGATACAGATGCCCCTTGAAAGTGCCCTGTCGTCTTCGACTATCAGAATATTGTTCATTTAGGCCCCGCCTTCCGATAAAAATGATAGGATGACCGTTTAGGCCATCCTATCATAATTTGAAATTAAAATCAATTTAAGCTGTTACAGTTCAACCGTACCGTTGTAGACAAGGCTGGCATTGCCTGTCAAGTAAACGGCTTCATCCGTATAGTTGACGATCAGCTCGCCCCCGCGCACCTTCACGGTGATATCCTCGCCCTTGCTGCAATAGCCGTTTTCAACCGCTGCCACAGCCGCCGCACAGGCGCCTGTTCCGCAGGCAAGCGTTTCGCCATTGCCGCGTTCCCAGACGCGCATTTTTAAGGTATGGCCGTTAACGACGCGGACAAATTCCGTGTTGACGCGCTCGGGGAAAAGCGGGTCGTTTTCAAAGAGCGGGCCAATCTGCGCAACATCAACCCGGTCGACACGCTCGACGAAAACGATACAGTGCGGGTTGCCAAGGTTGACGCAGTTTATGGTGTGCTCGCCGCCGGCCACACGAACGGAGCGGCTGATGACCTTGTCGCCGCTCAATTTAACAGGTATTTTTGCAGGTAAGAGTTCTGCTTTGCCCATGTTGACGCGGACGGTGCGGACCTCGCCGCCGAAGGAATAGAGCGTCAAATCCTTGATGCCGCTGGCGGTTTCAATCGTCATCTCCATTTTAGGCACCAGCTTGCGGTCGTGCAGATATTTGCCGACACAGCGGATGCAGTTACCGGCCATTCCGCTTTCTGAGCCGTCCGCGTTAAAGATGCGCATTTTTGCGTCCGCGATAGCCGAGTGCTCGATGAGGACAACGCCCGTCGCACCAATGCCAAAATGCCGATCGGCCAACGAGGTGCTGAGCGACTCGGGGCAGGAGATACTGCCGATAAAGTTTTCGAAGAAAATATAATCGTCTCCGCTGCCCTCCATTTTTGTAAAGGGGAGGACCTCACGTGCTGTGCGCATATGCGCAATGTCGACAAGCTCTGTATTGTGCTCAGTGTAGCGGCTGGATAGCATGTCGGCTAGGGCGTTTGCCGTATCCAGAGAGGTCAGACAGGGAATGGAAAGCTGTAGTGCACGGCGGTTGATGCGGATATAGTCGTTTACATAATTCGGCTCGGTGGTGCCGGTCATGATTAGATAAGAGATTTTTCCGTCCTCCAGCAGACTGAGCGCATTCGTCTCATCACTGAGCTTGCCCACGACCGCGACATCGACGCCCAGCCGCTCGATTTCCTGTGCGTTACCGTCTGTTGCATAGAGTCGGAAACCCAGTTCGTCAAACTTCCGAGCTAGATCAATAACTTCGAAGCGATCCTGCTTGTTGACACTGATGAAAACGCCCTTTGCACCGCTTTTCATATGGGAGTCGAGCTTGAAGCCCGCCGAGAGCAGACCCTTGAACAGAGCCTCTTCCAGTGTTTTGCCGATGCCCAGCACTTCACCCGTTGATTTCATCTCGGGACTGAGGGCGGAGTTAACACCCAGCAGCTTCTCAAAGGAGAAGACAGGCACCTTGACCGTCACATAAGGCGGCTGCTTGTAAAGTCCTGTGCCGTAGGGCAGGTCCTTGAGTGTTTCGCCGATCATCAAGCGCGTCGCAATGTCGACCATTGGCAGGCCTGTGACCTTGCTGATATAAGGGATGGTGCGCGAGGCGCGGGGGTTGACCTCAATGACATAGAGCTCGCCGCCGTAGATGAGGTATTGAATGTTCACAAGCCCGCGTGTTTCCATTGACAAGGCGAGTTTAGTTGACACCTCAATAATGGTCATAAGCATCTTGTCACTGATATTGTAGGGCGGATAGACGGCAATACTGTCGCCGCTGTGAACACCGGCTCTCTCAATGTGCTGCATGATACCGGGGATGAGCACGTCAGTACCATCGCATATTATGTCAACCTCAAGCTCGGTCCCCATCATGTATTTATCCACGAGGACGGGGTTTTCGATGCCCTGTGCGAGGATGAGCTGCATATATTGCCGGACATTTTCCTCTTTGTAAGCAATGGTCATGTTCTGACCACCGATCACATAGGACGGACGGAGAAGAACGGGGTAGCCTAAGGTTTCCGCAGCGGTGATCGCCTCATCCATGCTGACGGCGGAAAGTCCTTTCGGGCGGCGGATATTGAAGCTCTCAAGAAGCGCATCGAAACGCAGTCGATCCTCGGCAAGGTCAATGCTCTCCGCGGAGGTACCGAGTATACGGATACCCGTATCGCTCAGCGCGTGTGTGAGGTTAATGGCTGTCTGCCCGCCGAAGGCAACGACGACCCCATAGGGCTTTTCAACATCGACGACATGCATGACATCTTCAAAGGTCAGCGGCTCAAAATAGAGTCTGTCCGCCGTGTCGAAGTCCGTAGAGACCGTCTCGGGGTTGTTATTGATGATGATGACCTCAAAGCCCAGCTCTTTGAGCGTTTTCACGCAGTGAACGGAGCTGTAGTCAAACTCGATGCCCTGACCGATGCGGATAGGTCCGCTGCCAAGTACGATGACACGTTCCTTACGACCGCTAATAAAGGGCCTCGCTTCGCAGTGTTCGTCACAGGATGAATAGAAATAAGGCGTCTGGGCTGCAAACTCCGCAGCACAGGTATCGACCATCTTGTAGGAGAGCTTCAAGGGATTGAGTACCTTACCACCCGAGATACGCTCGAGCGCCTTGTCGGTATAGCCGAAATTTTTGCCCTGCTTATAGCTTTCCTGCGTCAGACCGGCTCCTGATATTGATCGCTCGAACTCGGCGAGATTCTTCAGTTTATAGAGGAACCATGGGTCGATCTTGGTTATCTCGTTAATCGTTTCAACGGTTATACCTTGTTTGAGTGCCGTGAAAACCGTGAACAGACGACGATCGTCTACTTTGTGCAGCTCTGGAATTATGTCAACCGTAATGGGCTGTTTAGGGTTGAGCGTGTCGAGTCCCAGTTCAGCACCGCGCACAGCCTTCATGATTGCAGCCTCGAAGCAGGAGGCAATGGCCATCACTTCACCTGTGGCCTTCATTTGGGTGCCGAGCGTGCGGTCCGCTACGACGAATTTGTCGAAAGGCCACTTGGGCAGTTTGCATACGACATAGTCGACCGTCGGCTCGAAGCAGGCACTCGTCTTACCCGTTACATCGTTTGGAATCTCATCCAGTGTGAGCCCGAGGGCAATTTTTGCCGCGACCTTTGCAATGGGGTAGCCTGTGGCCTTACTTGCAAGGGCCGATGAGCGCGAAACACGGGGGTTGACTTCTATTACCGTATATTCGAAGCTATGGGGATTGAGCGCGAATTGGCAGTTGCAGCCGCCTTCAATGCCGAGCTCCGTGATGATGTCCAGGGATGCCGAACGGAGCATCTGATACTCCTTGTCCGAGAGCGTCTGTGCGGGCGCGACGACGATGCTGTCGCCTGTATGCACACCCACCGGATCAAAGTTTTCCATGCTACACACGGCGATAACATTGCCGGCCCTGTCCCGCATGACCTCAAACTCGATTTCCTTCCAGCCGGCGATGTAGCGCTCGACGAGGATTTGAGTAATAGGGGACAGCATCAGGCCATTTCTGGCAATAATTTTGAGTTCGTCTTCGTTATAAGCAACGCCGCCTCCGCCGCCGCCGAGAGTAAAGGCCGGGCGGATGATGACGGGATACCCGATCTCCCTTGCAATGGCGATGGCGTGGTCAAGCTCGGTTGCCACATCCGAAGGAATGACGGGCTGACCAATTTTGAGCATGGTATTGCGGAAAAGCTTCCTGTCCTCAGCCTTGTCAATGGCTTCTGCCGAGGTACCGAGGAGCCGCACACCCATTTTATTTAGGTAGCCCTCTTTACTCAGCTGCATTGCAATTGTCAGACCCGTCTGTCCGCCGAGAGAGGCAAGCAGACTATCGGGATGCTCTTTTTCAATAATGCGCTTGACTGTCTCGGCGGTCAGCGGTTCCAAGTAAATTTCGTCTGCAAGCGACACGTCTGTCATAATCGTTGCGGGGTTTGAGTTAACTAAAACGACATTCAGCCCAGCCTCTTTGAGAACGCGGCAGGCCTGATTACCCGCGTAGTCGAACTCGGCCGCCTGACCGATCACAATCGGCCCTGAGCCGACAACCAGCACTTTTTTAATCGATTTTTCAATAGGCATTAGTTGTTACCTCCGTCCATGAGGTCGAGAAACTTTCCGAAAACGAAGCGCATGTCCCGCGGACCGCAGTGTGCCTCGGGATGAAACTGCATAGAGAAAGCCCGCAGGGCAGGATAGTCCAGACCCTCGCAGGTGTTATCATTTAGGTTTACATAACTTAGACGTGCGATCGTGCTGTCAAGGCTGTCTGAAAGGACCGCATAACCGTGGTTTTGGGAAGTTATGTAAACCCGGCCGCTGGCAAGGTCCTTCACAGGCTGATTGCCGCCGCGATGACCGTAGCGCAGTTTTTCGGTTTTCCCGCCCGCCGCGAGAGCGAGGAGTTGATGCCCGAGGCAGATGCCGAAGATCGGCACCTGACCCAGTAGTTTTTTGATTTCGAGGATGCAACCGATATTTTCTGCGGGGTCGCCCGCGCCGTTCGTCAGCATCACACCGTCCGGCTTCATGGCGAGCACATCTTCAGCTGTGGTGTTATAGGGAAAGACCGTCACCTTGCAGCCGAGCTCGACCAGCTCGCGAATGATGTTGCGCTTTGCGCCATAGTCTATGAGCGCAACGCTGTATTTCATATCCCCCTTAGGAGCGACGATATAGGGGCTTTTGGTGCTTGTTTCGGCGACAACGCCCGTCACAGTGTATGATCGAACCGCGTCCGGTACGTCTGTCGGTTTTGTCGTTGTGATCATGGCGTTCATGACGCCTGTTTCGCGGATGAGCTGGGTGATCTCGCGGGTATCAATCCCACAGATGCCGACAACGCCCTGGTTTTTCAAGAAAGTGTCCAAGCTTTCCTCACAGCGAAAGTTGGAGGGATTTTTGCACCAATTGCGTACGACAACACCCTTGGCATGGCATTTCCAGCTCTCGTAGTCCTCATGGATAATGCCGTAGTTGCCCATTTCGGGGAAGGTGTGCATGATGATCTGACCGGCATAGCTCGGGTCGGTCAGCGTCTCGACATAGCCGACAACACCGGTGGTAAACACGAGTTCACCGACCGCTTCGCCCTCGGCCCCGAAGCCTTCGCCCTCGAAGACCCTTCCGTTTTCAAGAATTATATAAACCTTACTCATACGCTTACTGATTGCCGAGCAGTTTGACTAGCACGGCCTTCTGGGCATGCAGCCTGTTTTCGGCCTCGTCAAAGAGTTGGTTTGCGTGGGCTTCAAAGACTTCCGCCGTGATCTCTTCTCCGCGGTGCGCGGGCAGACAATGCTGCACCATGGCATCAGGCTTTGCAACAGCCATAAGGGCATTGTTGAGCTGGAAACCCTGGAAGGCGACTATACGGCTTTCGCTTTCACCCTCCTGACCCATGGAGGCCCAGACATCCGTGTAGAGGATATCTGCGTCCTTTGCGGCAGCGAGGACATCCGGGGTGCAGATAAATTCGCCGTTTTCAGCCGCCCATTTCATGAGCTCCGCATCGGGCTGGTAGCCTTCTGGGCAGGCGATGGCAACCGACATGCCCATTTTAATGCAGCCGACGATGAGGGAGTTTGCCATGTTGTTGCCGTCGCCGACAAAACAGAGCTTAAGACCCTTAAAGCTATGTTTATATTCGCGTATTGTCATGAGGTCTGCCAGCACCTGGCAGGGGTGGGCATAATCTGTCAGACCGTTTATGATGGGGATAGAGCCGTACTTGGCAAGGTCTTCGACCTCTGACTGAGCGAAGGTGCGGATCATAATGCCATCCAGATAGCGGGAGAGAACGCGTGCCGTATCGGCCACAGGTTCACCGCGTCCGATCTGAAGATCGCGGGAGGAGAGAAACAGCGCGTTGCCGCCCAGCTGATACATGCCCACCTCAAAGCTGACGCGCGTACGAGTCGAGCTTTTCTGAAAGATCATGCCAAGGGTTTTGCCCTTCAGGTGGTGGTGTTCGATGCCATTTTTCATCTCGTATTTGAGCTGGTCGGCGAGATTGAGTATGCCGACGATTTCTTCCGAACTGAGGTCGGAAAGTTTCAAAAGATGCTTCATTCTGCGATAACTCCCTTCAATATCTGTATGGCTTTCTGTAGTTGCTCCTGTTCAATAATAAGCGGGGGCAGGAGTCTGACCTTGTTCTTCGCCGTCAGAACAATGACGCCCTTTTCAAGACACGCGGCAGCTATAGCCTTTGCGTCCTTCTGAGTTTCAATACCGATCATCAGGCCGAGGCCCGTTACGGACTTGACGCCTTTTGCGCCCTCAAGTTCTGTCTTGACGTAGTCACCTTTGCGATTGACCGCGTCGAACAGGGCGTCGTCAAGTCTTGAGAGAATGTTCAGCGCACCCGCTGCGCTGATGGGGTTTCCGCCAAAAGTGGAACCGTGCGTTCCTGCGGAGAGCGTGTTTTCAACCTTTTCGCCGAGCAGAGCACAGCCAAGGGGCAGCCCGCCCGCCAGGCCTTTTGCTGTCGTCACAATGTCGGGGGTGATACCGTACTGCATATAAGTGTAAAGCGAGCCGGTTCTTCCGTTGCCGGTCTGAACTTCGTCGACGATCAGCAAAATGTCCTGCGTTGTACACAGCTGAGCGACTTTTGATACATAGTCCGGATCAAGAGGGTTTACGCCGCCCTCGCCCTGGACAAGCTCCAGTATTACTGCGCAGACCGAACCGTCACAGAGCGCTTCCAGCGCAGCAAAATCGTTGGCTGGGGCAAATTTGAAACCCTCCAGAAAGGGGCCAAAGTGCACATGCATGTTCTCCTGTCCGGTAGCGGAGAGCGTTGCCATCGTACGGCCGTGGAAGCTGTTTTCAAGCGTGATAATCGTGCTGTGTCCCGTGCCGTACTGATCGGCGGCATATTTGCGTGCGCATTTTATGGCGCATTCATTGGCCTCGGCACCGGAGTTTCCGAAAAAGACCTTTTTCATACCCGTTTTTTCGCAGAGCAGCTTTGCCAAAAGGGCCTGCGGTTCGGTATAGTAGAGATTTGAAATATGTTGAATTTTGTGCAGCTGAGCTTCGACGGCATTGACCCACTCCTCGTCGCAGACGCCAAAACAATTGACGCCGATGCCGCTGCCGAGATCAATGTATTCTTTACCGGTTGCGTCCTTTATCAGTGCGCCGTGACCCGATTCGGCCACAAGCGGCGACCGCGCGTAGGTGTTGGCGACATTTGTTTGGTCTATTTCAATTATATCCATTTTAGATACTCCAATATTATGTAAACTTAAAGGAACATGGTTCCGATGCCTTCATCGGTAAGGGTTTCAATCAAAATGGCGTGTGGTACACGGCCATCGATGATAAAAACCCGTTTAACACCGCGGCGTATGGCCTCGATGCAGCACTCAACCTTGGGAATCATGCCGCCAGAGATGACACCTTCACGCACAAGTTGTGGGGCTTCGCTGACGTTTACGACAGGTATCAGCGTTTTGGGGTCATCCTTATCGCGCAGAAGGCCGGAAATATCCGTCATTGAGACCAGGCTTTCAGCCTTGAGCGTACCCGCTATGCGGCTGGCAGCCGTGTCGGCGTTGATGTTGTAGCTGTTGCCTTGCTTGTCGAAGCCGACGGTTGATACGACGGGAATATAGCCCTTGTCGAGCACATCAAGGATGGGCCTGGGGTCGATGCTCACGATTTCCCCCACATAGCCAAGTTCGTCACGCATTTTCTCAGCCTCAATCATGTGGCCGTCCATACCGGAAAGACCGATGGCTCTGCCGCCCATGTTGCCGATGAGATTGACGAGGTTCTTCGAGATCTTGCCCGCGAGAACCATCTGCACAACCTCGGCTGTCTCCTTATCGGTTACGCGCAGCCCGTCAACAAATTCCGTGGTTTTACCCATCGTCTTGAGTGTATCGCTAATTTCCGGTCCGCCGCCGTGAACCAGCACGACCTTGACGCCAATGAGCGAGAGCAGAACAATGTCGCCCATGACGGCACGCTTGAGCTCCTCGTTTATCATGGCGCTGCCGCCGTATTTGACGACGACGATTTTATTGTTGTAACGCTGAATGTAGGGCAGCGCTTCGATGAGTACCTTTGCCCGCTGGGCGTTTGTTAGCTTTTCGTCCACAGTTGAACCCTCCGTCATAGATATTATGTTAACTGCGATAGTCGCCGTTTATTTTCACGTAGTCATAGGTAAGGTCACAGCCAAAGGCGCTTGCAGACATGTCACCGTCCCCGAGCGTGATGTTGATGATAATCTCGCTGCAGGAAAGAATCTGCTTGGCCTTGTCCTCGGAAAAGTCCACGCCGCCGCCATTTTTGCAGACACTGATCTCACCCGCATCAGATTGAAAGCCGACGGCAATCCGGCTGACGTCGACTGCTGCTCCTGCGTAACCGATCGCACAGAGCACACGACCCCAGTTTGCGTCTGCACCGAACATCGCACATTTGAACAGGGGAGAGCAGATGACGCTTTTGGCAATTTTGCGTGCATCGTCCTTGGTTTTGGCACCCGAGACGCGGCACTCTAAAAGCTTGGTTGCGCCCTCACCATCCTTTGCGATGCATCGACTAAGGGTGAGAAAAACGTCCTCCAAAGCAATTTTGAACGTTTCTAGGTCGGCGCCATCTGTGCAGATCAGCCCGTTTTCGGCCATACCGTTTGCCAGGACGACAACCGTGTCGTTGGTGGAGGTATCACGGTCGACGCTGATCATATTGAACGTATCTGCGACAGCGTAGTTGAGCGCTTTCTGAAGATAGTCCGGCGTAATAGCGGCGTCGGTCGTGACAAAGACCAGCATGGTTGCCATGTCCGGATGGATCATGCCGCTTCCTTTGGCGATTGCACCGATCTTAACGGTTTTTCCGCCGAGCTCAAAGCTGACGGCGACCTCTTTCTTCATGGTGTCAGTCGTCATGATGGACAGAGCCGCATCCTCGGAATTCTTGCCGAGCCCGCGTACGAGGGCAGGCATTCCGCAGCTGATGGGTTCCAGACTGAGTTTTTGCCCGATGACGCCTGTGGAGGCGACAATAACATCGTTTGATTGAATACCGGTGTGTTTTTCGACGAGCGCACACATCCCCTCGGCAATTTCAATCCCGTTTTCATTGCAGGTGTTCGCATTGCCGCTGTTTGCAATAATCGCACGGGCGTAGCCATCTGCGATGTTCTTCTGGGTGACGGCAATAGGTGCGCCCTTAACAAGGTTTGTTGTGTAGACACCGGCAGCCGCGGCTTTGCTTTGACTGACGATCAAGGCTAGGTCCTTTTTACCGGTCTTTCTGATGCCACAGCTGATGCCGGATGCCTCAAAACCCTGGGGCGCACAGACGCCTCCAACAATATAGTCCATATTATGTTAACCTCCAAGTTTTCTGTTTGTCTAGCTCAGCCGAGCACTAACCCTGTTTCCTCAGCCAGACCGCACATCAGGTTGAAGCATTGAACCGCGGCGCCGGAGGCGCCTTTGCCCAGATTGTCGAACAGGGCAGACAGTACAATGCAATTGGTGCTTCCTGAAACATAAATTTCCATGTCGTCCCGTCCCGCTAGCTGGGCGGCATAAAGGGTGGAAGGGCTTTCCTCAGCCACCCGAACAAGGGAGCAATCTTTATACTGTGTCTTATAAAACCGGCGAATGTCCTCAAGCGTATATGCTCCATTAAGCTGCGCGCGGTGCAGGGGGACGGTCACAAGCATTCCCGCATAAAAGTCATCGACAATCGGCAGGAAGACGGGCGGTATAATCAGTCCGCACTGAGAGACCATCTCCGGCAGGTGTTTGTGTGTCTGCGCCATCGCGTAGAGTTTCGGGCTGCTGAGAAGCGCATGCCTGTCGGCTGACTCGTATTCGGCAATCATCTTTTTCCCGCCGCCACTGTAGCCAGTGAGCGAGGTGCAGGTAAGGCGCGAATCACCGGAGAGGATTCCCGCGGAAATAAGCGGATAGACCAACGCGATAAAGCCGCTTGCATGGCAGCCCGGAGAGGCGACACGCGCTGCCGAGGCTATTGCGCGTCGGTGACGGTCAGACAGTTCGGGAAAGCCGTAGGCCCAGCCCTGGGCCGTCCTGTGTGCCGTTGAGGTGTCGATGACTCTTGCGTTCGTCCCCTGCGCTAGGGCGGCGATCTCGCGCGCGGCCTCGTCCGGCAGACAGAGGAAGACAAAATCCGCTTTTTCAATAATCGCTTTTATCTCACGGAGGTCCTTGCGCAGAGCACCGTCAATTTCAAGAAGTTCGACATCCTCACGCATTTCAAGCCGATCCCGCAGCCTAAGCCCCGCAGTGCCCTCGGACCCCGCAATAAAAACCTTCACCATGCTGATCACCACCGAATAAATATTCATATATTATGAATATTATACAGCCATATACGCATTAAATCAAGCACATGCTGCATATTTATAATATAATTTTTTGCACTATCCGAGAAATTTGTTTGTGCAGAACTACGAAACAAGCATTATAACCCAGATTACAGGCAACAAAAAATCCAAAATCAAAAAAATGATTTTGGATAATTGAAATCAAATATAAAGTCTTTTAACACAACGGGAAATAAAACAGAACGGTTCTTCTTTTTCGACTTGCTTTTTGTATAGAAGATGGGTCTGTTTCTAAGGATGTTCATAGCCGCCTCCCGCCAAATGTCGAGTCCCGTAAACTTATCTTGACTATATTGCACTATATTTGCAAAAAAATCAAGGCCTAACGAAAAAATATTTTTCGTTAGGCCCCGTGATACGATTAAACAAGGTGTCTCGCGCCGACGTAGCGGTTTGTGTAATAGCTTTCAGAGAGGTCGCTGATGATGACACTGCCACTCCCTGAGCTGGCATGAATAAACTGACCGTCTCCTATGTAGATGCCGACATGCCCGATGGCGTTCGAGTAAGAGGAAAAGCACACCGCATCTCCGACCTGAAGCTCGGCTTTATCGACATAGCTGCCGTTTTCGTAGATAGAGGCTGCCGTTCGATTAATTGAATAGCCACATTCCTTGTAGACGTAGTTGACAAAGCCCGAACAGTCGAAGCCCTTTGGCGAGCTGCCGCCCCAGACATAGGGCGTTCCGAGATACTGCATCGCCGTATCAACGATTTTTTGTCCGGGAGACTCGCGAACCTCGCCGTTCAGAGAGAAAAAATCGCTGAAAACAAAGCCTGTTTGACCGCCGTATTTGACCTTGTACCAGCCGCCGAATACGCCGAGAATCTGCATTTCCGTACCGTCATCGAAAATACCGACAACGTCAGATTCAAGGCTTGCGCTGTCACGAAGAGGCACATCGGCGCCGTAAGTTGTTCCGGTTCCAAAATCACCCTCCAGACTTTCGCTGTAATTGAGAAAATCAGAGGACATATATCCTGTTGCGCCCTGATAAACGACTTTATACCAACCGTCGTCAATTTTGGCGCCCACGACAACTAGGGAACCTTGAGGGGAGATGGCCATAACCGAGGCCGAGGTGCTTGGTTCGGTGCGGAGCTTGAGTGCGTCGGCTGTTACACTAGCAGCGCCGATGCTGGTTGCATAAGCCGAAACGGAGAGGGTTCCGACTAACGTAAAGGTGCATACGAGGGTTTTGAGATGCTTGAAATCCATGTTGTTCCTTTCGTGAATTCGGGGTAATACGGTAACTCCCGAAAGGCATTTTGCCGGAGGTTTAATTGACTTACTGGGCCAGCGCCCTGTCAAGCCAGACGGACGCTACGTCCATTGCGGCGTATAGGCTGTCTTTCTCGCTTTTCTTAACAACGCGGTCGCGCGATTTGAGGTCGGGATCCGTCAGCTGGAGCTGAACGGAAACCTTAGTCGCAACATCCATATCCTTAATTTTCTTGGAGTCGAGCACCTGAAGGAGAATAATATACTTGTCGGACATACTGCCGAAGTATATCATGTTGTCCTTGCGGCGGAGGGGGTGACCCTTGTATTCAAGCACTGCTGCTTTTTCTGCTGCCATGTATCATCAATCCTTTCTTATGTATCGGAAAAGAGGCTGTTTTTAGGAACGTAACCAAATTGTAACACATTGTATCCTTATTGTCAACGCGCGCCAGGAAACTGTTTTCTTAAAAATGTCAGAAAAACTGCCCGCATGTGCTGTGGTAAAGGGCAGTTTTTCCAGATTTATTTGTAATATTCAACCGCTGAAGCGAAAAGGCCCATCTCAAAAAGCCCTTTCGTATTCTTATAGAGCCCCTCACCGACTCTTTCGGAATGACCCATTTTCCCGAAGATACGTCCATCGGGGGAGGTGAGACCCTCCACGGCGCAAAGACTGCCGTTCGGATTGAAGCGGATATCCTGGGTGACATTCCCGTCCAAATCGACATACTGGGTTGCAATCTGCCCGTTGGCGCCAAGGGTCCTTAACAGTGCCTCATCGGCTAAAAATCGGCCCTCCCCATGGGAAATCGGAACCGTGTAGATTTCGCCGACCGCCGTATGCATTAACCACGGCGAGAGGTTTGAAGAAACTCTGGTGCGCACCAGTTTCGACTGATGTCGGCCGATGGCGTTAAAGCTCAGGGTTGGGAAGTTTTCATCGGTGTCCGTGATATGCCCATAGGGAACAAGTCCGAGCTTGATAAGTGCCTGAAAGCCGTTGCAGATGCCGAGCATCAGTCCGTCGCGCTGGCCGAGAAGCGTCTCGACTTCGTCGCGCACAGCGGCATTTCTGAAAAACGAGGTAATGAATTTTGCGCTGCCGTCCGGTTCGTCACCGCCGGAAAAGCCGCCTGGGATCACGACCATCTGCGCCGTTCTGAGCTTTTCGGCAAAATGCGTAACCGACTGGGTGATGTCGCCGGGACTCAGGTTTTTGATGACGATAATTTCTGCCTCCGCGCCTGCTTTAGCAAGTGCTTTGGCCGTATCATATTCGCAGTTCGTGCCCGGGAAAACAGGAATCAAGGCCTTTGGACGTGCAAAATTCATACGGGGTTTTACGATGGGGGAAGACCTTTCAAATGCATAGGGGACTGTGAACTGATCCTTTGTCCGGATGTTGCAGGGATAGACACTCTCAAGTCTGTCCTCATAAGGCCTCTGCAGCTGCGCAAGGCTCAGCTGAGTGCCGCCGAAGCAGATTGCAGCCTCCGCGGTTGTAAGCCCCAGCACCGTGCCGACAGCTGCGTCATCCGTCATTTCCAGAATGAAACTGCCGTAGCGGTAGCCGAAAAGATCTTCCAGGGAGATATCCGCATTGCAGGAAAATCCAAGGCCGTTTCCAAGACACATTTTGAATAAGCCTTCAGCCACGCCGCCATAGGTGGGTGTCCAAACGGCGCAGGCCGACCCGTTTCTGATGAGCGCCGTAACTTTTTCAAAGTTTGTCTTGAGCGAGGCGGTGTCGGGAAGCCCATCGGCGGTATAGGTTGGGGACAGGAGGCAAACCCTGTGTCCGGCAGTCTTGAATTCCGGAGAAACAACGTGTTTTACATTGTCTGTTGTAACAGCAAAGGAAATAAGCGTTGGCGGAACGTCCAGCTTTTCAAAGCTTCCGCTCATGGAGTCCTTGCCGCCGATTGCGGCGATGCCAAGATCAAGCTGGGCATCAAATGCGCCAAGTACCGCGGAAAGCGGCTTGCCCCAACGTTTGCCGTCCCGCAGCGGTTTTTCAAAGTACTCCTGAAAGCTGAGATAAACGTCTTCAAAGGAAGCGCCAGCCGCGACCAGCTTTGAAACGGATTCGACAACGGCAAGATAGGCGCCGTGATAGGGACTTTTTTCACTGATAGAAGGATTAAAGCCGTAAGCCATAAACGAGCAGGTACGGGTATCGCCGTGCTCGCGAGACACCTTGTGGACCATCGCCTGTATCGGCGTCTGCTGGAACCTGCCGCCAAAGGGCATCAAGACACTGCCGGCGCCGATCGTTGAATCGAAACGTTCAGAAAGCCCGCGCTTTGAACAAACATTGAGGTCGGATACGAGGGTGCGCAGGCCGCTTTCAAAATTTTCCGGCAGCGGTTTATCAAAAAGCTCCGGGCTTGCGGGTGTGATGTCAATGTGCTTTTGTGCGCCGTTGGAGTCCAGGAAGCGGCGTGAGATGTTGACGATTGCCTTGCCGTTCCAGTACATAACCAGTTTGGGAAATTCATTGACCTCCGCAACGACGGTTGCCTCTAGGTTTTCCGCAGCAGCCAGAGCCATAAAACGGTTTACATAATTCTTATCAACCACCACCGCCATGCGCTCTTGTGATTCGCTGATGGCAAGTTCCGTGCCGTCAAGTCCCTCATATTTCTTTGGGACGGCGTTGAGGTTTATTTTGAGTCCGTCGGCAAGCTCTCCGATGGCAACGGATACGCCGCCTGCGCCAAAGTCGTTGCAGCGCTTGATCAGACGGGAGGCCTCCGGGTTGCGGAACAAACGCTGAAGCTTACGTTCCTCGGGCGCGTTGCCCTTCTGCACCTCAGCCCCACAGTTCTCTAGGGAGGCAAGACTGTGGGCTTTGGAAGAACCGGTCGCTCCGCCGCAGCCATCCCGCCCTGTTTTTCCACCCAGCAGAATGACAAGGTCACCCGGCTCAGGTTTTTCACGGCGAACATTTTCTTCCGGTGCCGCGCCGATAACCGCGCCGACTTCCATGTGCTTAGCTGCATAACCCGGATGATAAATCTCGTCGACAATGCCGGTCGTCAGACCAATCTGATTGCCGTAGGAACTGTAACCAGCGGCGGCCGTTGTGACGAGCTTCTTCTGGGGGAGCTTGCCTTTAAGTGTTTCTGAAACAGGCCGCGTGGGATCCGCTGCGCCGGAAACGCGCATAGCCGCATACACGTAGCTGCGGCCGGAGAGCGGGTCGCGTATTGCGCCGCCGATGCAGGTTGCCGCACCGCCGAAGGGCTCAATCTCTGTTGGGTGATTGTGTGTTTCGTTCTTAAAAAGCAGCAGCCATTTTTCGATGCCGCTGTCCGTTTCAACGTCGATTTTAACGGTACAGGCGTTTATCTCCTCGCTCTCATCGAGCTTTGTGAGCTTTCCGGAGGCCTTGAGCTGTTTTGCGGCAAGCGTACCGATGTCCATCAGGCAGATGGGTTTCGTGCGGCCGAGCGCCTGTCGTGTCATGAGGTACCTGTCCCAAGCTTTTTGAAGAGTTTCATCTTCAAAGTGGACGCTGTCAATGACGGTGTTGAAGGTCGTGTGGCGGCAGTGGTCCGACCAGTAGGTATCGATCATTCGAATCTCCGTGATGGTCGGATCGCGTTTTTCAGAGGCAAAATATTTCTGGCAGCAGCGCAGGTCGTCCGCATCCATGGCAAGACCTTTTGCACGAATAAAGCTTGAGATATCCGCGTGATCCATGGCACGGAAACCCTCGAGCACTTCAACCTCAGTTGGAATTTCATATTTTGTTTCTAGCGTTTCATAGGCCGACAGTGCAGCTTCGCGACTTTCCACCGGGTTTATCACATAGGCTTTAATCGCCTCAAGCGCGCTTTCGGAAAGAGCTCCGCCGAGAATATAGACCTTGGCCGTTCGAACGGTCGGACGCTCTCCCTGCGAGACGATCTGAATGCATTGCGCGGCGGAGTCAGCCCGCTGGTCGAATTGCCCGGGTAGGTATTCGACCGCAATCACCGTGCAGCCATCCGTATCTGTAAGCGTGTCGGAAGTGATGTCAAGCTGAGGCTCCGCAAAAACAGTAAAGCGGCAGCTGTGGAATAGCGCTTCCGAAATGTTTTCAACGTCGTATCGGTTGACTATACGTAGGCTTTCAAGTGCCTGAATTCCCAAAAAGCCACGCAGATCACTGAGAAGTGCCCGGGCTTCGAGGGCTTCAGATGGCTTTTTTTCAACATATACTCTATAAACCAAGTCCTATGCCTTCCTTTCAAACGCTTTAAGCGCCCGTTGTCCGATATCTCTCCGGTAATAGGCGTTATCAAATGAAACGCGCTGTACCGCTTGATAGGCACTGTCAATCGCCGTTTTGAGGTCGCCCGCCCGCGCCGTTACGCCTAGGACGCGGCCGCCGTTTGTCAGAAGCCGGTCATCTTTGAGTTTTGCACCCGCAATGTAGATGGCCGTATCTGCCGATGTGCTGGAAGGAAGAGAAATATCAAAGCCTTTCTCGTACTTTTCCGGGTAGCCTTCGGAGGCCATAATGACACAGCAGGCGGCGCCGCCGGAGAAGTGTACCGGAGTTTCGTTGAGCGTGCCGTTCCGCGTTGCGAACATTATGTCAACTAAATCGCTTTCCAAAAGAGGCAGCACGACCTGCGTCTCGGGGTCACCGAAGCGGCAGTTGTACTCAATGACTTTGGGGCCATCTTCGGTTAACATAAGTCCGAAATAAAGACAGCCTTTAAAGCTGCGGCCCTCAGCATTCATAGCCTCAACTGTGGGGATAAAGATCTCGTGCATGCATATTTCTGCAAGTTCCTCCGTATAAAACGGATTGGGTGCAATGGCGCCCATTCCACCGGTGTTAAGCCCGGCATCGTTGTCGTGGGCACGCTTGTGGTCCATACTCGATACCATGGGGACAAGGGTTTTGCCGTCTGTAAAAGTGAGTACGGAGACCTCCGGACCCTCGAGGAATTCCTCAATGACAACCTGCAAGCCGCTCTCACCAAAGATTTTATCCGCCATCATCGCGCGTACGGCAGATTTGGCCTCTTCGCGGGTCTGTGCGATGATGACACCTTTGCCCAGCGCAAGTCCGTCCGCTTTGACGACTGTCGGGATGGGCGCGGTGTCCAGATATTTCAGTGCGTCGTCAAGTTCGGTAAAAACGGCGTAGGAGGCGGTAGGTATACCGTATTTTTGCATCAGGTTCTTGCTGAAGACCTTGCTGCCCTCAATAATGGCGGCCCTTTTATCCGGGCCGAAGCAGGGGATACCCGCTTTTTCAAGTGCATCAACAGCGCCGATTACCAGAGGATCGTCCGGCGCCACCACTGCAAAATCAATGGCGTTTTGACAGGCAAAGTCGACCATTCCAGGGATATCTTTTGCAGCAATATCGACGCAGACCGCATCTTGCGCAATGCCGCCGTTGCCGGGCAGCGCATATATTATGTCAACCTTTTTGCTTTCTTTGAGCTTCTTAATAATGGCGTGTTCTCTGCCGCCGCTGCCGATGACCATTATCCTCATGGGGAACCTCCAATTTTTAATGGTGGAATAGTCTCATGCCGGTGAACGCCATGACCATGCCGCGCGTATCGCATTCTTTGATAACATCGTCATCGCGGACGGAGCCGCCCGGCTGCGCGACGTAGCTTACGCCGCTGCGCCTGGCTCTGATGATGTTATCGCCAAAGGGAAAGAAAGCGTCCGAACCCAGGGAGACACCCTCGATTTTTTCAAGATAAGCTCTTTTTTCTTCATAGGTGAGTTTGCAGGGCTGCTCGGTAAAAAATTGCCGCCACACAGCGTCACCGCGTACATCGTCCGCCTCTTCGGAGAGGTAGACATCAATTGTGTTGTCGCGAACCGCACGGGGAAGATCCCTGATAAAGGGCAGTTCGAGTACCAGCGGGCTCTGGCGAAGCTGCCAGTTATCTGCCTTACTGCCTGCAAGCCGCGTGCAGTGGATACGGCTCTGCTGACCGGCCCCGACGCCAATGGCCTGACCGTCGACCGCAAAGCATACGGAATTTGACTGCGTGTATTTTAAGGTTATCAGGCTGATGATGAGATCCCGTATTGCGGATTCAGGCAGAGTCTTATTCGCGGTCACAAGATTTTTTAGAAGCCTGAGGTTTATCTCAAAGTTGTTGCGCCCCTGCTCAAAGGTGACGCCGAAAACCTGTTTAATTTCCTGCGCTTCGGGGATATAGTCCTTGTCGATCTGAACGATATTGTAAGCCCCTTGTTTTTTACTTTTAAGCAGGTCCAGGGCTTCGGGCGTAAAGCCGGGTGCAATGATACCGTCCGATACTTCGCGCTTGATAAGACTTGCGGTGACAACGTCGCAGGTGTCGCTCAGCGCAATCCAGTCGCCGAAGCTCGACATACGGTCGGTCCCGCGGGCTCTGGCATACGCACAGGCAAGAGGGGAATCGTCCAGCCCAGGGATATCGTCGACAAAGCAGGCGCGCTTCAGTGCCGGTGAAAGCTTGTTTCCGACAGCGGCAGAGGTGGGGCTCACGTGCTTGAAGCTTGTTGCGGCACACTGTCCGGTCGCCTCCGAGAGCTCTTTGACGAGCTGCCAGCTGTTGAAAGCGTCCAGAAAATTGATATAGCCGGGACGGCCGTTAAGTATTGCAATCGGCAGCTCGGAACCGTCACGCATATAGATTTTTGCGGGTTTTTGGTTAGGGTTGCAGCCGTATTTTAGCTCAAATTCTTTCATCCTCGCACATCCTCAAACATTTTTATTGAACAATCTGCTCTCATAGGCACCGCCGCCGATATCGATAAAGCGTACATAGAGCGAAACCTTATTCTCGGCGTTTAAGTTTTCCCATAGGAGGTTTGCATAAGCGTCAATGTCGTTTCCGATGGCAACAGCCTCCGGCTCGCCGACAAAGCTGGGGATGGGAGTACCGTTGCCTGCGTAGGTATGCAAGAAATGACCAAGGCCGTCGCGCGGCGTGTAGGAAAAGGTGAATCGATTGCAGGCGGTTCCTTCAGCATCAGCCGATTTCAAAATGCTCATTTTGTAGGTGAAGCCCTTTTCAAAATTTAGAAGCCCGCTTACACGTGGGGTGTAGTTTGGCGCATCCGGCTCGAAGCAGCGTGTATCGAGCGCACGTTCAAAGTTGCTGCCCTCTGTAAGATGATCGTAAATTGTATCGGTCTGGTCGCCGTTTGTGACGATGGTTTTGTTTTTATAAACACGAATAGGAGAATAGATGATGAGACTGGGGTCGGAAACTTTGGCGGCATCAAAGGGATGAATAATAACATCGGTGCCATTTTCAATAAAAATACGGTTGCGGCTGTTTTCGCTTCTACCCATGATGAAATAGGCAAAGACGGCCTTTAGCCCGTCTGCGCTTTTTCCGATGACGATGCCTCTGCCGGGATAGTCGTTTTCACGCAGAAGCCCGCCTAAATCAGTCACTTCAACTGCCATAGCTTGCACCCTCTTTCATAATTTTTTTTGAAATCTGTTCGGCGGCACGGGGAAGAATCAGCCATTCTGCCTTCTCCATGACCCGGCGCTGAAGCAGTTCAGGCGTGTCCCCTTTTTGGACCGGAACGCTTTTTTGCAGGATAATCTCGCCGCCGTCTGGGACCTCGTTGACGAAATGTACCGTTGCCCCCGTAACCTTTACGCCGTAGTTTAACACAGCCTCGTGCACCCGCAGGCCATAAAAACCCTCGCCGCAAAAGGCGGGAATCAGGGAGGGGTGGACGTTGATAATACGTTTGACCCATTTTGAAACAAAATCGGCGGACAGGATAGACAGAAATCCTGCAAGTACAACGAGCTGGATGTCGTTTATATCAAGTGCCTGCTGAATCTTCGCCTCGAAATCCGCTTGAGATAGACAGGATTTTTTAGAAATCGTGACGCAGTTTATGCCGTGCATTTTCGCGCGCGCTAGGGCATAGGCTGATTCATTGCTGGAGACAACAAGCGTGAGCTCGCCGCTTGTTAGCGCCCCTTTCTCCTGGGCGTCAATCAGCGCCTGAAGGTTTGTCCCGCCGCCGGAAACCAGCACGGCGATTTTGGTTTTTGTCATAAAATAACACCCTCGTCGCTACGAACAATTTCACCCATGACATAGGCGCTCTCGCCGTTAAGTTCCAGCAGTTCAAGTGCACGATCTGCGTCTGCGGAGGAAACAACAACGCTCATGCCGACACCCATATTAAAGGTGTTGAACATGTCCCGCTCTGGAATGTGCCCTGTTTCGGCTAGATAGTTGAAAATCGGCAGGGTGCGCAGGGTGGCGCGATCGATCCTAGCCGAAAAGCCTTTCGGCAGGCTGCGCGGGATGTTTTCATAAAAGCCGCCGCCGGTGATATGCGAGACCGCCTTAACCTGAACGGCCTCAAATAACGCAAGCATGGGCTTGACATATATTTTTGTCGGTGTCAGCAGCGTTTCTCCGAGAGAGAGCCCACCGAGTTCAGCAACAGGAAGTGTGAGGTCGCGGTTTTCAATATCGAAGACTTTGCGGACAAGGGAAAAACCGTTGCTGTGCACACCGCTGGAAGGCAGCGCGATAATAACGTCGCCCTCTGCAACGGTGTTTTTGTCAAGCACCTTGGACTTGTCCACGACGCCGACTGAGAAGCCTGCGAGATCATATTCGTCAATGGGATAAAAACCCGGCATCTCGGCTGTTTCACCGCCGATGAGAGCACAGCCGGACTGCACGCAGCCCTCCGCGACCCCGGAGACAATAGCGGCAATTTTTTCGGGCACATTCTTGCCGCAGGCAATGTAGTCCAGGAAAAACAGCGGTTTTGCACCGCAGCAGATAATATCGTTGACACACATAGCAACGCAGTCAATACCAACCGTGTCATGCTTGTCCAGCAGGAAGGCAAGCTTGAGCTTTGTGCCGACGCCGTCTGTCCCGCTGACGAGTACCGGGTTCGGCGTGCCTTTTAGATCCAGTTCAAAAAGGCCGCCAAAGCCGCCGATATCCGAGCTTGTACCATTCATCAGTGTCCGCGCGATATGGCTTTTCATGAGCTCGACTGCTCTATAGCCGGCGGTGATATCCACGCCTGCGTCCTTGTAGCTTTCGGAGAAGCTTTTCATTCCGTACGGTTCCTTTCACTCAGTTTTTGTTCGAAACGGTTCTTATTGGCCTTTTGGGGAATCTCGGTGGGATAGCAGCCGCTAAAGCAGGCGGAGCAGTAGCCCTTATGACAGGGGTTGTCCGTGAGCTTTGTAACATTTTCAACACTCAGATAGCCGAGAGAGTCGGCGCCAACAATATTGGCTATCTCTTCGACCGTATGTTGGCAGGCAATTAGATTGTCGCGACTGTCAATGTCTGTGCCGTAATAGCAGGGGTTTAAGAAGGGCGGGGCCGAAATACGCAGGTGTATCTCTTTGGCTCCGGCTTCGCGCAGCAATCCGACGATGCGGGCGCAGGTTGTTCCGCGTACGATGGAGTCGTCAATAAGCACCACGCGTTTGTCCTTGACAGTTGCTGCAACGGGGTTTAGTTTAATGCGGACCTTATCCTCGCGGGATTTCTGTCCGGGAGATATGAAGGTCCTGCCGATATAACGGTTTTTGATAAGGCCAATCCCGTAGGGAATGCCGCTCTGACGGGAAAAACCGATGGCAGCGTCAATGCCGGAGTCCGGCACGCCGACGACAACATCCGCTTGAACAGGATGCTCGAGCGCCAAAAACGCGCCCGCACGCACTCTGGCACCATGGACACTGCTGCCCTCAATGACAGAGTCGGGGCGGGCAAAATAAATGTACTCAAATACGCAGAGGCTCGGCTCGCATTTTGCGCAGTGATCGGTAATTGAGCGCGCACCAGTTTTATCGAAGACCATGATCTCTCCGGGCATCAGGTCGCGTTCCATGGTCGCACCGACAGCCGCCAGCGCACAGCTCTCCGAAGCCACGACAAAGTCCCCCTCAGCTGTTTTGCCATAGCACAGGGGACGGAAGCCGTGTTCGTCACGCGCGGCAATGAGCTTCGTGGGAGACATGACGACCAAAGAGTAGGCCCCCTTCAAGCGATACATGGCCTTGTTGAGCGCTTCTTCAATGGACCCTGCCATAATGCGCTCTTTTGTAATGATATAAGAGATGACCTCACTGTCCGTCGTCGTGTGAAAGATGCTGCCCTGAAGCTCGAGCTCCTCGCGAAGCTCGGCGGAATTGACAAGGTTTCCATTGTGCGCCAGCGCCATCTTACCCTTGATATGGTTGACGAGCAGCGGCTGGGCGTTTAGTCGGTCCGAACAGCCAGTTGTACCGTAACGGCAATGCCCGACGGCCATTTTGCCCTCGCCAAGCGCCGCCATCGCTTCAGGGGTGAAAACATCGTTGACGAGTCCCGTGTCCTTATAGGCAGTAAATACACCGTCGTCGTTAACGACAATGCCGCAGCTTTCTTGACCGCGATGCTGGAGTGCAAACAGACCGTAATAGGCAGTTGCCGCCACAGTGGACGAAGAATTTGAAAAGACGCCGAAGACGCCGCATTCCTCATGAAGACTGCTCATTGTTTCGTATCTCCCAGCAGACGGCGCATAACCTCGTTGTATGCGTCCTCAACACCGCCGAGATCGCGGCGGAAACGATCCTTGTCAAGCTTTTCGTGGGTCTTAACGTCCCAGAGCCGACAGGTGTCCGGGCTGATTTCGTCGGCTAGAACAATCGTCCCATCCTGTAATTTTCCGAATTCAAGCTTGAAGTCCACAAGCTCGATTCCGTGTTCAAGCATGAAGGACTTGAGAATATCGTTAATTTTGAAGGTATAGCTCTTAATGGTCTCAATATCGGCCTCGGTGGCAAGGCCGAGGGCGAGTGCGTGGTAGTCGTTCATCAGCGGGTCCCCAAGCTCGTCGTTCTTATAGGAAAATTCAATTGTAGGACGCTTGAAAACAATGCCTTCCTCAACGCCGAAGCGCTTGGCAAAGCTGCCGGCAGAAATGTTGCGTACAATGACTTCCAGCGGGACGATGGTTACCTTTTTTACCAGCGTTTCGCGGTCGTTTAGCTCCTCAACAAAATGGGTGGGTATGCCGTTTTCCATCAGCAGCTTCATCAGGCGGTTAGTCAAACGGTTGTTAATAACACCTTTACCGAGAATGGTGCCTCGTTTTTCACCGTTGAAAGCCGTTGCGTCATCTTTGTAGGAGACGATGCAAAGACTCTCGTCCTTAGTTGCATACACTTTTTTTGCCTTGCCTTCATAAAGCTGAACCGTTTTTTCCATTGAACTTTCCTCCGTGTATTTATATTTGGTGCGCATCAATCAGCCGTTGAATTTTTCTTCGATTGCCTTGTTTTTAGTGAGCACGCTCTCCGCTGCCCCTTTTCTTACCTCGGCGAGCTTACTTGCAAGCGCTTTGTCCGATACCGAAAGTATCGAAATAGCAAGAAGGGCGGCATTTTCAGCTCCATCGATGGCGACCGTGGCTACAGGTATGCCTGAGGGCATCTGTACGGTCGACAGGAGAGCATCCAAGCCGTCCAAAGTAGAAGATTTTATAGGTATTCCTATCACAGGTAAGGTGGTATTTGCTGCAATGGCCCCTGCCAGATGCGCCGCCTTGCCGGCAGCTGCAATAATTGCGCCGAAACCCCGTCCCCGGGCTTTTTTTGAGAAGTCTGCGGCCTCATTGGGTGTGCGATGCGCTGAAAAAACATGCACCTCCGCCGGGACTCCGAACTCCGCAAGTTTAGAGATGGCTTTTTCGACAACGGGCAGATCGCTGTCGCTGCCCATAATGACAGCTACTTTTTTCATGTCGTCACTTCCTTCAAAAATTTATTTCGAATTGCCGTGGCTGATTGAGCTTATTTGTGAAAATACGCGTTTACAATTCCATTCTAAACTAACGTTTTTTTTCGGTCAACAAAAACTGATGGTTTCAGGGCTAAAAAAATCGATGATTTTTACAAGTATTATGCAAATATTTTAGTGTTATTAACGAAACAGCCCTTCTGATGCCGCACATATATAAAAATGACCGTAAAATGCGTCGGTTTTCGTTATTTTTGACGATTGCTTAGTATATAATGCGGAATGTAGAATGAAAAAGGATGTTCTAAAATTTTTTGTCCCTATAATAGGACATGGAGGAACATATGAAAACAGACATCGTAATCGTCGGAGCGGGACCGGCTGGTATATTCACCGCACTTGAGCTGATCCGCAAGGGCGGCAATAAGAAAATAACTATGGTTGAAAAGGGCCTAGCAGTTGAAAAACGGCGCTGTCCAAAGGCACAGACTAAGGATTGTGTCAACTGCAAACCGTATTGCCACATCACCACAGGCTTCTCCGGCGCGGGGGCTTTTTCCGACGGAAAGCTTTCCCTGAGCTATGAGGTAGGCGGTGACCTGCCCACGCTCATCGGCGAACATCTTGCGCAGGACTTGATTGACTATGCGGACAAAATCTATCTCGAGTTCGGCGCAGACGAAAAAGTTGAAGGCGTCGGCAACTATCAAGAAGTCAAGGAAATCCGTAAGCGAGCCATACAGGCGGGGCTCAAGCTTGTGGACTGTCCGATTCGCCACATGGGGACAGAGAAGGCACAGGATATCTATTACAGCATCGAAAAGTATCTGATCGATAACGGGGTTGAACTGATGTTCGGCTTCGAGTGTGACAATGTGATCCTGAAAGGGGATAAGTGCCTCGGCGTCGTCGTCCACAAAGGCGGCGAGAGCCGGGAGGTCTTTGCGGACAGAACCGTTATTGCGACGGGCAGACGCGGCGCCGAATGGCTGGAAAAGATCTGCGCTGAAAACAGCATCGCCCATCAGCCGGGGACGGTTGACATCGGCGTGCGCGTCGAGGTGCGAAACGAGGTTATGGAACAAGTTAACGCCGTGCTCTATGAGTCTAAACTCATCGGGTATCCGCGCCCGTTTAAAAACAAGGTGCGCACCTTCTGCCAGAACCCCGGCGGCTTCGTCAGTCAGGAAAACTATGACGATGATCTCGCCGTTGTAAATGGGCACTCGTATAAGGACAGAAAGTCCAACAACACGAACCTTGCAATCCTCTGTTCGCACAATTTCAGCTACCCCTTCAACCAGCCGATTGCTTATGCGCAGAAGGTCGGCGAGCTGACGAACATGCTCGGTGCGGGACACATTATGGTCCAGCGCTTCGGTGACATTCTTGACGGCAAGCGTACCTGGGAAAAGGAACTGGCGCAGTCGAATGTCCGCCCAACGTTGACGGATGCGGTTGCAGGCGATATCACGGCGGCCATGCCCTATAGATCAATGATCAATATTATTAACTTCATGCAGGCTGTTGACCATGTTGTGCCCGGCTTTGCCTCAACCGAAACCCTTCTCTATTCGCCGGAGCTGAAGTTTTACTCCAACAGAGTTAAAATGGACAGTGACCTAAATACCAATATCGTTGGTCTTCACTGCCTGGGGGACTCCAGCGGCTGGACGCGCGGCCTGATGATGGCCTCCATCATGGGTGTGCTTATGGGCCGGAAAATTGCCGAGCAGGAAAGTAAATAATTAAAGCAAGACCGGCGGAGCATTAGTCCTCCGCCGGCTTGATTTCAGGGATATCGTTATTTTCAGGCTGCTTGAGCGCGGGAATTAGCAGCCCCCAGAGCAGCCACATCATAGGAGACACTAAAAACAGGCCCAGTCCGAAAAAGGCCTGCAACCAGTAGCAGAGCAGTCCGCAGATCAGGCAGGATGCAAACAAAGAGTGACGGCTTTTTTTCGCCGCCTTGACTAGACTGATCAGTTGTGCGGCGAGATAGGCAAGCAGAGAGAACAGCCCCGTGTTGACGAGTATTGCCAGATAATCGTTGTGCGCATTATCCACGGTCGTTGCAAGCGTCTGGCCCGTTTCCGCAACATAGCGTGCGAAATCAATTTGTAGCCGCAGGGCAAGTGTTCCGGGCCCGCCGCCCAGCAGGAGCTTTTCCGGGACAAGCTTCAGTGTTTTCCGCCAGATTAGGATGCGCGAGGAGCCGAAGTGGTCATCCCAATTGCCGTGTAGAACTTGCGACAGCTCATAAACCGTACCCTCCGTGCCATGCCAGAAATAGACGACAGTCACACCGCAAATGACGGTCAGCACCGACAGAACGGCAAAGAACACCTGGAGCTGTTTTCTTGAAAACACGCTTTTGCAAAAAATGAGCCGGAGCAAGAACAGGACCGCTGCCAGAACGGCGCACACGGTAGCTTGGCCGGAAAAAGCAAAGCGCACAACGACACCGGAAACATTCTCAGACGTTTGGATGGTCAGTGCTGAAAAGGCGGCGACCGTGAACAGCAGCGCAATTTCGAGCGAACGTCTCAGGCTCTCGCCGCCTGTAATGATGAGCGGCGCTGCAATAAGCAGGGTAACTACAAGTGCCAGCACACCGCCGGAAACCCCGCAGACAAATAGACAAAATGCATTGAGCAGAAGCATCGGCAAAAAAAACAGGGGCCTTCTGGAAGCCATGATGTAATAGACGCTCATCAGCGGCAGCATCAGACAGAGATAAGCCGAAAAAAGATCCGCGTTTCCGATGGTGCCAAGAAAGGTGCTGCTGAATTCAAAACCCGCGTCGTAGAAATTAAAACTGCCGGGGAAAAGCCACAGGGGGTTATAACCGAGAATCTGCAGAACAGCGACGATGCAATTGAGCGAAACCGCCGCGGCCGCAGCATAGATGTAACTGCTTTTCGGCCGTGCGTTTTTTGATACGCCACTAAAAATCAGTATGCATAGAACTGTCGTCAGAAGTCCATCAAAACGACCTGCGCCCAGCAGCGATGTACCCTTGTCCGGAGAAGCAAGGGCGGAAACGCCGCAACATATTAAATAGAGCAGAATTAGGCTGTCGATGAGGACCGGCGCGCCCACCTTCATTTTATCATGGAAGCGGATTTTGCCGATCGTCAGCAGAAGAAGCCACAGAACTGTGGCGGCGGATAAAAAAAGATACTTCGAGAGCGTGACGTTTGCATATCCCTCAAAGCCGGTAAAGAGCGGAAAGACAAAAAGCATTAAATATATGTAAGCGTCCGTCACCCAGTAACGGAAGGCCTCGGAAGTCTGTTTTGACTTGAGTTCGAGCATAATAAACTCCTAAATCCTATGAATATCGGAGGCAAATCTAAAGTGTACTTTGATACGCACGCACACTATACGGATGAAAGTTTTGACACCGACAGGGACGAAACCCTCGAGTCGGTGTTTCAAAGCGGGGTCGGGCTGATCTTGAACGCCTCGAGTGACCTTGATAGCAGCCTGAAGTCGCTGGCGCTTGCCGAAAAATATCCAGGCATATATGCTGCGGTCGGCTGGCATCCCCATGAGGCAAAGAGCTTTGATCAAGCATCCGAAACGCTGATACGTCGATGGTGTACGCAGGCAAAAGTGCGAGCCATAGGCGAGATTGGTCTTGATTACTATTATGACCTTTCTGAGCGAGATGTCCAGAAGAAAGTGTTCCTAAAGCAGATGAACCTTGCGCGGGAACTGAAACTGCCTGTCGTCATACATGACAGGGAAGCGCACGCAGACTGTCTTGAAATTGTTCATCAATTCTCCGACGTCCTGGGAGAGTTCCACTGCTATTCCGGAAGCGCCGAAATGGCAAAGGAAATTCTCAGTCTGGGCTGGTACCTAGGCTTTACCGGCGCAATTACATTTAAGAATGCGCGTAAGGCGCTTGAGGTGATTGAAATGTGCCCTATTGACCGGATACTGATAGAAACAGACTGCCCTTATCTGACGCCCGTGCCGCATCGGGGCAAGCGCAACGACTCCCGCTATCTGCCTCTCATGGCGGAAAAAATCGCGGAAATAAAGGGCCTGAGCACAGAAAAGGTCGCTGAGATTACTGATCGGAACGGTAGACGTTTTTTTGGAATTGCATAAGTAAAAGGCTGTTTCGCCAGTTCCGCGCTCAGAGTAGCGGGATGTTGAAACAGCCTTATTCGTCAGTCCTCGTATGTCGGCCCGTAGTTTTTGCTTTGCAAAATGTCCGAAAGCTCCATCAAGACGCTGGATACGCCGTTGTGGCGGTAGGGAACCTCGGGGCAGCTAAACTTGGGTGCGGGTGTTTCATCGGTTGGCAGCATGACGCGGACCCGTGTGCCTTCACCCTCCCGACTTTCAATAAGCATGACACCCTTGTGGAGCTGCGCAATGCCAAGCGAGATATAGAGCCCCAGCCCGTTGCCCCGCTGTCTTGGCACCCGAACAGATGCATTGTTGGGCAGATTAAAGATGTTCGAGAGGATATCCTGCGGTATACCCTCACCGTCGTCGTCCAGCGAGAGGATGATGCGGTTTCCGCTGCGCGTCAGAGAAAGCGTGATGCTGTTGCAGGGCGCTGTGTGCTGCAGACTGTTTGTGAACAGATTCAGGAGAAGCTGTTCAATCTTTGCGGGGTCCACAACGCCAAACAGTTCGGCCTCCGGTGTGGTGAAGCTGATTTTTACGCCGGTATCCGAGCAGAAAAGCGCCACGGTGTCAGTTAGGTCCGAGCAGAGCTTCACAAGATCGGTCTGGACAGGGGAGAAGAGCATCTCACCGCGCTTGATCAGATCGGCACTGTCGATCTGAATTAATGTTCTTAATAGAGAGTAGTAGTAATGATAAAGAATCGAAACATGCTGTTTGCCGAGCGCCTTGTCATTTTCGGATAAAGCAAAGCACCTGTCGGCAGACATTTTTAAACCCATGGCGCTGTTACGCAGACTGCCTATCATATGACGGGTGATACCAAGATTTGGCTTCTCGTCTGCAAGAAAATCAATGAAGAGAAGCGTTATATCCGGCTCCTTAACAACAGAGATTCCAGCCTTTCGTCCCAAAACTGTGGTTCCGCACATATAATTTGAGCAATCCTCAATCAGTATATCCTCAGCGAGTATATCTTTTACCGCCCTGCCCGTGGGGTCGAACCCCAAACAAGCCTTAGCAGCCGAGTTGGCGAAAACGATCTGCAAACTTTGACTGTCTAATCCGATTACTGCCTGGTGGATGGACGAGAACACTCTCGCAAGGTCAGGAACTCTGTACATATGTCCCAGCCTCCCATAAAACTATAATACATAGTATGTGCTGTCACCGGCAAGTTGATTTAACTATTTCAAATATTATGCAATCTGTACAACCGGTAGTTAATATTGTCAATCACAAACCAACATTTGTCAACCATTTTCCGGCTTATTCGTCATTTTTCGGGCAATTGGCAATAGTTATGTTAAAAATCTGAACAAATCCAATGAGCGCTAAAAGGCGTCTATACAAGCATACGGCCGGTTGAAAAAAGTTATTCCGCATTTTAAACTGAGCGCTTTTGTCCTTGATTTTTATGCTTGTTTGGTGTACATTTATACGGATTAATCGGCGTAGGCCCTCAATCATCCCCAAAACGGCAAATATCGGCTGAACACCGCATATATAATACAGGACTAAGGGTAAAATAAAAAATATCGGAGGTGCCAGCTTGTCTGCTTCTAAAAATCAAAATTATCTGCACGGCGCGGCGATACTGACCGTCGCCGTCATTATCATTAAAATTCTCGGTGCAATATACAAAATCCCGATGGGGAACATCCTCGGAGATAAAGGCTTTGCGCATTTTAATGTTGCCTACAACCTCTATAATGTCCTGCTGACGCTATCAACCGCCGGGCTCCCCATCGCGCTTTCGAAACTGATCAGCGAAGCAAACAGCCTTGAACGGCCTGTACAAATACGCAGGACCTTCAGAGTTGCCATGATTGCATTTGTCGTTCTCGGCGCTGCCGGAACCGCCGTCATGTTCCTGTTCCCGACAGAGCTTGCCGTGTTTATGGAGGATGTTGAAGCCAGTCAGAGTGTTTATGCCATGGCACCGGCCGTTGTTCTAGTGTGCATTATGTCAGCGTTTCGCGGCTATACACAGGGCTTATCCGATATGAGGCCGACGTCCGTTTCGCAGGTCATTGAAGTTGCCGTCAAAGTGTTTTTCGGATTGGGTCTCGTCATTATACTGAATCGTCGCGGCTCAAGTCTGCCCATCCTGTCGGCCGGCGCCATCTCAGGCGTTTCCGTCGGTTCGTTTGCTGCCTGCCTGTACATGGCTGTTGTTGCTACCAAGCGCATGAAAAGTGAACGTCTGCGGGTTTATGAGTTGCCCCAGGGCAGTGGAACGGAAACTGAAAGTGATAGCCGTATCCTCAAAAGACTGATCAAAATTGGGATACCGATTGCGTTGGGTTCCTGTGTGCTGAGCGTCATTACACTTGTTAATACCAAGTTAATTCTCGGCCAGCTTCAGAATGCCGTCGGACTTGACGGGCCTCAGGCGCAGACCCTGTTCGGCGTTTACTCAAAGGCGCTGACACTCTTTAACCTCCCCGCTGCACTCATCACGCCCCTGACCATCAGCGTTGTCCCCGCCATCGCAGGCTTCCTTGCAAAAAAACAGATTGACGAAGCGGGAAACGTTGTCGAGTCCTCTTTGAGAATTGCAACAATTATTGCGCTGCCTATGGCAGTCGGGCTGAGTGTTATGTCTTCGCCGATCATGGGTGTTCTGTATTACGGCAGTTCGGCGGAAGGCACTGTCCTGCTTGCAATCCTCGGTGCTGCAGCGTTCTTTGTCTGCCTGTCACTGATGACGACAGCTATTTTGCAGGCCGGCGGCAAGGAAAGACTTCCCATGTATACCATGCTTGCCGGTGGAAGCTTGAACATTGTCCTCAACTGGTTTCTTGTCGGCAATCCCGACATTAACATTTACGGCGCGCCGGTGGGGACCTTGTGCTGCTATGTCCTGATGAGCAGCCTGAACCTTTGGTTTGTCATGAAAAAAATGCCCGTCCGCCCGAAACTGGGTAAAATATTTGCAAAGCCGCTTTTGAGCTGTGCCGCAATGGGTGCCGCAGCCTGGATTGTGTATCCGGTAGCACTTAAACTTGTTGCGTCCGGGGCCGAAGCGGGCAGAAAAGAGCTGCTCTTTGCGTTGGTTGCGGCAATTGCTGCTGCCGGGCTTGTTTATCTTATCATGACGATCTTCACAAGGGCCATCACCATCGAAGACATGAGGCTCATCCCCAAGGGAGAGAAGCTTGCAAAGCTTTTGCGCATTAAGTAACCGTATGCAGATTATGACGCTTTAAGCGCTGAATTGGCGCATAAGCAGTTTACTTAAATAAATGATTCATTAAACAGACATTTGCCTCAATTATACAGATATGGCAAATCGTTTTTGGAAATACAGACAGATGTTAAATTTCAACTTGCGGAAGGGGGAAAAGTGTGGTAAATTTTGAATATAAATCTGCATATGATGTGAGCGATTTTCGCAAAATAATTGAGGTTCTGCGCGCGCCGGGAGGCTGCCCGTGGGATATTGAGCAGACACATGAGAGTCTTCGGCGAAATCTGCTGGAAGAGGCCTATGAGGTCTGCGAGGCAATCGACCAAAAGGATGCCCTGCACCTGCGCGAGGAGCTGGGGGATCTGCTTCTGCAGATTATCTTCCATGCGCGTATCGAGGAAGAAAAGGGGAACTTTGATCTAGACGACGTTGCGGATGCCTCATGCAGGAAGCTGATTTTCAGACATCCTCACGTTTTCGGAGACGTTGATGTTTCGGGCAGTGCAGAAGTTCTCAAGAACTGGGACGAACTCAAGCGCAAGGAAAAAGCTCAGTCCACAATCGTTAAGACCATGACGGATGTGGCGGAGAGCCTTCCGGCGCTCTGGCGCGCTGAGAAGATTCAAAACAAAGCCAAGAAGGTCGGCTTCGACTGGCCGGAGATTGCCGGGGCTATGGACAAGCTTAAGGAAGAACTTTCTGAGCTTCAGCAGGCCCTGACCGAATCGGACAAGGCCCATATCGAGGAAGAGCTCGGTGACCTGCTTTTCTCCGCAGTTAATGTTGCGAGATTCGTCGACATTGACCCCGAAACGGCTTTACACAAAAGCTGTGATAAATTTATTGGTCGCTTCGACTATGTCGAAACAGAGGCGACAAAAAGCGGCAAAGAGCTCAAGGACATGACCCTTGAGGAAATGGACGCGCTCTATAATGCCGGCAAACTAAGGAAATAGACCTTTTGCGGTAACCCTAATCGCAAAACTCTATATAAACAAGATTTACTCTCTGAGAAAATACTTTTAGGAGGAAGATTATGAACAAAGCAGAGCTTATTGCCGCAGTGGCAGGAAAAACAGGCTTATCTAAGAAAGACAGCGAGCGCGCCGTCAACGCTACGTTCCAGACCATTGAAGAGACAATAGAGACAGGCGAGAAGGTGCAGCTTGTCGGCTTTGGCGCTTTTGACGTAAAAACAAGAGAAGCCCGCATCGGTCGTAACCCCAAGACCAAGGAAGAAATCAAGATTCCCGCATCCCGCGTTCCTGTTTTTAAAGCCGGAAAAGCATTCAAGGATTCCGTAGATAAATAACAATTTCGGGCGCGGGACAACTTGCTCCGCGCCTTTGTGCAATCACTTTCGGAAAGGGTTCAAGCGATGCGTCTAGACAAATATTTGAAAGTCTCGAGACTGATCAAACGCCGGACGATTGCAAACGAGGCCTGCGACGGCGAACGGGTTTCTGTCAACGGCAGAGCAGCGAGAGCCTCCTACGAGGTTAAGCTCGGCGATGTCATTGAGATAAGATTCGGCCAGCGGACACTGAAGGTGGAGGTCCTTGCAATTAGCGAGACCGTGCAAAAAACGGATGCGCCCGCAATGTACAGGGAAATTCCATAGGGCAATTATTAATAAGCATATTTTGGGACGGGACAGCAGCGCTGCCGCGTCCTTTTTGCTTTTTTATACGTTTGAGAACAACAGTTCGGCGTTTGTCAAGTCCTGATTCCGGCGCAAAGAAACAGTAAATATGATGCTGAAAAAGAATTATGTAAACTCGATGTGAATATTCTGTCGAATGGATTGAGCAGCTGCCTGTTGATAAAGCTGTGGATAATGTGGATAACCCTTGATATTCCTCAATGGCGTAAATGACGGATAGAGAATAAATAAAGATCATGAGATGAATATGCATAATTTTAGTAAACCGCCTCTCCGAATGCCGTTGCAAAAAAAGAAACAGCGAAAAAATAGCTTGACATAGCCCGGCCTCGGCATATTGCCTCGATTGCCCCAATATAGTGTTACAGACATGAGCTTGGACCCTGTTTTTTATGGAGGCGGACAATGAAAAAGTTATTGATAGCGGTCATCATTTCGGCTATGCTTTCGGCCAATGCCCTTGCCGTCGCGCCAGTGGCGGCGGACGCACTGACGATATCCGTTCCCTCTGCGGTTTTAATGGAAAAAACCACAGGCGAAGTAATTTATGAAAAGGATGCGCATACTAAAAGAGCGCCTGCCAGCGTTACAAAAATCATGACGCTGCTGCTAATTGTGGAGGAAATTGAGGCCGGACGCCTGTCCGAAGACGATATGGTCGTGTGCTCGTCGCACGCCGCTTCCATGGGCGGAAGCCAAATCTGGCTCGAAGAGGGCGAGCAGATGAGCGTGCACGATATGCTCAAAGCCATCTCGGTTGTCTCAGCGAACGACTGTGCGGTTGCAATGGCTGAGTACATCGCAGGTTCGGAGGAGAGCTTCGTCCAAAAAATGAATGCGCGGGCGGCGGAGCTCGGCATGGTCGACACACACTTTTGCGATTGCACCGGTCTGACCGATGATCCCGAGCACTTGACGACGGCCTACGATATCGCGCTGATGTCACGCGAACTGATCCAACACGACATCATCAAGAACTATACAACAATCTGGATGGATACGCTGCGCAACGGAACGGCTCAGCTTGTCAACACAAACAAACTTGTGCGTTTCTATAAAGGGGCCACCGGATTGAAAACCGGTTTTACGACAGGGGCGATGTACTGCCTGTCAGCGACCGCAGAACGCGACGGAACGGAATATATCGCAGTGGTCATGCACGGGGCGACCTCCGATGAGCGCTTTGAAAGTGCCAAGACACTTTTAAACTTTGCCTTTGCCAACTATGCCCTATGTCCATTACGCAGCCCCAAGCCTCTGCCGCCCGTCTGCGTCACGCTGGGCATGAGCGACAGCGTTCAGCCTGTTTATGGCGGCGATTCGGGAATGCTAATGGAAAAAAACAAGCTAGGTGAACTCAATTACGAATTTGTATTGCCGCAAACACTGGAGGCACCCGTTGCAGAAGGTCAGGCCATCGGCGAAATGATTGTATACTCCGGTGACAATGAGCTTGCACGTGTTCCCTTGCTCGCGGGAACCGAAGTGAAAAAATTGACGGTATTCCGTCTTTACGGGAAAATGCTCACAAGGCTCTTTGGAAGCTGATCATTTCCACTTAATATCCAAATATTAACTATTTTTGATCTTTGCATCCCACAATTACATATAATTCATCAGATTTCGCTTGTAAATCTCGTCAGAATGTATTAAAATACAGAAACAAAAAACCCGCGGCAAATTGTCGGGGGAAAAGAGGAATCTGGCAAATGGTCAAAGTTGATTTATCCGGCGCAAAAGACTTTTTCGGCACGGTAGGCCCCGATTATTCAATGATAGCGGACGCTCACAGGAAACTGTTCGAGCATACAGGCCAGGGCTCCGAGTATACGGGGTGGATGGATCTGCCTTCCCGTGTGATGCAAAGCGAGCTCAAGGCCATTCAGGCCTGCGCGTCTAAAATTCGCACAAATTCCAAGGTACTTGTCGTCATCGGCATCGGCGGGTCTTATTTGGGGGCAAGAGCGGCTATTGAGCTGCTGCGTTCGCCGAACTATAACCTCATTCCAAAGGAAACACCGGATATCTTTTTTATGGGGAATGGTCTTTCCGCCGCAGCAATCAATGAGACGATTGCGCTTATCGGCGATAGGGACTTTTCAATCAATGTTATTTCAAAGTCGGGCGGGACGCTTGAACCCGCCCTGACTTTCCGCGTTTTCAAGAGCTTGCTGGAGAAGAAATACGGCACAGCGGCCAAAAAGCGCATTATCGCGACGACGGATGAACGCAAGGGCATACTCCATGACATCGCGGTCGCCGAGGGCTGGGAACGCTTTATTGTACCCGAGGATGTGGGAGGCAGATTCTCAGTCCTGTCGGCTGTTGGGCTTTTGCCCATGGCGGTTGCCGGAATTGATATCGAAAAGATACTCAACAGCGCCGTAAAAGAGATGCACGACCTGGACCTGCGCTCTATGGAGAACCCCGCGTGGCTCTACGCCGGAGTCAGACAGCATCTGTATGTGCATGGCAGGTCAGTGGAAATACTTGCCTCCTATGAGCCGTCATTCCGTTTTATGGCAGAATGGTGGAAGCAGCTTTTCGGCGAGAGCGAGGGCAAAAACGGCATCGGGATTTTCCCGGCCTACGTCGAATACACGGCCGATCTGCACTCGATGGGGCAATATATTCAGGACGGGCCGAGGAGACTCATGGAGACGGTTGTCAGCTTTGAAACCGCGGCTCAGAGCCTCAAGGTGCCTTTTGAGCTTGGTGACAGAGATAAGCTCAACTATTTGGCGGGACGTGAATTTGGTGATATATCCAAGACCGTCGCGAAAGCCGTGGCCTCTGCACACATCAAGGGAGACGTGCCAAACATCGCGATCAGCGTCCCAAAGAGAGACGAGGAAGGCTACGCTGCGCTTGTATGCTTCTTTGAGATGAGCTGTGCGCTGTCGGCTTATGTATCGGGAGTCAATCCTTTCAACCAGCCGGGGGTTGAAGCGTATAAGAGCAACATGTTCAAACTGCTCGGTCAGGATAAGGCATAAGACAGGCTACGCCTGAAAGCCCTAAAAACAAACATTGAAGTTCTTCGGGACTTATGATAGTATTAGCTTAAAAGTAATCACCACGCTTTTGGCAATAAATTAAGGAGGGTGTTTATCATGGTTAAGCTCATCGTCGGTTCCAAAGGAACCGGTAAAACAAAAAAACTTGTAGAGCTCGTAAAACAGGCAGTTCAGGAAGAAAGCGGCAGCGTCGTTTGTCTGGAAAAGGACAAAAATCTCACTTTCGACATTCCCTACACGGTTCGCCTTATTCACGCAAGCGACTACAGTTTTAAGTCAATGGAATTCTTTAAAGGCTTTATCAGCGGACTTCACGCTGCCAATTACGATATTTCCCATGTGTTTATCGCAAACTTACTCAAAATGATCGAAGAACCCGATTTGGACAAGCTTGGGGCGCTCTTAGACGAGCTGGATGCCTTTGGCAAGAAAGAAAACATTAAATTTACGATTACTGCGACGGCCGATCCAGATAAATTCGGTGATAACATAAAAAAATATTGCTAAAACAAAACGGCTGCCGTGAACCCTCACGGCAGCCGCAGTCTATAGGATGGTACGCTTCTCATCTCAACACGGGATAGAGCTTGCGGACGGCCTCGCGCAGGCCGTCGCAGAGTGCGTTAATTTCATAGTCGGTTGTAAAACGTGACAGACTAATCCGCAGCGCCCCGTCAATGACCTCGCTCGAGTGACCGACGGCCTCCAGCACATAGCTTCTGCCGCCCCGTTTGCAGGCAGAGCTTTTGGAAACAAAGATGTTGCGCGCCTCCAGGAAGTTCATTAACACCTCGCTCCTATATCCTGGCAGCGAAACGCTCAGAATGTGCGGTGCATTTCCGGAGAGCACTTTCAATTCTCTGTTCTCGTCCGTCAGACGGTCAATCGCAAGCAGCTTTAGGCTAGACATTCGCGTGATTGATTCAGTAGCGCATGCTGCGCCGATTTCCGCAGCTGTGCCGAAAGCGGCGATGAGAGGCAGTGACTCGGTGCCGGCGCGTTTGCCGGCCTCTTGCCCGCCGCCCACGATAAACGGAGCAAGGTTCAACCCTTTGACCCCGCCTTTGACATAAAGCGCGCCAATACCCTTTGGCGCGTGTATTTTGTGCCCGCTAATAGACAGCAAGTCTGCACCGAGCGTTTTTGTCGTGAAGGGCACCTTCAAAAAGCCCTGAACAGCGTCGGTATGCAGAAGAGCGGTGCTACCGCTTTGTTTCAGCGCCTTTGAGATGGCCTCAATATCGGTTACGCCGCCCGTCTCGTTGTTAACGAGCATGAGCGATACTAAGATCGTATCCTCCCGCAGGGCACCGATAACCGCTTCGACCGGGATGCTTCCGTCCTTTTCCGACTGGAGTCTTGTCACCTCGAAGCCGTGTTTTTCCAGCGCTTCCAGTGAACGCAGAACAGCCGAATGCTCAACATCTGAGCTGATAATATGACGGCCTCTGCGCTTGTTGTATTCGGCGCCCGAGAGAAGAGCCCAGTTATCGCTCTCCGAGCCGCAGGAGGTGAAGAAGACTTCCTCTGGTTTTGCTCCCAGCGCTTTGGCAAGCTGTCCTCTTGCACTCTCCAGAACAGCCTTGGCCTCCCGTCCCATTCTGTGAGTGGAGCTGGGATTACCATAGTCTTCGGTCATTATCCTTAAAGCCTCTTGTGCGGCTTCCTTACAGACTTTAGTTGTTGCCGCATTATCCAGATATGCTGTCATGCCTTTTGTCATTCCTTCTGTTTACTAAGAATAGATCCAGTATTATAATAATCTGATAATACTGCTATTATATATCCAAATACCGCTTAAAACAAGGTGGACCTATGAAATACAGGATTGCTACCCTCGGATGCAAGGTGAACCAATTTGAAACTCAAGCGTTGGAAACGCTGCTCGCTGCTCGTGGTTTTGAAGAAGCCGACGCGGCACAGAAAGCTGATGTCGTCATCGTCAATACCTGCGCGGTGACTGCCGAAAGCGGCAGAAAGTCGCGCCAGCTTATCCGAAAGCTTGAGAGCGAAAATCCAGGTGCGATCGTCGCGGTCTGCGGCTGTTTCTCTCAGCTTTCACCTGAGGATACCGCTGCTCTGGGTGCGGATGTTGTGCATGGCAGCGGCGATAAGTCGCATTTTGCGGATGATATCCAAAGGGCGATCTCCGAGAAAAATATAATAAAATGGGCGGATGACCCGTTTTCTCGCCGAGAGATGGAGGAGCTGCCTTCCGGCGCAGTGGACGGCAGAACCCGGGCTATGCTGAAAATTCAGGATGGCTGTACGAACTTCTGCACTTACTGCATCATACCTTATACAAGAGGTCGGGTAAGAAGCCTCCCGCCCGATCGCTGTGCCGCTCAGGCGCAGGAACTGAGCGCCAAGGGCTTCAAAGAACTGGTCATCACAGGCATTGAAATTGCGTCCTATGGACGCGACCTTCTGCCGAAAAGCACCCTTGCCGACGCAGTCGAGGCAATTGCCTCAAAAGCGGGGGAGATGCGCCTCCGACTCGGCTCACTGGAACCTACGGTTATTACGGAGGACTTTGTCAAAAGGCTCAGAGACACAGGCAAGGTTTGCGATCATTTTCATCTTTCACTCCAGAGCGGCTGTGACGAAACACTCAGTCGCATGAACAGAAAATACGACACCGCGAGATTTTTTGAGACGACAGAATGCCTTCGAAACTCTTTCCCGGGCTGCGGCATAACCGCCGACCTGATCGTCGGTTTCCCCGGCGAAACAGAGGAAAATCACGAGCAAACGCTTGATTTCATAAAAAAGTGCGCTTTTTCCTCGATGCATATTTTTCCTTATTCCAGAAGACCCGGAACCAAGGCGGCCGTTATGGAGGGGCAGCTCACCAACGCCGTCAAGGCTCATAGGGCAAAACAAGCGCAGGCTGTGGCCTCTGAGATGGAAAATGCATTTTTATTTACCTGTGTCGGGAGAAAACTTTCGGTTCTATTCGAATGTGAGAAAGAAGCGATGTCCATAGGCCACGCTGCCAACTACGCCCAAGTGTGCGTACCAAACGGACACCGCCGCGGAATTGTTGAAAACGTCGAAATTATCAGCGTTTTAGACAAAATGCTTGGTGGTAAAATTGTTTGACTTTAAGGTGTTAAAGGCTTTATAATTGCCTTGACATTATTCTGACAAACAGGATTAATGTGAAATTGCATGGAGGTATTTCGATGAATAGAGAAGAAGTTTTCAATTTCTCCGCAGGTCCTTCCGTATTACCCACCGAAGTCCTTGAGATCGCCGGCAAGGAGATTCTCAACTACAAAGGCAGCGGAATGTCAGTCATGGAAATGAGTCACCGCAGTAAAGTATATCTCGAGATTTTCGAGAGCGCCAAATCAAAAATGAAGTCAGCGCTTTCAGTTCCGGAATCACACGAGGTTCTGTTCTTACAGGGTGGCGCTTCACTGCAATTTTCAATGGTTCCGATGAACCTGATGAGCGAGTTGGGAAAAGGTAAGGCGGATTACGCCGTGACCGGGAACTTTTCAACAATCGCTTACAAGGAAGCTAAGAAATTCGGCACCATCAGTGTTGCTGCAAGCTCCGAAGACAAAAACCACACATACATTCCGAAACAGTCCGATCTCAAGCTTGACCCTGATGCGGACTACTTTTATTATTGTGCCAACAACACTATTTTCGGCACCGAGTGGCAGTACGTTCCCGAGACAGGCAGCGTGCCGCTCTGCTGTGATATGTCCTCCAATATTCTCTCAAGACCGGTCGATGTCTCTAAATACGGACTCATTTTTGCCGGTGCGCAGAAGAACATGGCCCCTGCGGGGCTGACGGTTGTCATCATCGATAAGAGCCTTGCCGGCAAGGAAATGGCCTGCACGCCGCTGATGATGAGCTACAAGACGATGCTTGACAACGACTCCATGTACAATACCCCCCCGTGCTGGAATATCTATATTCTCGGGCTTGTGCTCGACTGGCTTGAAAAGCAGGGCGGCGTTGCAGGCATGGAGAAGATTAAGCACGATAAGGCGAAGCTCCTTTATGATTACCTCGATGAGAGCGCCCTCTTCAAGGGGTGCGCGGAGCCTGGTTCGCGTAGTGACATGAACGTTACTTTCCGCACCGGTGACGATGCCAAGGACGAGGAATTCTGCAAAGGTGCCACCGCAAAGGGCTTTACTAATGTGAAGGGCCACCGCAAGGTCGGCGGCATGCGTGCATCCATCTACAACGCTATGCCAGTCGAGGGCGTACAGAAGCTCGTTGACTACATGAAGGAATTTGAGGTAAAAAGTCGTGTATAAGATCAAGACACTCAATAAAATATCGCCCTTCGGTCTCGATATCATTCGGGAGAGCGGCATTGAGATTAGTGACGCGGCCGAAACCCCGGATGCAATTCTGGTTAGAAGTGCGAACATGAACGAGATGGAATTTGCCGATAACCTGCTCTGCATCGCCAGAGCGGGCGCCGGCACGAATAACATCCCAGTCAGCCGCTGCGCCGAGCAGGGGATCGTCGTGTTCAATACCCCTGGGGCCAACGCCGAAGCCGTCAAGGAACTTGTTATCTGCGCACTGCTCATGGCTTCGCGCGATGTGATTGGCGGCGTGGAGTGGGTTCGCAGTATTGCGGACAAGGGGCAGGAGATCCCTGCCATGGTCGAAAAGGGCAAGGCTAGCTTTACAGGCCCTGAAATCAAGGGAAAGACCCTTGGCGTTGTCGGACTTGGCGCAATCGGCGCCAAGATTGCAAATGCTGCGCTTGAGCTTGGTATGCAGGTCTATGGCTATGACCCGTTCCTTTCGGTTGACGCCGCATGGATGCTCTCTAGTCAGGTTAAACACGCCACGGATATAGACACCATTTATCGCAACTGCGATTATATAACGCTGCACGTGCCCTACATCAAGAATAGCACGCACCATATGCTCAATAAGGACGCCTTTGCCAAGATGAAGGACGGCGTACGCATCATCAACCTTGCGCGTGCAGAGCTTGTCTGCGATGCAGATCTACTTGATGCCATTGACTCGACCAAGGTCGCCCGTTATGTGACCGACTTTCCGAATGCCCTGACGGCGAAAGCGCCAAACACAATTCCCATTCCACACCTCGGTGCCTCTACGCCCGAGAGTGAGGAAAACTGTGCGATTATGGCGGCGGAGCAGGCAGTCGACTATTTGCTAAACGGTAATATTAAAAACTCGGTGAATCTGCCGAGCGTTTGCCTCGACAGGTCGGGTATTAGCCGGATGTGCATCATCCACCGCAACGTACCGCGTATGCTCAATAATTTCCTTGACCTGATTGGTCAGGCGAATATCAATGTCGCACACATGATCAATGCGGCAAAGGGTGAATATGCCTACACGATCATCGACACCGACACCAAAATCGAAATAGAAATTCCCGAAACAATTGCAAAGCAAAACGATGTTTTTAGAGTGCGCGTCCTGTAATTATAGTCGAAGAAAAAGCCGATTTCCCTAGGGAAATCGGCTTTTTTATTTGCTGAAATGATTACAAAAAGAAACAGGAAATTACAGGAAATAGCTAATTTCTATTGAAAATGACAGCCAAAGGTGGTATACTAATGCAAATTATGTAAACAATACCACTTTTACTAATGGAGGCAAACTGAAATGTTTCGTAAGGCGCTGAGTGTTTTGCTGGCTGCGGTCCTGTGCATATGCATGCTGCCATCGGCCGTTTTTGCGCTCGGTTACGTTTGGAAAACGGGCGGCAGTGACCTGGATATACAGAATGGGGGCACGATGCTCCGGTCCGGCAAAGATTTTTATTTTGTGCAAAACGGCATTTTTGTTCAGACAGAGGCAGGTGTGCAGGCGCTCTCAGCGGATAATGCAAAAAACCTAAACCTTTATGGCGACTATCTTTATTACACAATTGGTGCGTCTGTTCGTCGCATTCCGGCAGACGGCGGGAAAGCCGAAGACCTCTTTCAGGCACAAACGGATATTGACCAGTTCTATGTGATTAATAACGATTTTACATATCTCTCAGGTGGAAAGGTTTTCAAAAGAACCGCCGCCGGAACGCAAACGCAGCTAAACACGCCGGCTGAGGTTAGAAGCCTGATCCCCACGCAATACGGCGCTCTTTACCTGACTGGCCAGACTTTTGACTACACACTCTGGGCGGGGACAAATCCGCTGCTTTCAGGGGTTGATTCCTGCTACACGGACAGCGGATATCTGGCCGTCCAGATTGACAACCAGAATTACATGGTACGGCTCGAGCGCCTATTTAACAACTTTGCAAAAGCCTCGGACCTTCTTGACTACAACATTCACGGGACTGTATCGCTTGCCTCGCTCCTAAGCCCGGATGTGGAAAATGAGATCAGCGAGGACAATGATAACTACGCCCTGCAATGTGATTTTGAGGCGCTTCTGAGGGAAGCGGGCTTAACAAACGGCACAGCCAAATTGATGACCGAGGATGCGTCGACAACCGCGGCCGCACCAATGATCTCCGAGGGACAGAAGAACATTGTTAAACGCGCTCGTCAGCTTACAGAAATTCAATGGACACCGCTCGAAAACATTACCCAGTGGGGTTGTTACGGGGTCTTTCAAGCTGAAACTACCTATACGGGTATTCCTTACGGCCAACCTGTCAACAGCAATGGATACATCGGCTACGGCATATCGCTTGAGGGCTTTGCGGCGGCAGCACTTGACAATACGAGCAAGCTCTATACGACCTACTCAACCTATAATAAAATTGCACCTTATTTCTCAACCGACTGCAGCGGCTATGTTTCATATGCGTGGGGATTGACTGATAGAAAAACCACCTATTCTCTGACAAATGTGGCGGAACAGGTCGGTGATCAGAGCCTATATAGCCTACAGGTGGGGGATGCTCTCGACAAGACCAGTAGCCATGTCGTGCTCATTTCAAGCCTGACATATGATGAAAACGGCGCTATTATCGGTCTGCAGGTGATGGAGCAGACGCCAGTTATTACGCGGGTGACAAATTACGGACAAGGGCAGACGCGCTCGCTTGCGAGTTTCCAGTCCTATTATCTAAACAGCGGCTATGTGATCTACAGAAATCCCCAGCGGGACACAGTTACATACACGCCGAGCCCCGTCGTTCCGCTCGATGGCGAAACGGTGGCAGGACAGAAAGAGCCTGCACCTAAAAGCAAAACAAGCGCTTTCATCGGTGGGAAAAGTGTCACACTCACGGCGGTAAACGCCGGTTCATCTATTTACTATACGCTGGACGGAACGAACCCATCAATTTACAGCACGCCCTATACGGGTGCTATCAGTGTCTACGATACAACCAAGCTCCGTGCGATAGCGGTTTCCGGTCGCTATTCGGACAGCAGCATTCTCGAATATACAGTCAAGGTTCCTCAGGTGGTCACCCCCTCTGCCGTTATTTCAAGCGGCGTTAGTTCAGGGACGCTTGTCTCCTCCGGTGCGCAGATAAAGCTGAGCGCTTCCTCCACCGCCACCATTTATTACACACTGGATGGGACGGAACCGACAGCGGCAAGCATGACTTATACAGAACCCATTACAATAACGCAGCCGACAACGATCAGAGCGATAGCAGAGGCGTCCGGTATGCGACGCAGCCAGACAGCAAGCTTCAGTTACCAAGTCGGTAAGCTGCTGAACATCACATCGAGTGCGGGCGCAGGCGGCAGCATCAGTCCCGTCGGCACAAGCAGTGTCCTTGAAACAGGGACCAAAACCTTCGCCATCAAGCCTTCGGACGGATTTGCGGTGAGTGATGTGTTGGTTGATGGGGCCTCCGTTGGGGCTGTTTTAAGCTACACCTTTACCAATATTACAGCCGATCACTCGATTAAGGCATCCTTCAAGTCCACGGCCCAGCTGCCCTTCACGGATATCGGCAGTGACAAGTGGTTTTATGACGCTGTCAATTTCGTCTATGCCAAGGGACTGTTTAACGGTACGTCCGAAACGGCATTTTCACCAGATACCACAATGACGCGCGGCATGTTTGTAACAGTTCTTGGACGCTTTGCGGGGCTGCCCTCGGGACTGTCTTCAGGTGTCGGCCTTGTGACGGCGACAGGTGTTAATATTCGCACCGGTCCGTCTACGGATTCGGAAGTGGCTGGCTTCATCTCCAATAAAAACACCGTGGTCCAAATTACGTCCGTCAGCGGAGATTGGTACGGTATTCGCTATGCAACGGTGACAGGCTATATTAGAAAAGATTTGCTTAAAACCTATAGCGGTAATTATACAGACCTTATCGCAAATTTGTATTATAGCCCTTATGTCGAATGGGCGGCGCTGACAGGACTAGCGGATGGCGTTGCGGGTAGCACGTTCTCTGCGGACAGCAGCATTACACGGGAAGACATGTGCCGACTGCTCTACAATTACGCGGTGATTTACGGCAAAATGCTTCCCAAAACGGTCGATAAAGCTGTATTTACCGACGACGCCTCGATTAGTTCCGGGGCAAAGGCTGCCGTCTATGCGCTTCAGCAGGCTGGGATTATTAACGGTATGGGCAATGGCAGTTTCTCTCCGCAGGGGACGGCAACAAGAGCGCAAGTGGCTAAAATATTTATGAGCTTCTCCACCGCAGTTGGATAACTAGAATTTGTTTTAAATGACCGCCGTACCTTGAAGATGATTTGGGGTGCGGCGGTCAAGTTTCTTTCAGGGACAAATATAATTACAAAAATTCACAATTTGTTCGACATAAACGGATAGAATGTGTTATCATAACAACAGTATTTTTGCTTCGAGAGGATAGCGCAGATGGCTTTTCGCATATCGACAAAAAGAAAAAAAGAAATAGTACCGGAGAGAAAAATGATACCCGAGCTGGTTACGCCGCCGGGCAGAGGTCTTTCAGTCGGACAGGCGTCTGAACGAATGGAAAACGGCTATGGCAATACCGCCATTGAACCGCCGACCAAAACAGTCGGACAGATCATTCGTACAAACCTGCTGACCTATTTTAACTTCGTGTTTTTCGCGCTAGCCGCTTGTGTCATCGCCGTGGGCTCTTGGTATAACCTGACGTTCATGCCTGTCGTTATAGCAAACATTCTGATTGGTATCATTCAGGAGCTTCGTGCTAAAAAGACGCTTGACAGCCTGAGCATTATTAATGCGCCAAAAGGAATTGTCGTGCGGGATGGCATCATGAAAACGGTCAACGTCGAGGATACAGTCCGCGACGATATTGTTGTTTTCGCGCAGGGAAATCAGGTTTTCGCGGATGCGATTGTCGTTGCGGGCGCATGTCAGGTCAACGAGGCACTCATGACAGGCGAGGCCGACGAAATCAAAAAAACCGTCGGGGACGAGCTGATGAGCGGCAGCTTCGTTGTCAGCGGCTCGGTTCGGGCAAGGCTTACACGCGTGGGCAAGGACTCCTATGTTTCGCGCCTTACCTTGGAATCTAAAAAGAGCAATCAGTCCAAGCAATCTGAAATGATGCGCTCGCTTTCAAGCCTTGTCAAATGGATCGGCATTACGCTCGTGCCCATCGGCGCAATTATGGCCGTTAAAGAGATTGTCTGGCTTGACCGCAGCTTTGAACAGGGTGTTATTTCTACTGTCGGCGCGCTGGTCGGCATGATCCCGGAAGGCCTCTATCTGCTGACGAGTATCGCGCTGGTTGCTGCTGTTGTCAGGTTGGCCCAACGTAAGACACTGGTGCACGATATGAACTGCATCGAGACGCTTGCGCGGGTCGATACGCTGTGTGTCGACAAGACGGGCACGATAACTGAAAACAAAATGATCGTTGAAGACGTCTGTCTACTCTGCGAGGACCGCTTTATCGAAGACGATATACGCATGATCATGTCCGACTATGTCTTTGCCATGCAAGATGATAACGATACGATGGCCGCCCTTCGCCGGTATTTCAAGGAGCAGCCTTCGCAGACGGCGCTGGAAATGCTGCCGTTTACCTCCGTCAAAAAATACGGCGGTGTGTCATTCCACGAGGACGAAACCTATATCCTTGGCGCGCCGGATGTTATTCTCGGAGAGAACTACGGTCGATTTAGCGATAAGATCGAGTATTATTCGAAAAAGGGCTGCCGTGTTTTGTTGCTTGCCCTATATGACGGCAAGCTCACGGATGAGGCCTTGACGGAGGGCATTTTCCCGCTGGCACTGATTCTCCTGGCAAACAAAATCAGAAAGAACGCTCCTGAAACTTTCGCCTACTTTGAAAAACAGGGTGTCACAATCAAAGTTATCTCCGGAGACAATGCGCTGACCGTATCCGAGGTCGCAAAACGCGCGGGAATCGCAAACGCGGACAAATACATTGACGCACGTTCGCTAGACGACGAGCGAAAGCTTCGTCAGGCGGCGGAAGAATATACGGTCTTCGGCAGGGTCACACCGGAGCAGAAGCGAAAGCTCATCAGAGCAATGAAGGCCGCAGGGCACACCGTTGCCATGACGGGTGACGGCGTTAATGACGTGCTCGCACTCAAGGAAGCCGACTGTAGCGTCGCAATGGCCTCGGGCAGCGAAGTGGCCTGTCAGGTGTCGCACGTTGTACTGCTCAATTCAAACTTTGCCTCGATGCCTTCCGTCGTAATGGAGGGCAGACGTGTCATCAACAATATTGAGAGAAGCGCCGTATTGTTCCTTGTTAAAAATATCTTCTCATTTGTCTTGGCGCTTATTTCTCTTATTTTTACATTGCCTTATCCGCTTACTCCAGCCCAGCTGAGCCTGGTCAGTACGCTGTCGATCGGTATTCCGTCGTTCGTGTTAGCCATGGAACCGAACGAGAACCTGGTCAAAGGCAAATTTTTGCGTAATGTGCTCTTTCGTGCTCTGCCAGGCGGTTTAACAGATGTTGTGCTTATCGTCGGGGTTATGTTGTTTTATGTCGCGTTTGATTTCCCGACCGAGGAAATGTCCACGATCTGCGCGATCGTCATGGCTGTCGTTGGGATGCTGGTCCTCCATAAACTCTGCATACCATATAACAATATTAGAAAATTCCTTGTTATTTCGATGTGTGTGACTTTTGTCGTTATGCTGATTTTCTTTAAGGATTTATTCACTTTGACAAATCTGTCCTATCAGTCCGCGCTGGTGTTGGTGGTGTTCTCGTTGCTTGCTTATCCGCTGATGAAGATCCTGACCAGGGCGTTTGAACGCTTGTCCAGCCAGTTTGCACCCTTGTCGACAAAATCCGTCAAGCGCGTCGGACGGCACGTGGCTCCCTCCCAAAAACGATAGAAACTATATATATGCCGGTGAAGCAATTTCACCGGCATATTTTGTTATTGCTAAAACTCTGACTTACTTTACAAAAAATTAATATTATATTTGTGCAATAACCATTGATTTATTGAGATTATAGGTATATCATCAAATCATGATAAATGAAAGGAGATGATAATATGGCCGTGAAGCTTAGAAACACTGACGTTGACGATATGATATATGGAAGCACCGTCACGGTACCGAGTGACAGATAACTGTCAGTACCGAGAATCACGCGTAAAGCGCATGAAATAAAACGTAGAACTGTGTGGTGCGTTCGAACGGCTAAGGCCGGGAGGGCGCGTTTTATTTTTAAATTGCAGTTCTGCGGTCGTTTGTGTTGCAAAAAACGCGCACAAAAAGCCCCCCTCGTGAAGAGGGGGGAATATAGATGTTATTTCTGAGGCTCGGCGCCGTTCGGCCTTGGCTGCTTTTTTGCGGTGTCCGATTCAGGATAAATTGAAATGTTGTCAATGATATACTCACTGGCGATCTTGCATAGATAGCTTTCTACTGCCAGCCGCATAGCGATCTCGGGAAGCTTTTCTTCGGAATTGAGGGCCTTATCACTAATTTCTTTGGCGCAGTTTTCCAAAACACTGCGGAAGCTTTCAAAAAATTCCTCATCCGATTTATTAAGTTTATCCGCCTTAATGAGGTAACCGGTGTCCTTGACGGAGAGTACCTGTTTCAGACGAAGGATAACCGACAGATAGACGAGATGCTCACGCGAGTATTTCTTGCCTCTCGCACGGGGCAGAATATCAGCCTTAATGTAATTATTCACCATCGCGGAACTGAGCCTGTCGTCATCACGCAGGCTCGTTTTGCTGCGTGAAAGAAAATCCAGCACCTGATCCATATAGAGCTCGATGTCCGGAAAACCGTTATAGTCCGGGAATTTCAGCTGGTCCGCCAGTTCACGCAGCTTTTCGACTTTACTCATTCTTCAGACCCCTCGGAAATTGATTAACGTCATTATATCGCGGTTAAGATAATAATGCAAGCAGCTTGTATAATTAGTTGACATATTGCAAATAACGTAATACAATATCAATAACTACATTACGCGATTATCGGGAGGCGTATTTTGATGAGCAAAATTTGTCTGTTTGGCGACTCTATTTCGAAGGGCGTTGTCATCGACGAGATGAGGGACAGATATACGATGACTAAAAACTGTTTTGCTAATATCCTCTCTGCGGGAGCAGAGGCGTTGGACCTTAGCAATTACTCTATGCTCGGCTGTACGGTCGGGAAGGGCCAAAGCATCATTGAAAGGCATATCAAGGACGTTGAGAGCTGTGAAGTGATGGTTTTGGAGTATGGCGGCAATGACAGCGATCATAATTGGAAGGAGATAGCCGAAGATCCATCCGGTGTGCATTTTCCGAAGACCCCGATTGCCGAGTTCGAGCGTACTTATCGTGCCATTATTGGTACGCTTAAGGATATGGGTAAAAACATTGTCATGCTCAATCTTCCGCCGATCGACGAGCATAAGTACTTTAACTGGTTCAGCAGGGGACTCGACAGGGACAAACTTCTGCAATGGCTAGGCGGGACGGACGAATATATTTACAGGTTTCATGAAATCTATAATGTAAAGGTTTGCAATATCGCCTCGGAGTTCAATATCCCGATCATCGATATCCGTTCGGCCTTTTTGGAAAGGCGTAATTACAGCGACTATCTGTGTAGTGATGGAATTCATCCCAACGACAGGGGACATGAGATTATAGCCGGTGTTATCACCAAGGCAATACCAGGTCTGGAAAATATGATACTAAGAAAAGAGATTATTGAAAAGGGCGCCTAAGCGGCTTGACAATTTGCCAATATTGTAGTAGATTAAAATGCGACCTGTTAAAAGGTCGCATTTATTTGCGGACATCAATGAAGCCCTGAGCGCCCTACGGGGCGGGCTGGAAGCCGTCCCAAACAGAATTCTATCTATGGAAGAGTATCGAAGTGGTCATAACGGCCCTGACTCGAAATCGTGTAAAGGCTATCAAAAAAGTGAATAATTATCATGGAAGAGTATCGAAGTGGTCATAACGGCCCTGACTCGAAATCAGGTAGACGGCAACGTCTCGTGGGTTCGAATCCCACCTCTTCCGCCACGAATCCCTTGGAAATGCTGAATTTTCAAGGGATTTTTTATGCCATGAATCTTATATAATGGTTCGTTTGGACTGAAATTGTTGTAAAGAATTACAACAATTTTTTGATTTAAGTTATTACAGCGACATTTGCCTATTCATTTCGGAAGCCCATAAATGAATATTGTAGTAAAAATGTTGTAAAACCCTGCATAATGCAGTAAGAAAATATAAAAAAACATAAAAAGAAGGAGACAAAGTGATGAACCAAACAACAAAAAACGTCTTGTTAGAAAAAGGTGTCATTTCTTCGGACGGAGAACTTAATCGAAACAAACTCAATCTTGTAAGCGGGGCCACGATCCCTCAGTTTTGCGATTTCTTCTGGGAGATTTCACTCAGAGACAAAAAACTTGTAACAAGACTTAACTCCCTGATGCAGACTATGTATGTGGAGGGCAGGCACGATGAAATGATGAATGTACTCTTTATACTTTACGGACTTGTTGGGCTGGAGTTCCCAGATGATATAAAGCTTTTGAGCGAGAGCAGGGAAGCACTCACATATTTCCTACGTGAAGCGTTGTTGGATTTTGATGATGTCTTCAGTGAGCTGATTGTATTATCTGATGCGGGTATCGAATAGAGTTCGAGATGTTGAGGGTTATAGGGTGGTGCTTATAGGAATGAAATGAAGAACTGTAAACAAATCACTCAAAATTAATATTGTATTTCTTGCGTTGGGTATAACAAACGACAATTTAGTGGATGTATAATTTGCTCAGAAGATGTCAGCAGCATAGTTTTCTTAATTTAGCAAAGGAGATGAGCGCATGCTAACAATTGATGAGTACATAGCCAAAATGAAAAAGGCGGATAAGCTTGATGAATTTGATTATCTAAAAATATCCGAAAACATGTCTGCCGTTATGAAGTATGTTATGTCGTATTTTAACGAGTACCTAACCATGGAAACCTGCGATGCTGAAGAAATCAAATTTAAACATGCTGCTGACAAACTTCAGGAAGAAATAGAGCGGAGATATCCTAAGAGTAAAGAATTCATATTAAGCTTTTATTTGCAACACAGGATCAGAATTCACAAGGAATTAGAAAAATGGGTAAGCGATATACCATTTTTCTCGTTTTTCTATTCAGACGACGATTTTAGTGCTCTTGCGAAAGGGTTTTGCAGCAGTTATAAGCTCAGCGGCGCTAATATGAATGAGTATTGTAATGAAGTAGCAATTTTAATTGCAGAAATAAAAGCTTGTCAAACCGGTGCCCCGAGCCCCTCTGATATGCTTCATCTTGATAACGACATAGTATCCTGGGTGCGCGATACTTACAGGCAGTACGGGGTTAACCTATGTGCTTTCGCCGCCGTTTTGGCATATTCGTATTATCAAAGATATGTAAAATACGAGCGTGATATATTTGGGGACCAGGGTTACTACATAAATTACTATAATCATCGATATAACAAAAATCCATTTGATATTGATCAAATCTATGAGAATAACAAGCACAGACCTTTCATTGCAAATAGACGCGGCGAGCTTGAAATGTTGGTAATGCATGAATGGTTATTTTCTGAGGTTTACGATGATGATTACTGGCCTGAATATGTTAATCTTTGTATTGCTTGCGGCAGAGTAAGCATTGTAAAGAACGTAAACGCATTGATACCTGTGGCTGCATCGGAATTAACATATCCAGAAGATGCTCCTTGCTCGATTGAACATGTTGTATCTATTGATGGCATGCTGAAAAAGAAACCGAAGAACTCTTATATATTAAGGATTGATCTGACTCAAGCACATTCAAATGTATGGCAGGACACAGAAGAGATGGATGCCGTCATTACAGCTCTGAATAAATCCTTTAAGGAATATGGTGCGCCAAAAGTATTGGAGGTTATGGCACCACTAAAAACTGTATCGTTTAATGAAGAGATATTTCTTTTATGCTGTTCTTCGCTTGAAAAGAAAATGAAGAAATATTCGCCTATGAAAATTGCACTCGTAAATGGTTCCGGTAACCAGAAATCCAAGCCTTCCAGTTATATTTGCACAATAGAAGATATACTTAGATTTAAATCTCTACTCAGGGAGCGAAAGATTCATATTCAGTTTTCGATTGATTTCCCAACCTTAATATCTACCAAGCGAGATACAAGCTACAATCAAAATGAAATATTCGGAGCTTTGAATGGGATAAAGAACTCAATTATCTGCTTGAATATTACCGATGTCAAACCGCAGTCTCACACATGGCCTAAGATGAGAACGATAAGCGAGGATACGGATGTTTATTATCTGAGCAAATACAAATATCCAACGTATGATGACTTCTATACCATGCTCAGCTCAATGTTCAATGATAATCAGCAGCGATACTTGATCCCTAAAAACATAACCAATAATACAGAACTCGAGACAATGGTTGATAATTTGCTGAGAAGCGGGTTCTCTTTTTGTGGAACAGGTGAACAAAATGAATGAAGATAAGAGTGTAAAGAAAATACGCGAGCAGCTTTATGATGATGTTTGGGCTGAACCGATGACTGCGGTTGCAAAAAAATACAATTTATCCGATAACGGCGTAAGAAAAAGGTGCAAGTCGTTAAATATTCCAGTTCCCCCTTTCGGATACTGGCCAAAGAAAAAGGCAGGTAAGAAGGTTGCAGAACGCCCTCCTCTTCCGTCCTTCAACGAAATCATTCTTTATAATGACATTCAGGAGAATGAAAGAAGAATCACTGAAAGTCTCCCAATGAAGAAAACCGGTTCGCTTGAACTGCGAGATCTTGATGATATGCAGGTAGAGGAACTGTCTGCCTTACATGGGTTGGACTTAGTAGTACCTAGGTCTATGGAGTATTTCAATTATTGGCTTGATTCAATTGCTGTACCTGGTCGTGTAATCGATTATGATAATTTGATTTCAAAGCATAAATCAGAGATCGAATACAGGGAAGCACGTGATAAGGCGTATCCCTTCCGAGAAGACCACATAAAGTTATCAACTTACAGGGATAAGATTAATGAACGAAGCAACATCTCGGTACTTCCTATCGTAGTGTCAAGCAGCCAACTCAGTCGTGCATATAGAATAGCAGATACTCTCATAAAAGCATTTCGCAAGCTTAAGGCAAATATCTCAGTGTCAAACAGCGAAAAAGACAATATAAGTTTAAATCTACTAAGCAGTACTGTATCCTTTGAAATTTCTGAATCAAAAACGAAGAGACGCCATCTCGAGAATTCGTCGGATATAAAGGATTTTCGACCTTTATATGAAGAGATTTATGACGGGAACCTCCGAATCAACTGGCAGATAGCCGGATATGATGAATATTCTCACTACTCAAGATACTCAAATCCAAACAAAGGACGGGCATTGCATCTTGATTATTCTGATTCAAAAGATAACCCGCTGGAGAATCAGATTTCACTTATGATTCTAGAGGTATATAAACAATGCTGTGAAAATGAGCTTAAACACACTATTGAAAAGAAGAAACAGCATCAACAGTATGAAAGTGAGGAAAAGGAGCGGCTTGCAAAAGAAGAAGCCCAGAAGATACGCAAGCTTGAGGAAAAGAAACAGGCACGGCAAATGAGTTTCATTAATGAAATACCAATGCATGCAAAAAATTGGTTCAAGCATGAACAATTAACCCAATATGCAGATGAACTCGATAAATTTCTGACTACTAGTTCTGACACAGAGACTATTCGTTTATTGAAAAACTATATCCAATTAGTCAGAGAAAACGCTGATAGGTATAATCCACTGAAAGGAATCATTAATGAAATGAAGCTTTACGAAGAATCAGACACGGATAATCCATGTTAATCAGGATGAAAGTAGGCTAAAGACAATACAAAGAAAGGTTGTTGGTGGACATTTCATATTAATTTGAGCGAAATGAAAAATGATGCCGCAGGGTAGAGATTGAATATTTTATAACCGATGAAAGCCTGTTTTGTGTGAAAACGAAGCAGGTTTTTTTGTTTTGGGAGGAGAGTTGAATAATGACAAATGTAATCGCTATCGCTAATCAGAAAGGAGGTGTTGGTAAGACTACGACCTGTGCAAACCTTGGCATAGGGTTGGCACGGGAAGGGAAAAAGGTGCTGCTAGTAGACTGCGACCCACAGGCCAGCCTAACTATCAGCCTCGGATATCCACAGCCGGATACACTGTCGGTCACTCTGTCCGCAGTAATCAGCAAAGTTCTGGATGATGTGGCGCTCACTAAAGGAGAAGGCATCCTGCACCATACTGAAGGTGTTGATTTTATACCTGCAAACATTGAGCTTTCTGGTATGGAGGTGTCCCTTGTTAACACAATGAGTCGCGAAAAGGTCTTGAAGCAGTATCTGGATGATGTAAAACGAGAATACGAGTACGTCCTTATAGACTGTATGCCGTCACTGGGTATGCTGACGATAAATGCGTTGGCAGCTGCCGACAGTGTGCTGATACCAGTACAGGCGCAATATCTTCCGTTAAAAGGATTAGAACAACTTTTGCAGACGATCAATAAGGTTCGTAGGCAGATCAATCCTAAGCTCAAAACTGACGGTATACTGTTAACGATGGTGGACAGCCGCACGAATTATGCAAAAGAAATCAGCGCACTACTGAGGGACACTTACGGTTCAAAGCTCAATGTATTTGATACGGAGATTCCACACTCCGTCCGGGCTGCGGAGATGAGTGCGGAGGGCAAGAGCATTTTTGCTTATAACCCTAAGGGTAAAGTGGCAGAAGCATACAGGGAACTGACAAAGGAGGTGTTGAGACTTGAGGAGCGGTGCGAGAAACATAAGTTTGAGCAGCTACGATGATATTTTCTCCACGGAAGAATCTAGGACGGATGAAAGACGGGAAAAGGTTATGGAGATACCCTTAGCAGAGCTTTTTCCGTTCAAAAACCATCCTTTCAAGGTGTTGGACGACGCAGCCATGCAGGATACGGCAGAAAGCATCAAAGAACACGGCGTACTGGTTCCAGCCATTGCTCGTCCTCGTGAGAACGGTGGCTATGAACTTATTTCTGGCCATCGGCGAAAACGTGGCTGTGAGCTTGCGGGACTTTCTACCATGCCAGTTATCGTCCGTGATTTGGACGACGATGCAGCAACAATCATCATGGTAGACAGCAATATTCAGCGAGAAAATATTTTGCCGAGTGAACGCGCCTTAGCCTATAAAATGAAGCTGGAAGCCATGAAGCATCAGGGCGAGCGAAATGACCTAACTTCATCCCAACTTGGGATGAAGTTGCAAGCACTTGATATTATTGGTCAACAAGCGGGTGAAAGCCGTAATCAAGTACATAGATATATACGGCTCACCGAACTCTCTACTGAGCTACTTGACATGGTTGACACAAAGAAAATTGCATTTAACCCAGCCGTCGAGTTGTCTTACCTCAAGCCAGTAGAACAAAATATGCTCATTGCGGCTATGGAAAGTGAACAGGCAACCCCTTCGCTATCGCAAGCTCAGCGGCTCAAAAAGTTCAGCCAGGAAGGCCATTTGACCGGGGAAAGCATGCTTGCAATCATGTCGGAAGAAAAGAAAAGCGATCTGAACAAGGTGATAATCTCAGGAGATAAGCTGAAGAAGTACTTTCCCAATTCCTACACGCCACAGCAGATGGAGGATGTCATTATAAAGCTACTTGACCAATGGCAGAAAAAGCGGCAGCAGGAGCAGAACAGATAAGTAATATTAATCATAAGCGTTCCGAAGGGGACGCTGTTTTTGTTTCTACAATAGGAAAGGAGAGTATCTTATGGCAGTATTCCGGGTAGAAAAAACGAGGGATTATACGGTTATGGCCAATTTCCATTTGAAGGACACGGGGCTTACACTCAAATCAAAGGGACTGTTATCGATGATGCTCTCGCTTCCTGATGAGTGGAACTACACGACACGCGGGCTCGCTGCAATTTGCAGGGAAGGAGTTGACTGCATCGGTGCAGCGCTGAAAGAACTGGAAACGGCGGGATACATAGTCCGAACTCAGCTGCGGGACGAAAAGGGCCGCATTACCGATACTGAGTACATTATTTATGAACGGCCTCAACGCCAACCGAATCCAGCATCGCCGTATATGGCTTCTCCATATACGGCTCGTCCGGATACGGAAAACCCGGATATGGATAAACCGTATACGGCAAAACCATGTACGGAAAATCCAACGCAATTAAATACTAATGAATTAAATATGTATCCAATAAACACTGAAAAATCAATTACTTATGGATCAAATCCTTATCAATCAAATCCGAATTCATACAAACAACGTACCGGATCGGATGAGAAAAGATGTGATGAGGAAAAGCTAGTAAGAGATATAGTCAAAGAAAGTATCGGGTACGACGCTCTTATTCAGGACAGGCGTGCCAACCGGGACAGGTTGGACGAGATTGTTGATCTAATTGCAGAAACGCTATCGTCTACAAGGTCAGTATTCAGTATCTCCGGCGATGATTACCCTGCAGCTATTGTCAAAGATAAGTTCCAAAAGTTAAATCAAATGCACATTGAGTATGTCTTTGAGTGCTTGGACAGAAACACTACCTACATTCGAAACATCAAGAAATATCTGCTGGCGACGCTGTTCAACGCACCCAGTACGATAGACAGTTATTACTCGGCGTTGGTCAATCACGATATGTACGGCAACGGTTCGCACGGACGTTAAGCATCCGAAGCGAGCCGTTCAAATATTTAACACGAAAAGGAGTGTAGAACATGAATGTTCTCATAATCGAACCTGAAAAAGCCCCACGCGAGGCTGAGATCGGAGGTGACCTGAAATCAATGCAGGAAATTGTGGGCGGCTACATCGAAGCCGTTTACCCATATGATGACCCAATAGCGATCGTATGCAACGACGAGGGCAAGCTCAATGGCCTGCCATTAAACCGTAAACTTGAGGATTACGACATTATTGCGGGAACCTTCTTCATTTGTGGCTTGAACGAAGAAAATTTCGCGTCACTGCCTCCAGATCTCATGGCTAAATACAAAGAAAAATTTGCTCAGCCGGAGCAGTTCATGCGGATAGGCAGACAAATCGTAGCCGTTCCTTTGGAACCAGAAAACGAATCAGGGTCGCCCATGCAGAAAAAAGTTCAGAGCTGTGATGAACGTTGAAGGGAGGTGAGATTTATGCCGGATTATCAGAAAATGTACCACTCCCTGTTTAATGACGTGACCGACGTCGTTACGAAGTTGCAGGAAGCCCAGCAGAAAACTGAAGAAATGTACATGGACAGCAAGGAAACAGTCCTCACGGAACTGAAAGGCAGTGCCAGCGAGAATAAAGCGAACGAACCGCCTGACAGCAATTTGCCCACAACAAAGAAAAAGCCGCCTTCCCGAGATGAACGTTAATGGAAGGCGGCGGAAAGTAGAGTGAAAATAGATGCTTAAACTCTTTAGAAACAAGATTATTATTGGCGCGATGTGCCTGCTGTTGGCGGCGATACTTGCTTTTGTTCTGCTTCCGAAGCTGTATAGCGCCAAATCGTCTACAACGGAGATTGTAAAGCTCAAACAGACCGTTGAATATGGAGCGGTAATTACTGATGATATGCTGACAGCTTCGGAAGTCGGTTCCTATGGTCTTCCAGATGGCATTGTAAGGGACAAGTCGGAAATCGTTGGACTAGTTGCAGGTTCAACAATTTACGAAGGAGAATACTTATGGCAAGACAGATTCATTACCACGGAGGCATATACGGAAGCGAAAGAAAAAACAGACGTGGGATTATCGGAAGGAACATATCTTCTTACAATTAGCCTGCCGACAGCATCCTCAGGCATTGCTGGAATCCTGAGAGCTGGTGACACTGTTGATGTTTACGGATATACGGACGACAGTGGAAGCGTTATAGTCAATGAGGCACTGACCGAAGTGAAGGTGTATGAGGTGCTGAACAGCAAGCTTATTTCCCTTGACGACTTAGATGCCAAATTGAAATCTGACTCCGGCGAAGACAACTCTGATTACGACTTTGCCCCGGCGTATGTTGTCTTCACTGTAAACGAACAGCAGGCAAAAACGCTTATCGGGCTTGAGCAGGATAAATCTCTGCATCTTACGCTCAGAAAGGCAGGCGCATGATGGGAATATGCGCAGTATGGGGTTCGCCTCAATCCGGAAAAACGACACTCGCTGTAAACCTTGCTTATGCTATCAGCCGCGGAGAAAAGACCGTTTGCCTTATATCTCCTGTGGAATTCAGCGAACTTTCAGCCTTTTTTGGAGTAAAAATCCCGAAAGAGGAAAGCCTACAGGAGGCTTTGCGTGGCAACGCCGGTATATGGCGGACGGCTTTTAAAGTGGACGATCTGTTTTATGTGGTTGCCGCACCAGCTACTGCCGACGCCTTTGAATTGGACTACACAAGCGAACAGGCCAAGATGCTTCTGGAAGTGGCCAGAATGACCTTTGACATAGTGATTGTTGATTGTCCATCCGAAACCAATAACTTAATTGCCGCATGGTCGCTTAATAAGGCAGATAAGATTGCCTTATGTTTAGGCGGCCATATTTCATGCGTCATGTGGTATATGGCGAACGAGAGGGCTTTACAGGCAATCAGAGAAAAGACCGTCTATGTCAGTTCGGAGGCCACATCAGACTTTGACTATGGCGCGATGTATCAGCTTTTGAAATGTACACCTGATGTCAGAATTCCGTATATCCGGGAGGCAACGCTTCTTCAGAATGAAAAGAAACTGATATATCACCTGTCCGGGAAAAAAGGCAGAGCTTATTCCGAGGCTATAAAACAACTGTACGAGGTGATGAAGTTATGAGCATAACAGCATATGAGTATTTGTCCGTGCTACAGGCAAAAGAAAGTAAAGGTAAGCAGACGAACGAAGTAGATGAATTCGATTATGCGAAACTCCTTGAAAATGTTCGTTCCGTCATCGCCGAAAAGCATTCTACAGAACTTTCCTCAGCCCTTGGCAGCATTTACGCAGCAAAGACGCTAAAAACCTTGATTTTAAAGTACAGTGTTCAGGAGCTTGTGGGAAAAGAGTTTGACCAGAGTAAACTGGTCGAAAAGATCTATCAGGATATGGCAGGGCTCGGTATCCTTACTGAGTATCTCTATGATCCGGACGTTGAAGAGGTCAACATCAACGGTTATGACGTGGTAGAGATTAATTATCCTGACCATATCAAGTGCCTTAATGACAAAGATGCTTTTCCGACTCCGACAGCGGCACTGGATATTGTGAAACGGATGGTCCGTATGGGAGGAATGATACTGGACGCGCAGACGCCGCGTGTTGACAGCTATACAAATAACGGCACACGAATATCGGCTATGATACCGCCAGTGGTTCCGCAGGAAAGAGGAGTAATCGCGTCTATCAGGAAGCAGAGCAAAAGCAATATTACAAGAAGACAACTTTTGGACTCCGGTTCTGCCTCACCGGAAATGCTGGACTTCCTCACACTTTGCCTGTGCAACGGAATTTCTGTAGGACTGGCCGGAAGCACAGGCTCAGGGAAAACAACCGATCAGGCGTACCTGCTAAATGAATACATCAGGAATAACGAGGACCACAACAACCGCGTGTTTATTATCGAGGATAGCCGTGAGTTGAATCTGATTGACTTCGATTTTGGGAATGATCGACCGGCGAGAGTGCTCTACACTGTGACCAAGGACCCGCCTAACCAGATTACGATGTTGGACCTGATTGTAAGCTCCCTACGTTTTCATCCCAAGCTGATAGTTCCGGCAGAGGTCCGAGATGCAGCTGCATATCAAGCGGCCATCGCCGGGCAGACGGGACACACCATTCTCACGGCGTTCCACGCCGACAGCGCGCACGATGCATACAGACGGTTGGTGTCCATGTGCCATTCGGCGCAGACAGGGCTGTCTGATGAGCATCTCCTTGAAATGTGTGCAGATGCATGGCCGATTATGGTCTATAAAAAACAGCTCAAAGACAATACGCGAAAGTACATGGAGATATTTGAAGCGACGGGAGTAGAGGCCGGAAAGCTCAAAGGGCAGATGTTATATAAGTTCGTAATCAGCGAGAATGAGCGCGATGACCATGGACGCATTGTAAAAGTCCACGGCTCCCATCAGAGAATCGGTACCATATCACCGGAACTATTCAGCCGTTTGCGTGATAATGGCGCGCCTGAAGCGGAGCTGTACCGCCTGTTTCCGGACGCCTGCCCGGAGGTGAAGAAAAATGACTCTCATTAGCTTTACATATTCTGCTGCGTTTTTACTTTTGACCGTGGCGATTCTTCTCGTCAGCGGCTTGGGTAAAAGTATCGCCGATGAATGCAGGCGCGGTAAAAAAGCCGAAAGGATGAAACTCAGAAAACGGACGCTGTTTACAAGGCTCGCGCGTCTGGAGCAAAAGCGCCGGAAGCTGATTGCAGATGTACAAATTCCAAAGCCGGTTTATTGGCTACTGACCTGCCTTTGCATCGTCGGGGGTGCCGCTGTCGGAAAGGTGTTTTTCCACGAGACGTTTTTCGCCGTAATAATCGGCATTCTGGGAGCGTTTGGCCCGCTACTCTATCTAAGTTACAGACTGACAGTCTCTAGAAGTCAGCGCATAGATAAGCTTCGATCGTCCATGATGCTTCTGTCCAACTCCTACATCGTGACTGAGGATTTTCTGAAATCTGTGCAGGACAACATTGACCTCCTGGAATACCCGGATCCTTTTAGGGACTTTTTCACCTATGTCAGCCTCATCGACGGCAATGTTGAAACCGGTCTTCGACGTATGGAAAACCAGGTGAACAACGTCTACTTCTCACAGTGGATAGATGTTCTTATCATGGCCCAGGACGACAGGAGCCTGAAATACGCCACCATGTCTGTAGTGGCCGCCATGAACGACGTGTATCAGGCGCAAATGGAAGTTGACACCGCCATGTACGCCATCTGGCGAGAGTATTTTACAGTGCTGATCCTGATCTTTTCCGCGCCGGTAATCTTCTGTGTTCTAATGAAACCGGCTTACATGGTTCTCGTATCGACACTTCCGGGGCAGGCACTGCTAGTGCTGCTACTTGCGGCGGTGGTGTATTCGCTTACTAAAGCAGTCCGACTCAACAAGCCGCTTCTTATGTGAAAGGGGTGGCACGTGACAATAACATTTACCTTGTTACTTATTGCATTACTGCTGTCTATCGGCCTGAAAACGCTCTACTCGGTAGGGAGAGGACACTCCTATGCAGGTCACCGGACGCTCTCAAAAATGTCTAGATGGCAACACAAAAGCGTTAACGTTTGGGAGATACCTCCGCTGAAGCAGATGCTTTCCCTTATCGCATGCGTCGTCTATCTGGATGAAACCACAGCATCGGAGCTAAGCAAAACGCTTTCTAAAGCAGGGCTTAAAATTACCCCACAGCAATACACAGCAAGGAAGTACCTTATCGCCGCTTTCGGCATTTGCCTGACGGTGCTGTGCTTTTTCCTCCGCTTCTACTTCGGCATCGTCATTGCTTTGCTGATTACGGTATACGCCTTGATGAAGCAACGCGACACGTTGAACGCAAAGGCTGGAAAAATGGAACTGGCCGTCTCGCAGGAGATGCCTCGATTTGTCAGAACGATATGCCGCAGCCTGCAAAGCGACCGCGATCTTTATAACGTGATTACCGCATACCGTAAGGTCGCAGGAGCGGAACTTGGTGGAGACCTGGATATCCTCTTGGCCGAGATGAAATCCGGCAACGTCCAATCGGCTCTTATCCACTTCGAGAACCTACTAGGAACGCCCGAAGCGTTCAGGCTGTGCGGGGCGCTCCGGGATATGAGCATGGGTGTTGACCAGACGGCGACGCTCAACTACATGGCCGACGATATGACGCGTCAGGCCAAAGAAAACATACGAAAAGAATTATCTCTAAGGCCGGGTAAGATGCGTAGGACGTATTACCCGGCCATTGCTGTCTGCATCGCCATGATCATGTATGTCCTCGTAGTGTATGTCATAAATAACTTCAACAGTCTATTTTAAGAAGGAGAATTCATATGAAAAAAGTGTTCCAATCCATCCGCAGAAAAATCCGTGACACCGGTACCAAGACAGCCGCCACTCTGATGAGTAACCGGGGTGAAATTGCCACCAACACAATTGGCGGCATTATCGTGGGTGTCGTTATCGTCGGACTGCTTATTGTGGCAATCAATTCGTTTTTTCCGGGCTTCTTCCAGAGCATGTTTTCAAAAATGCAGGAAAAGCTTAACGCCAACTGGTAAGGGCGTGGTGGCTGTAACTAAGATTAGAATCCTGCTGCGAGAGAAAAAAGGCGATGAAGCGGTTTCCTTCCTGCTAACGACTGCCATGCTCGTTTTAATCTTCGCAACGCTAATTTCAGCAATGATCTATATCATGCAGTATTACAACGCAAGCTACATTTGCCGCCGAGTAGTACGCAGCATTGAGATCACAGGAGTGAACAACGAGACGGAAACCAAAAGCATCGTTGATCAAATGAAAAGTCCCGATCTGCAGGATATCGGTGTACAGGTTGACGCTGTGTATTTCAGTGGCAAGGAAATTCAGCTTAGGCAGACCTTCAGCGTGACGCTTACAGCCAGCTACAGGATCACAATTCTGGAGCTTGGCGAAAACCCGATTACGGTAGATTTGCCTATTAAGGTAAAGGTGGCTGGAATGAGTGAGGTGTACTTCAAAACGTGAAAAAACTTCTGAAAAACAGGGCAGGTGGCATCTCAATCATTTTCATTGGGCTTGTGTTTTTCCTCCTGCTCATAGCGATCCTCATGATGGAGATGGGCGCTGCTTACGAGAATTACTACGATGCGGAAACTATCCTGCAGCGGTGCTGTAACAGTGCTGTTGAAAACAACATGCTGGATGCCTACCGCGCCGACCATATCCTTTACATGGACGTTCAGGGCGCGACAGCCGATTTTTACAGCTATCTCAAATCGGATATGCCGAACAAGTACACCATGACCGTAAACGCTGTTGATGGTACAGCTACACCACCGACCCTGACCGTTACGGGGACAGTAACATTTTCGACACTCTTTCATCAGTACGGCTTCGACGATGTTACCTTCAACTTTACGGTAAAGTCTACGAATTACAGAATCGAGTAATTGATATGGAAAAATACATACCGATCCTGATAATAGCCGCCGTGCTGACATACGGCGGCGTAGTAGATTTCTGGAAACGAGAGATACCCGACCTTGTTCCGCTTGTCCTGCTCATCGTCGGCAGCATCTTTGCATCTTCCTTATTCTGGAGTATAATTGGGTTAGTAGTCCCGGCCGTGCTGATTTTTGCAGCGGCAAAAATAACAAAGAGCGAAATCCCCGGAGGCGACTTGAAACTGCTTTGCAGTCTCGGATTTGCATGCGGCTTGCGGGAACTTGCAGCGGTAATTTTTCTGGCCGGTATCGGCGCCCTGATTTACGGATTCATCAAGCGTCTACTGGTAAAACGGCACATCCCCATGTGCTCCTATATAGCGCCCGCGTATATCGCCTTCCAAATGGTAATGCTTATACTGGAGGGGGGTAGAAACGTGTAAAGCTTGAGAAATCTAACTGAACTCTATATTAAAATACTGGAGGCTACATTATGAAGAAAAGAATCTCTATGCTGTTGGTCGTCGTGCTGATAGTTAGCGCCTTTTGCGTGATTGATGCGTCTGCGGCGACTACTCGAAATCTTGATAAAATGACAGGATACGAATTGACCTCCGATGTGCTCACCGTCAAATACAACGGCGTAGCCGTGGCTTTTCCTGACGCCCAGCCGTTCATCGACGCAAACAGCCGGACGCTGATTCCCGTGCGTTTCGTTGCTGAGACAATGGGCGCTGATGTGTCATGGGATGCGGCCAATAATACAGCGGTCATTGAGAAGGACGGAACGACAATCAGAGTACCTATCGGCAACGACACTATTTCCGTAACAAAAGACGGAACGACCACAAGCGTAAAGATGGATACAGCGGCGGTCAACAAGTACGACCGTACATATGTCCCAATTCGCTACGTTGCGGAATCTCTCGGGGCGTGGGTAGGCTTTGCAAGCAAATACTCTACTGTCCAGATTTATAAGGATAAGCTTTCGCCAGAGGAAATTACGCGTCTTCATAGCTACTATGATATGACTACTTCCGAGTATTGTAAGGCAAAGAGTTATACTACTTATTACACCGATGAACAGCTCGTAATGGTCATGCCAATGCGTGCCTATTGCGTGGGAACGGGTGGATTCGAAAATGCTAATGAAGCCAAGCTCCGTAATCCAAAAGGTATTTACAGTCTAAAAGATGGCTCTATACCTGCTGTATTTACTGGCGCGAAAACGGGATTAACATACAAGTTCGGTATGAAAGACGATGAGGACTTTTCAAAGTTGGTTCTTGCGGAAGCCATGAAGGGCGTTGAAAACGATATAAATGCCCAGGGCAAGGTTACTGTTGCACTAAGGTCGGATTTGTCTTGCGTTTACTGGTCTCGCCATACTGGTAATGAGGCGACCTATGTACGAGGAGTGCTTACCATAACCATCCCTTCAAACGCCGATATTTCATACATCAAACAGAACTACGACTTTATTTCTAATCCTGTTTCAGGGGAAACCCGTAACGTAGACGTGGAAGTTCGTGTTAACACGTTTGGACAAAATGTATACTGGGAAGAAATAGCGGAACTATAGTAATTTAATTCGTGTATTGATAGCGGAAAGGAAAATTTATGAATAAATATAAGAGGCATCTGGCGTCCTTGCTAGTCGTCGTACTTATCACAGCGACTATTTGCTCTCCTGCTCATGCTTATTACTCGCAATATGACCAGCAATACTCAAGCGGTAATCAAGGTGCAATAGATGCCGCAACGGCATCCTACGATTACTATCACAACAACTACCCACCTAATGACCCTGTGCGTGTCGCAGGAGAAACAGCGGCACACCAAGCCGCCGAAAGCGCACGTAATGGTTATTCTGGCGGTGTTGATGGCTCACAATATATTCCTTATCCCTCTGGCGGCAGTAGTGGCGGTGGTTACTACTACGCTCCTACTACTTACACCATAACGGCTTCCTCTGGTACAGGCGGCAGTATCAGTCCCAGCGGCTCAGCCTCAGTCTCCGAGGGCGGCAGTCAGACTTACACCATAACAGCAAGTTCCGGTTATAAAATTTCAAATGTTATAGTGGATGGCACGTCAATCGGCGCGGCATCCACTTATACTTTTAGTAACGTTGCCGCTTCTCACTCTATCAGTGTTGCTTTTGCTTCGGCAGCAACTCTTTCTGCAGGAAGCGTCACGCTTGCCGACGGCGGTACTGGAACGTTTACAAATGGCACGACAAAAAGCGGATATGGCGTAACAGTTAGCTTGTCGGTGACTTCTTCATACGTCAGCAACACGATAGTTACCGCTAGCTATAACTTCACTTCAGCTAAGACCGTATCGCTTGTATATGTGAACGGCACATGGCATTTCCCCGTCAACAGTTCCAGCGCGACGGGCGCGAGAAAAATCTACATTCCAGTGGACACTCCGGACGGAACCTATACTATTACATTTACAGTTAAAGCACTTGACCCGCAGGCAACGGCGCTTACAGGTTCGAACGTCTATTTGGCCTCTACGAAAAGTGTTACTTTCACTGTTAAAGGCAGTATGTACGAAGATGACACTACTGGCGACTCTTGATTAATAGAAAAACTAACAAATCTCAGAGGGAAGGTTTTGCAGATAAATCTCTGCCGAACCTTCCCTCGCTCAATAAAAACATGATCAATAGATGAAGGGAGTCTAAAAGGGGATGACTAAAGAAACACCTCACATGGTTGAACATTGGGGTGTTAAACTGGCCATTTTTGTTGGTGGCCATGAACTCATGTTCGCGGAAGACGAGAGCAATAAGGAAAATAAATATTTAGTTAGAGATTGCAGCTATGATAATCCGTTTGGCGTTCCAGAGTACTCGAATTGCATAGGCGCTGCGGATTATCTGGAAGCAATATCCGAGTATGCTAACCGGATACAGACTCAGACAGAACTTGTGCGACAGGAGCGCCGCGAGCGCGGTATAAGCGACGAGCCACTTACCCGCAATGCCTGCCTCTCGGATGGTCTAGGTGAGAATTTTGAGGAAAAGCTTGTGGTCATTCGTTCGGATGTAATGATGCCGGACAGACGAACGGCGGATTATCAGTATTTTGTTGCTGACGGCGGCAATGGATGCAGAACAAACGCAATTGGGCGTGCTGTCTTCGGCCAGAATCTTTATACGGGCAAGCGCGCACGTTGGGAACGGCAGGACATCCTCGGAATCGCTGATCCTGAAAAGCTGCCGGAGTGGGCAAAAGGGCGGTTGAAAGCTCTGCAAGAAGAAAAGCAGACGGACACCCACCCGAGAAAAAAGGCAGAAGCAGAGAGATAACGATTGATTAAATAAAAGAGGCGCATCATGGAAGATAAACACATCGTTTGGAGTGACCTCAATCTGGATTATGAAGATTGGCGAACCGACCTTGAAAGTGAATATCCGGATATGACCGAGGATGAACGCGTAGGGCTTATGTATGAAACTAACAATGATTATTTATCCGACGAGAGGATAAATCTCAATATTCAGCTGCCCCGAAGCATTATTGTCATTGCCGATTTGGGTCTATGGAACGGCCAATTTTCCGGCTACAAGATGATTGATAGTGGGAACATACGAGACTGCCTTTACTCAGATTGCGATATGAACGAGTGGTACGTTGATAAATTCGGCGATCTGCGTTGTACCGCTGTCCACCACGACGGGCGGAACCAATACCTGTACCGTGCTATCAAAGCAACTGCAACAGATGAACAGGTATATAGGCTCCAGTCGCTTATTTATGATGGTAAAGCAACGCGCAGAGATATTATACGCATCACCGATCGACTGGGAGACCATATCGGGGAGGTATACGGCTGGAGTTTCACAAAACAGAAGCAGTACACAAATATGGAAAGATAGGAGAGATGCAATTGGCAACCAGGCTGCAACTCATAACTGAGCTGTCCGAATGCACTACATTGAAGCTGACCGGTACATATGAAAACTGGACGGCTTTTCTGAGCACGGCGGCATGGCACTATAAATATTCTTTTGCGGAGCAAGTACTTATATATGCTTTGGAGGATGCTGTTCTGAAGGAATACCCCATGCAGATTCGCCATGCTGAAAGTCGTATTGCAGGACTGAAAACAGATATTATCAGAGTGTCAGAACATCCGCTGCCTATTGAGGAAAGGGCATTTGTTGGGATTACTGTGTTTGACATTGACTATACGGATAAAGGAGAAGGCGGAAACGCTATTCTAGATGCTTGTAAAGGCATGAACTCTCCGGAGCCATTGCGATTAGGTAATTATCGCGGTTTTGATTTGGAGCTTTCTTTCGACACATTAGAGCGTCAATATAAGATGACGCTGCATGGAGCACTTAGTTACTCAATAAATCTTGGTGCTGATGCAAATGGAAATCTTACACGTATGGAGAATACAATGGAAAGTTTCCCTGACCGACTAAGTACAGCAGAGCAAAGCCTTAAAAATACAAGACAGCAGCTTATAAACGCCAGAGCAGAGCTAGAAAGGCCGTTTGCCCAGGAAGATGAGCTGAAAATAAAATCTGCGCGTCTGGCTGAGCTGGACGCGCTTCTGAATTTAGAGAAGAAAGACGTTGAAATTGTTGATGAAGAACCGGATGAGGCGCTTGTCTCATCCAACGTCAGGCAATATGCACGATGAAAGGACATATAAAAATGAACGAAAACAACTTGGATACCTTATGGGATACCGAGTATGAGTCTATGTCAAAAGAATTCAATACTATGAAAGAACAGTTGTTGTCATCAGCATCACAAGAAATATTTGACGATGTCCACTTATGTCCTCTAATTACTTCTAATGATACAATGTGCTCTTGAATTTTTTGTCATAATATATTATAATAACTAAGTTTACTAAAGGTAAAGCGAGGGTGATGCGCAAATGGATAGCGAAATATTCACGGTATCTCAAACGGCAGAGTACTTACAGCTGTCAATAAAAACGATACGAAGGCTCATTTCCAATAATAAAATCCGTGCATCTAAATTAAGCGATCGCTCTTGGCGTATAAGGAAGAGCGATGTGGATGCTTACATACAAGAAAATTCAAATCTTCCAAGCAAAGAATCATGATAAGTTTCGAAACAACGAAAGGAGGTGCTTCTAAATGTATGATTTTGAGTTAGCTTTCTATCTCTATAAAATATCGCGGCTGTTAGAAATATTTGAAGAAAACAAGTATAAAACAGAGGCATATTTCAAAGCAGCTATGGCAGTTGATTCTTATAGCACGTTTATTACAGAGAATTATAAAACAGACAATCTTAAGAACATTGAAGGCATTGGAGATACTAGTGCGCGAATAATAAAGTTAATTATAGAAACTGGCAAATGCCCGGAGTTAGAAAAACTTGAAATAGAATACAACATAGAAGATTACTCACTTATCCTTTCTAACGGGTTAAGTACAAAAACTATAAGAAAACTGTTTAATAACAATATAAAAACTGTTTCGCAATTACGCAACCGTTTTAATTTAAATAAAGAAACATTAGATTTTAGTAAATCCGAAAAAGAAAAAATACAACTGTTCTTAAAAAAGAATAAGGAAAATAGCGGGTATTATTTGTATTCTTACGCCTATTGTTTGCAAAATGAACTTCTTGAATTATTAAACAAAGACAAAGATGGCGAAATTGCATTTGCAAAAGCAAGTGAGTGGAAAGAGAAAGTAAATTGCATTTCTGTTATTAGCAAAGCAGATAGCTATAATTATGTGAAGGAACAGCTTTCGAGTTCTAACAGGTATAATAATATTTCATTTAGTAATGACGAAGAGATTAAATGCGTTACGGCTTTCGGCATTCCAGTTGTAATTTGTTTTACCGATTCTATTATTGCGGATTCTGTTACCCAGCCAATTTTGAATGGCGACTTGCATATGCATACAAGATGGAGTGATGGTAAGCACAGCATAGAAGAAATGGCAGGTTATGCAACTAAACTCGGACGAGAGTATATTGGAATTTCAGATCACAGTTATTCTTTGAAGGTCGCTCGCGGAATTTCCGAGGTCGATGCTTTACAGCAAATTGAGGAAATTCACGCATTAAAGTTAAAAGGAATAAAGGTTCTTTCGAGTATTGAAGTTGAAGTTTTGAAAGACGGTACATTGGACTTTTCGGATGCAACTCTTGCCAAATTTGATTATGTAATTGCTGGCATACATACCTATTTGCAGCAAAACCAAATTGAAATGCAGGCAAGAATTGAAAAGGCCCTCAGCAATCCATACGTCAATATTTTGGCTCACCCAACAGGGAAATTGTTGGGTAGACCGGGTGTACTGTTTTCCAATAGAGAACCTTATTCTGTGCCATTTAAAACCATTCTCGATATGTGTGTAAAAAACAATGTTGTTTTAGAATTAAACTGTTTTCCTGAACGCTTTGACATTGGTGTAGAGCATTTTGAAGAGATAATGAAAAGCGGAGCATTAATATCTGTTGGAACGGATTCGCATTCTGCGGCTCATTTGAACTGCCTTGAATTCGCCGAGATGATGCTGGCTAAATACCCGAAGTTAAAGAAAAAAGTTATCAATACATTTTCGTATAACAAACTTAAAGAATTCTTTGCCGAGCAACGGCAAACCGTCACATCTGAAACATACCTTGCCCAGAATGTTTCCGAGCGGCTCGATTTTAACTATTATTTTGGCAATAATGCAGGAATTATAAATGGCAGTGACACCGTTATCGGAATTGACTTAACTGGAAATGAATTAAAGCCAAGTGGATGGGCTGTTTTGTCAGGTAGCTGTGCTATAACTAAACCGATTTGTACGGATGATGAGCTAATTAAAGAAAGCTTAAAATACAACCCTAAAATTATTTCAATAGATTCACCGCTTTCATATCCCGAAGGCAGGGATTGTTCTGACCCTAACTGTGATTGCCACAAATATGGCATTACACGCTATTGTGAAAGATTGCTTTCTAGTTTTGGAATAGGCGTGTATCCTTGCCTAATTCCGTCAATGGAAAAGTTAACGAACAGAGGAATAGCGCTTGCAAGAAAATTTCGTGATTTAGGTGTCGAGGTTATCGAAAGCTATCCCGGTGTGGCGCAGGATATTCTAAGCATTCGGCGTAAACAGAATGGCTTAGAACACCTTAAAAATAGCTATAAAAACTTTGGTATTGTGGGCGATTATTTCACCGCGCAAAAAATATCTCATGATGAATTAGATGCCATTTCTTCGGCGTTAGTAGGATTGTTCTATTTGAATGGTCAATATGTGGCATTAGGAAATGATAAGGAGAATTTCCTCATCGTTCCGAGTGTTGCTCCAGTTCCCAAAACACGGGTCGTTATTGGGTTAACCGGGGAGATTGGCACAGGTAAGACTATATTAGCAGAGTATCTTCGTTTCAAACACGGGTTTAAATCGCTAAGATATAGTCAAATTATACGGAGACTGTATTCTTGTGACGAAAGCAGGTCAACACTGCAAAACATTGGAAGTGATATAGCTAAAAGCGCGGAGAAGCAAAGACAGCTATCTCTGGAAATAATAAAGGAAATTGAAGCCCATCCCAATATTAATTATGTAGTTGACGGATTGCGGCACAGAATGGATTATGATACGCTTTCAGAACATTTTGGGGATAGTTTTACCCTGTTTGAAATTCAGTCAACTTTTACTAATAAGTTTAATCGATATAATAGGCGTAGCATTGAACAGGTTAGTAAAGAACAGTTCCAAGACATCCTGTGTAACGAAGCTGAACAGGATATTATGTCGCTATCCATGCTTTGCTACACAAACAACAACATCATTACCAACAATAAAACATTTAAGGATTATTTTGAAACTGTTGAATTGAAACTAAAGGAGCTATTATGCCAGTAACTATTGTTTTTGGAGGGCAATTCGGTTCTGAAGGAAAAGGCAAAGTTGCCCACTATTTTGCAAAAAAAGAGAACGCTGACTACTGCATCCGAGTAGGCGGTTCAAACTCCGGGCATACCGTTTACCGTGATGGTCAAAAAATAATATTCAGAATTTTACCGACGGGCGTCATTGAAAGCCATGTCACGGCTGTTTTACCTGCTGGCTCTTATATAAACCTGTCTATTTTGAAAGAAGAAATAAAAATCGCCGGATTGTCAGATGACCGTTTGCTTATTGACAAGAATGCTGTAATTATTTCAGATGATTTTATAGCAGCAGAAAAGCAATCTGACCTCCGACAGAGTATCGGATCAACAGAAAGCGGAACAGGAGCGGCTGTCATTGCAAGGATTGAAAGAAAAAAGGGGATAAAATTATTAGCACGAGATTTTCCTGAGTTGAAAACTTGCGATACCAAGAAGATCCTGCGCGATGCTTGTAATGCTGGCAAAAAGATAATTGCCGAAGGAACACAGGGGTTTGGATTGTCGTTGCTTCATGCAGAGGAATATCCATATGTAACGAGCCGCGATACATCTGCCGCCGCTATTCTTTCCGAGTGTGGTCTCAGCCCGTTTGATGTCGAAAATATAGTTATGGTCATTCGTGCGTTTCCAATAAGGGTATCTGGTGATTCTGGTGACTTGCCAAACGAAATTGATTGGGATATTGTGCGTGACGAGTTAGGCAAAACAGAAAATATGACTGAATATACTTCGTGCACAAATCGTGTCAGAAGAGTAGCCCGCTTTGATGCTGATGTTGTACTGCGCAGTATTATTTGCAATAAGCCAAATATTATTGTGCTGAATCATTTAGATTATATGGACGACTCTTGCAGAAACGGAATTGTTTCTGAAAAAGCCAAACTGTTCATTGAGAAAGTTAGCGCAGAAGTAAATGTGAAAGTAAATTTTGCCGGAATTAACGAGGTTGATTTAGTTCCAATGGAGGACAAATAATATGACTTTTACCGATGCCGACAAGAGTACTCTCATAAATGTCTGCGGTAGCGTTGAAGGATATTCTGAAAAAGAAGATGTGAGCTTTCCCATGAAAAAGCTCATTGAAATTTTAAATGCAACAAATAACAGCTATTTAAAAGATAAAACTGCCGAAGAAAAATATAATGATTTTCACGGCAAAGATCCTTATAAAAAGATAAGTAGCGCGTTGTTAAATTCAGATGATATTATTAAATATATCTTAACAACTGGTATGCTTTTTCCGTTTGAGCCGAGGAACTTAAAAGGCGCTACATATACTTGCACTTTTTCTGGCACATATCTGAGGCGAAACGATGAAACAAAAGAATTAGAGTCATGCAGTATTTCTGATAACGATGAGCTAGTAATCAAGCCCAATTCTATAACATACTTGGAAATATCAACTGATTTTAGAATTCCGTCTTATCTGGTATTAAGATTTAACCTTCAAGTTTCTAATGTTTACAAGGGTTTGTTGCTTGGTACAGGCCCAATTATCGATCCTGATTTCGTTGGAAAAATAAATATACCTCTTCACAATTTCACAACAAATGAGTATGTAATAAAGAAGGGTGCAGAACTCATCAGTATCGAGTTTACTAAACTTAGTATAAAGGGAGACTGGATTCTTTCTACAGCATCGAATCTATATCAAACCGTCAACGTCTTCGATTATACATCGCTACCTAAAAATATTCAGAAAAATTTTACTCCCAATCGAAGTCTATTTGATTATATTAAGAAAGCTCTGCAAGGAAACGACAAATTTTATAAAAATCCAAAAGAAGAAATTCGTATCAGCAGTTCTATGAATGAAACGAGGGAAGAAGTTCAAAGACTAAAAGATGATGTTGCCAAAAATGAAGAAAAGGTTAACAAAACACTTGAAGACGCCAAAAAGCGAGATAGATTTCTAACACAACTATCCGTCATAAGCATTATCGCTTTGTTAGTAACTACTATTTCATTAGGGTGGACTTCTTTTAATTATTTCAACAATAACAACAAACTCTCGTCTGCAACAGAACAAATTGGAAAACTAAATACATCAATTGAAAATATTAACGTCGAATTATCGCAACTTAAAATTGATAAGAATGAATTGCAGATAAGACTACTGACAGCAGACTATAATTCTTATTCGGACAAGTCTGTGACAGAAGCAGTTGATATTGCTCAACAGATAACTCAACTGGAAAAAGAAATATCCGAGTTGCAAAAGCAATTACCTTAATTGGAGGGCGTTAAGAGCGGTATAATTTAAATTAGTGAAGCAATAGCTCCTGGAAAACGACGCTCAAATGCTTATTCAAAGTTTGGCCAAAGGACTGAGTCTAAGGACTTTTCAAAGATTTAAATGTTGGACGATTTCTATTCCAATCCGCTTGCTGTAAGCAATGAGCTGCACATTATCCATAGTTCGTTCCCTATTGCCGAGCTTCGCAGTTTGTTTATAATTTTATATTATGAGAATACCAAAATAATCTAACCTGTTTCCTTATTCGAAGCAGGTTTTTTTATGCCTGAAAGGAGCAACGGAAATGCCATATTACACTAAAGATCAAATCAAACAGGCTCGTGAGATGGACCTACTGACCTATCTGCAACGATATGAACCCGACGAGCTTGTGCATGATGGAGGCGATACATATCATACTCGTACTCATGATAGTTTGAAAATCTTAAACGGGCTATGGTGCTGGTGGTCGCATGGAATTGGCGGGCGGACAGCGCTGGACTATCTCACAAAAGTACGCGGCTTGAACTTTACAGAAGCTGTTGGGATCATACTGAGAGATGCTCCTGTTTTATCTCCGGCACAGTCGCGGGCACCTCCTGTGCGAGCCGAACCAAAGACACTGATTTTGACGGAACAAAACGGTAACAATCGCCGGGTGTTCGCATATCTGTGCTCGCGAGAAATTGATCCGGAGATTATTAATCATTGCATTAAGCATGGGCAACTTTATGAGGAACATGAACACCACAACGCTGTGTTTGTTGGTTTCAATGGGGATAAGCCTAGGTGTGCTTCAATGCGAAGCACTTTGTCCGACTCCACATTCCTGCGTGATGCAGAAGGCAGTGACAAGCATTACTCTTTCAGTTTTACAGCTTTAGACAACAATGGCGCTCTCGTCGTAACCGAGAGTGCCATTGACCTTTTATCCTATATGACTTTTATCAAGAGAGACGGTCACGATTGGAGAACAGTTAATGGGGTGTCGCTGGTAGGTATCTATAAGCCTCGCGAAGAGACACCCACCGTCCCCATGGCACTGGAGCAATACTTGAAGGATCATCCGCAGATACGCCGCATTGAGCTTTGCTTGGATAACGACAAGGCTGGGCGGGCCGCAGCACAAGGCATCATTGCCGCGTTACCTGATATGGAAGTGGTATACCGTCCACCGCCTATCGGAAAGGATTACAACGATATGCTAATTGCATCAAAAGGAATCGAGCACAAAGTCAAAACAAGAGGAGGCACTGAGCGTGAGTAAAGCGATTCGTATTGACACCCCGCGTTCTGCGCGGCGCGAAGCGCCGCTTTTGCAAGCATGACATTTTGCCGTCACCGTGACGGCAAAATGTCCTTGTCAGGGGAAAGCCCCTGAAACCCCATATCCAAATGGTCTTGGCCTAGAATGTGGATATCTAGTAAATGAGCAACTGACGCCTGATTTTATGGAGTCGGTCTGCTCAAGTTCTAATAGTACTACTCGCTTCTCAGCATTATTCCAAATACCGCAATATTAATAATGTCTTTGCTACCACTTCGTTTGTGTTTAGTTTCATTCTCGAATGGAACAACCGACACATATTTATCTTCTCCGAAAAAGTCAAGCTCATATCCGGTTTTTGTTGTAAACGTGCCGCATGTCCGATAAAGCAAATCATACGTGTCATCCGGGTTGTATTTAACCGGTTTTTCAATGTCGATCCCCAGCGACGCCATAAATCGCGTTAGTTCAGGCAGATACTCGGAAAGACCGTTAAACACTCTCGGCAAATCAGAATAAAAACTTTTCGCTTTTTCAATATCAATGTCAAAGACATAGTCATCTCTGATCACTCTTTTCATATCACATAACTTAACAAATTCCTGTTTATCGTCATTCACCCGCACACCAATAAAACTCCATAGTCTCAAATATCTGCCCATCTATGCGGAGTATTTCATCAATGGAAATCACTAAGCCGTCAGTCATAACAATAACTCGCTCATATTCGTCTATTTTTTTGACCGCACCTATAGCCGTAACATAGGCACCGCCAGCCTTCTTCGCATCCGGCTGAAAGTAGGTGATGGAGATTTCCGGGCAGTTCCCGAGACGGGCTGCTATGATTTGCAGTCTTTCGTTTAAGGCTTCCTTCGCGCTCTCATCCAATTCTAAGCGTTTGTCAGTCAGCCTCGCGGCTTCCTTGATGACAGATTCATAGCCGGTGAGTGCGGCGAAGGGCGAAAACTGGGCTGCACGGTCGGCGGCGGGCATCTGGGGGTGGGTTGCGGAGACATGGTGGGGCAGATGGATGATATCGTCATAGGAATTCGTCATGCCTTGTGTCCTCCAATCTGCCTGTTCCGGTCTATGGTGGTAGCGCCTTCCTCCAGATTGGTGCCTTTCAAAATGGCGTTTTTGCCATACTTCTTCCTGATAGCCAGAGTCGCTTTCTGCATCCTTTTTTCGCGTTCGAGCTTGGCTTCCTCCTGCTTCTTGGACTCGTAGTCCGTGAACAAATCCAGCTGCTCGGGGCTGCCGGCCTCCCGGGCAGCCGCATCGTCGACCACATGATTTGCCACAAGGCTTACTCGTCTGACCAGAAGCTTTTCATCGACAATACGGTCAAAAAGCTCCATTACAGCCTTTACAATCAGCTTCGTGGAGGAAGTGTGTCTTCCGAGATTAATACTGCCGTGGGCCTGTTTCGGAATCGAACGGCCGTATCTGTCGGTGGTAATCGCGCCGAGATAGGCCTGACGTCTATTCGTGTCAGTGAGGTTTTCAATGTCATAGCCGATGGTCAGAACCATCTGGTCGGTCAGAAGCTCTTTTTCCACCAGTTCGAGCACCAGCAGCTCCGCCATTTCACGCACAATCAGCTTTGCTTTATCAAAGCTGTATGGAGACTGCAAAACCTGGCCTGAGCCCAGGCTCTTTGTGCTCGACTTGTATGCCTTGATTTCGGCAATCGTACAGGGCTCCCAGCCCCAGGCGTGGTCAATGAGCAGCTCCGCGTTGACACCGAAAAGCCTGTACAGCAGGTCCTCGTTGTAGAAATCAGCAGGCTTGCCGATTGAGCATCTTGCGATGTCACCCATGGTGTAAAGCCCGTTTTCCTCAAGCTTTTTTGCATATCCTTTCCCCACACGCCAGAAGTCGGTGAGGGGACGGTGCGACCATAAAAGACGGCGGTAGCTCATCTCATCCAGCTCGGCAATTCGGACACCGTTTTTATCTGCCGGACTGTGCTTTGCCCAAATATCCATCGCGATCTTGCTTAGGTATAGATTTGTGCCGATTCCCGCCGTGGCAGTTATACCGGTTGTCTCAAGAACGTCCAGAATCATTTCCATAGCGAATTCACGCGCTGAGAGCCTATATGTTTTAAGATAATCGGTGGCGTCAATGAACACCTCGTCAATGGAATAGACATGAATGTCCTCGGGTGCAACATACTTCAAATAGACTTTATAAATTCTTGTGCTGCACTCCATATAATGCGCCATTCTCGGCGGTGCGATGATGTAGTCCAGCGATAGACCCGGAGAGGACTTCAGCTCTATGTCGTTGTAAGAAGCTCCGGTAAATGCGCGTCCCGGTGCTTTGCTCAGTCTACGTGCATTTTCTTCCTTGACTTTTTGAACGACCTCAAACAGCCTTGCCCGTCCCGGAATACCATAGGCCTTGAGGGAGGGGGAGACGGCAAGACAGATGGTCTTTTCGGTGCGGCTAGAGTCGGCGACAACGAGGTTGGTAGTCATTGGGTCAAGCCAGCGCTCCACACACTCGACCGAAGCGTAGAAGGATTTTAAGTCGATTGCGATATAAGTTCTATTCTTCATGCCTATTCTCCGGCCTCCTCCTTAAACTCAAATTACCTAATCGACAATTTTAAATTCACAGTTATTTCAGGAGTATTATTGTACCCTGCGTTTAAATATGGAAATTACCCACCGTGTGCTGCCATAGCTCTGAGCTGTAGGAATGACGCTGACTAACTCCCATCCCTGTGACCCTAATTCGTTTAATTCCTGTTGGAAAGCGTTTTTATCTACTTTACCTCCAAATGTCCCCTTAGCATCAGTAAATAGTGTCTTATATTCAAACTTATCCATATTTTTCTCCGTTAAATTTTTGTTTGTTGTTATGATACCACAAACAATACCTCTTTTCATCAACTTGACGAGATTATTAATATTACACGTTGGAGGTGATCATTATTGAACCCGCGTAGCATCAAAATCAGCGTTCGGCTCAACGACATCGAACATAGTCGTCTAAAAAAACAGTCTGGGCTATCTGGCCTATCTGGAGAGGCACTCATACGCTCCTTGATCATGGGCATGGATATCAAGCCCATTCCGCCCGATCAGCTCGGTGAGATTCTTCGCCAGCTCTCGGCCATAGGAAATAACATCAACCAGATTGCGCGCGTGGCAAATGGTATGGGAAGGATTAGCAGGGAAGACATTGATGCCATAAAATCCATGCAAGCGCAGATATGGCATCAGGTAAAATCATTTTGACATATGGCCATTACGAAAATTCTATTCATTCGTTCACGCCTTGATGACAGGGTTTCCTACGTGACCAACGAAAAGAAGACCTCGCTCGACGGCATGATTGAATATGCCATTAATGATGACAAGACTGAACAGCGATTGTACGAAGCCGCACTGAACTGCGCATCGCCTGAGACGGCTTTTCGGGAAATGACGGCTACTAAACAGCGTTGGGGTAAGGCTGGTGGAGTCCTCGGCTATCATATCATACAGAGCTTTGCGGTGGGAGAAACAACGCCGGATGAAGCGCATGGAATCGGGGTTGAGCTTGCCCGCCGCCTGTTCGGCGAGCGGTTTGAGGCTGTGATAGGAACGCACCTGAACACGGATAACCTGCACAATCACATCGTAATAAACTCCGTGTCATTTAAAGACGGCGGCAAATATCAGTCAACGAAAGCAAATATGTACCGTATCAGAGAAGTATCCGATAGGCTGTGCCGGGAGCACAGCCTATCGGTTATCCTCAGCCCCCAGGGGCGCGGGATGAACTTCGCCGAGTACACTGCACAGAAAAACGGCAAACGCACATGGAGGGACACGATCCGTGAAGATGTTGATGAAGCAATCTCATGCTGCCACGCACCGAGCCAATTCGTTCACACGCTGCGAAAGCTTGGTTACGAAGTCAAGGAAAACGTCAAGTACATGGCCGTTCGGCCGCCAGGAAAGGAGAGGTATGTTAGGCTAAAATCTCTTGGAGAGCAATATGATTGGCCGAATATTCAGCACCGCATTTTCGAGCAAAAAACCGTCAAGGTTCTGCCAGAATTAAGAAACAAGCCGCAAACCCGAAACTATCGGTTGAAAGGCACTTTTCCAGTACGAAAGCTCACAGGCTACCGTACCCTGTATGTTCACTACCTCTATAGGATGGGGATATTTCCCCGAAATCGGGCATCCGCTGGGCGGGTGCCTTTTGCTTTACGTGAGGACTTATACAAGATGGAGCGCATCAATGCTGAGACAAAACTGCTTTGCACACATCACATTGATTCGGAAGAACAGCTTTCAGCATATCAGTCAACTATTGAAGCACACATGAATATAGTCCTTGCCGAGCGAAAGGAGCTTCGTAGCCGGGCACGTATTTGTCGGGATGGAAAACAGGCAGCATCACTCAGAGAACAGGCGACTGAACTTGGTGGAAAGCTTTCGTTATTGCGCATGGAGCTGAAGCTGTGCAAAGGCATTCGAGAGCGATCGAAAGAAATTCCCCAGAAACTCAAACAGGCAAAACAGGAAGAACAAAAATACGAACAGGAGATGACGAAAAATGAGTACCAACGCGGACGCGGCGGACCAGGTCGTTAATATGTCGCTGCAGGGCGTCAAGGTCGTCGCGCAAATTACCGGCGAGGGTGCAAAAAACCTCGCTACCTATCTCTATGCGGTACTTAAAGACCAAAAGCGAACGCGCGGGAAGATAAGGCTGGAAAGCCTGTTGCGCAGCGGCAAGGAGCTGAAGGTCTTTGCTGTGAAAACTGAAGACTTGCCGAAGTTCAGCAAAGAAGCCAAACGGTATGGCGTGCTTTATTGCGCTCTAAGGGACAAAAAAGACAAGGACGGAATGTGCGACATCATGGTGCGAGCCGAAGATGCAAGCAAAATCAACCGCATAGTAGAGCGCTTCTCTCTCGCTACAGTGGACACCGCCGCAATCAAAACTGAAATCGAGAAATCTCGTGCAGAAAAAACAGAACCCGTCAGGGATACACCCGCAGACAAGAACGTGGATGCTTTCCTCGATGAGCTTATGGGTAGTGAACATGTTAAGCAGGATAATATGCCAAACCCTACGACGGAAGCTCCTTCAAGATCCGTTCAATCCGAGCCTTCCTCGAAGAACAGAAAAGCAGTAGACGAAGGAACTGAGCGCCATTCCATCCGCGAGGAGCTGCGTACCATCAAGGCTGAAAAGAAACAAAAGAACCCAGAGCCAGAACGCAAAGAGATAAATAAGCCGCGCATAGATACACCTGCCACTCACCAGACCAGCAAGACGAAACAGCCGAAAATTAAAACTAAGAAGGAGCTTTAATTATGGAAAACTTTGATGACATCTTCACAGCGCAGTCTAGGCACGGTACACAGTTTACACCCGACGATGCTTTCAACAAGGATGAATGGGCGGCCTCAAAACAGGCCGAACGCAATGAGGTCTATGAGATGATGGATACCGCTACTGAGAGCGTTCTCTCAAACGGTGGAGAATTCCAGCGTTATCTCGACACGCTCAGTAAATTTGACAGGTACAGCGCCGGCAATGTCCTTCTTGTTCTCAAACAGATGCCGGAGGCTACCCAACTTCGTGACTTTGACGGCTGGAAAGAGAAAAACGCCAACATCAAGAAAAATGAAAAAGGTATCAGGATTCTGGAGCCGGGCGACGAGTATACCCGTGAGGACGGAACCACAGGTGTAAGCTACAACGTGAAAAAGGTCTTTGATATTTCACAGACCACCGCGAGGCGCGAACAACAGAATGCTCACACCGACTCCCGTGAACTTATTCGCGCACTAATGCAGGCGTCACCGGTCACTGTTACAATAAGCGAGAGCCTGCCGCTTGATGTCGGAGCACATTACGACTCTCAAAGCGGCGTTATCAGCATCCGCAAGGGGATGGAAGCACAGAACATTGTCCGTGCTTTGTCACAAGAGATTGCCCATGCGGAAATGGACAGTCAGGACGGTACATATGACCGTGGTGACGTATCATTTACCGCCTACTGTGTTTCTTATGTTATTTGCCGTAAAGAAGGTTTTGATGTAAGCCGATTCAGCTTCGATCGGCTTCCTGAAAGTTTCAGCAGCATGGAACCACAAGCCGGACGCGGAGAACTGACACGCATTCGCAACATTTCTGCCAATATTATAGAGAGCGTGAACGCCAAACTTGAACAACAGCGTGATAAGGCTGCACGCCAGTCGGAAAGGTGAGGTGAATAATGCAGGAGGAAGAAATAAGAGTACTCACCGTGGATAAGTACGAGTACGGAATCCTCATTCATGCGCTCAACGACATGCGAACCGACCTTATCGAAGGGGAACATCCAACCGACGCCGTTGACGAGTTGCTTTTGAAGACCATCGATGCACCAAAAAAGAAGCGGGGAAAAGGTGATGAAGAGACAAGATAGATTATCCAAAACAAGTCTGTTTTTATATTCTCTCGGACTGATTCCGGTTATTTGGGCGGCATTGCTGTTAGCGCCTTATCTCAAAGGTGGTTTGCCGGAAATCGTAAAAAACATATCGGCGGCAATTAATGCCCCGCTGAATATTGTGTTGTGTGAGGACAGCTTTAAAACTGTCCTCATTTTTATTGCCGCCTACGCGTTGGGTATCGGAATATATCTTTCCACTGCGCGTAATTACCGCCGGAGAGAGGAGCACGGCTCCGCACAGTGGGGCAATCCGGAAACGGTCTGCCGCAGATACCGGGCAGCACCGCTGCCGAACAATAAGCTTCTGACGCAGAATGTCCGTATAGGCCTCGACGGACGTAAGCACCGCCGCAATCTCAACGTCATGGTGGTGGGCGGTTCCGGATCAGGCAAAACGCGATTCTATGCAAAACCAAACGTCATGCAGGCAAACACTTCTTTCGTGGTACTTGACCCAAAAGGGGAAATCTTGCGTGATACAGGAAATCTACTTGAGGGCAAAGGCTACGAGGTACGTGTTCTCGACCTTATAAACATGGAACTATCCCATTGCTATAATCCTTTTGCGTACATAACCTCAGATAAAGACATCCCCATCATTGTTACAAACTTCTTTAAAAACACTACACCGAAGGGTACTCAGACAAACGATCCATTTTGGGACAACTCAGCTATGATGCTTCTGGAGGCACTGATGTTCCTGCTTTGGTACGAAGCACCGCCCGAAGAACAAAATTTTGAGATGGTGATGGAACTTCTCGATGCCATGGAGGTAAGTGAGGACGATGAGAATTTTGTAAGCCCACTTGACATTCTGTTTCAGCACGTCGAGATGGAGAATCCCTCTCATATTGCCGTGAGCTATTACAACAAGGTCACAAAGGGCGCGGCAAAGACGATCAAGAGTATCCTCATTACGCTGATTACACGCTTGGATAAATTCAACCTGCCGCCGCTGGCAGCATTAACCCGCACCGACGATATAGCACTTACAACCATAGGTGAGAAAAAGACAGCCCTATTTGCTGTAATCCCAGACAATGATAGCAGCTTCAATTTTCTGGTTGGTATGCTCTATACGCAGCTTTTTCAGTCACTTATGTATCTTGCCGATCACAAATACGGCGGGCGGCTCCCGGTTCATGTTCATTTCGTGATGGACGAGTTTGCAAATGTCGCGCTGCCGGATGATTTCGACAAGCTCCTGTCCACTATGCGCTCACGCGAGATCAGCGTTTCGATTATCCTGCAAAATCTTGCGCAGCTCAAAGCCCTGTTTGAAAAGCAATGGGAAAGCATCGTCGGCAATTGCGACGAGTTCCTCTATCTTGGCGGTAACGAGCAGAGTACGCACAAGTATGTCTCCGAGCTGCTTGGAAAGGAAACGCTTGATACTAATACCTATGGTCGAAGCAGGGGACAAAGCGGTAGCTACACCACCAACTGGCAGCAGACGGGCCGTGAGCTCCTCACGCCGGATGAGGTGCGGATGCTGGACAACCGGTACGCGTTGCTTTTCATCCGTGGCGAGCGTCCCATTCAGGATGAGAAGTTTGATATTCTTAGGCACCCAAATGCTAGACTTACCACAGATGGTGGCGCCGAACCGTATGTCCACGGAAGTACCAATTGTGCAGTTGCCACACTTTATATCAACGACAAAAACAAAGAAGTCCCGTCTGTTGATGCAGACGGGATTCAAAACAACATTGACTCAAATCAATATGAGATTCTTTCAGAAGAAGATCTGGAAGAGCAACTAAAGGAGGAAAACAAGGTATGATACAATCTCCCAAAATCCGACGAGCTTTTGCCGCCTACTGCGCGATGGCAATGATGTTAACCGTTTTCAGTGTCGCGGCTTACGCGACTGATGACCCCATTGCCGTCGTCAACAATCTGTCCAATTTCATCTTCGGACTCATCCGGGCAATAGGCATGATTTTGCTCGGATTTGGAATCGTTCAGGTCGGACTGTCATTAAAAACTCATGACCCTTCCCAGCGGGCCAACGGCTTTATGACGGTTGCAGGCGGAGTTATTATAACATTTGCAAAAGAAATCCTGACTCTGATTACGGGAGGTTGATTGCATGTTTAACGAGTTTCCTTTAATAGAAAAAATGCACATTCATTCTCTTGACGGCGAACTGCGGGAGGCTACCGTTCTAAAGCGTGTAGGAGATAATGATTATCTTGCAGAATATAACGGCGTTAAGTGCCATGCGATCTTTAACGTATTTGTCGGTCGTTTCTATGTAGACGATAAGTATGGAGTAATTAAAGATAAGATTACCGATAGGAACAGCCAATGCAGATGACAATTCAACATCAAAACATTTATTAGAGCGAGGTGGTTTTTTGGACAGCAACAACTGGATTGTAGGCAATCTCAACTATTCGCTGGAAAAATGGAACGACTACTTATCTCAGATATGGGACATTCTCACTAAGTCCCCGACTGAGTTCCGCGGGGGCGCAATCTGGAGCGTAATTCAGGATATTTACGGCGCTTTACAGGCTATTGGCCTTGCTTTGCTGGTTCTGTTTTTTGTGGTCGGCGTTGTAAAGACCTGCGGTAGCTTCACCGAAGTGAAAAAGCCGGAGCATGCGCTGAAGCTTTTTATTCGCTTCGTTCTGGCAAAAGGAGTTGTTACATACGGTATGGAACTGATGATGGCCTTGTTCACCATTATTCAAGGTGTCATCAGTACGATTATGGTGCCTGCAGGCTTTGGCGGCGTACAGAAAACGGTTTTGCCGGATGAAATTATCACGGCGATAAAGGATTGTTCGTTTTGGGAAAGCATCCCTCTGTGGGCAGTTACGCTGATTGGCTGTCTGGTAATTATAGTGCTATCGTTCATTATGATAATGTCAGTGTATGGACGCTTTTTTAAGCTTTATATCTATACAGCTATCGCACCGATTCCGTTGGCTTCGTTCGCAGGAGAGCCGAGTCAGAACATAGGAAAGAGCTTTCTCAAAAGCTATGCTGCCGTCTGTCTGGAGGGAGCTGTAATCGTTCTCGCCTGTATTATTTTTTCTGTGTTTGCGTCATCACCGCCAACAGTGGATACAACAGCCTCGCCTGTTACAATGGTCTGGTCATACATAGGGGAGCTCATATTTAACATGCTAATCCTTGTGGGAACGGTCAAGATGGCTGACCATGTAGTACGCGAGATGATGGGGTTATGATGTAAAACTTGCTGTTGTATTTTACGATAAATCCGCATATAATATTAACAGCGGAAGGAGTGAGTATTGTGCCAAATATTAAACCGGTATCCGACCTTCGTAACTACACGGAGGTGCTGAAAGACATCAGTGTAGGTTCGCCTGTTTTTCTGACAAAGAACGGGCGCGGACGTTATGCCATCGTTGATATGGAAGAATACGAAAAAACACAAGCCACAATTAGACTGATGTCCGAGCTTGCAAATGGCGAGAAGTCCGGACGCGAACAGGGCTGGATTCCTGCTGAGGATGTACGGGCGCATTTTGCGGAAAAAAATCATGGGTAAACTGTTTTACTCTCCACTTGCTCTGCAGGACATGGACGGCATATGGAATTACATTTTTGAAGAATTAAGCAATCCCACCGCGGCGAGTAATACTGTTAATAGGATACTGGACCATATCGATAGGCTGCGGCAGTTCCCGGAGATTGGTTCACCGTTCAGTTCTGTAGCTAAGATTGAAACGGATTATCGCTATCTGGTCTACGGAAACTATCTGGCATTTTACCGCAGCCAAGGTGAAGACATTTACATCGATAGAGTGCTGTACGGGCGTCGGGATTATCTGAAAATCCTGTTTGGGGAATTGCCTGAAGAGAATGTATAAAACTTCTATGATCTAAACAACTGATATTAAACAATATTTTGCAAAAGCGTCACGCGTTCGCGTGGCGCTTTTGCCATTTCTGGAGGTATTACAAATTGGAAGTTAAAATTAACCGAGAAATCCGCGACTACACTGAATCAATGTTCTTTGGTCTCAGTCTGAGGCAGTTTGTATTTTCAGCGCTGGCGGTTGCAGTGGCTGTTGTTATTTACTTTGCTCTGCGAGGCTATTTCGCTATCGGTACACTTAGCTGGATGTGTGTTATAGGAGCGGCACCATTTGCTGGGGCAGGATTCATTAAATATAACGGCATGACCTGCGAGCAATTTGCTTGGGCATGGCTCAAATCCGAGTTAATTATGCCGCGAGAGCTGTATTTCTGCCCAACAAACACATATTATGAGACTCTGCACATCAATATAGAAAAGCATGAAAGAGAGGAGTTTAAACGTCATGATAAAAACGCTTGACCGTATACTAAAACAAGACAAGGAACACTTTTCTGTCCCGCGAGGCACACAAAGTATGATTCCCATTCGGCGTATCTGGCCGGATGGGATTTTTCTTGTAGGAAACAAGTACACAAAGAGCTTCCGCTTTACCGACATTAACTATGCCGTTGCTTCCAAGGAGGACAAGGAGGCGATGTTCCTGGCATATTCCGAGGTTCTCAATTCTCTCGACAGCGGTTCAATTGCAAAAATCACCATCGTTAACCGTCGCCTAAACCGAGCTGACTTTGAAAAAACACTGCTTCTGCCGCGTAAGGAGGACAGACTGGACACCTTGAGAGACGAGTACAATAACATGCTCATCGATAAAGCTACCAGCGGAAGCGGAATAGTACAGGAAAGATACATAACTATCTCAGTAATGAAGAAGGATGTTGACGAAGCACGTACCTATTTTACTCGAATCGGTGCCGATCTCTCCACGCACTTTTCCCATCTCGGTTCCCGCTGTATTGAGCTAGACGCCAACGCTCGGTTGAAACTGTTGCACGAGTTCTATCGCTCAGGAGAAGAGGAAAGCTTTCGATTCGATTTATCTGAAACCGCACGAAAGGGTCACGACTTCAAGGACTACATATGTCCGGACAGCTTTGCATTTCACAAGGATTACTTTGAAATGGGTAAACGATTCGGGCGCGTCTTGTTTCTGAAAGAGTATGCCAGTTACATAAAAGACAGCATGGTTGCCGAGCTATGTGATATGGGCAGCAACCTGATGCTTTCAATCGATATTATTCCAATTCCTACCGACGAGGCTGTACGTGAGATTGAGAACAGATTACTCGGTGTGGAGACTAATATCACCAACTGGCAGCGAAGGCAGAACCAGAATAACAACTTTTCTGCGGTTATTCCTTTTGATATGGAACAGCAGCGTAAGGAAAGCCGCGAGTTTCTGGACGATCTCGTGACCCGTGACCAAAGAATGATGTTCTGTACAATAACACTTTTGCATACGGCGGACACGCTCGAGAAACTGGACAGCGATACTGAATCGCTGATGACAACCGCACGCAAACACCTATGTCAGCTTGCACCTCTGAACTATCAGCAAGCGGACGGCCTCAACACCGCGCTTCCTATCGGGCAGCGAAAGATCAACGCCATGCGGACTTTGACTACTGAGAGCACGGCAGTTTTTATGCCCTTTAGGGCGCAAGAGATTGCTATGCCGGGAGGTGTTTACTATGGTACAAACATTGTTTCCGGAAACCTGATCATTGCAGACAGAAAGCAGCTGATTAACGGCAATTCAATGATCTTTGGCATATCTGGCTCCGGCAAATCCGTTATAGCCAAGCAGGAGATTATTAAACTCATGCTCTCCACTGAGGATGACATTATCGTGATTGACCCGGAACGTGAGTATTCGGCGTTGGTCAACACTTTTGGCGGCCAGATAATTAATATTTCTGCCACAAGTCCGAATCACATCAATGCATTGGATATGAACGCGGAATACGGTGATGGCAATAACCCCGTTATTCTCAAGTCGGAATTCGTCTTATCGCTCTGTGAACAACTCATCGGTGGCAATGGTCTTGGTGCAAAACAAAAATCTCTTATCGACCGCTGTACAGCCAACGTCTACCGCGATTACCGGCAGAGCAATTACACCATTGACCCGCCAACACTCAAGGATTTTAGGGAAGAACTGCTGCGGCAGTCCGAGCCTGAGGCGGCGGAACTGGCTCTTGCCATTGAACTGTTCACAGACGGAAGCCTATCCACCTTTGCAAAACAGACGAATGTTGATGTGAATAACCGCCTGATTTGTTATGACATTCTCGATTTGGGCAAGCAGCTTCAGCCAATCGGTATGCTGGTGGTATTGGACAGCATTCTAAATCGCATCACTCAAAACCGCGCGAAAGGGAAGAACACCTTTATTGTAATCGACGAGATTTATCTTCTTTTCCAGCACGAATACAGCGCCAATTTTCTTTTCACATTGTGGAAACGCGTACGCAAATACGGAGCCTTCTGTACTGGCATTACTCAGAATGTTGACGATATGCTCCAGTCCCACACAGCACGCACCATGCTTGCAAACTCCGAATTCCTAGTTATGCTCAATCAGGCGTCAACCGACCGAATTGAGCTAGCAAAGTTACTGAACATCTCCGATCTGCAGATGTCCTATATCACGAATGTGGATGTCGGACATGGGCTTCTAAAGGTAGGCAGTTCCCTTGTACCGTTCTCGAATCAGTTCCCACGGAATATGCAGCTTTATAAGCTGATGACCACGAAACCCGGTGAGATGGAATTATGAAAGAAATCAAGACTAGAGAGGCTGTAAGGAATATCCGCACACTGGATAAAACCGTAAGTGTTGCCGAAAAAATGAGAAACACTTACGTTCGCACGAAGGAACAGACTGAACAGGGCTGCCAGGCTGATGCCGATTCGCCAGAAAGCTATGCCAGTGATCGTGTAAATGAAATCACTCAGGGCATTACCCGTACCACGGGTAATGCCCTGAGAAATCAGAGAAGACAGCTAGCAAACAGGATAAAAGCACCCTATAAAGAGGAATGCGGGCAAACCGATTACACAGCACGAGGACGCGCCTTTTCACAGGATAGAGTACGTAGGCGCACATACAACGACTGTGCTGGGAAAGAAAAAAGGTATGGCACCGGACAGTTTAAGACAAAAGCCGATATCTCAGAGAAGACTATAAAAACGAATGCAAAAAACTCCATTAAAACTGCGGAACAAAGCGTAAAAAGCGTTGAACGTACTTCCAACGAAGCTATCAAAACGACACATGCATCTAATAAAACAGCTGCAAAAACCACTAAAGCAGCGGAAGTAACTGCGCAAAAGACAAAACAGGCAGGAAAAGCCGCAGCAACCTCCATAAAAACGCCAGCAAAGGCTTTAGCGACTGCAGCCAAGGCTGCGGGTGCTGCTGTCAAAGACCTTGTTGCGGCAATTGCCGCGGGTGGGTGGGCTGCTGCAGTGGTTATCGTGGTGGTTTTGCTGGCAGCATATATCCTTGGTTCAATGTTTGGAGTTTTCGCGTCCGGGGAGAGTTATAAAAGTGAGCCATCAATGCCGGAAGTGGTAAGTCAGATCAATACGGAGTTCTCTGAAAAAATAGATTCTATTATACAGGAAAATCCGCATGACAGACTGGTTATTGATAATGCAGGCTCCGCGACAATGGCGGCGAATTGGGACGATGTACTGGCTGTCTATGCTGTACTTGTGTCCACGGATCCAGATAATCCGATGGAAGTAGCAACGCTAAACAATGAAAAAATTGATAAGCTGAAAACAGTCTTTTGGGACATGAATCGGATCGACTATTCCTTAGATGTGGTGCAGGTTGGTACTGATGATAAAACCGGAAAGGCTATTACAGGAACTGTACTTACGATAACAGTGAGCAGCTTATCCACAGAGGACATGATTTCAAACAATGGCCTAGATGCTGAACGCGCAAAGCAGGTACGGGAGCTACTAAAGCCGGAGTATGCCGAGTTGTTTCAACGACTAATCGGAAACTATACGGATATTACCCTTTCAGCTGAGGAAATCTCTAAAATCATAGAAACATTGCCAGACGATTTGAGCGAGGAACGCAAGAAAGTCGTCTTAACTGCCTACTCGCTTCTGGGAAAGGTGCAATATTTCTGGGGCGGCAAGTCTCTTGCAATTGGCTGGGACAGCCGATGGGGGACGCCCACGAAAGTTACGTCGGAAGGTAGTCGCACAACAGGTACGGTGCGCCCATTCGGGATGGACTGCTCAGGATTTGTCGATTGGGTTTTTTATAATGCTTACGACGGAGAATACATACTTGGACACGGAGGTGGTGCATCTGATCAGTACAGTTATTGCGACGCAATCGTATGGAGCGACGCCCAACCCGGCGATCTTGTGTTTTATCCCGAGTGTGAGCACGTCGGAATCGTCGTGAAAAATGACGCGGGAACACTTACGGTTATCCACTGTGCCTCCGGTTACAACAACGTTGTAATGACTCAGCATACGGAGGGCAAATGCTTTGCTTTTGTTGGAAGACCAAAGATATATGATGAATAGAAACATCTGCCGAATGTCCTAGCGGTCAGATGGTTTACCGTTGTGACCATTGTTCTCCGCACAGCATTGCTGGAAAATTCGTTATATTTGAAGGTTATGGTAAAAGAGGACTTATCTCTAAAATGATGAGCCCTCTATATTTGAGGTTAAGGATTAACTATTGGTTTACTACTTGCCTATCCTAACGTGTTTGGCACAAGCCGAGGAGACAGTGCTCTTAAACTCGGTGGGAGCATCGGAACAAGCAGCCCCGCCGCCGCTGCCGAGGATAGGTTGTATTTGTTTTCGAGCCAGTCATTTGTCATATCCACAGCACCGTGGCAGAACACACTTGTCTGGAATGCTTCCTGTGGCGTCAGTCCCTGTCCGTTGCGGACGATATGCGATGTGGTCTCCACCAGATCGTAGGAGTAGTTGTACATAAACCTGTTAAAGCAGTTGATGCCCTGAGTTTCAAACGACTCACTCATTTCTTTGCTGTGAGATTCCATAAAATCAAGAATTGCTTTGAAAAGCTCCTCCCATGTGTAGTCGTCACGGGATTTGATGCTGGTGTCAATAAGGAGCTTATAGTTATAATTCATAATATCATATTTATCCAGATAATACTTGTAGAATGTTGATTTTGCGATTTTTGCTTCCCTGCAAATGCCCTCCACAGTTATCTTTTCCATCGTGGAGGATTTCAGCATATTATTGAACACTTCAAGGATATATTCCTTTGTTCTGTTGATCACGAATTTCCTCCATCGAACGATTTGTTGTAATCGTAGCATATTCATACGAATGTGTAAAGTAGTTCGTTGAATATTTCGTTAAATCTTTTACAATCATAGCTACAAAAGTAGTCGAATACTATCACATTTTACTATTCTTGGAGGCACTTATGGTAAGGAAGAATTTGATAAAGCTTGTAAGACACTGTAATATGCTCAATCCCATGCCTACCGAAAACAGCCCGGAGTATCGGTTTCTCGATCCCCTGCTTTCGGATGAAATAGTGGATTGCGCGCTGAAAATGAAGTTAAGAAAACCTTACTCCTTAGATGAATTTACCGCTCTTATTAAAAAGCCTCGCAGCGAGGCTGAACGTATCTTTAACGAGATGGAGCAAATCGGTATATCCGAAATGCTTTATGAGGGAGATAAGCGCAGAGCAAAGCTGACTGTATTCGCACCGGGTATGTTTGAACTTATGGCGATGAAACGTGAGGATATGGAAAAGTATCCGCATATGGGCGAATGCTTTGACGATTACATCACCGGCCTTGGGAAAAAGTTTTTTTCCCTGTTTCCCGACGGCTCCGGTCTTATGACCGTCATCCCTGTTCAAAAGGCCATTGAGGACGAGCCCCGAAGGGTGAACATTGAGGAAATTGACTTTTGGATAAACAAATACGTTGGTCATATTGCAGTGGGAAATTGCCAGTGCCGCACACTCAGACGGCAAGCGGGCGTGGCGACGGCTGATCTGGAGGGTGAGTGGTGTATTAGCCTTGGTGACTTTGCGGAGCAGGTAATAAAAACCGGCAAAGCAAGGAGAATTTCAACCGAGGAGGCTTATGATATAATCAAGCGGGCAGAGGAGCTTGGATATGTCCATGAGTTATCAAATATAGATGGCCCGGAAAGCTCGGTGTTTATCTGTAACTGCAACGCTGACACCTGTCTGGCTCTGCGCACCTCCACACTTTTAGGAGCCCAGAACTTCTCCAGAACTAACTTTGTAGCAACCGTTAACACCGAGGACTGTGTGGCCTGTGGCTGCTGCGTTGAAATGTGCCCTGAAAACGCCGTAAGGCTTGGACGTAAGCTATGCAGTAAAAAGCCAATAAACATACCTGAGACGCTCACAAGCTCCGACCATCATCTGGGCAAAAACGGCTGGCAGCTCGATTTTCTTACAACTCGCCAGAATGTTATTCCTGAAACCGGCACTGCTCCATGTAAAACCGCTTGCCCGGCACACATAGCCGTTCAGGGCTATGTAAAGCTCGTCGGCGAGGGCAGATACAGGGAAGCTCTGGAGCTAATCAAAAGAGAAAATCCCTTCCCGGCAATATGCGGAAGGATTTGTCCGCATAAGTGTGAGGAGGCCTGCACCCGCGGCCTTTTGGACGCTCCCGTCGCCATAGACGAAATAAAGAGGTTCGTGGCAGAGCAGGATATGCGCGCGGAAACCAGATTTGCTCCCAAGAAGAAATTCAACGAGGGCAAAAAAATCGCCGTCATCGGCGCAGGACCTGCCGGTCTGAGCTGTGCCTACTTCCTTGCCATGTACGGACATCAGGTGACCGTCTTTGAAAAGCAGGAGCAGCTTGGCGGTATGTTGAAGATGGGCATACCCTCTTTCCGTTTGGAAAAAGACGTCATCGATGCCGAGATAGACATACTTCGGCTGTTGGGCGTTGAATTTAAAACAGGCGTAGAAGTCGGCAAAGACCTTACTCTGGATACTCTGCGAGCAGAGGGTTACAAGGGCTTCTATCTCGCAATCGGGGCGCAAAACGGCAGGCAACTTGGCGTTGAGGGCGAGGAAGCTCCTGAGGTAATATCCGGCGTTGAACTGCTTCGGGGCGCTACTCTCGGTAAGCCCGCGCAGCTTAATGGAAATGTTATCGTCATCGGCGGCGGCAACGTGGCCATCGACGTTGCGAGGACAGCCACCCGAGTTGGCGGAAAAAACGTGACAATGTATTGCCTTGAGTCCAGAGAGGAAATGCCAGCGTTGGACGAGGAAATCGATGAGGCCAACGGCGAAGGCGTAGCTATAGAAAACCGCTTTGGACCTAAGCGCATCCTTGTCGAAAACGGCAAAGTCACGGGAGTCGAATTTAAAAAAGTCGTCTCTGTATTCGATGAGAACCATTGCTTCTCACCCAAATACAACGAAAACGAAACTATCATCGTTCCTGTGGACTACGTTATTTTAAGCATCGGTCAGTCAATCGACTGGGGCGGGCTGCTCGATGGCAGTAAAGTGGAGCTCGGAGGTGGTGGCCGGGCAAATGCAGACGGCTTTACATACCAGACCGCAGCTCGTGATGTGTTCGTAGGCGGCGACTGCTATTCCGGTCCTAAGTTTGCGATAGACGCCATCGCAGCAGGTAAACAGGGCGCGGAATCCCTGCACAGATTTGTGTGGGCCGGTCATGACCTTATCCTCGGCAGAGACCGCAGAGAATATCAGGAGCTTGACAAGAACAATCTTGATGTTCGCAGCTATGACAATACTTCTCGTCAAAAACCGGGACACATAGCAGAATATGAAGGCTCCTTCAAAGACACCCGTGCGACCATGACAGAGACTCAGGTTAAAGCTGAGTCAGGCCGCTGTCTGGGCTGTGGCGCAGCGAGCGTTAATCCAAACAAGTGCATAGGCTGCGGCGTCTGCACGACTCACTGCAAACTAAACGCAATTACGCTTTCCAAGGTTCGTAACGATTTTGGTGTCACATATGAGAAGCTTCCGCTGGTGATAGGTAAATACACTGTCAAGCGCGAAGGCAAAATAGTTGCAAGGAAGGTCAAAGACCTTGCAGGGAAAAAGGACTGAGGCTTATGCACGAAGCGGGGATTTTGTATAAAATCCTTGAAGAGGCGCAGAACGTAGCCGATGAAAACAAAGCCGGCGAAGTCTGCGAGATAGTGCTGCAAATGGGGGAACTTTCCGCTTGTGTTCCAATGTATATGCAGCATTATTTTCCGATGCTGACCGAAAACAAACCGAAACTGAAAAACGCAAAGCTGACGGTGGAGGTCATTCCTGGAATTGTTCGTTGTCTCGACTGCGGAACGGAATACAATCTGCTCGAGCAAGAGGGCTACTGTCCTGCTTGCCGGAGCTTTGACAAGACGGTCGTCAGCGGCAAGGAGCTTGTCATTAAAAAGATATCAATAAGATAAAAATGGCTGGCCCGAATAGCTTTACGCTTCTGGGCATTTGTTTGCAGCAAGAGGCGATTACCGTATGTGTGTTATACAAGAAAGTCCGACGCGGACGATAGGAAAAGACATACAAGTCGCAATATAGGTTAACACTGAATTTAATTGGGAACAGCCTTGGTGAGAAGGTAAACGTCAAAAGTCCATGGACACAAAATCGCTGAGCCTGGCAGAAGTCAGCTCTCAGCGGTTTTATTCTTACACGTGTTCGAAGCGTTCCACGGCAGTAGTCGTTCCAGCTGCTGATGGTCGCGCAAATCCATGTAGGATCTTCGCGAAAATGTAAGTCAAATATTTATATGGATTCAGTCCGTTTTCCTTGGCTGTCTCAAACTTTGTTGTTTCAAATGACTACTCTAGGGGAGCTTATCATATAGTCTCCTCGGCGGGTTTTCTTTCTCGAGCGCATGGCGCAATCTAGTTCTTGCAAACTTCCCATCATTGTTATTTTACGCAAGAAGTCGGAATCGCACTGGTATCAACATTTTCATTTCTGCTTTCATTCATATAGGGAAAACGAGAAACAATTGCTCTGATTTTTTTCTGGCGAGTTCCGGGGTCTCCCCAAAGAACTTCAACTTCTGTTCCGAGTTCAGCATATTCAGGTTCAATGACTGCTAGGGAAATCATCTCACGATAATGCCAGCTAAAGCATCTTCCGGTAGCTATACCAACACATTTATCACCGACCAAAATCTGGTCTCCACGGTAATCCCATCCATCATTGGTTTTAGGCGCATCTTCTGGCCCCTCTATTGGAAAATATGGATCTCCCATTCCAAATTCGGAACTATAGATATCTAGAATGTCTTCCTGATTCCAAACCAAAGATCTCATTTCACGGTGCGGAGAATTTTTGATTTTCAGTAAGGCTTTCTTTCCTTTGAATTCATGATCAAAATTTACGCAAAATCCCCAACTTAATTCAAAAGGATTAACATATCGGTCACAAAGAGCCGGGCTATAGCTTCCGGTCATTTTACAGTAGGTTCCTGCGCGCGTTACGCCATATGCACCGGAGTTCATGAAACCTTGATCTGTTTCCCAAGCATAATAGAAATGTATGGTAAATTGCGGGAAACCATTTTCAGTGTGGGTGTTCCAGTATGCCTGTCTGCCAAGCCGCCTGATTCCGTATTTCTCGCCGGATTTTATCAAAGCATCATAAATATCAAGAGAATCAGCGATGTCTCCATGTACCTCGTAAGCTAGGGAGCCTGCCATGCCGATGCGTAAGATTCTAACTTCCTTACCATTAATGCTGCTCATACGGTGGCCTGTAAAGGGCAAGTCATGGAAGTCTTCCCCTGTGACAGCCTCAATGATCTCCAGTGATCTGGGCCCGCCAAGCTGATACATAAACACGTCGCCGGTCAAATCTTTTCCCTCAATATTATAGTTGCCATGTTTAACCGCATAGTCGATGTAAGGAGCCATCCAGTATGTAATAAATTCATCTTCACCCAGTCTGAGCAGCAGACCGTCAACCATTAGCAGACCTTCTTCATTTACCATTATTCCGTGCTTGGACTTTCCGATTGGGAAATTAGAGAACCCGTTAGTCAGGTTTTCATTAAGGAATTTCATTGCATCCGGGCCTTTAAACCAGTAGGTACGGGTCGGATTTAATCCTGAATGTATGTAACAGTTATCATACCAGGACAATTGTTCATCCCGCCAACCCGTATAAGCATATGGTTGTACGCCACCGGCACCGGCAACTCCGTAATTTGCTGTATATAGGGTTGTCCCTATTTTATTATACGGTGCATAAGGACTGTGCTTGAATTTCCCATCAAATAGATTGCTGTTCATAAAGCATCCTCCTGATATATTATTTTGGAACATTCGTTCCGTTTTCCATTATAACAGGTTCGGATTTTGTCGGTAATGCCATTATAGCATTGACTCATACGAAAAACGCATTACGTTATATCACCACGAAATAAAGAGGCTGTGCATATTATTGTTACAATAATATGCACAGCTCCTGACACCGGCAAGGGCATTCTTTATCATTTTAATGTCCGATTCATGTAGAGAGGTATGAAGTTCCATTCTGATGGGGCTTACCAGATATAAACACTCGGATTTTCTGCTTATTCCATACCACAAAATGCGGACTATTCAGCTGTTTTTAAAAACAGAGGAATACAGGGATTGTAATTGTCGACTCGGTAAGCCAGCGTCATGGTAAGTACGCAGTCTTCCTCTTCAAGTGGGATTACCCTAATGTAGTCACGATTCATCCTCCGAACATTGTAAGGCATGATACTGACGCCGCCCGTTTCTTTTATGGCAAGGCCAATGGTATCAACTTGCTGTGTAAATACCATTGTTTCTGGTTTGATATTTCGCGTTGCCAGCAAGTCGAGTACAAGTTCCATAAAGCCTTTCCCTGACGTAAAAATCATCGTTTCGCTGGCAATCTCCTCAAGTTTCACGCTGGCGCGTTCTGCAAGAGGATGCCGTGCCGACATTACAACAGCTAGTTTTTCCAGCGCGAAGTCATAGAATCGGACGTCCTCAGACTTAAAATCCGGTTCACGCATCAATAGGGAAATATCAGACTGCCTGTTCAAGAGAGCATGGTATCCGGATTGAGGCTGGCAGGAAACCAAGTTGACGTCAATGTTTGGATAATTTTCTCTAAATTTTAGGAGTATAGGTTCCATAAACTCTTCTGTCCAATAGTACGGGCTATAGATTTTCAGCGAGCCAATTTGACCGGAAGATAGCCTAGACACTTCCTCTATAGCAATGTCAAGGTTTTTCAGAATGTTTTTAGACAGCTCGTAGATAATCTGGCCGGAAGGTGTGACTGAAACCTTCTGTTTATCCCGAATTAGCAGTTTAGCACCGATAACTTCCTCTATGATAACGATATGCCGGCTGAGTGCCGGCTGAGTGATGAACAGTTGATTTGCGGTTTTAGTAAAGTTCAGATTTTCAACTAAAATAACATATTCTTTGAGATATTGTAATTTCATTTCATTCTGAGCAGAAGCTCGTCTTTCACCTCACGTTCATCAGAATTTTTGCGCAGTTCCTCACTCTATATCATGCCAGATAACTTTTTCTTTGGCAGCATAACAATAAAGCAACTAATTATAAATTAATTATATAGTGCAGGTTCAAGCAAAAGTCAAGAAAAAAGCAGAGAGAAAACACCCCAAAAGTCTCGTATGTGACGAGACCCTTAGCGGCCTGACGGGACATGGTCAGCGGCAACCCGAGAGGGATGACCGTACATATACGCTCCTGTTGCAACAAGTCACTATGTATCTTAAGGTGATGGATTTTACCTGCTACATTGACAGCTGCTCTGTACGTATTTCGTATAGCTTTTCCTTTTTCAGCGTTGCAAAGAAACTTTCCATTCGGGCGTTATCATAACAGTGACAAATGCCGCTCATGCGCTGAACTGCACCGTGTTTTGCCAATGTTTGACGAAAGGTGCCGCTGATGAATTGGCTGTCACGGTCGGAATTCAATATCATGCCGCGGACACACTGAGCTTGGCAGGCAGATTAAAACGCGAGCCTACAAAGCTCTTTTTTCATATTGTCAGCCATTGCAAGGCCTACGATTTAGCCATTATTGTAATCAAAAATCGGCGCGATATAGATTTTTCCGTCTACGCAGGCGACCTATGGTTATATCCGTCAGCCACTCATTATTTGGAGCGGCCGCCGGGTTCGACTTTGTTATGCCATTCGGATGTAGCGGAACCGCTTCTAAAAGGTTCCCATGTTTCACATTGTACGGCTGACGGTGCTTTGGCTGACTGACTCTGCCCAAGTTTGCAGACAAGCAAAACATCAAGTTCCTCTTAAAACTTTCATAATATTACTTCGGTTTTCAACATTAATGATTTTTTTGCGGGTTAAGCCGCCCGCTCCGTAAACGAAACATGGGTTCAATAACCGTTTCCGGCATGCAGACGTTTTCTGTGATAATAGATTTCGCTATACCTGAAAACAGCCACTTTCGTTTACTCGTGGGTGCGGAAGTGCTGCCCATTCAGCCATTCCTGTTTGAGCTTGCCCCAAAAGCTTTTCATAGGTACGTCATGGTATAATGTGCTGCGAGGTAATCCAAGTAATTCTGCTGCACGTTGACTGTTACTGTCAAAATTGATTAGTGGATGCCTTAAAATAGTTAAATACAGTCGTTCCAGAAGCAAATCAAGTGACATTAGAATGAAAAACAATTCTAGTGTCACTTTTTTTCGAACAGAACACCTTGCTGTAGATACATCGCTATCTTACGGTTTTAGAAAAGTTGATGTTGATTGGGAAGTGTTTTATATGTTTGTATTACTTTGATTCATAAAACAAGTGATTCGATATGACACAATTTGATATATATCGAATTGTGAACCAAACGGATTTACATATGAAAATCAGATTACAAGCGACTTTACAGCACATTTACATATTTGGCATGTGTATTGCTTTTATATTTGGCATGTGTATTGCTTTTATATTCAGCAAAACAAAATATCATAAGAAATTGAAAGTAGGAAAATTCATGGTAAAAGTTGTAACTGCTGCTGATGCTGTAAAATGTGTGATGGATGGGGCTACCATCGCAGTCAATGGTGTTGCATCTGTCGCTAATCCCAATTTATTATGCGAAGCTCTTGGCAAAAGGTATACAGAAACTCTATCGCCTAAAGGACTTACTGTATGGGGGGCGACTGCATTAGGAATTTCACAAAAAGGTTCCTTCACCGATGCATTATTTATGAACACTCAGGGACTGGTTCGTAAAGTTATTATGGGTCAATTCGAGGCTACGCCTTCGCTTGCTAAAATGATTTCAGAAAATGAAGTGGCTTGCTTTAATCTTCCACAGGGCGTAGTTTCCCATTTATATCGTGCTGCAGCAGGTAAAAAGCCTGCGATTATTACTAAGGTAGGCTTGAAGACTTCTATTGACCCTCGCTATGAAGGAGGTCGCTTGAATGAAGAAGCTTACATAGAACCGCAATTATCCAAAGTGGTGACAATTGATGAACAAGAGTATCTTCAGTATAAAACACCTAAGTTAGATGTCTGCTTTATTTGTGGGACTGTTGCTGATGCAAAAGGAAATATATCATTTGAAGACGAAGCATCGTTCATTGATGCGACTACTATGGCAATGGCCACTAAAGCTAACGGCGGTAAGGTATGTGTTCAAGTCGAGAGAATTACAGATAAGCATTTACATGCCAAAATGGTAAAAGTTCCAGGGCAGCTGGTAGATTACATTGTAGTCAATCCAAACCAAACACAGTGTGTGTTTGAAAAGTGTAATGAAGCTATATGTGGTGCAGAGATGATGCCCGAATCAGAAATTATCCCGTATATAGATAAGGTGGTATCTTTCATACCCGGCAGTAAGAAGAGATATGATCAATATGTTATTGCCAGAAGAGCTTTTAAAGAACTGAAATCTGGTGATATTGTCAATCTTGGTGTAGGTATTCCAGGACTGATTTCGACAATTGCTACTGAATCGGGAAGAATAGGGGAATTCACACTTACTAACGAAGTTGGACTGTTAGGTGGAATTCCTTTACCGAAACCTGCATTTGGTGCATCGATTAATGCAGATATGATTATGGACATGCCGAATATGTTTGATTTTTATGATGGAGGTAATTTGGACGGGGTGTACGTTGGTGCCGCTCAAATCAGTCCAAATGGAAGTGTTGGAGTTAGCAAAGTAGGTAAAACAATTCTTGGCGTTGGAGGTTTTATAAATTTAACACAGTCAAACAAAAAAATTGTTTTTATGACAAGCTTTATGAATGGAAAAGGAATAAACATGAAGTTTGAGGATAATAAGCTTCATATACTCCAGGATGGAACTGAAAAGAAATTTGTAAATCAGATTGAACAGATTTCTTTCTCTGGGGATGTCGCTGTTGAAGATAATCAGGATGTCATGTATATCACCGAAAGATGCGTGTTTAAGTTGACACCGAATGGATTAGTGCTGACCGAAATTGCGCCAGGTGTTGATTTAGAAAAAGACATTTTAGACAAGATGGAGTTTACTCCACTGATTGCGGATAATATGAAATTTATGGACGTTGATTGTTTCGATTTTAATTTCGACTAATGAATATTTAATTATGGTTCTTTAAGGAGAGATACATATGTTATCGAATATTTTATTACAATCTGGCAAGATTGGGTCATTAACATTAAAAAATCGTCTTGTTATGACTCCTGCAAATCTTTCTTATGCAACATCAGACGGGAAAGTAACGCCACGCTTAATTGAGTTTTATCGCCGCCGTGCACAAGGCGGTGTGGGATTAATAATTGTGGGTGCAGTTGGTGTTGACCCACTTAGAATCAATACTGCTGGAGTTATGCAGCTATCAAGAGACAGCGATATGGAAGGGATGAAAGCACTCGTTGATGCCATTCATTTGGAAGGTGGAAAAGTGTTTCCGCAGTTGTGGCATCCCGGCGCATATGCAAAACCAGAAGAGTATGGAGGGCAGACCCCAGTAGCACCATCTGAATATGTTTGCAATTTCAATCGTGCAACAACCCACAAATTGGAAAACCATGAAATTGAGGGAATCGTACAGTATTTTGGTGATGCGGCAAGACGTGCCAAAAATGTTGGATTTGATGGTGTGGAAATTGTAGGAAGTGCTGGTTATATTATTTCACAATTTCTTTCAGCAGCAACCAACAGTCGCACAGACCAATATGGCGGGTGTTTAAGTCAGCGTATGACATTCCTCAAGGATGTTTATACTGCAGTGCGTGAAGCCGTAGGAAATGAGTATCCCGTTACTTTCCGTTTGGCTGGTAATGAGTTTGTCCCTGAGGGAAATGATAATGATGCGTGTATTGCTATTGCTAAAGAATTAGAGTGCCTTGGTGTAGATGCAGTAAGCATTACTGGTGGTTGGCATGAAACCAGAATACCTCAGGTTACAATGGATGTTCCACATGGTGGCTATAGCTATCTGGCTAAACGTGTGAAAGAAGCTGTTTCAATCCCTGTATTTGCCTGCAATCGGATGAACATTGATACCGGAGCAGAAATTGTGTCTCGTGGAGATGCTGATTTTATCGGTATCTGCCGTGGATTTATTTCTGATCCAGATATCGTCAAAAAGTTAGAAAATGGTACTCCAGCACTTATTCGTCCTTGTGTAGGGTGTAACCAGGGATGTATGGATAATATTTTCAAAGGGAAACCACTTAGTTGTCTGACAAACAGTGAAGCCGGAAATGAGAGTGACGAATACTGGCTACAAACAAACAAGCGAATTCTGGTCATTGGTGCTGGGGTTGCTGGTATGGAATATGCACTCAAGGCTACGGAGAATGGTGCAAAAGCAACAATCTGGGAAAAAAGCTCTGCATTTGGAGGTCAGATGGATTTAGTTTCATCCCCTCCAGGACGTGAGAGCTTTTGGGAACTTCCGGTTTATCAATATAATGCATGTATGGCTATGGGTGTGCAGTTTGAATTTAACAAAGAAGCTACGGCTGAGGAAATAATCTCAGCTGTCGAGAAGGGTGCTTTTGACCGTGTAGTGGTAGCTACCGGGGCTAATCCTATTATACCAGCTTTTCCTACTGAAGACGGAGCACATGTGGTTTCAGCCTGGGATGTGCTGCGCGGGAAAGCGACTACTGGAAAAACGGTTGTAGTTGTTGGAGGCGGTGCAGTTGGAGTTGAAACTTCACTCAAACTCGCTGAGGAGGGAACTATCAGTGCTGAGGTACTCAAGTTTTTGGTTTTAAATCATGCAGAGAAGCCAGAGATGCTTTACGAGTTACTTACAAATGGAAGCAAAAAAATCACAATAGTGGAAATGCAGTCTAAGATAGGAAAGGATATTGGGCCATCCACCAAGTGGATTATGATGAGTAATCTTAAACGTTACAACGTTGGAACAATGACTGACTCTCAGGTTCTTTCCATCAAAAAGAACGCAGTTGTTGTAGCGCATCCTGACGGTAAACAGGATACAATCCCAGCAGATTCAGTTGTTCTCGCTATCGGTTCAAAATCTGAAACGAAGCTGGCAGAGCAGCTCAAAGATGTTATAGATGACTTAGTAGTAATTGGTGATGCAGTAAAACCAAGAAAGGCATTAGATGCTATTGAAGATGTACATAAGTCATTGATCAAAAGTACATTTTAATCACGGTTGAAAAGAGGTTTGCAGTTCTATTATTACAGAACAGCTTACTCCTTTCACAAATATTTATATCTAAATCAAAGAAAAAATGGAGGAAATGTTATGGCAAACGTAAAATTGGCAGCAGTATCTATGGTTTTAGTTCCTGACAAAAGCGCAAACTTAGCCAAAATGTGTAAGTATATTGGCGAATTAGCAGAAAAAGGCGCTAATTTAGTGGCATTCCCTGAACTCAGCTTATGTGGAATTCCACATACATTCAGCATGTTAACTAGCATGCCAGATGCTTCAGCTTATTTTGTTAATTCCGCAGAATTAGTTCCTGAAGGTCCATCTGTACAGGTTTTAATGGAAAAGGCAAAAGAACATGATGTGTATATTTCCTGGACCATGGTAGAAAAAGATAAAGAATACTGCGATGTATTCTATAATACCGCTGTACTTGTAGGACCCGAAGGATTTGTAGGAAAATATAGAAAAATTCATCAGCCGGGTACCGAAAGATTATTCTTCCATCCAGGAAAAGAGATTAATGTTTTTGATACTAAAATCGGCAAAATTGGTTTAATGATTTGCTTCGACAGATGGTGGCCGGAAACAGCAAGATGTTTAAAACTTAAAGGTGCAGAAATCATTGTTGAGATGTCATGCTGGCCAGGTGCTAAAAGAGGAAATTCTCGTGATGAAGATCAGGAATTGAATTTCTATACTAAAACAGCATTTTGTCGTACTTTAGAAAACAGTGTTGTCTTTGTAGACGCTAATGGAGCCAGCCCGGAAAATGTTACTACCCTTTTGGAAGGGTTAGAATGTGGACATGCTGGAATCTATAGTCCTGAAGGGTATATTCTAGATTCTACAGGTTGGGATGAAGGTGTAGCTATTGCTGAGATTGATCCTCAGGCTGCAATTGCTAATTGCTTCGCTACTTATGGACTTGGAAATATGAATTCTATAAGAGACCTGCGTCCGGATATCTATGGCCCTATTTACGAAAGTCGTAAAAGCTAAGAAAGAGAGAGTGATTTAATATATGAATGCAAAAAAATTTGGGATGATTTTAAGCCTATTTATGAATATAATAATGGGCAGTGTTCTAACACTTATCGCATTTAAGGTTGGCGGTGTTCCATTTAGTGCAGTATTATTCGGTCAGTATGTTTTAATTAGCTTAGGACTTGGTTATGTTTTAAGTGACTGGATTCCTGCCTATGCAATTGGACAAATGTTAGCAAGCAAAATGGGAATTAAAAACAATTTTCTCATACATGCTGTTGCAGTCGCTGTTTTAGACGGTATTTTTGTTACACTCTGTAGTTTCCTTAATAGTTTTGCAGCCTTTGGAGCTGATTTATTCCAGCCTTGGTTAGGTTGTCTTCCTTTCTATTTGGGATCTGGGTATATTGTACTTTTAATTGTTCTTCCAATAGGAATGAAGCTAGCTACAGCAATTTCTGGATTTGATCCGGTGGCAGCGGCGTAAACGAAATAACAGGACAGATTTAAGGGAATACTGTGCTGTTGACAATTAAAATGTATCAACTAGAGTATGTTTCTGCCTAGTTGATGAATCTGTCACATGATAAATCACTAAGCATTAACCACTTTAGATTGGTACACATTTTCGTAAGCGTCAAAATCTATTTTAATAAAAACCGCTGAGGCTGACATAGGTCAGTTCTCAGCGGTTTCGTTCTTGCAGTCGTCCGGTGCGCGTTCCACGGAAGAAAACTTTCAAGCTGCTAACGGTCGTTCAAATCTGCGTTGGGTGCTTCACGAAAAATGTAAGTCAAATATTTATACGGATTCAGACCGTTTTCCTTGGCTGTCTCAATTATACTGAAGATAACAGCACTTTCGGTAGCTCCCAGCGGCGTAATTGACAAAAAGAAAGTTCTTGCGGTCAATCGCAAATGACTTGATGCTTCGCTCGGCGTGTTGTTGGAAATCTCAAGCCTCCCATCCTCAAGATAACGTTCGAGGTATTGCCATTGTTCAATGGTATAGAGCTCTAACTACTATGGGTCATTTTCTCCTGACGGTATGCCGATATCTATGTGCCTTCAGCTTTGACGCTTGCGTCCAACGGATGCGAAATCCAATGGAAAGTACGCCAGACCATTTGTCTCCTTAGTATAAAAGAATAAGCACAAGCGGCCAACCCAATACGAGGGTCATTTGCTCGTGTATTTATAGTACCAGTCAGGAAGGCATAGGTTATGCTGTTAGTAAGCAGATTGACGCTGAGATCGTAAAACGTGCGCTTTGTAATGCAAGCGAGGGGCGGGGGGCCTGAGCGGACTGGTGTTTCACAGCAAACGTGGCCACCAGTACAGCAACCAGGTGTGCTGGAATAGGCTGGAGCAACATGGCGTTACCAGCAGCATTAGTCGCCTAGGCTGTTAGTATGAAAATTCTTATATGGAGAGCTTTTTTGCGACACTGAAAAGGAGTATCTCTGAAAGTTAAACGGGAGATTCTTTCGTATGTGGAGCTTTTTACAGTCGAAAACATTCCATTCGGTCTTGGGTAATTTGTGCCGTTTTCATACAGAAGAAAGAATCAGGACGTAAGCTTGCAACGCAGAGACAAGCGTTTTCTTATGCAAAATTACTTTGCGCTACGCGCTGACCTTTTTTCAGCGCTGTCCAACTCCAAATTCTGTGTCATTGACAAATGAAATTCTATACTTTTTCATTATCCATGCTTTCATTAAAATTACATACAAGATAGCGGTAACAAAAAATGTAGGTAGACTTGCTGATATATGAGGAAATAGTCCGGATGGGCTTTTCCATGTTAATGGATTTAAAATAACAAAGTAAGTTACGAATCCCACAGCAATAGAAATTAATGCCGCAGGATTCCAACCCTTAGCAAATTGATACCCAGTATTAGCACTAAACAACTCTCTTAGTCTAAATCTTCCTTTGCTAATAAATAAGAAGTCCGAAACAACGATTGCTGAATAGACTCCCGCTAATAGCCCAACAACCGAATAAATCTTGTTGATCATATAATAAACATCAGGGAAAAGCAAAAATAACGTTGGTATTGTCCCAATTAGCACAGAGGAAATCCATCTCATTTTTGGGAAACTGCTTCTTAAGCTTATTGCTACTGAATATATAAGCGTCGAAGCTGCACCAATATTAGCAACTGCCATGAATAACAATCCAAATATTGAGAATGCCGGGATCCCAAGACTAGAGCCAATTTTCACAATCCAGAGGGTAGGATCATAAACGCCAAGAGCTAAGGCGACTAAAGCTGCCACAATTCCTGCAAATGCAGCTAGTACACCCCATCCCCACATACATCCGTGGTAACCAGCCCCCTCACTCTTCGCAAGTCTTGTCCACTGCCCAAAGAAAAATCCCCATGATAATCCTAACCCCACGTTCACTTCTAAGGCTGTCGCCCGGCTCCACTCAACACCCAATAAAGGGTTCCCTTCAAAAAAATATGGTTTTGACGGCTTTGCGTTCCATACATTTGATAAACCATAATAGTGTAATATATAAATAATTAGTCCGGCTAATACCAAGATCATAAAGGCTACCGAAATTCTCGAAAGCCATGAAACAGCTTTCGGACCACGAAATGCAAAATAGCCGCCTATTATTAAGGCGAATACTGCGAATGCTACCACACCAGTCGTCTCCGAAATCAAAAATTTAGGCCCGTGTAATTGTTCTATGAATTTAGTTGCATTATGCCCGAACATTAAATTAGCAAATGCCAATGAAGCATAACATATCAATATATAAAAAATTAGCACTAGCCCAGATCCCTTTTGTCCAAAGATCCCAGATGAAAGTGTTAATTGTTCAACCCCATAACGTGCAGATGCAATTCCTATGAATGATATCAGGAAAAGAGGGATGCAATTGCCAAACAAAACTGTCGGTATCGCCTCCCTTGCAGACAATAATGTTCCAGTCTGAGCACCAATTAAAAAGAACCATACAGATATTCCAAAACAGAATTGAATCACTAATAGATCCCACAGGCCTAAAGTACGTTCACTTTTTTTTAATGGAAGTAAAGAAACATACAGATCAATTTGATTTTTAGTATTTGACATAAAAAGTTACCTTTCTTTTATAAAAAAAGTACTGCCACTATGTAATATAGAAGAATGATTCCGTTTGCAATCCCAGCAAAAATATAATCTTTCTTTTGAATTTTTGGAACATAGCCTTCTCCACCCCTTGATGTAAACTTCTCATATACATTTTCAAATTCTATAATCCTGTTCTCAAGCTCTTGTTTCATTTCAGGAGATATGCCTTTTACGTCGATAGGCAGATCGTTAGTTCGCAACATCTTTATTTGCCTTTCTTCATAGAAACTCGGATATGAGTTCTCAATAATATCCACTGGTAAGAGAGATTGGATAATAGCCTATATTTGGTGGGAATCAAGGGCGAGTAAAGCAAGTTCGCCCTTAATTCCCAGATTGACCATTATGTTTTACTAATTCTGGTATACTATATTCCATCCACAATTGTCATCTTGACCTTACGATTTAAATATCTAATGGTGTCTCTCCAAGCAAGTGTCTGTCATATACAACAATTTTCGCCAGTTTTCCGGCTTTCCAACGTTCCTAGTTACTTTTCCCTATGGATGGCGCACGCACTTCCATAGGTATATGCTTTCAACTCTTCACCAAGAATAATTCTTTCTTCCGGATTCGAACTGATTGGCGTGCTGTCAAAATTACAACGGGTAATCGCTTGGTGAATTCCCTCAAGGGGATCTGGGCCTGAGGCCGGAATGTCAGTACCAAAAGCAACCGTTACGCCTGCATCCGGAATGCTTCTATGCAACATGTACCTCGACGCAGCTCGTTACTAATGGAAGTCGGGGCGTTCTCTTGCGATGGCGTTTTTAAAACATCCAAGGCTCTTCAAGCGTTGGATAGCGCCGCAATCTTCTCTTTGCAAATGATGCCCACGCTAGCGCTCCTGTATTTCATGTAATTCCGGCAGTCAAAGTTTTTGCCTTAGTTTGACAGATGGTTGTGTTAGAACGCCATTCTACCTTGAGGAAAAATTAGTGTGGATTTATTTCAAGTGTCCAACCTCATTTTACAATTACAAATACTACTTCAATAGTTCAAATATTCCTGCGGCACCCATTCCGCCGCCTACGCACATTGTGACAAGGCCATATTTACCCTTGGTATCCTGGAGATAGTCAAGAGCTTTACAGGTGAGTATAGCGCCAGTAGCGCCCATAGGATGCCCTAGCGCCAAGGCCGATCCGTAGGGATTTACTTTTTCCATATTAAACTTAAGTTCCCTGCAACAAACGATAGCTTGAGATGCAAATGCCTCGTTGATTTCAATAATGTCCATATCGTCCACAGTCAGCTCTGCGCGTTTCATTGCCTTGGGAACAGCATATATGGGGCCCATGCCCATAAGGGTAGCATCGCAACCGGCTGTAGCAAAGGCAACCAATCTTGCTAAAGGCTTTATTTTTAAAGCCTTTGCTTTCTCTGCGGACATGAGAACAACGAAAGATGCGGCATCTGACGTCTGCGAGGAGGTTGCTGCGGTAACTTTACCATCCTCTTTAAAACAGGGCTTTAATGTTGCAAGAGACTCAAGAGATGAAGGACGGATTCCTTCATCTTGTGTCAAGGTGACTGATTCCCCCTCTACATTTGTAAAAGTGACCGGGATGATGGAAGGAGCAAGCTTCCCATCTTCTTGGGCTTTTCTGGCTTTTCCATGAGAATCAACTGCAAGCTGATCCATTTCTGTACGCGTTATTGTAAACTTGTCCACGATGTTTTCAGCCGTCTGGCCCATGCTCATATATCCGCCGGGATAGTTTTTATCAAACCACGTATCCCGAAATTTATTATCAAATACGCCAAATGTTTTTGACATATCCTCGACGCCGCCAGCAACTATAACATCGCCCTGACCTGCCGCAATGGCATTGGCTGCTGTCGCAATTGCCTGAAGGCCCGAAGAACAGAAACGATTAATGGTCTGTCCGGATACCGAATCTGGAAGGCCTGCTCTGTTGACTACAAGACGTGCAATGTTCATGGCGGCCTCGTTAAAAGGCATGGCACAGCCCATAATTACGTCTTCAATATCGTTAGGATCCAACTGCGGAATTTTGGCTAGAACGCCTTTTAGTACCTGCGCGGAATAATCGATTGGATGTACTGCCTCAAGCGATCCTTTTCTGGCACGTCCAACTGCACTACGACCATAAGCAACGATTACTGCATCTCTAAACAATTTCTTATCCTCCAAATGTGTATTAAAATAATCTATTCGTAATCATACCAACCTTTGCCGTTTTTGCGTCCAAATCTGCCCGACTCAATAAGTTCATTAATGGATTCGGGTGTATTCCAGCTTGTTATCGGCAAAGCTTTTAACGTATCCGACACATGGGGAAAAGTGTCGATACCGGACAAGTCCATCATTTCGAAAGGACCAAGTGGATGGTTAAGACCGAGTTTAATTGCCGTGTCGATATCCTGAATAGAAGCAACTCCATCCTCATAACAGTGTATCGCTTCCAGCAAAAAAGCAAATAGGCAGCGATTTACAATAAAACCCGGAGTATCGGTTTGACACTCAACAGATACTTTGTTCATGATCTTTGATACTTCTCGTAATGTTGCAAGCGTAGCTTCTGAAGTAGCGTTGCAACGGATAATTTCAACTAACTTCATTGCGGTGACGGGAAAGAAAAAATGCATTCCGGCGCAACGTTCAGGATTTTTACATTCAGCAGTAATTTCGTTAACCGACATAGAAGAGGTGTTGGTGCAGAGGATAGCATCTGGTCGGCATATTTCGCCCAGGGCCTTAAATGTTGAGCGCTTAAGATCGAGAATCTCGGGAACAGCTTCAATCACTAAATCGGCTTTGGCCGCATCCTCGAGGTTTACTGAAATGCTAATGTTTGCCAAGATAGCTTCAGCCGATTCCTGAGTCGTCTTACCGGCTGCAACGCGTTTATTAAGGCCGTCCTTTAGCTTGGCCATTGCGTTATTGCAGAACTCTTCTTTAACATCACGGAGAATTACCTTGTATCCTCCTGCTGCCGCAATTTGCGCAATGCCAGAGCCCATTTGGCCCGCACCAAGGACGGATATAGTTTTAACTGTCATGTTCATTACTCCTTACGGTGAAATTTTTAGTTGTTTATGTAATTTGGCGATCGTTTTTCAAGAAAAGCAATCATACCTTCTTTTTGGTCATGGGTATCAAACAGCATCGGGAACTCGTTTCGTTCAGCTACTTTACCATCCTCTACAGTTTTTAGAGCGGCAGTATTTACGCTATTCTTTGCAGCAGTTAAGGCGCAGCCCGGCTGTATAGCAAGTTCCATCGCAAATCTAACCGCTTCATTATAAACCTCAGTGTCTTCGACGAAACGGTTCAAGAGACCTAACTTCAAAGCCTCTTCTCCTTTTATTCTCTGGCAAAGCATGATAATTTCCTTGGCTTTTGAAGCTCCGACGATGGAAGTGATGCGGGCGGTACCATTCGCGCCTGGTATTATGCCAAGACCAACCTCTGGAAAACAAAAACTCGTATGTGGACCGCCTATGCGAAAATCACAGGCCAGTGCCATCTCAAATCCGCCTCCCCAAGCATAGCCATTTACTGCTGCAATTGTAGGAATATGCATGGATTCCAAAACATTGTTTATGTCTATTGCCAAGGTTGAGATTTCACGAGCAAGCCGAGGGCTTGCCGCCATCATTTCACTGATGTCGGCACCGGCAGCAAAAGCTTTTTCATTGCCAGTAATAATAAACGCTCGAATGGATAAATCGTTTTTCACCGATTCAATTGCATCAAGAATCGCGCGATTCATTGAACCGCATAATGCATTGAGTGATTTTGGTCGATTGAACCTGAGTGTGGCAATGCCATTTTCATTCGAAAAAATAATATTATTTTGTTCCATATAATGCCCCTTTACTTGATAATTCCATGGAGAGTATTGCTTAAGCAACGTCTGTCCGTTTTGTACATTGTTTAGCAATAAAATCTTCTCGGACATGTTTGCAGTTTCTTTTTAGGTTAATTTGTGTGTGGTAACCTTACTCCATCAAAAGACTGTTTAATGGATCGATGAATTAGTACCTCACTGATGTCACGATTGGCTTCGACTACCTGTTTAATTGATTCGAGATGTCAAATTTTTAGGTAATCCTGCTCAGAATCGCATTTTTTCCTTCTGCCAAGTGCAAATGATGATATTTTCAGCACATACCATCATCCTTAATTACCAACTTTCCTTGCATGACAATAGATATTATCTACGTGCCAGATTTCCGCCGATGACCATTCTCTGGATTTGGTTAGTCCCTTCGAATATCTGGAATATTTTTGCATCTCTCATTAACTTTTCCACCGGATAATCACGGCTGTATCCATATCCGCCGAAAATTTGAACTGCATTCGTAGTGACCACCATTACAGTATCACCACAGAAAGTTTTGGTGGCTGCTCCGAATACGGGGTCTACAATTCCTTTGTCTTGCATCTGGGCGCCCAGCCAAATCATTGAACGTGCAGCTTCCGTTTTTATTTCCATATCAGCAAGCATAAACTGAATTGCCTGATTGCTGATAATAGGCTTACCGAAAGTAATTCGTTCTTTTGCGTATTTGATGCAGAGGTCAATAGCTCTTTGACAAATGCCTGCAGTGGCACAAGCGCCAGAACTACGGGTTCGATCTAGAGTACTTAGAGCAAGCTTATATCCTTGACCTATATCACCCAGCATATTAGTTGCAGGGATGCGCACATCCTCAAATATAACGTCGGTTGTATTGGATGAGCGGATACCCATCTTATTTTCTTCTCTGCCTACAGATAATCCCGGTGTGCCCGCTTCTATCTCAAAAGCTGTGATGCCTTTGGCGCCTAAACCTCTGTCTACCGTTGCAAACACAGTATAGATATCTGCAATTCCACCATTTGTAATGAAACATTTTGATCCGTTAATGATATAATCATTTCCGTCTTTTACTGCCGTGGTCCGCACATTAGCGGCGTCAGAACCCGCTGCAGACTCCGTTAGGCAGAACGCAGCAATGCCGCCGTTCTGCATAATATCGTATCTTCGTTGTTTCTGCTTTTCGGTTCCAGCAAGCTCTACTGGAATCGTGCCAAGAGAAGTTGAAGCACCAAAACCGACGGCGAATCCGGCGTCACCATACGCTAATTCTTCTTCCACAATAACCTGCTCAAGAACTCCAAGACCAGCACCGCCATATTTTAGTGGCGTGGTAATGCTGGTAAAACCCATTTCACAGGCTTTTTTATAGAGGTGTCTCGGGAATTCACCTCTCATATCGCACTCTGCAGAAATAGGTATCAATTCTTTTCGAGCAAATTCCCTTGCCATGATTTGAAGCTCTCTCTGCTCATCTGTTAAAAGTTTGTTCATCGTGTACCTCCTCGAAAAATTGTTTACTCGTCATTATTTGTAACAAAATTTTAGGTCTTCAATTTCATCTCATAGGCTCATTCACGCGAAATACCTAAAGCCGTTACACCCCATGCGGTAATGTCTTTAGGTGATCTAGTATCCTGGTAACGTTTTCCTAGAGTTGAACAAAGCAAATCCGCAGACGATAGAGATACCATTAATTGCGATAACATCTTCATTCCGGACATACTTTACAGCTTCTTCTGTTACAATTTATGCCAATACATTTTTCTCCTTATTTCTCTACAGACGCTTATCCGCATCCGTTTATAAAAGAAAAGCAAAAACCGTGCCAATTAGTATTGTTTAATAAAATTTCTTTTTAAAACTGATAAAATCACCATTTTCAAATTAATTTGCGTTATAGATCGCACGTGTCGAATACGCTTATGTTTCATTTTCGTTCAGAAAGTGTCAGGTTACATTAACACTCCCAAACATAATGTAGCTTTTTTTAAAAAATTATTAGTTCAATGTAATATACACATAATATCCCTAGTTATCAGCAGATATTTAAATTGTTCAAAAATATGGACAGGAGGGAATTGCTGATATATACTTAAACATAATTTAAAACCTATATGTTTTTGTTTGTACAAAGTGAACATTTATGAATTTTTAATTAATATTATGGAAAGGCAAGGTGTGAAGAAATGAGCTACATAAATATAAACAAAAACGCTATAGATGACTTTTATCAAATGTTTTTTGATAATCTTTCAGATATGATCACAATTAATGTCCGCGGGCCAGATGGAAAGTTTGTTTATGTCAGTGATCATTTTCTGAAACGGCTGAACTTAAAGCCTAGCGATTTGGAGGGAAAAGGTTCAACCGAATTAATTAAAGAAAACCTGTATGATACTTCATCCAGCGAAAGAGCATTTTCGACAGGACAGAATTCAAAAGATTTTTTTCATGCATCTGACGACAAATGGGTGTACTCGGAAAGTAAAATTGTCAGGGATAAGCAAAATAAAATGCAATATGTAATTACATATTGCATAGTTCCAGATGATGTATCCAAAGAAGTCGACAAGTTGCATAAAAATTTGGATTACTATAAAAAGGAGGTGGAATATCTACGGGATTTTCTAATGAAAGAGGAGAAAGGGCCTGTTTTTGCAAGTGATGATATGCATAAAATGCTAGAAAAGGCTAGAAGAATAGCTCCCTCTGATGCCAACGTGCTCTTAACTGGAGAATCCGGTGTTGGTAAAGAAGTTGTTGCCAAAACTATTCATAACAACAGTAACCGCGCTGATAAACCGTTTGTTCCGGTATGTATTCCTCAGATTTCCCCCTCCCTTTTGGAGTCGGAATTATTTGGATATGAAAAAGGTGCCTTTACAGGAGCCTCTCACTCTGGGCGGCCAGGCCTTTTTGAAAAGGCAAATGGAGGGACCGTATTTCTAGACGAGATCGGTGATATTCCAATCGATCTTCAGGTAAAGCTCCTACGTGTTTTAGAAACTCATGAAATTACACGTGTAGGTGGTACAACCAATATTAAACTGGACATTCGTTTTTTAGCGGCTACAAATAAAGATCTAAAATGCATGGTCAAAAATGGGAAATTCCGAGAAGATTTATTTTACCGCATAAGCGTTATACATTTCCATATTAAGCCTTTAAGGGAGCGCAAAGATGATATAATCCCGTTAGCAAATTACTTTATCTCGGTATTTGAAAAAAATTACGGTATGAATTGTCAACTTTCTGATGAGGTTTATCTACTTTTTCTTCAATACTCATGGCCGGGGAACGTCAGAGAGCTCCGCAATATTATCGAGAAATTGGTTATTCTCTCTGATGACACATATATCACAGCCAATACTTTGCAATCGATAATTGAGGATGAAGATTTAATCACTTCCGACAAAACGTTGCTTTCGTATTCTTCGAAACAACCCGAAGCTTCAGAAAACAGCATAGTTGCAGAATACAACCACATCGAACGGCAAAGAATTTTAAATGCACTAATTGAAGCAAACGGAAACCGTAAAATAGCGGCTGAAAAGCTTGGCATATCCAGAAGTACGCTTTATCGATATTTAAAAGAAAAAATGCCTTGACCAAGTCATGGTGGACTCCTGAGACAAAGACGCATTGCAATCGTTTCTGATGTTTGCGATGCGTCCTTTTTTTATGTATCGATAATTTGCACGTTTACGGTATATATCTGCGCCAAAACTGGGGCGGAAAGTAAGAAAATGTCAGTATTTTGGTAGCTATAGCCGTAAATAAGGACGGTTATCGTGAAGTTCTCGGTGCAGATGACGGAATGAAAGAGGACAAAGTTACTTGGGTTGAATTCTTTAAATGGCTGAAAAGCCGTGGGCTTGATGGCATCGGACTCATTGTCGGATGCAAATGTCTGGGCATGCTGGAAGCTGTTCCGTTATAGGGGACCTTTGCTAATTTTACACGCCTTATAATATTAGGTATATTGCATTAACAAAAGATAACAATTAAATTTTTAAGAAACATATCGCATTTTGAATTCCTTGTTGTCAATTATATTAAACGGGAAATGATTGAAACATCTAAGGTGGATAACGGAGATAAGAACAAATCAGCCATTTGTTATGATCATCTCATTGATCTCGCCAGAAACTTCCGATGTAAGTCGTTTCGGAAATATACAATCAGCGACGAGTTAAACGGAAGCTTGCTGTCACCATATTCCCAGTATCCGCAGAAATACTGAAAGTAGGCCCATTCCTGTATCTGAAGCGCTGTTTTCTCATCGGAATAGCCGCGTATTCGGCCTAAATGATACAGGCACCAAGAGCCAGCAGCAGAGCTTTGCTGCGTTATCTTTCCGATTGGGGAACAGCTTTGCAAACCTTATTTCTTTTTATGCTCCGCGCCTTCCTTATATATTGATTATCTGGATTCGGTTCGGGATATGCCAAGCTTTTAAGCATCTATTTTGCGGTTTCCATTTGCCTGATGCGCCATAATAGGATACGCGGACACAGTAAACGGGAATGTTCTGGAAATCTCATACTGTGTTCATACTTGTTAGCTAATTGTGCGCGCAATGATGCATGAGAAATTCAACAGCGCAAGCATGTTTTCATCTAGCGTGTCTAAATAGAGATCGACGCCAAGCAGCTCGCTAATTTTTTCAATCCTGTACGAAAGTGTGTTGCGGTGTATATTGAGTTTTTTTGCGGCATCAGTCAAATTTCGGCCATTTTGAAGAAAAACCTGTAGGCAGTAAACAAGTTCTCGTTCCTTTTCATCGCCGCGTTGCCAGACTTGAAGGATGCGAGGATGACAAAAGCTCTTCAGGCTGGTCACTTGTTCCAGTTCTGACGTCAGGCACTTGGCATAGCTCTGTTCAAAGAAGGATAACACGTCATCTTTCTGGCTCAGAGCGTGCTTGCACTGAATGTAGGCATATTTTAAGTACATGAAATTTGAAAATTCCATAGAAATGCCCACTTTCAGACCGTTCCTCTCAAGCGCGGCGGCAAGCACGGACCACTCCACATGGGAATTTAACAGATGGAGAATCACGGCGATGCCACTTTCGTAGGGAAACAGAATTGAACCCGGCAGGAGTGCTCTGAAAGGATTCTTATAAGATGCGCACTCGCTATCAGTCAGGGCAGCCTTTTCTTTGTCTTCTATTCTCAAAACACGATAGGTGTCATTGATCTTCCATCCGCGGTTCTGCAGATGAAATTCAATGATGTTTTGGTCAATATCATATCCCTCAAGCATGCGCCCGATATAGTACGGCATTTCGACTGTTGCTCCGGCTCTTTCAAACATGTTTTTCAGCACCCACTCCATAATTTCACTGAGACGGGCGCACAAAGATATTTGGCCTTCTGAACACGGGGTCAACACTGCCGATGCCAGAAAGCCGGAGAATTCTCCTGCTACGAGTAGACGGCAGATCAGATGATCTTCGCCAAACACTTCTGAATGATAAATAAAGGGCCAACCATCTGTCAGTAAACGGTCAAGGAGATATCTCCGCTGCATTGGCGAAAAAGTAATTGTGGGAGAATAGTTGTCTTTTAAAACTGGAGCCCAAACAGAGCCGTTGATGTTCACGGGAATGTTTCCCGCCGACGCAATCAATTCATAATTGTTATCAAACAGGGCAATGGGGTTTACTAACGCGCTTGCTCCTATTTCAAAAATAACCTGCAGAGTACGCTTTGCACAGAGCGCTTCTAACATTTCAATATCCCATCTGGCATATTTTTCCCAGATGTTCTGAAAACGGTTATATACGGAAGCCAAATCGTGTTCATCCGGGAGGATGATCGCAGAATGACCGAGATCCTTAAGCAGAGTGTCATCAAACTCGCCGATGATCGCAAAATGAAGCGCTGTCTGAGAGTAGAGATGTAAAGAGACATCCTCCGGCGTTCCGATATAAAGGTGCTCGGCGTCGAGGGCAACGGTTTTTTCAGAGAGCTGCAGAATTCCGGAAATATCCAGGCCGTGAGAGGCAGGCTTTGCGATGAGCCTCGCGCCGCTATAGGTAAACTCATCAAAAAAAATATAAATATTCAATTTCATTATGATTGCCTCGTGTCTTTCGTAGATATTTTTATTATCATATACATTTTTTCGAAGTATTGTCAATGGCATGCTGTTCAGTTATCACAAAAATCAGTATTGCTTTTCGATGGTATAGCCCAACACAAATAAAGTCCCTTATGCTATGCTTAATATAGTCAAAAAGTTGGCTGATATCCGCAGAAAAACTCATATTATGCTATAAGGAGATGTTGTTATGTTTTCATACGATGGCCGCATTAACAAAGATTCGAGGCTACTGATGCCATGGATGGGCGGCGCATTCTCGTATCTGTACACAACGCCGGAGGATGAGCTTCTTGCGTGCCGAAGCACAGCGTGGCTCGGAAGCTTTTTAAATTGCTCTCCAGTCTATGACATCAGCGGACCGGATGTGGTAAAACTCCTCAATTATGTAACTGTCAACCGTGATTACGCGAAACTTAAGATCGGCGGTTCACGGCACGCCATCCTCTGCAATGACAAGGGTCAGATGCTGGCCGACGGTGTTCTTATGCGCAAGGACGAACAAACATATCGTACATATTGGCTCGCGCCGGTCCTGGCCTACTATGTGGATTCCCTGGGCATGGACGTACACGGCGAGTGGGTGCTTAATGAATTCTTTTTCCAGATTGACGGCCCAAAGTCTCTTGAAATCATGGAAAAGGCTTCTCAGTGCGACCTGCACGATTTGAAGTTTGCCCAAAACAAGCATATTACCATTGCGGGTATCGAAACCTCAATACACAGACTTGGCATGTCGGGTTGCTTGGCCTATGAAATGCACGGTGACATTAATGATGCGGAAACCGTATTCAGCGCCATTGTAGAGGCAGGAGAAGAATTCGGAATTCGCAAGCTCGGCTTTGAACAGTATTGCCACAATCACACCCAGGGCGGCTACCCGAATCAGTGGATACATTTCTGGTATCCGTGGCATTCCGGCAATAAGGCCATGAGCGATTATATAAAAGCCTGCCCATACAGTTATGATGGCTTCAACATATATCCCTACCTCGGCAGTGCCAGTTACGACCCTGAGAACTCCTTCGTGACACCTTTTGATGTAGATTGGGATTACCTCATCAGCTACGACCACGACTTCATCGGCAAGGAAGCTCTGCTGGCAATTTCTAAAAACCCGCCGCGCAAGGTCGTTACGCTCGAATGGAATGCCGACGATGTTGCTCAGGTATTCGCGTCTCAGTTCCGCGGAAACGGAGTTGAACCGACTGACAACATCATTGGAGACGGCGATTGTTCTTTGGACGGATTCGTTATTAGCAAAGTTCTTGCTGAGGGCAAGATGATCGGTGTGGCCTCCGGCAGACTTCATGACTATTATCACCGCCGCATGATTTCCCTTGGGTTCATCAGTAGGGAATATGCTTTGGAGGGGAAGGAACTTACGGTCGTTTGGGGCACGAAGCCCGAAGCTCAGATGGAAATCCGTGCTACTGTCGCGCAGTTCCCGTACTACAACGAGGAATACAGGAACGAGACATTTGACGTCGAAAAAATCCCTCATCCAGTGTTCAGTAAATAATATATTCCAAAATATTAAAGAGCTTATAACTTAGTAGCACAATAAAACCGCACACGCCTGACAATAATTATTGTCAGGCGTGTGCGGTTTTATCGAGAAGTCCGCTGTATATCCGCTTAGCGGTGTGTTTTTTTATCAGTTGTTTCTTCGTAATCAGTCAGGTGCTCCTCAATAAAGCAAAGCGCTTTTCTTGTTAGAATCGAAAGCTCGCGTGCTATCCTCGGCAGAGACCGCAGAGAATATCAGGAGCTTGACAAGAACAATCTTGATGTTCGCAACTATGATAATACTCCTCGCCAGAAACCGGGACACATAGCAGGAAATGAAGGCTCCTTTAAAGACACCCGTGCGACCATGACTAAAACTCAGGTTAAAATTGAGGCAGGTCGCTGCCTGGGCTGTGGTGCAGCACGCGTTGATCAAACAAGTGCTTAGACTGTGGCGTCTGCACGACTCACTGCAAACTAAACGCAATTACTCTTTCTAAGGTTCGCAACGATTTCGGTGCCACGTATGAGAAGCTTCCGCTGGTGATAGGTAAATATATTGTCAAGCGCGAGGGCAAAATAATTGCAAGGAAGGTCAAAGACCTTGCAGATAAAAAGGACTGAGGCTTATGCACGAAGCGGGGGTTTTGTATAGAATCCTTGAAGAAGCACAGCATATAGCGGCTGAAAATGAGGCTGACGAGGTCTATGAGATTGTGCTGCAGATAGGGGAGCTTTCTGCATGTATTCCGATGTATATGCAGCATTATTTTCCGATGCTGACCGAAAACAAACCAAAACTGAAAAACGCAAAGCTCACGGTGGAGGTCATTCCTGGAATTGTTCGTTGTCTCGACTGCGGAACGGAATACGATCTGCTCGAGCAAGAGGGCTACTGTCCCGCTTGCCGGAGCTTTGATAAGATGGTCGTCAGCGGCAAGGAGCTTGTCATTAAAGAAATATCAACAAGATAAAAATGGCTGGCTCGAATAGCTTTACGCTTCTGGGCATTTGCTTGCAGCAAGAGGCGATTGCCGTATGTGTGTTATACAAGAAAGTCAGATTAGGACGGCAGGAAAAGACATACAAGGGCCAATATCGGTTTACGCTTAATTTAATTGGGAACAGCCTTATTGAGAAATTGATACCCAATACTTTGTCGTGTCTTTTATACCAAGTCATTTCATACGACTCAACGATGCGGTTTCACCCGATTCAGATGAATCAAGTGAAACCGCATCGATTTTTATGTGGAGAACATAATGGAATAACATATTGTTAATCTACTGGGACACAGAATTTTAAGAGATATCAATTTTCATATGGAGCACTTAATCTAGAATAGCTAGGCTCTTAAAATATTCCTTAGATTTTTCTATGAATAATCTTCCGGATTCACTGATATATTGTCCATGTCTCCAGATCAGGTCTATTCTCCCACTCATATTGAATTTAAATTTAGTATAATTATTTTTAAATTCCGGGTCCAATAATACCTGAGAAAGTGGTACAAGAGCTATGCCCAATCCAAATTTAACATATTTGAAAACGGAAGCGGTATCAGCTGTTTCAATTAGAATTTTTGGGGAAATCGATTCCCTTTGCATATATGTGTCAATTATATCTCTCGTAGCGAAGCCTCTAGGGACAACAATGAAAGTTTCATTTTTTATATCATTGATTTCAACCTCATCAACCGTTTCTAGCCAGTGGCCACTTGGGTAGATAATAGCCCCAGGTTCATTAAGTAGTTCAACTGATACCAAATCAGTACTATATTCTAGCGGTGGACAACAGATTGCAAAATCAGCATTGCCGGTAAGTATCATTTTTTCAATCTTATTTCTTCGCGCTGAGTACTGGCTTATAGCCAGATCGGGGTTGCTATCAGCAATCATTTTTAATAAACTTGGCATATATAATGAAACATTTGTGACTATAGTGAGCTTAGTTAACTGTGATTGCTTTATATCCCTAACTTCTTTCACAGCATCGTCGGCTTCATTGAAAATGTTTACGACTCTTTTATAAAAGGCTTTCCCACACGGATTGAGAACTATACGTCGTCCTACGTGATCGAACAGTTCGACGCCAATTTCAGCCTCCAATTCTGATAATACTCGGCTCAAAAAAGGTTGGGAAACCAAGAGGTCATCAGCAGCTTTGGTCATATTTTCGAGTTCAGCGGTTCGTTTAAAAAAAAGCAGTTGTTTTGCATTCATCATGAATACCATCCCGTCTGAATGATTACTTATAGGTATAAGCAAATGCCATATTATATATTTTACGTTATCATAAAATGGTGTTATTGTAAAGTTGTAAGCGTGACTGGAACCGCTCATTACCATTGATAATTATTATTCCATGAATATGTACAGTGCCTCTCTCCTAAAAATATGATACTCCTTCTAAAACAAACATTCATGAGCGGTTTCATTGCACATTGTCTTCTATTGCCCAGGGCTTACATTTCTAAATGCCTGACCTTTGGATAGACGACGATGTGTATTTTCATTCTTTTATCGATAACTTATATGCATAAGCAAATACAAAAATATATATTTTACGATATTAATACTGTGTGATATTGTAAAGATAATAGGTTAATAAGAAGTGTTATTGACTAATATCACTAAATACTTAAAGGAGATTGAAAATGGAATTCAGAAGGATTTTTGAACCCATTACAGTTAATGGAATGACCCTTAGAAACCGTGTAGTTATGACGGCGATCCATCTGGTATATTCTGATGACGGATCTGTTAACGAAAGAATCAAGGAGTTTTACTGGAGACGCGCAGAAGGCGGTGCTGCAATGGCAATCGTAGGCGGTGTCGCATCCGATAACTACATTGGATACAAATCTATGCTTCGCCTTGACGATGACAAGTACATTGAGAGCTTTGCTGAACTCGCGGATGGTATGCATGCCCGCGGAGCAAAACTGGGAGTACAGCTTTTGCAGACCGGACGATACGGGAAAGCGCTTTTTGTTGAGGGCGATAATGAAACTATTTCGGCATCCGCTGTTCTGTCAAAACTATCCGGCGATACGCCTCGTGAAATGACTGTCGAAGAAATTAAAACTGTTCAGAAGCGTGCTGCCGAAGCTGCGGTTAGAGCAAAAAAAGCGGGTGCAGACTGCGTAGAACTTACTGCTGCGTCAGGATATATGATCAGTCAGTTTTTATCTCCAGCTACCAATCAACGTACAGACGAGTACGGCGGAAGCTGGGAAAACAGATGCAGGTTCGGAATCGAGATGGCTCAAGAAGTTAGAGCCGCAGTTGGAAGAGATTACCCGCTGATTGTGCGTGTTGCGGGAAATGAATTTATACTCGGCGGAAACGGCGTTGAAGAATGCGTCGATTTTTGTAAGAAACTTGAGGCTGTTGGCGTCGACATGATCGATGTAACCGGAGGCTGGCACGAAACCCAGATACCGCAGTTGCCGGGAGATGTGCCGAGAGGGGGATTCGTATATCTGGCAAAAGCGATAAAGGACGCAGTCTCAATACCTGTTCTGTCTGCAAACAGACACAATGACCCGATAGAAGCTGAAAGAGTTCTTGCTTTGGGCGAGGCAGACATTATCGGTCAGTGCCGCACACAGATCGCGGATCCCGACTGGACGAACAAGGTCCTGAAGGGGCGGACGGATCTGATCAAAAAATGTGTTGCATGCAATCAGGGCTGTCTAGCAAATGTATTCGCGTACAAGCCCTGCAAGTGCCTCTTGAATCCCGACGTTGGCAGGGAGTACATAAAAAATACGCAGGAGCGTAAGGCGAGCCAGAAGCTTCTGGTCGTAGGCGCCGGCGTCGCGGGATGCGAATTCGCGTACAGGGCGGCGGAAAAAGGACACAACGTCACTCTCTGGGAAAAATCCTCGGCAGTTGGAGGAAAGCTCTCTCTGGTAGCTGCTCCGCCATCCAAGGGCGAGTTTGCCGATCTTCCTAAATACTATGAATCGTTACTTAAAGATTCAGGCGTTAAGGTGGTCCTGAACAAGGAAGCAACACCTGAGAATGTCAAAGAGGGTGGCTTCGATTCGGTGATAATCGCCGCTGGAGCAATCCCGAAAAAATTTAGACTTCCGGGTTCCGATGTCATTCCCGTTTACACGGCCGATGATATTCTTGCCAGAAAGGTTATGGCTGGCAAGAATGTAGTAATCGTCGGCGGTGGCTCCGTCGGATGTGAAACCGCGGAATATCTCGCGCACGAGGGTTCGCTGTCCGAAAGCAAGCTTTTCTTCATGATGAGCCAGAAGGCGGAAATGACAGAAATGATTGAAAGGCTTATGAATACCAGCGACCGGAACATCGCGGTCGTAGATATTGCTAAAATCGGGGCCAACTTTGATTTCGGCTGCGGCTGGCCTGTAATGAAGGATTTGTTCCGTCTGGGCGTGAGGCAGTATGCAAATACCCAGATTACGGAAGTAACGGATAATAGTGTGAACATTAAGTTCACAGACCGTAAGACTGGCGAGGAAAAGGAAAAGAAGCTGGCTTGCGACACCATTGTAATGGCGGTAGGATACGCTTCCGATAACAGCCTGTATGAAGCGCTCAAGAGAACAGATATTCCCGTATATAGCGTCGGCGATTCAAGCAGTGTCGGAAAAATAATAGATGCAATCAGCCAGGCTAAAGAGCTGGCATTAAAAATTTAACTAATAATAGGAGGCAAAACAATGAGCAACAACATACTGAAGGGTCTGAAAGTCATCGAAATGGGAACTCATGTCGCAATTCCTTACTGCGCACGTGAGCTGGCGGATATGGGTGCCGAAGTAATCAAAATTGAACCTTTAAAAGGCGAATCTTACCGTGTTATTGGCAGGTTGTTCCATCTTCCATTTAAGGAAAACGATAATTACGTTTTCACTCCGTACAATGCGAATAAAAAGGGAATTTGCCTGAACATGAAAACCGAAGATGGGAAGAAGGCTTTTCTTAAGCTACTTGAAACAGCAGATGTTTTTCTCACAAACACTAGAGAGATGGCTTTAGATAAGCTTGGCATCGGCTTTGATACCCTGAAAGAGATGTTCCCAAAGATGATCATCGGCAGTGTTAACGGTTTTGGAACCAAAGGACCCGATAAAGATCGTCCCGGATATGATGCTACATCCTTCTGGAGCCCCAGCGGCGCACTGCAGGAATGGGCTTACCAGGGAGAAAAGGTGATAAAGCCTTTCTACGGTTTCGGTGACGCCATCACAGCTGGACAGTTGACTGCCGGTATTTTAAGTGCGCTTTACGCCAGAGAAAAGACCGGAAAGGGTGATGTAGTACGTGTTTCGCTTCTTGCGGCAGGACTCTGGCACAATGTTTGTGGCTTGCTGAGATATCAGGTCGGAAACGAATTCCCTAAAAGCTATTATGACCCTATCCTTCCGCTCGATAACTTCTATATTACAAAAGACGGTAAATGGTTCTTAAGCTCTGAAGAACATTGGGATTTACGCTGCAAAGCTTATTTCAATCTTTTTGGGACTCCCGAACTGATTGATGATCCCAACTGGAATTCAATTCAGGGCTACATTACCAACATTCCCGAAAAGGTAAAATACTTTGAAGAGCACATTTCACAGGTAACATCAAAAGAGCTTTATGAAGCGCTTTCTAAGGTGGACGCTGTATTCGAATTCCTAACAGAAACCGAAGATGTTTGCGGCAACGAGCAAGCCTGGGCAAATAATTTCCTGCGTAAAGCCAAGACGGCTGCAGGAACAGAGTTGACGATCCCCAATATCCCAATCAGCTATGACAGCCAGGGCTTTGTAGACGAATGCACACCTGCTCCGCTGCTGGGTCAGCACACCGCGGAAATCCTCAAAGGTCTTGGATACTCCGATGAAGAGATCAAAGCCATGATTGAAAACCAGAGCATTCTTGCAAAGTAACTCTGACTGATAACAAAATAAGTCTTATGCTTCTTAGCTTTAGTATTGCCATTGTGCAGATCTCCTGAAAGATATGCCCTCCCATATAGTATAAGACATTACTATTGGGTGGGCATATTATTATTTATATCTTTATTCAGTGAAATTAGACTAAATATAGCTTTGGACACAAAAGGGGGAAGTAACTCATGAACAAAATAATTAACAAAGCAGCGGTTTTAGGCGCGGGTGTTATGGGCTCGGGCATCGCAGCACTGTTAGCAGGTACCGGTATTCAGGTGTTTTTAATGGATATAGTTCCACCTCAGGGATTGAGCGAGCAGGAAAAAGCACAAGGACTTACCGAAGAAAGCTCGGCATTCCGCAACCGATTTGCAGAAGCGGGATTTAAAAAAATTGCGGATCCAAGGTCCGCTATGCTTTTCAGCAAAGAAATGATATCTAATATCAAAATCGGCAACCTGACAGATAATATTGGTTACCTAGAAGAAGCCGACTGGATCATCGAGGTAGTCGTTGAACGTCTGGATGTCAAGAAAAATGTAATAACGACGGTCTGCAATCATTGCAAGGCGAACGCGATTATTTCTTCCAATACTTCCGGAGTGTCAATCACAAAAATAGTCGAGGATATGCCCGATGAGTTTAAGGCACGTTTTCTGGGTACACATTTTTTCAACCCTCCACGCTGGACCGGACTATTCGAGATTATACCGACAGAATGGACTTCTCAAAAAACCGTTGATAGCATGGCGGATTTCGGCGCAAACGTTTTGGGAAAGACCGTAGTACTTGCGAAAGATACGCCGAATTTTGTAGGCAATCGTATCGGTGTTTATGCAGCCGTTCAGTGCATGCAGCTTACCGAAAAATATGGTTATGATCTGCTAACAGGGGATTATCTTTCTGGACCGGTACAGGGAAGGCCTAAATCCGCTTCTTTTAAAACCGCTGATCTTGTCGGTCTTGATATATTGAACAATGTTTCAAAAAACGTTGTTGACAGCAGCAGCGACGCTTCAGAAAAGACTGCCTATGCGCTTCCGACTTTCGTTCAGGAGCTTTTGGATAACGGTGCGCTTGGCGACAAGGCCGGCCGTGGCTTTTACAAAAAGGATTTGGTTGATGGGAAGAAAGTTACGCTCACCTATAACTACAAAACCAAGGAATATGAACTGACCAAGCCTCCAAAGTTTGCATCAGTTGAGTATGCAATGACTTCCGCAAACAAATATGAAGCCATGGCTTACGGCGAAAGCGAAGAGTGCAAGTTTTATTGGGAGCTTCTTAAAAACACGCTCTTGTATTCCTCAGCGCTTATTCCTGAAATAGCAGACGACTTCAGAGAAATCGATAAAGCAATTCGTGCAGGCTTTAACTGGGAAATCGGACCATTCCAGATGTGGGACAAGATCGGTGTCAAACGCTCTGTCGAATGCATGCAGAAGGAAGGCGACGCAGTCTCAGAGTGGGTCCTGAATATGTTGGAAAGTGGCAAAGAGTGCTTCTATGATGCATCTTCCGAAAAGAAGGATTTCCTCTACCTCAAAGGCTGCAATGTTATTAAAGAAATCGAAGAAGCAAGCATCCGCGATATCGGCGACGGAGTGCTATGCCTTGAGTTCCACAGTAAAGGCAATGCCATCGGCGAGAGCGTCGGAAACCTGATGATCGAAGCGGCAGAAATGCTCAACGGAGACAACTGGAGCGGCATGGTCATTGGCAACAACGGCAAACACTTCTCGGCTGGTGCCGACCTTGTAACCATTCTTTCTACAGCACAAGAAAAGAAATTCGACACTCTTGACAAACTTATACGTATGCTTCAGAAAGCTACCTACGCATTGAAATATGCACCGCGTCCGGTAGTTGCCGCACCTTTTGGTGCAACATTAGGAGGCGGCTGCGAGGTTTCCATGCACTGCCGTGCCGCTGTACCTTTCGTGGAAACGAATATGGGACTCGTAGAAACAGGGGTAGGTCTGATCCCCGCTGGCGGCGGCTGCGCAGAGCTTCTCAACCGCGCGATGGACCGCTGCTATGACGAAAACAAAACGTCTCGCTTCAACGCCATAAAAGACGTTTGGAAAAACATTATGTTCGGTAAGGTAAACACTAGTGCTTACGAATCCATTGAAAACGGATATCTTGATAAAAAAACTTACGTTGAGATGCGCAGGGACAGGCTCATAGATTCCGCAAAAGCGAAAGTCTTGTCAATGGCAGCTCTGAACTATCATCCGCCTGTTGAAAAGAAGATTAAGGTTATGGGAGATTTTGGCTACGGAGCAATCATAAACGATCTTGAATTTCTGAGAAACGGTGGAACGGCCACTGAATATGACGTCGTCATAGGAAAGAAGTTGGCAAACATTATCTGCGCCGGAAAATTGCCGTATGGTGCGGAAGTTAGCCATCAACAAATACTGGATCTTGAAAGAGAAGCGTTCCTCTCCCTTGCAGGCGAGGAAAAGACGCAGGAGCGTATCCTTGCAATGCTGACTAATGGCAAGCCACTTCATAATTAAGGGGGAATACATGATGATAGAAGCAGTAGTAGTAGCATACGGGCGCAGTGCGGTAGGGAAGGCACCTAAAGGTACTTTTAAAGATACAAGACCCGAAGTTATTGGAGCAACGGTAATCAAATCTGTTTTGCAAATGGTTCCTCAACTTGATCCTGCAGAAATTGACGACGTAATTCTGGGTTGTGCATTCCAAGAAGCAGAGCAAGGTACGAATATAGCGCGAAGAATTTTGCTCCAAGCAGGAATGCCAAAGAGCGTACCGGCTCAGACTGTCAATCGATTTTGCTCCTCGGGGCTCCAGTCAATTGCCATGGGCGCAAATGCAATAATAGCTGGACAAGCAAAGGTAATCATGGCAGGCGGAGTTGAAACAATGTCCATGATACCAATGGGCGGAAACATGAACACACCCGAAGCTGGTTTTTCTGATGTCAGTCCAGAAGGTATGGTTGCAATGGGTATTACCGCTGAAAACGTTGCGGCCCTATATGGCATATCAAGAGAAGAGCAGGATGCTTTTGCCCTTGAAAGCCACAGAAGAGCAGAGGCTGCTCAGGATGCAGGACTGTTTGACGATATCATTCCAGTTGATGCCATAAAGTATAAAACCAACGCCGATGGTACTGTAGTAAGTTATACTGTTCCATTTGTGAAGGATGAGGGTATTCGTCGTGGACTTACATTGGAAGCTCTAGCAAAACTTAAACCTGTTTTCAAAAAAAACGGTTCAGTTACAGCAGGCAATGCATCTCAGATGAATGACGCGGCATCGGTCGTTATTCTGATGGAAAAAAGCCGCGCCGAAGAGCTCGGTATCAAACCAATCGCAAAGTTCGTAAGCTTTGCTGTAGCAGGATGCGAACCTGAGTATATGGGTATAGGACCTATACATGCTATTCCCAAAGCTTTGCAGATTGCAGGTCTTACAAAAAACGATATTGATCTATGGGAACTCAATGAAGCCTTTGCAGCACAGGCACTTGCCTGTATAAAAGAGCTTGGATTAAACTCGGATATCGTTAATGTGAATGGTGGCGGAATCGCTCTCGGACATCCTCTCGGTTGCACAGGAGCAGTCCTTACCTGCAAGCTCTTGGCAGAGCTTAAGCGCAGAAATGGGAAATACGGAGTCGTAAGTATGTGCATCGGCGGCGGCATGGGAGCAGCAGGTGTTTACGAAATGTGTAATTGATTCAGGACGAGAGTACAAAAATATTGGTGGACGGGCCAACCCAAAACGCTCGTCCATCTGCTTAGCAGAAAAGGGATGAAGTATGTTTGATTCCGAAACATTATTTAACCTCGGAAAAGACCGGGTGCGTTTTTCAGGTAGGCATGAAGCAATCTTCGATTATTTCAGAAATGAGCGTTATACATATAAAGACCTTGACATTCGGTCAGATAAACTATCTTGGTTTTTAACAAAAAAACTAGGACTGGTAAAAGGTGATCGCATTGGATTCTGTGCGATGAGTTCAGTAGCATTTTTTGATGCTTATTTCTCAACCTACAAGACAGGAATAATTATTACAACATATAACTGCATGTTAAATGCAAAAGAGTTGATTCCAATGATTGAAAATGAGCTTCCAAGAGTTATTTTCTATTCATCCGAGTTTTCTGAAACGATCTGCAAACTCCGCGAAAACGGTTTTACACAGGAATTCATTTGTATCGACAAACATGGAGAGGGAGATCATTATTCTTATTCTCAGATTATGAATAATGAAGATTATGAATTCCCAACTATACCGGATTTGGACTTTGAAGATATACAGATGCTGATTCATACAGGCGGAACAACAGGACAGCCAAAGGCTGCGATGATGTCCTTTCGTTCATTGTTTTATAACGCGATTTCTGGTATAACGTTGTTCCAACTCACGGAAACAGACAGCGCTATTCTGACACTTCCGCTTTTCCATACCGCAGGTTGGAATGTTTTTACTCTTCCGCTTCTGATGGTTGGAGGCAGAATTATAATCATGAGAAGTTTCGATCCGAAGACTGCCTTAAAAATTGTAAGAGAAGAAAAACCGACGGTCGGCATCTCGGTTGAAACTATATACAAAGCAATGGCCCTGCATCAGGATTTCACCAGAACAAGTTTTGAATGCTACCGCTACCTTATCACTGGAGCGGCTCCGACAGGCAAGGCGCTTCTGGAAAGATACTGGGCAAAAGGTGTCAAGATACTTAACGGTTATGGCATGACCGAAATTGGACCACATAACTGCTGCCCACCGATCAGTTCAATGTCCATCGAAGATGTTCGCAAAAAGTGGAACGCCTGCGGTGTGCCTTGTCCTTTCAATCAGATGAGAATTGTCGACAGCGATGGTAATGATGTGCCTTTAGGAGAAAAGGGAGAGCTGATTTTTCGAGGCAAGATGCTGTTCACGGGATACTGGAACGATCCAGAAGCCAGCAAAGCTATTTTTGTCGATGGTTGGGTACATACTGGTGACGTTGGGTATCTTGACAGTGACGGCTTCTGTTACATAAGCGGGCGTATAAAAAACATGTATATTTCGGGTGGCGAAAACGTCTTCCCACAAGAAATTGAGGACGTCATAATGACTCTGCCCGGAGTTTTGGAAGCCTGCGTGTTCGGCGTACCAGATCCCAAGTGGGGAGAAGTCGGACATGCGCTTATCGTCAGGGCTCCCGGGACCGAAGTTGCAAAAGATGAAATTATCAAAAAAGTCAAGTCGGAACTGTCGAGCATCAAAATACCGAAATATGTGACCTTTGTGGAATCTGTTCCCAAAAACGCCGTCGGAAAACGAGATATGAAAGAAATAAAAAGGTTGTACGGAAAGAGTGAAGAAAAGCTTAATTAATAAATGTGCATAGGCGGCATGGGCGCTGCCGGCGTGTACGGGGTGTGTACGGAATATGCGACTGATCCTCGCGAAAGAAGGCGTAATTTGCGCTGAGGCTGTTCATTAAGGGGCTTTGACCGTAAGGCCCAAAAATAACGCTGAGACCCATAAAAAACATTTTAGGAGGAAAAATATGTCAAAGGTAAAACTAGCTGCAGTTTCAATGGTAAGCATAGCCGACAAAGCGACAAACCTGGAAAAGATGCTGCGTTATGTGGATGATGCGGCCAATCAGGGCGCAAATCTAGTTGCATTTCCGGAGCTATGTCTTCCTGGACTCCATCCAAAGTTCAACATGATGTCCATTGATTTTGAGGCCACCAAGTACTGGGTTGACTCATCAGAGTATGTCCCCGAGGGAGATTCAGTGCAGGTCCTGATTGCCAAGGCGAAGGAGAGAGACATCTATATCACGTGGACCATGGTGGAGCGAGATAAAGAGTATCGCTACAGGTACTACAACTGTGCGGTTCTTGTCGGCCCTGAGGGATTCGTTGGAAAATATCGGAAGATCCATCAGCCCGGTACAGAACGCCTGTACTTAAATCCAGGAAATGAAATTGAAGTCTTCGACACCAAGATCGGCAAGATTGGCATGATGATTTGCTTTGACAGAGTGTGGCCTGAGGCAGCGCGTTGCCTCAAGATGAAGGGTGCGGAAATCATTGTCGAAATGTCCGCATGGCCAGCCGAGGTAAGGGGCGATACAACCACTCATATTGCAGACGTCTTCCTGAAGACGGGATTTATGCGCGCTTTCGAAAACAGCGTTATTCTGATCGACTGCTGCGCGGCAAGCCCCAGTGGAGTGAATTCGATTTTAGAAGGGCTCGAGTTTGGCCACTCCAACATTTACGGACCAGATGGAATTTCCCTTTCTTCAACTGACTGGGATGAAGCAATGTGTATTGCCGAGCTGGACACTATAGGCATAATGGATGAAACCTTTGCATTTCAGGGAATTAGCGGAATGGATTTTATCAGGGATCTGCGTCCGGATATCTATATTCCGATTTTTGAGAGCTATAAAAGATAAAATCGGCAAATAAAGTTTGTCCGACGGATTGCTCCAGAACTAATAAAACAAGCGCAATTATTTCTGATATTCTAACAGAGAGCGTAAGAACGGTTTACTCGGTAATAGGCGATTTGTTCGACTGGGTTTGCCGTGTTATTTGGTAGCGATTATAGCATTTGTTAGGCGAAAAAAAGAAAAGCCAAATATAACGACTTTATATAGCAGGATAACAACAACTAAGAAAAAAGGATGATAAAAGAACAAGGACTATTCTAGCAAATGTTTATCGGTCCTTGTTCTTTTGTTTATAAAATGCAATAAACTGCGTATTGCATTTTGTTATCAAAAATTAGTAGTATTTCAAAAAATAATCACAAGATAGTGAACAAGAGGTGCTTGATGTGGAGAATAGCATAGCCAATGAGAAAAATATAGCAACACTTAGAAAGAAAACAGTTATACCTGTCACAGCAATAGTCGCCATCATTGTAGGGATTTTTGTATCTTTTTCAATCGTGATGGCAAGCAAAAGCACATCAGATTGCCTTGAGCAGTCAATGTCGACGACCGCAACAGAGGCCGCGCTATTAGTAAACGATACTATTGCGAGATACACGAGTCTTGCACAGGAGATAGTAGATGACAGCGTTCTTTATAGCGAAACTTCGACAAACGACGATAAGATTGCTTACTTGCAGTCCAAATGTAAAAACAGCAGTGAGTTCGCAGAGATTAACTATTATACGGTTGATGGAACACTTGTTTCAACCGGAAAGAACTACGCGACTTACGAATTCTTTACGAAAGCTAAAAGCGGTGCATCATATATCTCATCGCCTGAAGCGGATGCGGCTACCGGCATGCTTGTCATCAATCTATCAACGCCTGTGTGGAAAGACGGAGAAAACGGTTCGACGGTAGTGGGTGTCGTAAACTTCCTGCTAAAACAGTCGGTCATCAATGTTATCACCGAAAACATCAAAGTCAACGGTAACGGGAATATCTTCATTATAGACAAAAACGGCACGACTATAGCGGATCCCAATGTTTTGCTGGTTCAGTCCAAAGAGAATATACCTAATAAAGCAAAGACCGACCACTCTCTGACTGGACTTGCAAATATATATTCTAAGGCAATGGCCGGAATACATGGATTTGGTCAGTATACATATAAAGGCATTGATAAACTTGTTGTATATGCGCCAATTTCAGGTGCAGATGGATGGAGCGTTTGCATAGCAACAAATAAAAATGAGTTCTTCAAAGAAATGACAACAATACTTTGTTTTGCGGTGGGACTTGCCATTATTCTTGTTTCATTTACCGTGATCGCTATACTCAAATTAACAAAATCTATTACCCTACCGATCAATGAGATTGAAAGCAGACTGGCATTATTCGCGGAAGGAGACATTTCGTCGCCTGTGCCATCGATTAAAACGAATTATCTTGAACTTAACAAACTTAAGAGAACCCTTATTCGGGCAATAGAAAATACGAATGCCACTATTACCGATGTTAAATATATTCTTACCGAGATGACGCATAACAACTTTGCTGTCAAGTCGCAAGCTCCTGATAAATATGTCGGAGATTATGAAAATATACTAAAATGTTTTGTGAGTCATAGAAAGACAATCAATGTGGGATTTGCCGACATTGTAAAGGCTTCCGAGCAGATATCGGCTGGTTCTGCCATTGTCAGTTCAGGTGCTCAGACCCTTGCACAGGGGGCCACCGAGCAGGCGAGCAGTATTCAGGAGCTATCCGCTTCAATCATCGAAATATCTCAGCGCGTCAAAACAAACGCTGAGAACGCCGAGAAGGCGAAGGATCTATCCGAAAGAACGCAACATATCCTTCAAAATAGCGTACAGGATATGGAACTTACCAGCCAAGCTATAAATGTTATTTCAAGTACCTCCCAGAATATAAGTAAAGTCATAAAAGTAATTGATGATATTGCTTTTCAGACAAACATTCTCGCGCTGAATGCGGCGGTTGAAGCCGCCAGAGCTGGAGCGGCCGGCAAGGGCTTTGCAGTTGTTGCGGATGAGGTTCGCAATCTTTCCCAAAAATCTGCAGAAGCTGCGAAGAGCACATCAGCCCTCATTGAAAGCTCCATTGAAGCGGTCGAAAAAGGTATGTCGTTTGTGAACAAAACGAGCAGCGGATTTTCTGAGGTCGTTACAGAAACCGACGAGGTCCGAAAGCTCATTGATGAAATATCCTTTCAGGCACAGGAAGAAGCGGCTGCGATATCTCAGATTTCTATCGGCGTGGAACAGATATCCTCTATCGTCCAGATGAATTCAGCGGCTTCCGAGGAGAATGCAGCATCAAGCGAGGAATTTTTAACTCAAGCGACTGTGCTCAAGGAACTCGTCGGGCGCTTTAAGCTCGCGGCTTATTAAGCAGAAATACAACATCTGCAGTAATTCTAGGAGCTACAGCTTTAATTTATATACAATTCTTAGAAGGATGTAAAAATACAAATTAGTATGGGGTATGATAATGATTAATATAAAAGAGCTCGTTTGCGAGGTAGAGACAGATATTAGTGATTTTAACGAATGTAATATTGTTAAACCTTATGCTTACCTAAGGTATTTTTCACAAGCTGCAGAATGGGACTCAGAGAAGAAAGAAATAAATATAGGCAATATTAGAAAATATAATTTATCTTGGGTACTTTTGTCTACATCTGTTGAAGTGTTAAAACCAATGGATAGAACCATGAAATTGTATGCCAATACATGGAACTCTCAGAGACGGGGCGCAATTTTACGCCGTGAGTTTATTTTTATGAATGAAAACGATGAGGTTATGTTTCGTGGTTTCGGATTTTCCGCTTTATTTGACTTAATAAACCGTACTATTTATCGCGGAAAAGAACTCCCTTTCATGCAAACCGAACTAAATGAGAATTTCACAATGAAAGAGAGACTCAAAAATGTAATCACTTCTGAATTTTTTAAGGTAGATGAACGCAAAGTTTATAATAGCTGTATTGATGTATTGGGCCACGTGAATAACTGTCGATATGCTGAATTTGTATATGATGCCCTTGCAGATGATGAGCGTAACAAGCAAATAAAGAGAATGGATATATACTTTAAATCAGAACTAAGAAATAGAGATAATTTTACAATGCTTAAAGCTTATGATGGAGATAATATAATTCTTCGAGGATACAATGATACCAAATCTGACATTTCTTTTGATGCGGTATTAAGCTTTTAATTCGTAACCATGATCTTTCCAGCACTTTGCGGTATTATTCAATGGTGTTGTAAAGTTTTCAGTTGAATTTGTTTGTACAATAAATAAGCGAGAAGGCACCCATTTCAGGGTTACCTTCTCGCTTATTTATCGGACTGCCTTTTTGAGACAGCTTTGTTATGGCTTCGGAGGCGTAATTCGAATCAACGACCTGGTACCCGATAAGCCAAACCAGTATGAAGGTGTTCTTATCACCTAAATTGTTTGGAGAATAATTTATTGACTGCCTGTAAGAACACTGGAATTGTTGGGTTCCCATTGTCGATTCTATAATAGAAACACATATTTAAAACGCAGTCGGGATCTTCTAACGGTATGGTTTTTATATAGTTCCTTTTCATATTCCTCAAACAATATGGCATGACACTAATGCCTCCGGTTTCCAGAATCGAAATTCCCAGAGTGTCGACCTGTTGAGCAAATATGGACTTTTTAGGCGTAAATCCCCGTTTTGCCATTAAGTCTAGAACTAATTCTGAAAGGACCTTGTTTGCTTCTGTACCCTTGCTGGCGTCAGCTTCTAGAAACACGAAGGTATCGGTTTCAAGTTCTTCCAGCCTGACTGATGAACGGTGTGCCAAGGGATGATCATTACTCAAAACAACACATAGCTTTTCGGTAGTAAATTCATATCTGCGGATGTTGTCGTTGATTTCGCTGCTACTTATCCCGATAGCAATATCGGATCGATTATTTAATATGTCGAGGAGTCCCTCAATAGGCTGGCATGAGTGCAGCCTTATTTCCAACTGAGGGTAGGTTTTTGCAAGATATATTATTACAGGGTCTGCATAGTCTTCAGACCAATAATATGGACTGCTGATCGAGAGCTTGCCGGTTTTACCGGAAGACAAAAATGTTGCTTGCTCCTGAGCATGGCTGTATACATCCAGAATATCTTGGAATGCCGCATATACCGCTTGACCGGAGGGAGTCAAGCTCACACTTTTCGTGTCGCGCACGAAGAGCTTGGCACCCATATTTTCTTCAATAATAGCAATATGCTTGCTGAGCGCGGGCTGAGTAATGAATAGCTGATCGGCGGTTCTAGAAAAATTCAAGTTCTTTGCTAATTCTACATATTCCTTAATATAGTCCATCTTTATCATGGTTGTCCTGCCCCCCTCCATAATAACTATAACATAATACAGGACTATAGCAAGGACAACTATTCTATTTGGTTATAAAGCTATACTATATCATTATTTCTAAAATGATTCTCTCCCTAGTATTATGAAAATATCATATTAGGTTGTACGCCTAAAATATTTTACAAGGAGAATACAACATGGCTTATACGTTTGACAGTGCAGTTAACAAAAATTGTCCGTTTATTTCTGACTGGGGGCCAGCAGGAATACTCCCGTTCTTATTTACCTCACCCGAGGATGAATTGCTTGCCTGCAGAGAGACCGCATGGTTTGGCTGCTTTTTGAGCTGTTCACCGGTTTATGACGTATATGGACCGGATGCGGTTAAGCTTCTGAATTATGTTTGTGTGAACAGAGACTTCGGACTTTTAAAAATCAGCGGTTCCCGTCATGCGATGATGTGTAATGAAAAGGGCCAGCTGCAGGCCGATGGACTGATAACTAGAATTGGCGAGGACAGGTTCCGTACTTACTGGTTGGCACCACCGATGGCATATTATGCAGATACCCTAGGGTGGGACGTGAAAGGCGAGTGGGTTTTTGATGAATATTTCTTCCAGCTTGATGGCCCCAAGTCTCTTCAAATTCTGGAAAAAGCTACACAAACAGATCTACATGATATAAAGTTTGCAGGCAAGAAAGAAGTTAAAATTGCCGGAACGGATATGACGATTGTTCGTCTTGGAATGTCCGGCTGCTTGGCTTATGAAGTTCACGGTGACGTGAAGAACGCAGACTTGGTATATGACACAATATTGGAAGCAGGACAGGAGTTTGGAATCAGACGCCAGGGCATTAACACCTACTGCAGAAACCACACGCAGGGAGGATATCCGAATCAGTGGATTCATTTCTGGTATCCGAGAATCTCCAGTGGTGAAGGCCTTGCTGAGTATATCAAATCCACTCCAACTCTCGACAAACATAAAATCTACCCATTCTTTGGCAGCGCTGCTGATGATGTGGAGAATGCATTCGTAACGCCGTATGACCTTGCTTGGGAATATCTCATCCGCTATGATCACGACTTTATCGGTAAAGAAGCCCTCCAGGAAATTGCTAAGAACCCGCCCAGAAAGTGCGTCACTCTCGAGTGGAACGCTTCCGATGTCGGTGAAGTTTTCGCAACTCAGTTTATGGGCACAGATGTAGATCCGATTGATGATATCACAAGAGTCGGAGATGGCGGAGAGGAGCCGTTCGTCATGAGTAAAGTCCTGCTTGGCGGCAAGATGATCGGAATGACAGCTGGCAGAAATCATGATTTTTATCACCATCGCATGATTTCCCTTGCATTTATCGAAAAAGACTATGCAATAGAAGGAAAAGAACTAAAAGTTCTCTGGGGTACCAACGGCAAGGCTCAGAAGGAGATACGTGCAACGGTAGCGCGGTTCCCCTATTATAATGAAGAATACAGAAATGAAACCTTTGATGTAGAGAAGATTCCTCATCCAACATTCAATAAATAAGTCTTTATTCTAATTGCTGTTGTAACGCTGGAATGGAATATCCTTGCATTTATCGATACAGAGTATGCCCGGGAGGGTGAAGGGCTAATGGCTCTTTGGGAAAATCCGGGTAGAGTGCAGAAGGAAATTCGAGCCACTGTTGAGCTTTTTCCGTATTACAACGGAGAATACCGCAACGAAACTTGTGGCGTAAAGAAGCTCATTCCACACGGCAAACTTGACTGAATATGCGGCTTTTTCGATAGGTACGCTCATGTTTTGACAAAAAGTATATTCGGTATATTGAGAAGATACCTAAAAAGCCTGAAGCACAGAGCGCCAAGGGTAATTCCCGCGGCGCTCTGTGTTTATCCTGAACATATCTAAATGTACGCTACGAGCTTGCAGGAAAAGGTCAGATAAAAAAGCTGTTCCGCTGTTAGCACTTTCAAGTCGAGCTCCAGAAGCTTTGATATTTTGCCAAGCCTGTAAATCAGCGTGTTCCTGTGGATAAACAGGGCTTCCGAAGTCGAGGCAAGGTTTCGCCCGTTAATCAGATAATAATAGAGGCAACGTACAAGCTCTCGTTGGCTTTCATCCTCGCTGCTCCACAAGGCAAGAATCTGTGGGTGACAAAGGCTTTTAAGCTCTGTTCCTCCACTGAGAGTAAAAACGATATGCTTTTCATAACAGTCCTCATAAAACTGCAAAACAGGTTCGGGGTTCTGACTGAAGGGCTCGAGAGCAAAGCGGCTCTGGATATAGTAGGGCCTAAGCTGCGAAAAGTCAGGAAATGGGGCGCTGATACCGCAGCGCATCTCGTTGAACCCAAGAAACGCGCTTAGCTTTTCCCGTACTGCCGGCTCTTCTAATGGATAATCCCTGTTTCTGACAATTAAAACTATAACATCTTCAAAAACCGTTATCAGGGAATTGTGGAACTGCTTTTCTATGCGCTTTACATATGACATTGATGAGATCGGCGAGTCGAGGGGAAAGGGACAGGCAAAGCTCAACAGATAAAAACAGCCATGTATTTTCCAATTCAGTTTTGATAAATGATAGATGATGATGTTCTCAAAAACTTGGGTTCCCTTAAGGAGATTGTTTATAAAGGAAACCTCGTTTTCCGCGATTTTCATATAGGAGTCGTTGTTTTGAATATAGAGCTTCATAATTTCAGTTATGTGCCCGATGATGAAAAGCTGCCCGTCGGTGATCGGTGCGTTGATGTCGATAAGACCGAAACTTCCGTAAAGCTTTCCACCGATCCATACCTGTGAGGATGCGTAAGTGTGGGTCTTATCCAGAGCAGGAAAAAAAATAAATGGCTCTCTTGTTTCAGATGAAACCTTTGTGAGCTCTCGATATTCTTTGGCTGAGAAAAAGTCGGAGCGCACATAACCTAAAGTCTCTAGATCCTCCCATATCGTTCCGGCGGAAGTGCTGTTGAATTTACCGGCTTTGGCAATCAGGGACATGTTGTTGTCGTTGAACGCTATGGGATTGCTGAGCTTCTGCGAAGCAATTTCTAAAAAAGCATCAACGCTTGTGCTGGAGATGATCGAAAGCAGCAGCTCCTGATTCCATTTTTCATAGGAAGTGAAAACATCGGAGACAAATTCGTACAATTCGTAAGGCACAACAGCGTCCTCGACCAGAATTACCGTTTCAGCGGCATCGAAAAGCGTTAAGCTATTTTCGCACCCGACAGCGATCAGATGTATTGGACAATTATGACTAGAAATCATAGCGGCCGTTGTGCAATCAACCAAATAGACGCAGTCGGCGTATTCTGGCGGAATCTGCCCGTAATAATATCTGATTTGCTGAACCACAGCTTTGGCCGAAGCAATTTTATGTTTTATTATATGAAATTTCGACAGCTCATCGAGAACAACCCCTATAGATAGCTTCATAAGCGCACCTCAAATAGTATGGTTAATAATGACGAAAAGCAAGTTGCTTTTCTCATTATATAGCCGATTACAAAACAAAGCAAGCTCCTTATAATGAAGTTACAAATTAGGCTATGTAAAGCGCTTTAATTTGATATTTGTCACAAAAGGAGTATTTATTATGTTTTCACCTGACAGCTCTGTTTACGAAGGCGCAACCTTTATGTTCCCAATGGGACCCGGCGTAATGCTTCCATATGAATACAGCGGTTTGAAAGAAGAAACGCTTGCCTCAAAGACAACGGCGTGGATAGGAACGCAGCTTACCACATCCCCTATTTATGATGTCAAAGGGCCTGACGCCGTGAAGTTTTTCAACTCTATCTGCGTAAACGAATTCTCGAAGCTGAGCGACAAGGGAATCCGTCACGCTGTCATCTGCAACGAAAAAGGGCAGATACTTACAGATGGTGTTGTAATTAAGATCGGCGAAGATACGTACCGCACCTATTGGTTAAATCCCCCGATTGATTATCTCCTTAAAAAGAGCGGAATGAACATTGAAGGAACCAATGTTTCAGGTCAGGAGTATTTCATACAGGTTGCTGGCGAAAAATCGCTTGAAATCTTGGAAAACGCTTTTGAGTGCGATCTGCATGACATCAAGTTCGCAACTCACCGCATGGCAAAAATCTGCGGCAGGGACGCGCGCGTGATAAGACTGGGCATGGCAGGAAATCTGGGCTATGAGATTCATGGACCGATGGCGGATTTCGAAGAGGTTTACCGCAAGGTGTGGACAGTCGGGGAAGCTTTCGGCGCAAAAAAGCAGGGTATGCACGCCTACAGCGGCTTTAACCACACGGAAGCGGGATTCCCCAATATTCTCATTCACTATCCGATGCCTTGGTTTGAGGATGAAGGGCTTGCGGCATATCTTAATGAAAACTTCATGCTTGGCATTTTCAACTGGAATATCCGTCTGCTCGGAAGTCTCGGCACTGAAGACAGAGAGAGCCGCTTCGTGACACCGTATGACCTTGGCTGGGGGTTTCTCATCAAATTCGACCATGAATTTACCGGAAGAAAAGCGCTCGAAGAGCTCGCAAAAAATCCGCCTAGAACGGTTGTCACGCTGGAGTGGAGTGCCGACGATGTCGGTGAGGTTTTTGCGTCTCAGTTTAAGGGTAAGGATGCCGAGCCCTGTGAAAGTATTACGGAACCTGTAGATATGTACTATCAGGACAATGTTGTAAAGTTTCCCAAGGAGGGATATATCTATCGCGCGGACAAGGTTATGGCAGACGGAAAGCACATCGGTATAAGCACTGGCCGCGTTATCAGTTATTATTACAACACTATGATTTCACTTGCCTTCATCGATCCAAAGTATGCCGTCGAAGGCAGCGAGTATAAGCTTATTTGGGGCACTCCGGGAACCCCTCAGAAGGAGATAAGTGTCAAGGTGGCTCGTTATCCGTATCTCGATCTTGTCAGGAACGAGAATAAGGATGTTTCAGAAATCCCATATTATCAAAAATAAGACGATATCCGGAGGCTTATAAAGGAAGCGCGCCGCCGGGTGTCCGGCGGCGCGTAGTTTTTTAGTAAAATTAAAACTGATCGCTCTCAAATTATTGTTACAAGGAGGCTCATTATGCAGGGCACAAAGGCTTCTTACAGATGGGTGATTCTTGCCGTGCTGTCGCTTGCGATATTCTCCCCGAATTATCTTCAGTACCAGCTCTCTCCGCTGGGCGGACGTCTCATGGAGACGCTGGGGATTACAACAGCACAGTTCTCGGCGATTTTTTCCGCGCCGATGGTGCCTGCGATATTTTTATCTCTCGTTTCGGGGATACTCACAGACAGCTTCGGTCCTCGTCGCGTCATCGGCGTTGCAATGTTCGTTTCTGCGCTCGGCGCATGTTTTGATATTTTTTCCATGGGCTTTACGGGTATGTATGTCTGCATGCTCATGATCGGTTTTGCTGCTGCGTTTATAAATGCAAACGGCGTAAAGGTTTTGAGCTCATGGTTTCCTCCTGAGAAAATCGGCATGATGCTCGGAGTCTTCCTGTCCTGTTCGACGCTTGCGATGGCGCTCGCCACCGGCACAACGGCGCTGTTTTCGACGACGCGCTCGGCGCTTGTTGTCGGCGCGGTTGTGGCTATAGCGGCGTTCGCTGCGTGGATTTTGTTCATGCGAGATAAAAACGGAGCTGGAGATACTCCGGCTCGGGAGCGGGCAAATTTAAAGGAATCTCTGAGCGCGGTTTTGCACAGCCGGGCGGTCTGGCTTTCAGGTTCGGTTCTTTTCTGCGTCATGGGCTGCATCATGGGTTTCGGAACCTTTCTTCCCACGGCGCTTGCCTCTCGCGGTATTGACGTCGTGACGGCTGGAACGGTCACCTCGGTATTTATGTTGGGAAGCCTCGTCGGCGCGCTTCTAGCTCCTGTTTTGGCGGCGCGGCTTCAAAGAGAAAAGCCGCTGCTACTTGGACTGTGCGCACTTTGCGGTCTGGGAACGGCCTTCGCGTGGAGACTGCCTGAGGGTGGGCTTCTAATCTGCGGCCTTTTTTTAAGCGGCATCTGCACAGGCGGCTTAATGCCGCTTATAATGTCGGTTCCGGTCAGACAGCCGGAAATAGGTTCCCGTTATGCGGGCACAGCTGGAGGTGTGATAGCAACATTACAGCTGCTTGGAGCGGTTATTGTCCCGACCTATGTCGCGGCACCGGTTGCCGGAACAAATTATACGCTGTTTTATGTAATTACCGGCGCGTTTATGTTAATAGCGCTTGCTGCCGTTATCATGCTCCCTAAGGAGAAGAAATACACGAAGGAAGCACAATTGTACGCAGATGCACAATGTTGAAAAGCTACCGCACCCGAAGTTCTGAGAAACGCTAAAGAGCTTAGAAGCCGCACGCATAAAAGCGGCGGTTCCCAAACTGAGAAGATCCGCAATTGTGACTCAAGTACATGGCAACAGAAGCACAAAAATTTATAAAAGTGTTGCTGGTGCTATTATTATCTACTAAGGTGTGCACTTTATAAACAGAGGAATGGCAGGATTGTCGTTATCGAGACGATAGACAAAGCATATGTCAAAAAACATATCGTCTGAGTCAATGTCGACAAAAACCAAACCCTTCTGCGGAATATTCCGAAGGCATTCGGGACCGACTGCTATGCTGTTTGTAGCCTCCATCGTTACGAGCATGGTATCTATATTCTCGGCGTATACTACGTCCTTGGGATAAGCATCGTGTATTCTCAGAAGGAGCGCAATACTCTCCGTATACACAGGCTCGTTTGCAAGAATGACCATCCTCTGCTCTGATATTTCTTCAAGCGAAACGCTTTCCCGCTTGGCAAAGGGGTGGTCAGGCAGCACTATCGCTTTAAGTCTTTCCCTGCCAATGCGGTGAAAGAGCAATTCATCAGAGGTCGGGAATTTCGAGCGCATGAGCATACCGATATCTATTTTTTTATCCTTCAATTCACGAATCACATCATGGACTTGATATGAGTATATCGACATATTTATACCGGGATATTTCTTTTTGAAACTGCGCATCGTGGGATTAAAATGATCGTCCACACAGTAGTACAGCATGCCAATCGTCAAATTGCCAACACTGCCGTTAGACATGGTTTCCATTTTTCTCTTTAGTGCGTCATAGGCGGCGACAATGGTTTTGAAATCCTCATATACAACCTTGCCCGCGGGTGTTATTTTTACGGAATGCGGAGAGCGGACAAAAAGCTGCGCGCCGATATGCTCCTCAACATAGGAGATATGTCGGCTAAGGGCCGACTGCGTTATGTAGAGTTGCTCTGCAGTCGTCGTAAAATTCAGGTTTTCCGCAAGGGCCACGTATTCCTTCATGTGCTCAATTTCCACAAAACTACACCTCCGTAGTTAAATTTGATAGATGTTTAATTAATAATACATCAATATGCACGAAAATTGCAAGTGCCGCGTTAGATTATTATGCGTTTTACAGATAGCAGGCTTGCACAATCGGAATTTCCATTCTTCATTCTCCAAACCTATAATTGAATTATCAAAGGGCTTAAGCCCGAATAATAAGGAGAATGATAATGAATAGCGAAATGTTTAGTTGGCAATTCAAGTACAGCCCATATGTTCCCTTTGATCCGACTATCAACCCTCTTTTGACTGGGTACATAACACATCCCTGTTTGGGTGGCGTACAACCCTATGCATACACCGACTGGCGGGATGAAGAGATGTCCTGGCATGATAACTGCTATCTGCACGGTGGGCTAAACCCCACCTCGACATACTGGTTCAAGGGCACAGACTGCATGAAATTCCTCAAGGAGAATTTCACAAACAAAATGGAGACTTTGGCAATTGGCGGCTCCCGTCACGGCATTATGTGCAACGAGGACGGTCTGCTAATGAACGACGGAATGCTCATACGTGTTGGTGAGGACGAGTACATAACCTACTGGCTTCTTCCTTACATTGAGTGGGCAATCAAAAAGGGCGGATATAAAATCGAAGGCAAGAACATTACCGGCGAAGTGTTCCTCTATCAACTCGGCGGTCCTCGCTCTTTGGAAGTCGTCGAAGCTACCACCGGCGAAGATTTTCACGACCTCAAGTTCGGTCAGCACCGCATGACTCAGATAAACGGAATGCCCGTCCGCATCCTTCGTATCGGAATGTGCGGCTCTCTGGGCTACGAGATACACGGCGATTTCAAGGATTGCCTGCCTGTATACAATGCACTGCTGGAGGCTGGCAAGCCCTATGGCATCACCCGTCTCGGTCGACACGCCTATTGGAACGCTCACACCGAAAACGGCTATCCTCAGGCGGCTATCCACTTCCCCTATGCATGGGAGACCGACAAGGACTTCTTTAAGTTGCTGATGGATAATGGCGGAGCATACAGTTGCGGTTCCACCTCCGCTCTTAATGGCAGCTTCAGCAACAAGCTTGAAGACCGCTATGTCAACCCTTATGAACTCGGTTGGGGTCCCTTTGTCAACTTTGACCACGATTTCGTTGGCAAGGAAGCTTTGATGAAGATTCGCGACAGCGCTCACCGCGAGATGGTGACGCTCGAGTGGAACGCCGACGACATCATAGACATCTACAGGTCGGAATTCGAGGCGGGCGAGCCCTATGCTCCGATAGAAGGTCCCGAGGACACAGTTGTAAACGGAATATTTGAGTATCGCCACGATCAGGTTCTCGTAGGTAAAAAGTGCGTTGGATACAGCTCAGGACGTATCTTCAGCTGGTACTACCGCAAGATGCTCTCCCTTTGCGTAATTGAGGCGGAGTTTGCCAAAATCGGCACAGAGATTAAGATTCTCTGGGGCGACCCGGGAACACGCCAGAAGGAGATTCGCGCCAAGGTTGAGCGTTTCCCCTACATGGATATCAACCGCAACGAAAAGGTTGACGTTAACACAATCCCCAGTGGGCTTAAGAAATAATTTATTTCAATGTTGTAATTGAATGTGAGGAAAATAGGAGGCTGGAAGAAACTAGCACTGAAGGTCTCCTTTTTCCTGCAAAGTGCCTATCTCGACGGGCAAGAAGCAATTCAGATTTGAAATTCTAAAATGCCAATCATTCGTTTTTTAAAAGCAAAGCTGCGTGATAAGTCATAGACGAGATTGAGGGCTCATCGTTAATTTTAAGCTTAGCCGCGGCACAAGTTGTGCAGAAACATAAAAAAAATAAGTAATTTTTGATTTAAGTTACCGTACACAATCTTTCGACGGGCAGTTATTATAAAAATGTAAAATAGGCTGTTTTATGACGGCCATTATATAGGAGGAACTAAAGACAATGGGATTCAAAAGCGATATTGAAATTGCACAGGAAGCGAAGATGCTGCCTATTGCGGATATAGCCGCGAGGCTGGGCATAGGGGAAGATACGCTTGAGCCTTACGGACGCACAAAGGCGAAGGTGGATATCAACAATCTGAAGGACGCACCGAGAAACGGAAAGCTCGTCCTAGTAACAGCAATCAACCCGACACCGGCAGGTGAGGGCAAGACGACTACCAGCGTTGGCCTGTCGGACGCGCTTTCGAGAATCGGCAAGAAAACGGTACTCTGTCTGCGTGAGCCCTCACTCGGTCCCGTGTTCGGCGTAAAAGGCGGCGCTGCAGGCGGCGGATATGCACAGGTTGTTCCGATGGAGGATATTAACCTGCACTTTACAGGAGACTTCCACGCGATCGAGTCCGCAAACAACCTGCTCGCAGCGATGCTGGACAACCATATCCAGCAGGGCAACGCACTCAACATAGATAACCGCCAGATTACGTGGAAGCGTGCGATGGACATGAACGACCGTCAGCTCCGCAACATAGTCTGCGGTCTTGGCGGCAAGGGCGACGGCGTACCCCGTGAGGACGGCTTCGACATCGTCGTTGCTTCCGAAATCATGGCCGTGCTCTGCCTGTCCACAAGTCTTATGGATCTTAAGAACCGTCTTGCAAGAATGGTAGTCGCCTATACTCGCGATGGCAAGCCTGTAGTTGCAAGCGACCTTCACGCCGAGGGAGCAATGACCGCTCTGCTGAAGGACGCCATCAAGCCGAACCTCGTCCAGACTCTTGAGCACACTCCCGCATTTATCCACGGCGGCCCATTCGCGAACATAGCTCACGGCTGCAACTCCATTTCCGCAACGGAAACGGCCCTCAAGCTCGGCGATTACGTTGTTACGGAGGCTGGCTTCGGTGCGGACCTCGGAGCCGAGAAGTTCCTTGACATCAAGTGCCGCGCGGGCGGCTTTGCACCCAGCGCCGTTGTTATCGTAGCGACCGTGCGCGCCCTCAAGCATCACGGAGGCGTGGCAAAGGCCGACCTCGGAAATGAAAACCTTGTCGCTCTTGAAAAGGGACTTCCGAACCTTCTTCAGCATGTCGAGAACGTAACGAAGAACTTTGGATTGCCATGTGTTGTCGCAATCAACGCCTTCCCGACGGATACTGCGGCTGAGCTCAAGCTTGTTGAAGACAGATGCAAAGATTACGGTGTCAATGTCGCTTTGTCCGAAGTATGGGCAAAGGGCGGCGAAGGCGGCGAAGCGCTTGCAAAGGAAGTTGTTCGCCTCTGCGAACAACCCAACAATTTCAAGTATCTGTATGACACAAATGCCAGCATCGAAGAAAAAATCACCACAATCGCAACAAAGAACTATCGTGCAGACGGAGTTACCTTCACCCCGAACGCGAAGAAGCAGCTTGAGCAGCTCACAGCTCTCGGCTATGACAAGCTGCCAATCTGCATGGCAAAGACGCAGTATTCCTTCTCCGACGATGCGGCTCTGCTTGGCGCTCCGAGAAACTTCAGTGTCACAGTAAGAAACCTTAAGGTGTGTGCTGGAGCTGGATTCATAGTAGCACTTACCGGTGACATTATGACAATGCCGGGTCTGCCGAAGGTTCCGTCAGCTGAAAAGATCGACATAGACGAAAACGGCAAGATTTCCGGACTGTTCTAATCTTAATAGTTCCCTTTAATCCAAAGGTAACTCCATAAACTCCTTCCAGGGTAAGCCCGTGCGTTCTCCATGGGGCGTGCGGGTCTTACTCAATCCAACGAAAAATTGAGGTACACGAATGAATTATAAATTCGCAGATATGAGCTGTGTCGGCTTTGCCGAAGTGCTTGCTTCGAGAGAACCTGTGCCAGGCGGCGGCGGAGCGTCCGCGCTCGTCGGCGCACTTGGCGTAGCGCTCTGCTCCATGGTGGGAAACCTGACCGTAGGCAGAAAAAAATACGCGCAATACGAAAACGACCTGAAGGTTATCCTCATCGAGGCCGAGGGCGTCAGAAATAAGCTTCTTGAGCTAATAGACGAGGACGCGAAGGCGTTTGATCCGCTGGCAAAGGCTTATTCAATTTCTAAGGACGACCCGCAGCGTCAGGAGATAATGGAAAAGGTGTTGACCGACGCATGTATCGCCCCGCTTGAAATGATGAGGTGCTGCTGCCATGCGATCGAGCTACTTGAAGAAATGCTCGACAAGGGGAGCGTAACTCTTGTTTCGGATGTCGGCTGCGGAGCGCTTTTTTCAAAGGCAGCGCTGTCGGGAGCTAGCCTCAACATCTTCATCAATTCAGCTTCACTCTCCGACAGGGAAAAGGCCAAGGCTATTGAGCGTGAGGCGGACGCGATGCTTGAAAAATATATCCCGCGCGCCGAAGCTGTTGCCAAAGAAGTCGAAGCCCGCATCCGGAAGGAAGGCTGACAATGGCAACAATACTGAAAGGGTCGGAAGTAACCGCCGCAATGAACGTGGAGCTTACCGAGCGTGTAAGCGTTCTTAAAAATAAGAACATTACGCCATGTCTTGCAATACTCCGCGTCGGAGAACGCGGGGATGATATCTCGTATGAAAAGGGCGCGGAAAAACGCTGCGCGGGAATCGGCATAGAAGTGAAGAAGTTCCTTCTCCCCGAGGACGCCGGACAGGCAAGGCTCATCGATACAATAAACGAAATAAACTCAGACAGCGCAATTCACGGCTGCCTGATGTTCCGCCCTCTGCCGAAGCAATATGACGAAGAAGCCGCCAGAAATGCGCTTTGTCCGGCAAAGGATGTGGATGGAATAACCGATGGCTCGCTTGCCGGAGTGTATGCCGGAGAGGAAAAGGGTTTTCCGCCCTGCACCGCGGCGGCATGTATGGAGATACTTGACCATTACGATATCGACCTGAAAGGCAAGAAAGTGACAGTTATAGGCCGCAGCTTGGTCATTGGCAAGCCCGCCGCAATGATGTTGCTTAAAAAGAACGCGACCGTGACCATCTGCCACACAAAAACCGTGGATATGCCCGCCATTTGCAGAGAGGCGGAGGTGCTGATTGTGGCGGCAGGGCGTGCTGGAATTGTCGGAAGTGATTATTTCACCGAGGGACAGACAGTCATTGATGTAGGTATCAATGTGGACGCAAACGGAAATCTTTGCGGCGACGTAAAGTTTGATGACGCAGAAAAGATTGTATCTGCAATAACACCGGTTCCGGGCGGCGTCGGAACGGTGACAACGTCAGTCCTTGCTAAACACGTAGTTGAAGCGGCGGAAAGGACAGCGATATGAACTATTTTACGCCAGCTGAATTTGTTGAGAACTATGAGGCGTTAGGCGAAAAGAAAGCGAATACGCCTGCGTTAAAACTGTTCCTTCTGGGAATACTTGCAGGATTGCTTATCGGTTTTGCCGGAGTAACGACAAACACAGCGTCACACGCTTTTGACAATGTCTCGGTTATTAGAACAATCAGCGGATTGCTGTTCCCATTTGGGTTGGTTATGGTTATCCTTGTAGGCACGGAATTGTTTACCGGAAACTGTCTTATAACAATTTCGGTTTTGTCTAATCGCACGACAGCTTTGAAAATGCTGAGAAACTTGGGTATCGTATATTTTGGCAACTTCATTGGTGCAATTTTGCTCGCGGTCGCGTGTGCATATTTTGGCCAGTTCAATTATTCTCATGGAGAACTTGCCGTTTACACAATCAAAGTTGCTACGGCAAAATGTTCACTTCCATTCGCTAATGCCTTTGTTATGGGAGTGCTTTGTAACATTCTTGTGTGTGTAGCCGTTATGTGCGCAATGTGTGCAAAGGATATCGCGGGAAAAGTACTTGGTGCATATGTACCGATCTGCTTTTTCATAACCTGCGGTTTTGAACACTCCATAGCAAATATGTACTACATACCGGCAGGTCTGTTTGCTCTCAGTGTGCCGAAATATGCCGAGCTTGCTGCGGCGGCCGGAATGGATGTGTCCAACCTTACATGGAGTAATTTCTTTGTAGCAAATCTTGTCCCTGTTACACTCGGAAATATTGTAGGTGGTGTAGGTTTTGCGGTAATCATGTGGTACTGCTATAAAAAACAAAGTAGCAAAAAAACAAAGTAGGTCATTGACAGAGTAGGAACAGCGCGTTAAGTGCCGGTGGATGGGAGGTCGCCGCCGGACGAAGAAGCAGAAATGCTTTGCGGTGCTGTACCGCATCCGCTGCCGCACAAAAGAGGAACCCTCTTTTTGTGGCAACACAACACAAAAGGAGGATATTATTATGTCTAAAACTAAAGAAAACTTCAAAGTAAAATTCGATACGAGAACAATAGTAATCTTGGGACTGCTCATAGCGTTAGAAATAGTGTGTTTGCGATTTCTTTCATTTGCCACATGGAATATAAAAATTGGATTCGCTTTCGTTCCGATTGTAGTTGCTGCAATTATGCTCGGTCCAGTGCAGGCCGGTATTGTCGCGGCTGTTGGAGATTTTTTCTCAGCAATACTCTTTCCGATTGGAGCGTATTTTCCCGGGTTTACACTTACAGCGTTTTTGACAGGTATTGTATTTGGCTTGTTCCTGCACAAGAAGCAGACATTGGCAAGAGTGTTGGGCGCAGTGGGTATAAATCAGTTTATCCTAAGCCTTTTCCTTAACACTCTCTGGATATCCGTACTCTATGGTTCGCCATACGTTCCGTTGCTTGAGACAAGAATAATCCAGTGCCTGATACTAGCCCCTGTTCAGATCGTTTTAATATTTGCATTTTCCAAATCATTTAAGTTTTCACTGAAGAAGGCGATAGCTTGACCATTCAGGAAACAATGGAATTTATTCATTCCACCAGCTGGAAAGGAAGCCAGCTTGGACTGGAAAGAATCACTGAACTGATGCACCTGCTGGGAGACCCGCAGGATGAGCTGAGATATGTACACATAGCCGGAACTAACGGCAAGGGTTCGACAGCCGCGATGCTTGCTTCGGTGCTGACTGAGGCGGGCTACAGGACAGGACTTTACACCTCACCGTATATCTACCGTTTTAATGAGCGAATAAAGATAAACGGCATCGACATATCCGACGGGGAGCTTGCCGCGCTTGCTGAAAGGGTAAAGCCACAGGTCAATAAAATGACAGACAAGCCAACGGAGTTTGAGATCATTACAGCGATGTCGTTTATTTACTTTCAGGAAAAGGATTGCGACGTTGTTGTGCTGGAGGTTGGACTTGGCGGACGGCTGGATTCAACCAATGTAATTAAAGAACCTGAGATTTCCGTTATTACGAACATCGATTTTGATCATATGGAGGTTCTAGGCGACACGCTAGAAAAAATAGCCTCTGAAAAGGCCGGCATCATAAAGGAAAGCACCCCGGTTATTCTTTATGAGCAGAGCGTTGAGGTGATGCGCGTTATCTCGGAAAAGTGTTGCGAGCGTAATGCGTCGCTTATGGTCACGGATAAACATGCGCTAGTGTCCGTCAGTGACAGCCTGTTCGGGCAAAGCTTCGATTACAGGAGCCGCAAAGCCCTTACCATACCGCTCGCCGGAAGGTTCCAGCTTAATAACGCCGCGGTGGTACTTGACACACTGGATGTTATGAAAGAAAAGGGTTGTCATATCTCGGAGCAGGCCATAAGGGACGGACTAAAAAAAACCGTATGGCCGGGAAGATTTGAGGTACTGAGCCGAGAGCCTATCTTTATAGTCGACGGAGCGCACAACCCGAACGGAGTAAAGGCGTTTTCCGACTGCCTTGAGGAGTATTTTTCGGGAGAAAAGCTTTCGTTTATCATGGGCGTAATGGCGGACAAGGACTATACGGACATGATCAAAGAGGTTTTGCCCTTTGTGAAGAGGTTTATCTGTGTGACGCCAGAAAACCCGAGAGCCATGTTATCCTCAGATTTAAAACGAAATATTGAAATAGTGTTCGCAGGGGAAGTGCTCGACGCGGGCAGCGTTGAAAACGGCATATCTCTGGCGCTGGGCTTCAACGAACCTGTCTGTGCGTTCGGCTCGCTCTACATGGTTGGCAAGATTCGAGAATACTTTGGCATGTACTCAAAAAAGAAGGAGAAATCCAATGTATAAAATATTGAAAAAACGGAGCCTGAATCCTACGGTTACTCTTATGGAGATTGAGGCGCCGCTGATCGCGAGAAAATCGGAGCCTGGGCAGTTTATAATTCTTCGCACAGACAAAGACGGCGAACGTATCCCGCTGACAATTGCGGACTTCGACCGCGAGAACGGCACAGTGACGATAATATTCCAGATAGTCGGCGCAACGACGGAAAAGCTTAACCACATGGAAGAAGGCGAATACCTAGAGACCTTCACCGGTCCTCTGGGAGTGGCCTCTCATACCGAAGGGCTTAAAAAGGTGGCGGTAGTCGGTGGAGGAGTGGGCTGCGCGATAGCCTATCCCATAGCTAAGAAGCTGCACGGGGAGGGTGCGAAGGTGCATTCGATCGTCGGCTTCAGAAATAACGACCTTGTTATACTTCGCGATGAATTCGAAGCAGTCAGTGACAGGTATGTACTGATGTCCGATGATGGTTCGGCAGGCGAAAAGGGTCTTGTCACGGACGCTCTGAAAAAGCTTCTGGATGCGGGCGAACAGTACGATGAGGTAATAGCCATTGGGCCGCTTGTGATGATGAAATTCGTTTGCAGGCTCACTAAGGAATACAACGTCAAGACTGTCGTCTCAATGAACCCAATCATGATAGACGGAACCGGAATGTGCGGCGGCTGCCGCCTTACGGTCGGCGGGGAAACCAAATTTGCATGCGTGGACGGGCCGGATTTCGACGGACACCTTGTGGATTTCGATGAAGCTATGGCACGTTCCGCAATGTACAAGCCGCAGGAACGCGAAGCTCACGAGAAAGCCTGCAATCTGTTTAAGGAGACAAAGTAAATGGCAAATATGAGCTTAAAAAAGAATGAAATGCCTTCTCAGGCTCCCGAGATCAGGAGAGCTAATTTCAAAGAGGTCGCGCTGGGATACTCGGAGGAGCAGACACTCGACGAAGCGGCACGCTGCTTGAACTGTAAAAACAAGCCGTGTGTAAACGGTTGTCCTGTAGGAATAGATATTCCGGGCTTTATAAGGTACATCAACGAAGGCGACTATGAAACCGCTTACCAGAGGATAACAAAACAGAGTAGCCTTCCCGCCGTGTGCGGCAGAGTCTGTCCTCAGGAATCTCAGTGCGAAAAGCACTGCGTCCGTGGAGTGAAGGGCGAGAGTGTCGGCATAGGCAGACTCGAGCGCTTCGTTGCGGACTGGAACAGCGCTAACTCGAAGGAGCCGGTTCAGAAGACGAAACCGAACGGATACCGCTGCGCTGTCATAGGCTCCGGCCCCGCGGGACTTACTTGTGCCGGAGACCTTACCAAAAAGGGTTATGAAGTCACAGTGTTTGAAGCGCTGCACATTGCGGGCGGAGTGCTCGTCTATGGTATTCCTGAATTCAGGCTTCCCAAGGATATAGTGCAAAAGGAGATAGACAACCTAAAAAAGCTCGGTGTGAAGATTGAGACAGATATGGTCGTCGGCAAGGTGCTGACCGTTGACGAGCTGTTCGAACAGGGCTTTGAGGCTGTATTCATCGGTAGCGGCGCGGGTCTACCGAGCTTTATGAAAATTCCCGGAGAGAACCTCAAGGGCGTATATTCCGCAAACGAGTTTCTAACAAGAACCAATCTTATGAAAGCATATCTTCCCGACAGTGACACGCCGATACAGAGCGCAAAAAGGGTCGCCGTCGTAGGAGGCGGAAATGTCGCAATGGATGCCGCACGCTGTGCTCTGCGTCTGGGCGCGGAGGAGGTCTACATAGTCTACCGCCGCAGCATGGATGAGCTTCCCGCTAGGAGAGAAGAGGTCGAGCACGCGGAGGAAGAGGGCATAATATTCAAGCTGCTTAACAACCCGACAGAAATCCTGGGCGATGAAAACGGCTATGTTCGTGCCATAAAATGCATTCAAATGAAGCTGGGAGAACCTGATGCGTCGGGACGCCGCAGACCTGTCGAAATAGCAGGAAGTGAATACGAAATACCGGTTGACTGCGTGATAATGTCAATTGGAACCTCACCCAACCCCCTTATTAAATCCACCACAGAGGGTCTCAACACACAGAAATGGGGCGGTATCGTTGCAGATGAAGCTACTGGACAGACCTCGCGTAAAGGTGTCTTCGCGGGAGGCGACGCCGTGACTGGAGCCGCGACCGTTATCCTCGCCATGGGCGCGGGAAAGAACGCAGCTAAGGCTATGGATGAGTATGTTCAGACTAAGTCCGTCAAGTCATAATTATTAGTAAGGCAACAAACAAAATAGAAAAGGACATCTTATGGAAATAGAAAGTACTTTCGTCATGCTTAAGCCTGATAGTCTCAGGCGCGGATTAATTGGCGAAATAATCTCGCGTATTGAGAAAAAAGGCTTGAAAATTGCAGATTTAAAAATGAAGCAGCTGGATACGGCTTTCCTTAACGAGCACTATGCGCATATAGCGGATAAACCCTTTTTCTTTGACATATTGGCCGACATGCTTTCCGGCCCTGTAATCGGGATGAACGTCTGCGGGGAAAACGCCGTCGCCGGTATTCGTCTGCTTGTAGGGGCAACTAAGATAGAGGATGCTATACCGGGAACGATACGAGGCGATTATGCATTGAATACAACGAAAAACCTAATCCACGCCTCGGATTCTGTTGAGAACGGGGCAATAGAGATAGCACGGTTTTTCGGTTGATTAATAGGATCAAAATTGCGATTTAAACTTTTTATTTAGTTAATTTGCCTCCACAAAAAAAGCTTTGAAATCAAAAAGTTTGACAGACTGCGGGCTCGCTAAAAAAAGTGGCGGAATATGTATCTTTTTAAGGCTCTTACGGTATATGGTAACTCCTCTTTCCAAACATATTTTCCGTGAATAATTAGCCCGAACTCCTAACTCAATCTATTTTTCTGCAAGGTAGCTTCTTTCCTTAATAACAACTACATCCTTTTTGCCGTAATCCACAATACTGTATACCGTAATTACCTATTGCCGTGCGATACTATATCGTCAGGAATAGTTCGCACGGCTGATTTAATATTTATGCACCTATGCATTTGGTTTTTAGATATTTTAGTGGGAGATGTTACTTGTGAAAAGAATGCTTGGAAGGCTTAGCATATCTTCAAAAATTACTGTTTGCTTTTCTGTAGTAGAAGCAATAGCACTCATAATGGGACTGGTTAGTGCGCTTTATATCAGCAGGATGATTTCTACCGATATACGAGCGAGAATATTGATCATAGCATTGGTTGTCCTTACTGTTGCTGGCGTTGTTGCCGCAGCCTTCTTTGTAAAACGCTTATCTGCTGTTACCTCTGGATTTATGGAAGGCGTGACGGACGGCCTTTACAAGATGGCTGACGGGAATCTGGATTACTTTCGCGATTTATCCGAAAAGAACTGGATAACTGAAAAAGACAGTAAGGATGAAACTGTCAGGCAGCAAGACGCGCTCAAGAAACTGCTGATATCCACGAGGGAAAAGGTGGCGGATGCAAAACAAGTAGCATCCGGAGATCTAACGACTCAAATACATATTAAAAGTGACAGGGATCTTCTCGGCAATGCCATGTTGGATATGGTGATTAACACGCACAGAGTTGTAAACACGATCGTATCGGCGGCGAATAATATAGCCTTGGATGCCGATGTACTTTCCAATTCCAGTGCCTCGCTTGCACAGGGGGCAACGGAACAGGCAAGCGCAATCGAACAGCTCTCCGCGTCTCTTGAAGAAGTATCCGCACAGACAAGCGTTAATGCGGAGGGTGCCGAACAGGCGGACGAATTTACAAAAAATGCTGAAGCCTTCGCCGAAAAGGGCAATGAACATATGAAAGCGATGCTCAGTGCCATGGATGCAATAACAGAATCATCCAATAATATTAGTAAGATTATTAAGACAATAGACGATATAGCGTTTCAGACGAACATTCTCGCTCTGAATGCGTCGGTCGAAGCCGCAAGGGCGGGCCAGCATGGAAGCGGATTTGCCGTTGTCGCAAACGAGGTCAGAACGCTTGCCGGCAGAACGGCTGAGGCCGTACAGGATACAACCGAAATGATTGAGCAATCAATCGAAAGGGTGGCGGCAGGCACGAAAATTGCTCATAAAACTGCCGAGGCGCTTAACAAGATCGTGACTGAAATTAAACAGTCGACCAAAATCGTCGATTCAATAGCGGCCTCCTCAAGAGAACAGGCCTCCGCAATCGAACAGATCAAGCAGGGCGTTCTGCAGATTTCGCAGGTTGTTCAAACGAACGCAGCTACCGCCGAGGAAAGCTCGGCAGCCAGCGAGGAGCTTTCAAAGCAGGCGGCCAAAATGCAAAAATCCGCCTCAGCGTTCACATTGAAAAGAACGCCCCAGAAAGCAGGCTGAAATTCATTAGAAAGCTCTTACGGTATACACACTGTCTCCTTTTAATCGATATGTAATGCACAATTATTTCTACATACTTTACCAAAGTTGGTTACTCCTTTCTGATAATGCTTCTCCTTTATCCAAACTCCGCAATTATTATGTGTACACCGTAATTTGCTTAGCCGTGAGAACTGTTAACGTCAGGAACAGCTCTCACGGCTGTTTTATTGTGATTCTTTAGCCAGCCGACGAGCTGATTTAATTTGCTTTGTCTAAGATAAAAAAGAAAAGGGAGGAAATATTAGTGGAAGACTCAATAGCATATAAAAAAGCCGATATAAGGAAGATTTATCGTGAGAAAAGATCATTGCTCCACATCGAGGAAAAAACTGAACTCGATAATTGCATTACAAAGAACATTCTAAATCTACCTGAGTTTCAGACCTGCAAGAGATTATTTACATATGTTTCAATCGATGATGAGGTAAATACAAGAGATATTATACAAATTGCGTTTAACTACGGAAAAAAGGTTACGGTCCCTAAAACACATCCGAGTGAACGCGTAATGCAGTTTTATGAGATAACATCCTTGGATGATCTGAAACAGGGCCAGCATGGACTCCTTGAACCGGATGACGTTCCGGAGAAAAGAGTTACAGATATGACGGAAGCGGTTTGCCTCGTACCGGGTTTATGCTTTGACGGTTACGGTAATCGTCTTGGGTATGGTGGAGGCTATTATGACCGATTCCTGAAAGATTTCTCGGGTGTGACGGTGGGCCTTTGCCGTTCAGTACAATTATTTGAAGGGAAGCTTCCTTGTGAAGCTAATGACGTACCCGTTATGATAATTGTAACTGAGTATGGGCATATCCGACTTTAAGATGGACAGCGCTTGTATTGTTTCCGTCCCAAAATCAACTTACATCTTGATCTGATTGATGTTGATAATTTCAATTCCTCAATGGGTGACACCCTTGAGGAATAATTTTTTACTGTATTATTCCATTTTCCCTTTGAAAAATGCTCAAAACTAACCTTTCAAAACGGGATAGTAGCGAAAGGGAAAGAACGCCGCCTCCCGCGGCTAGGGAGGGAGGTGAAATGCTATTGGAGCTTACACCATCCCAAAAGAAAACCGTCAGACATCAATTTGACTGCTTTTGCAAAAAGGTGCTGCGTGAGGAAGCCCGTGACTACATAAGAAAAAGTAAAAGGCTGGCCGAACATGAGGCGTTTTTATCAGAGCTGTCAGTTGAAAAGATTGAGCCGTTATATGTGCTGGATGAATATCCGTCGGAACAGCACTACTTCGATGTTCTGGACTATCGTGTCATGGTATTGGACGATAGACTGGCAGAGGCAATATCATCGCTACCTGACGATAAGCGTGATATTGTACTTTTGTCTTACTTCCTTGATATGAACGATCAGGAAATTGGAGAGGAGCTGAACATGGTACGGTACACCGTGCAGCGCAGACGGACGAGCTCAATCGCGGAAATGAGAAAAAGAATGGAGGTCAAAAACAATGATGAGTAATCCGGCTAAAGCGGTTTCCTCTTTGTTGCCGTATACGACCATTGAAGCAGCTACCTCCGGAAATGTGGATGCAATCAATAACGTGCTGAAGCACTACGAACGGTATATTGCGGCGCTTTCCACAAGAACCCTCTATGACGAAAACGGCAATCCACATTTTTGTGTCGATGAAGAAATTGAACGGAGGCTGGAAACAAAGCTGATTACCAGAATCCTAAGCTTTAACGCCAAGAAAATTGCATAGCATACTTGCTAATGTGGGAGAACGTTCTCCCTTTCCATTCTCCCACGATTTTCTACTTAGGTATCTGCGAGGAAAGGCCCTATGTAGAGTAGAGCCTTTCCTGGCTGATACACAGCCTTAATAAATTGATCTTTGACAACGCGCTTTGCGCTTTATATGGCAGACGGATACGAAGCCGGTTTGAAGTGAGCTGAACAGAAGGTGCGCCATGATGTCCTATATGGGTAGAGCGAAGTACACCTTGCCGCAAAGTGTGCGTGGCTGCACATAGCCAAGACCTTCTTGCCGGATAATGATACTCCCGCGTTGAACGCCCTCAAAGCATTGCGCGGCGCACCCACAAGTATGGGCCGGGGTGAGACTCCCGTGGAACGGTTGCCAACCGCCGTCCGTTTTGCCGATTTTTATATGCATTGAAGTTAAGCGGAAGGAGACAGCTTATGGCTGCGAAAAATCCAGTACAAAATGCGCCTGAAATCATCCCTATGCTGAAAACTGTAGAACAAATGAGCCGAATCAGTGGCGTTGGCGAAAATAAACTGCGTGAACTTATGGAAAAAGGCGAAATCGAATATATCCAAAACGGAAACCGCCGTTTGTTGGCGGACTCCGCTATTTGGGATTGGTATAACAAAAATAAAGTTTCGGTCAATTCATAAGAAGGAGGCTTACAGATGTCAGTCATCGCAAGACAAGTCAAGAATAAACACGATGCAGAAGGTGTATCTTCGGGCAGATCCGGAACTGTATATGATGTCAGCTTTCGTTATAAAATAGCTGAAGGTTATAAAACATATGGAAAACGAGGTTTTGCTACAAAAAAAGAAGCTCTAAAACATGAGGCTGAGATGAAGACGAAGTTCACTGCACCCGGATATCAGCCAATAGATTTAGCAAATTCTAAGCAAACAGTAAAGGAATATATGGAATCATGGGTTGAGGTACACGGCAAGGTAAATCTTCGCCCGAGTACCTTTGATAGTTATAAGGGATACATAAGGAACTATATTGTTCCAGCATTCGGACAGGTACAATTGAAACAATTGACACCGGCTATGATTGATTCTCTTTTACGGAGTATGATGGACAAGGGCCTTTCACAAAGCACTGCAAGATATGTACAGCGTATTTTGAGTGTTGCACTTGAACATGCAAGGAAATATCATTATATAGAAACCAACCCGGCGCGAGATATTATCACGCGCTTCGGTAAGCAGGGAAAAACGCCCGATCCCTATACAGTTACGCAGATGCAACAACTTTTCTCCCTTATAACGGGCACAACATGGGAAATGCCAATTGTATTGGGTGGATTGTATGGTATGCGTATCAGTGAAATTCTCGGTCTTCGATGGAGTAATGTTGATATGAAGGCAGGAATATTTAGAGTTGTTGAGCAGTTGCCTTTTCAGATGCCAAAGGGAATGACAATATTAACGGATTTTGCTCCGGTAAAGTCTGATGAGCGTGACCTTCCTATTACCGATGTTGCGAGACCATATTTTGAGCGGCAACTCACTTCACAAGCCCGCCAGAAAGAGCTGGCTGAACTTGGTAGCATGAAATATTATGACAATGACCTTGTTGTAGCAAGACCGAACGGTGCTCCATGCAGCAGGCAAACTGTCTCACATGATTTTGCACAGATGCTGAGAAGTCAGGGCCTTCCACATATCCGATTCCACGATTTGCGACATTCAGCGGCAACAAATATGCACGAACTTACAGGTGACTTTTATACAGTAGGTAAGATTCTTGGCCACAGCTTGAAAGGTGTAGGAATCCAACTCGGTATTTCTACCAGCCTTGAGGCAACTACAGCACAGTACGTTGATGTGCGTATGGACAGGAAAGCGATTGTCTTAAATACATACCACAATGCAATCCAACCGCAAAAAAACCAACGGGAAGAAAATACAGTAAAGAAAAACAATAGGGGAGAGGAGCGCTAAAAAGATATAACATTGATGGCTACTGTAGACAAAAACATTTTAAAATTAATTGACAAAGGGCGTGTCCCTAAATAGAATAGATTATTAATAATAGTATTATTTAATATGTTGTATTAAATGTATAACAGGATATGATCAAAAAATATATAAGGGGGTTTCGGCCGTGAGAAAATTGACTTTTTCGGGATTCCTGCAGAAGTATGTTCGCGAATTATCTGAACAGAACACGATGAGCTTGTATAAGCTAGCAAATGAAGCTACCCGCAAGAATCCTAGACTGCGGGAGCCCTTGTTACTGTATGCTCTGTTTAAAGATAAAGCAGATGTGTTACTAAGTGCTACAAAAGATAAACAGTTGCATACCGAGTACGCAAGTCTCCTTGAGCTTTTTGATAAGGCTCGTATGCTGGAGGCACTTATGTCACAAAGCAGCAACTTGCCATCGGGATATTTGAAGATATGGAAAAGTTATCTTTCGGAAAAGAACCGAATTGCGACCGATAATCAAACCAAAGTGCTGATGAGAAATCAAATTGTCAGACTTCAAAATGAAAAACACGTAACAAACTACAGGCTTTACGTGGATTTGGGGTTAAATCCCGGAAACCTTAACGCTTTCTTAAAACATGGCGACAGCAGTAAGCTTAGCCTTGATACATCAAGAAAAGTACTTAATTATTTGGAAATGAGATAAACGACACCGGAAATATTCCCGGTGTCGTTCTGGTTTGCGATAATTCATGTAATATTATTCAAGTTTTTCTTGCTATCATGATTATTACTTGATATACTGATACATAATGATACTATTATATATCGATAGGACGGTTGCGTATATGGATGCAGTGCTTTATGCGAAGATGCTTTCGGACAAGAGTATTATAGATTTGAAGAAATTACAGTATAAATACCCAGATGCTGATATTAAAGAGCTCGTTGAGCTTCTGAAGACCAGCGTCTATAAGACTATGTCTGTTCATGATTTCGCTGGAAATGACCTCGCCTATATGGAAAATGTGGCACAGGTAAGTATGAATACAGTTAAACTCCTTCTTACACCGCAGAGCACAAATGAAGTATTTGGGCTCAAGGCCATGGAGGACGAAATATCATCGACGCTAACGATAGAGAATATTGATTTTTCAAGAGACAGTGTGAGAAAAATTTTGCGTGGTTACGCGCCAATGGATGAGAGTGAAAATAGAATTTATGGTATAAAAAAGGGTCTTGAATTTATATCCGACCCCCAAAATGCGATTAATGAAGAAAACATCCACTCTCTATATGATATAGCAATTGGCCAATACCTTCCAGAAGAAGACAAATTGAAGGCAGGTGCGTTTTACCGACACGATAGTGTTTACATCATTGGACAGGAACTGGAGCACACCGGGTTGCCATACGAAAAACTCCCTGAATATATGTGCAAGTTCGTTGAATTTATTAATGATGAAAGCCCAATGAATGACTTGCTCAAGGCGGCAGCTATCCATTTCTATATAGCTTATGTGCACCCATATTTTGATGGAAATGGTCGTATGGCAAGGTTAATACATTTATGGTATCTACGGCTGCAGGGTTATCCATCGGCACTGTTTATCCCATTCTCCAGTTACATTGAACGGAGCCGGAAGGGATATTATAACGCTTATTCACTTGCTGAAAATAACGCAAAAATCAGCGGCGTAATGGATGTTACACCGTTTCTTGTTTATTTTATTGAAAATGTTTATAACAAACTTGAGAGCGCATTGCCACAGGCAAATGCTGTAGATTCTTTCCGTAAAGCATTGAATGAAGGTCAAATAACCGAAAAGGAAAAAGATCTTTGGAACTTTGTACTATCTGCTTACGGCAATGGTGAGTTTTCAACCAAGCAGCTTGAAAAAGATTTCGGAAATGCCGCGTATGCCACAATACGAGGCTTTGTTCTGAAATTTGAAGAACTCGGCCTTTTAATGGCACAGAAGTATGGAAATAAGGTGAAATACTCTGTTCAGTCAAAATAAATGATGAAGTGAGATATACGTTTGAGCAATAGAGCAGAACTCAATGTAGATTATATATCTGTTGATCTGTTTTTCTTTCCCAATGTTAATGTAGAAAAAAACACTCACCATAGGCGGCTAAAACAGATGCTGGATGAATTAGATGAAAAGGTCCCATTATTTTTGGAAGCTACAGCAAAAGGTGTCAGAGAAGAAAAGCACAGGCGTGAATTTCTTTGCTATTTCAAATTACAATCTGAAAAAAACCATGTCTTATTCTGCCCCAAATAGGCAGAACCGGACGCGTTTTTCCTGCAGGCTGACTATCATAACACATCATACACAAAAGACTTTGCGTCCCTGCCCGAAGATAGATTTACTCACAAATAGCTTTGTTTTTTGATGAGTTTTCTAGGATCATTCTTCGAGTCTGGTTATGATATTGCCTTTTGCATAACGTAGACTCGAGCCCACATAACTGGAAGTTATTTGTCGGAAATAACGCATTTTCATTGACAGTATTCACGTTTTGGCATACAATATTATCGATATATTATTATGAATTACTAGCAAACTGTCGAAAGGCAGCGATGCAAATCGGCAGGGCCTTTTTTACAAATAGTAGCAAGTTACAGTAAAGGACATGCCCTGTAGAAATACAGGGCATTATCGTTAACAAGCATATTGTTATTGAATATATACCAATATTCGTGTTTAACAGGGAAGTCAGCGTGACACAGGGTAGTCATAAACGCAAGTCCTGTTTATAGGACGGGCTAATAGGTATTTTTGTTTCAGCCGTCTAGACCAAAATGATTTATATAGAATGATTCATATAGATTGAAATTGTTGATAAGTGGAAAGGAGGCTAGTTTATGTGGTGTAAGGTCTGTAACTGTGAAACGCCCGAGGAAATTTGCGATATTTGCGGTAGCAAAACAGAAGAAGATATTCCCACTGAGATTTTCTGGTGTGGCAAGTGTCATACCCCAATAATTAAAGCAAATAACGCAATCGATAGAGAAATTTGTCCATTGTGTGGAGAGAAAACCACATATATGGCATCCGATATTCGTCCTGTTTTTCCTGAAGAAAGATTACTCATTGAACTTTTAATAGCTAAGCCATTTGAATACAAAAATGCATCTGTTTGGGCATCAAATAATCGTTACTATTTCGATGGTATTTCTAAATCAATAAGTACTTCAAAGTTTGCGAAAGCTGATATTGCAGCTCTAATAAAAGGCCTAGAAGAACACAAAGCAGCAAATGATTACAACGCTTTTAATTCTCACATGCAGACCTTTATAAATGCAAATCAAGAACGATTGGCATACATAACAGACGAGGCCTTCAGATTTATTCAATCGTCTTCTAAAAAGTTTCAAACCGAAAATATAATTATTTCATTTTCCGGGGGTAAAGACTCAACCGTTGTTGCCGATTTGGTCGTTCGCGCTTTATCCAATCCGAGTATTGTACATATTTTTGGGAACACAACGCTAGAATTTCCCTTAACGATTGAGTACGTTAATCGTTTCAGAAGGGATAACCCCAGAGCTATTCTAAAGATTGTGAGGAATAAGGAGCAAGATTTTTATAGTGTATGCAAAGATATTGGACCGCCAGCTCGTATGATGCGCTGGTGCTGTTCTATGTTCAAAACTGGCCCAATTTCAAGAGCGCTTAACAATATGTATCGTGACAAAAACATAATAACATTTTACGGTATAAGAAAATGCGAGTCCGTTTCACGCAGCAAATACAATCGACTTGAAGATAACTCCGAGTCTATGAAAATTCAAAAACAAACTGTGGCTTCTCCAATTTTCTTTTGGACAAACCTTGATATATGGCTTTATATATTAAACGAAAAAATAGATTTCAATGATGCTTATCGGCTGGGGTACGAACGTGTTGGCTGTTGGTGTTGCCCAAATAATAATGAACGTTCACAGTTTATGACAAAAATTTATATGCCAGAGGAATCAAAAAAATGGCGTGACTTTCTTATCAGTTTTGCTGAAATGATTGGTAAGCCCGACGCTGAGGTTTATGTTGATACCGGCAAATGGAAAGCTCGTCAGGGTGGTAATGGTGTCGCTGCTTCGGAAGACATTAAGATTGAATTTAAGAATTGTACCACAGAAGATAATGCAAAGATTTACAGCCTTAACGGACCGATAGACGATAATTTCTATACTCTATTTACACCATTTGGCAAGGTTTCAAAAGAACTTGGCAGAAAGATGATTGGTGAAGTCATTGTGCTTGATTTAAAAACAAATGCACCCATCATTTCAATTCAGCCCTTCAAGCAAGACGGTTTTGAATACTCAATAAAAATTAAGACGATGAATGTCAAAAAACATGACGATTTACAAAGAATGATTGCTTATCAGATAAGAAAATACAATGCTTGTAGAAAGTGTTTAAAATGCGAGTCGATATGCAAGTTTGGCGCAATAAGTATCAATGGCAACACATACAGGATTGACGATAGTAAGTGCAAACGATGCAAGGTGTGCGTTACTGCAAAATACCTCGACGGCGGTTGTGTGATGACACACTACCTAGCTATAAGTTCAAAAAACAAAGATTAATTTTCTAGAACTAGCATTGGGAGGAAACGAGTAATGAAATTCCGAGCGCATGATACATTTGCTATACGTAAAGGTTGGCTGCATAAAGGTATGCGGCATGTAATAAATAATCCTCGTGTATTTGTTGATAAGGATATCAATCAAATGGATGAGCTTGGAATGGGCGCAAACATGGTTAAAGCACTCCGATATTGGCTGCAAGCTGTTGGCTTGACCGTTGAAGGAGTAGGAAATACAAGAGAACAAGCTTTGACACCCATCGGGCAAATAATCTGGGAAAATGACAGTTATATTGAGGAAGATGGAACCCTCTATCTTCTTCACTACCTATTAGCTTCAAACAAAGAATTAGCAACAAGCTGGTATTACTTTTTCAATCATATCAACTCCAATGAAATTGATAAACAAACCTTTTTAGATAATTTGAAACTGTATATCGACCTTGAGGGCGACGGGACTTCTGTTGCTGAACGATCCTTAGAAGATGATTTTGACTGCATTATTAAAACATATATCCCCACAAGTAAAACTAGCAATAGAAAAGAAAACTCTCCCGAAAATAATATGGACAGTCCGCTCTGTGATACTTATCTTGTTGCTATTAACGATAAAAAAGCAAAAACTTATAAAAAAACCACACCGAGAGCCGGTGCAATTAACCCATTGATTGTTCTAGCTGTAATAATAAACGAGAAAAACAAAAACGGCGATGCCGGCGACATCAAGATAAGCCGATTTGAAAAAGATCCATGCAATATCGGAAGAATATTTAATTTTGACAGTTTTACTATTTCAAATTACTTAGATAGACTCGCAAATTTAGGTTATATAAAAGTTATAAGAACATCAGGACTCGACATTGTTCAGATAAAAACAGAAATGACATTTATCGAATGTGTAGCAGCTTACTATCAAAACCTAAATAGATAAGTAAATCCGACCGGAGGTATTATTGTGCCAAGACTTTCCGAAAACATTTCCGTGATATCAGATTTTCAGTATTCCGTAAATATAGGTGCGGATTTATTTTCTGATGAAAAAATTATAAATTACATCCCAACAACTAGTGCTATAGAAATCATTGAGGATGTTATGCTGAGTCTAAATGACAACGCTACCGATAGAGCGAGAATTTTTACTGGCGCTTATGGTAAAGGCAAATCGCATTTAGCTCTTGTTCTAATATCTTTATTATCAAGAAAAGAAGAGCCTCTTTTTTGTAATCTTCTTGAGAAAATACAAGAATATAATGCTGAGCTTTATGACTTGGTAACTGAATATATTAACAGTAACCGACGCCTTCTTCCCGTTGTAATACAAGGCAGTGGCTTAGGAATTCGCCAAAGCCTTATGAGCGAATTGAAGAAGTCTTTAACCAATCTAGGGCTCGAACATCTAATGCCGGATACATACTTCAAGGCGGCCGTCGCAACCATTGAAAATTGGGAGAAAGAATACACTAAAACATATGAAGCATTTGCACAAGCGATAGACGGTTCTATATCAGACTATATTGCTGAGCTTTTTCAATATAATGTCGACTACTACAACAACTTCACTAAAATTTATAAAGAATTGTCTGCAGGTGCCGAATTTAATCCTGCTTCTGCAATGACCGTAACAGAATTATATACCGATGTAGTTCAGAAAATTAAAGCGGAGGGCTACAATGGTATTTTTGTTGTTTATGATGAGTTCAGCAAATATCTGCAAGGCAATTCACGCAAAGACACAGGCGATGATTTTAAGGCATTGCAGGATTTTGCCGAGCTTTGCACACGCAGTAAGGACAAGCAGCTACATATAATGCTCATCTCTCACCAGAGTATTATAAACTATTTCGATAAGGACATCAGCAAGACAAAGATTGATGAATGGAAAGCAGTTTCCAATCGCTTTAAGACTATTGAACTTAACAACAACAGCTCACAGATGTATCAGATTATTTCTCATGTCATTGATCATAATCCCACCTGGTTTGCCGATTTCTCAGAAAGAAATAAATCACTGTTTGAGCAAACCGTTGATAAGTGGAGCAAGCACCGTGCATTTGCGGAACTGACGGATAATGAAAAAGAAAACTTAGTATATGCCGGTTATCCTTTGGAACCGATAACAACCTATCTGCTTCCAAAAATTTCAGAGTTGATTGCTCAGAACGAAAGAACAATCTTTACATTTCTTTCTGCTTCCGGACAAAAGAATTCGCTAACTTATTTCTTAAAACACAAAGATGATGCTGATTTTCCTGTAGTAACTCCCGATTATATCTTTGATTATTTTGAACCGTTATTCAAAGCCGAAGGCTACAATAAACCTATCCACAAAATATGGAAAACTGCATTTTCTGCTCTTAATAAACTTGATGATTCATCTTTTGTTGAAAGACAAATGGTTAAAACAGTTGCACTTATTTATATCCATAATCAATTTGAGATTTTAGCGCCTACTACTGATTTTTTAATATCGGTTTATAACGGTTCTGTCTATGATATGAATGTCGTAGTTAAAGCAATTGAAAATCTTATTGACAAAAAAATATTTGCAAAACCAAATAGTAGCAACTACCTTCGAATAACAGAACACACGGATATAAACATTGATGAACTAATAACAAATACTGTAGCTAAAATCGAGCCAATAACTGATATTAAAACAATTCTTAATAGTTTCTCAGGCGATATTGTCTTATATCCCAACGCTTACAACGACAATAATGAAATTGTTCGTTTCTTTAATTTCGAATTTATAACCATTCCAGAAATGCAAGATGTTGAGGATTGGGAGGTTAAAATTTCGGGAATTTCTGGTGATGGTATTGCATATGCCATTATTTCCAATACAGAAAACGCAGAAGAAATCAGAGCATTGATTGAAGCAATAAGAAATGAACGAATTGTTTTTATAACCCTTGCTGAAAGTGCAGATATTTATGAAGATGCTATTAAGTATGAAGCTGTAAAACAAATAATTGAATCCTCGCAAGATAAACTGCTTGTTGAAGAATTGGCTTATACCTTTGATGATCTTTATGGCAAGCTCAATAGCTATGTTGAAATGTTCCTACGCCCCGAGCTTTCAAAAGCGCATTACTATAACGCAGGAGTATGCCAAATCGTAAGACGTCGCTCTGCACTATCACGTATGCTTTCCTACATATGTGAACGAGTATTTACTGATTGCCCAGTAATTAACAATGAAACCATTAGCAAAAACATCATTTCTACACAGGCTATGAACAGCCGCACAAAGGTCGTTGATGGTCTACTTCGTAATGAAATATTGCCAGATTTAGGTTTGACTGGTACGGGACAAGATGTCAGCTTTATGCGTAGCACGGTAAAATCAACGCAAATATTAACTACTGACAATAACAAAGCTGCTCTTAACATTACCGAATTGCCAGACAATAATTTGACAAATATGTTGCTTGCAATTAAGAACTTTATTTTGCGTTCAAGCGCTGATAGAGAGCCGTTATGCTTCAGAGAACTTTATAATTTGCTCACCCTTCCACAATATCATATCGGTATTAAAAAAGGTGTTATTCCAATATACCTTGCATGCGTTCTGCATTTTTATAAAAAATATGCTGTTATTACAAGCCGCAAACGTGAAGTCGAAATCACAGCAAAACTTTTAGAGGCTATCAACGAAAATCCCGACGGATACTATATCTATTTGGAGCAATGGGATAACGAAAAAGAAAACTATATTAAGGAGCTTGAAAGCTTATTTTCAAAACATACTAACGTTGCTGAAAAAGAATATAACGACTTTGAGTATATCGTTAAATCAATGCAACGTTGGTTTTTACAGCTTCCGAAATACACCAAAGAGATTGAGCATAGCTATGCAGGAAATGGCGAGTTTGCGGAAATTGATGCTAATACACTAAAGCTTAAAAGTGCTCTCAAAGTGCCAGAAATAAATGCGAGAGAGTTCCTGTTTAATAAGTTGTTTTGGATTTACGGGACAAAAAGCTTTAACAGTGTATTGAAAAGCCTAGCTGTATCTAAGACCTTGCTTGATGAAACTAAGTATAAATTAACCGAATTGCTTGAAGCAGAGCTGATAATAGTTTTCAATGGAAAACCAAAAGCCAGTTTGTCCTCTGTTATTCTAGATTGGTGTGATAGTTTGAAGGAAGATGTCTTTACCCATTTGTTTAACGGAAGCGAAAGTACTTTGCTCGCAACTTTTAAAACCATCACACCGGACAGTAAGAAATTTATTGAGAATGTAGCTAGAATCACAATAGGACTCAGAATTGACGATTGGGATCAAACCGCTATTAGTTCCTTCCTGTCCTCAATAAAAGAGTTCAAGGAAACCATTGAAGCATACAATAATGATATTTCTCGAAATAGCGGGACGCTCAAAGGCAGCTATAAGATTACTGTAATTGCGGAAGATGGGACTGAAAGCTTTAAGACTTTTGACAAAACAGAATATAACGAGAAGACGAAACTGTTTTACAACGATGTTGAAGCTATGCTTGCGGAATATGGAGAGGCTGTGTCCAATAATGAAAAACGACAGGCATTGATTGACATTATCGAAAAACGATTAGGATAGGTGGTGAAATAATGCACTATTTTGACAATGCAGCGACAACATATCCCAAGCCAGATCAGGTTTATACTTTTATGGATAATTTTTACCGTAGCAATGGTGTGAATGTTGGTCGTGGGCAATTTGCAAAGGCGGCTGAAGCTTCATCGCTTGTAGCAGAAACGAGAACGCTGCTGTTACAACTCTTTAAGTGCGATAAGTCGTATGAAGTCATTTTTACTCCGTCTGCCACGGAAGCTCTAAATGTAATAATGCAAGGGCTTAACTTTCAAGATGGCCAAGTCGTTTATATTACTCCGTTTGAACATAATGCTGTGCTTCGAACCTTGAACCACCTTAAAACAATTATTAATTTGAAAGTCATAATGCTTGATGTAGATAAAGCTACTTTTAATTATGATTTACAGAAAATCAAGTATGCTTTTCAAAAAACAAAACCGGATTATGTAATTATGTCACATGCAAGTAACGTAATCGGAAAGGTTACGCCCATTAGGGATATTTGTAAAATGGCAAAACAGTATAATGCTGTTACTGTTCTAGATATGGCTCAGACGGCGGGACTAATTGATGTCAGTCTAGTTGAAGCGAAAGTTGATTTTGCTGTGTTTGCAGGGCACAAAACTCTCTATGGTCCATTAGGAATTGCGGGATTTATTTCGGACAAGTCCGATAAGCTCAAACCACTTATTTTTGGAGGTACAGGCGTTGACTCTATAAGCGAATCAATGCCATCTACCGGCCTAGGAAAGTTCGAAGCTGGAAGCTTAAACATACTAAGCATTGCAGGGCTTAACGCCTCTCTGAAATGGATTAATGAGATAGGTATTGATAAACTATTCGAAAAAGAAAAAGAAACTACAGATAAACTCCTAAATCTTCTTAACCACTATTCCAATATTTCAATATTTCGCAGCGAAACAGACAGTATTGGTGTAATATCCTGCACCTTTGATGGATACAGCAGTGACAACATTGGACGCATTCTTGATGAACATAATATAGCAGTGCGGACAGGCCTGCATTGTGCGCCACAGGCACATGCGTTTATGGGAACATCACCAGAAGGAACTGTTCGATTTAGTATCAGCTATTTTACAACGGATGATGATTTAGAAGCACTAAAAGAGGCCCTTGATTATATAGAGTTAAACGGCTAAGAAAGAAGGAAATATTTTGGATATTACAACAATGAAAATGTATATGCACAATTTTTCTTTAGAACAACTCAAAGACTTTTTAGGACGAAATATTGTTGACTCTATTATTGAATGGACACCTGATGATCAAACTCTTTTCACTAAAGCTAAGTTGATTGATATGATTTTAACTGTGCACGGTATCAATATATTTAAGAATAATGATTTTAGAAAAGCTTTGATTAGTGCGTTTCCTAGAGATGTAATTTATTCGTTTAAAGATCTGTTGTCTGGGGCAAATAAGCATCTAAGTGATATAAATCAGTTAATTGAAGCTATTTCTGATATTACTTGGCGTGATAACAAGATAAGTAATAAGATTTTGGAAGTCCTAGGTATTACAGATAATATTTTTGAAAAGGATTGTGAAGAAGAGAGTCAATGCACATTAACTTCATCTGACAAGTTCTATGAACTTTTAGACTATCAATTTGTTATAAAACAGCGAATTTTAAATAATTTAACTTCCGGCATTGAATTAAATCGCATGCTAGTTCACATGCCAACCGGAACAGGAAAAACGAAAACTGCAATGCACACAATTTGTCATCATTACAATTTTAATTTGAACCAACAAGGCCTCGTAATTTGGGTCGCGCATACAACAGAATTATTGCAACAGGCATTTGACACCTTTAATTCAGTATGGAAGCATCTGGGGAAAGGTGACATTTGCGTTTGTAAATTGTGGGGCTCACACACCATTGACGAAAGCCAATTTAATTATAATGGCATTGTTTTTTGCGGAATACAGAAGCTAATTGCAATGGCTGCATCATCTCCAGACACAGTAAACAAATTGATAGAAAAATGTAGTTTAATAGTATTTGATGAAGCTCATAAAGCGGCCGCGTTGGAAACAAAAAATATTATTGAGCGATTTATGGTTCGAAAGCAAGGAATGTGTGACAGAGCTTTAATTGGATTGACTGCCACTCCTGGTAGAGTTACAGAGCTCAATGTTGGCAATGATTTATTGGCCTCAATGTTTGGTAACAAACTATTATCTATTGACACAGAAATTATGAATTACATAAATATGTCAAGACTTGAGGCTCTTAATACCGAAGCTGATGAGAATATAATTTCTTATTTTCAAAATAAACGAATATTGGCGAAAATCAGAAAAGAACAGCTGACTTATCCAGATGGTTTATCTCCATCAGAGATAGGTAAAATAAAAGATACTGCAAATCATAATGGCTATGATGATTTCACAGATAAAGCACTTGAAGTTATTGGACGAAACAAGAGCCGCAACCTTTCGATTATGCGACGATTGCGTGAATTAAGTACTGAAAACATTCCAACCATTGTATTCGCCTGTTCAGTTGAACATGGACAATTGTTGGCTTCGATGCTGTCAATCGAGGGTATTCCCAATGCCCTTGTTATCGGTGAAATGGCGGCACAAGAAAGAGCAAATGCTATACAGGCATTTAAAGATAGAGATAACCCAATTAACATCTTAATAAATTACGAAGTTTTAACAACCGGATTTGACTCAACTAATATAAAATGTGTTTTTATAGCAAGGCCGACACAATCCGTTGTCCTTTACAGTCAAATGCTAGGGCGTGGATTGAGAGGCCCTCAAATGGGTGGCAATGAAGAGTGTCTATTAATAGACGTAAAAGATAATCTTGAAAAATACAACGAAAAATTAGCTTTCGCGCATTTTGATAATTATTGGAAGATGTAGGTGGAACAATATGGCACATGAAATAGTTATGGTACAACAAATGGGAGATGCCCTAAGAAATACCGGATACAAAAGCATTGAGAGTGCAGTTTCAGAAATTATTGATAATTCTATCGAAGCAAACGCAAAAGACATATTTGTCTTGGTCTCGGAAGCACTCGATCCGATTACAGGCAGAAAATACGTTTCTGAATTTGCTTTTCTTGACAATGGTATTGGAATGGATATTTCTAAATTAGAATCTTGTTTGGGTATTGGCTTTACAACACATGGTGAAAGAACAGGTATGGGACGTTTCGGCGTAGGCTTACCGCAATCCTCTTTGCACGTTTGCCCGTCAGTTGACGTATATTCCTGGCAAGGTAGTTATGATAATTGTAATAAAGTTTATCTTGATATTAATATGGTGAAAGCAGGAGAACAAACACAAATTGATGATCCTGTTGCGTCAAAAATACCTAGCAAATTTGAAAAATATCTCAAATATAACACCGGTACAAAGCAGTTTGATTTTACAAAGAGTGGAACGCTTGTTCATTGGAAAAATTGTGACCGTGTTAGCCCTAAAACAGTTAGATTTTTATTTCAAACATTGGAATTTGCATTGGGCCAAAAGTTTAGGTACTTAATCAAAGATAAATCTCACAATATAAGATTAATACATATTGAAAACGAAGAGTTTTCGTATGATGTTATGTCTAATGACCCTCTATTTTTAATGAATCCCAACTATGTCTTAGGAAATCCTGATGACCCTGAAAATATCTCACCTAGGTTGAACATCAATTGTACAGAGCCTTTGTTTGAGCCGTATACTAACGAGTCTTGTCCTGACGGTATCGTGACGATACCGGTTAAATATCATGACAAAGACACCCGCGAAATTAAAGAATCAACTGTTGAGGTTGTTTTTTCAAAGATAAGAGATATTTTCTATGATAAAACAGCTATGGCCAAAGACCCAGGAGGAACACCTCTGGGCAAACATGTTGCACGAATGGAAGGCATATCTGTAGTCAGAGCAGGACGCGAAATTGATTTTGGTATGTTTGATTTCTACAAGAACACTAACGAGCCTCAACATCGTTGGTGGGGATGTGAAATAAAATTCACACCAGAACTTGATGAAGCCTTTGGAGTTGCAAATAACAAACAACATGTCGAGCTTAAGGAGTTGGATAAAGCCGATTATGCTGATGAAGAAGTTCAGCCAATGTGGTTACAACTTTATCCGACAATACATAACACTATTGCACAAATGTATAAAGAAAACAAAGTTACACGAGACAAATCAAGAACTATTGAAGACATTAATACCCCTGCAAGCATAATAATAAATGCAGCTGAAGAAAGTAACGAAACGAAAGGTGAAACAGATAAGGTTAAGGAGGAAACTCCATTAGAAGTTCTTATTGCAAAAAACAAAGAAGCACTGACTGAGCAAGGTGTTGAAAATGCATCAGATGAAGATGTTGTTTCTTATATGAAAAACAAGGTGAACATTTACTATAAAGACTTAGGGAGAGGGCCATTCTTTGACTATTCATTTAGTTTAGGCAGTTGCCATGTCGAAATTAACACTTCCCACATTTTCTATCAGAAATTCTTATATCCCATTGCTTCAAATCCAGATATTAAAACGGCTTTTGAGCTATTTATTGCTTCTTTTGTTAAAACTGTAGATGAAATGGTTGGTGACCAAAAGGAAGTCAGTGATATAATCGTTCAAGAATGGAACACCAAATTAAGAAAATATATAAACGAACAGACCGGATATGGTAAATAGGAGAATGATATGAGCATATTATTTTCGACTCAAATCAAAAATCAAATAATTACCGAAATTACGGATACAACAAGTAATTTGCAAATAATATCTGCTTATTGTAAAGAAGATGCAGTTCGTTTTATCGAGGATAGTATTACAACTCCATTAGACAGTAAAAAGTTAATGGTCAGATTTACCCTTGACGACATTTTGTCGGGTGCATCAGATGTGTCAGTTTATGAATACTGCAAAGCTCATGAATGGCAGATTTATTTGCGTTTTGATTTACATGCAAAAACGTATGTATTTGACAACAAAAGATGTATTGTAGGAAGCGCTAATCTTACTTCAAAAGGTATAGGTCTTTGTCAATCTGGTAATTATGAAATTGCAACATTAGCTGAAATGAATGATGAGGAAAGACAAAAGATCGACAGCTTGTTTAATACGGCAATATTAATGACCGATGAACTATATAATAAAATGAAACTTCAAATTGAGATCGCCAATCAACATCCACTGACTGCTAAAAGAAATTGGAGTGAAGATATTTTATCTCTGTTTGTCCCTGATTTCTCCGTATTGTTTACATATGATTTGCCTAATTGCCTTTCTCCTCATGATTTAAAAGCTGATTCTCTGGAGTTTCTAAATATTCCATTAAACAGCAGTATTGACGAAATAAAATACGCTTTCAGATGGAGCAAAGCTTTCTTGTGGCTGTGTGATGCACTTGCTAAAAACAATAATGAGTTGTACTTTGGCTCAATTTCAGAAAAGCTACACAATGTTCTGGTTAATGATCCTAAGCCATACCGAAAAGAAGTTAAGGAATTGCAGCAAAACTTGTTGAATTGGATTATCGAGCTTGGCATGGATTCTGTAGTAATTGACCGACCGAATTACTCTCAACGTATTACATTAAAAGATCAAGTTTTAATAAGGTAGCCAATAGCCTGAGTTTATTCGGTATTTTGGGTCCAAATCCCCCTGATGAGTAAAACGAATAATAGAAGATGGTTAATAGGAGCCGCCATTAAATTGCTTTTTGAGGAATTCGGTAGCTTCCTGCGGTCTGCCTTCAAAAGCAAAGACATTACAACAAGCTATTTTGTTGTAAAATACTTAAGAGAGTTCCTTAAAAAAGTATAAATGGTCAAGCTAAAATGACCGTTAGTCATGTAATATAAACTTTATTGTCATGTAGTTATATTGTAGTAAAAATCTGGAACAAGCGCGGTATTCTGCATGATAGGCCATACATAAATGACCTTTAGTCATGTAAAAAGGCTGATTTTTATGTTGTAAAATTGTTGTAAAACTCTACAAAGTGCTTGCATAAAGTGATATAAGAACATATAAAATGAAAATCAAGAGTCATTGATTTTGTTAGCTTTTCAGTATGACGATATAAGAATATATAAGCGAATATGGGCAAAAATCACCCCTTCCACGGCCCTCGAAATCAGGTAGACGGCAACGTCTCGTGGGTTCGAATCCCACCTCTTCCGCCAGAAGATTAGGTCAAAATAGATGCAGGGCTGAAAAAGCCAGTGTTTATGCGGCCTGACGAGGGTTTTGAATGAAAAATTCAAGACCCTCGTTTTTCATAGATGCACCCTGCTTTTTAACAAGAAAGCGGGGTGTTTCTTGTTTTAGGCCGGAATCAGTCCGGCAAACAATTTAATAAAGCCAATACCCTACAGGGCAATTTTGAAGCGGCTGTGTTCTTCGTAACTGAAAAACACAGCCGCTTTTTTATTGCTCAAAATCAAAAAGAAAGGATGGATGCACCATGAAAAACGAACTGCAACCCCTGCGGTTATTCAGCCCTCTCTTCCCTCATATCTACAGGAAGAGCGAATGGGGCGATCTTGACAATTATCGGGAGGATTTATCTGCCGGTGAGGTTTTGAAATATGAGGACAAAATCCTTGCCCTCATTCAGAAAGAAAAGCTGCCCAGCGAGGGCGAGCGTGGCCTCGCCGTTTACCTCGATGACGATCTCAGCCGAAAGGTGTACAGCATTAACCCGACTGTTGAAGAATGGAACGGCGAGCTGTGGCGCGTAACCCAGGTGCAAACTTATGGCACGCTTTCCCTCTCTGAGCTTGTGGAGCTTAACGAATGGATCTCTTCTCAATTTAGTGATGGCTGGGGCGAGGGACTGGAACAGAGGGAGATCAAAGTGGATGACGGTGAGCTGTATCTTAGCTTTTGGGATAGCAGCGACCGCTTCTTTATCAAGCCGGAGGATGAGCTGAAAGGCAGCCAGTCCTTTGGCTTTGGCATGACGATGGGAGGAATGAGCTAATGCCAAATCATATAACCAATATTTTAAGAGTATCCGGTGATCCGGAAAAGGTCAGAGCTATGTTTGAGGCCATCAAGGATGATAAGATCGGTCTCGGCAGCCTCGACTTCAACAAGGTTATCCCCATGCCTGCGCATATTTTTCGTGGCAACCTTGGTATGGCCGAGCGTGAAAAGTACGGCAAAGAAAACTGGTACGACTGGTCGATTTCCATTGGGGAACCAAGTGGAACAGCTATGGCTACGATGGTGCATATGCCTCGCAGGACTTTGACGGTGAGCATATCGAGTTCCAGACCGCATGGAGCCGTCCGGAAAATGTCATTGCTGTACTGGCGGCAAAATATCCCGACCTATCCTTTGAACACAAATGGGCTGACGAGGACTTCGGATATAATGTCGGGCATTTGGAATACGAAGATGGTGAGGAAATGTTCTGCGATATCCCTCCCGGCGGTTCCAAGGAAGCGCTGGAGCTTGCGGCTGAGGTTCACGATGTGGATTTGGCCGATGAGGGCTACCTGTACAATGAAGAAACCTGTGAATATGAGTACCATAATCCAGAGGAGTCGATGTCACTAAAAATGTAGTGATTATCGGCTCCTTTTCTTTTTAGAGGGAGGTGATGGAATATCAATAGCTTTATCAGCTGGGTGGGCGGCAAGAAAGCCCTCCGCAATATCATATACCGGCTCTTCCCCAAGGACTTCGGCAGATACATCGAAGTCTTCGGCGGCGGGGGTTGGGTTTTATTCGGCAAGCCGCCGGACTGCAAGGGCATGGAGGTCTACAACGATTTCAACGGAAACCTTACAAACCTGTTCTACTGTGTAAAAAACAGGACGCTGGCATTTTTGAAGCAGCTGGGCTTCCTGCCTCTCAACTCCCGGCATGAATTTGGTGTCTTGCGCCGGTTCTTTGAAAAGGATGAATTTGATACCGAATACCTGAAAGAAGAACTGGAGTTGGCACAGCAGAACCTCCCGCCGCCTGAGTTTGAGGAACTGAGGGCAATTATGTTGGAGCAGGCCGAACCAAGCGATGTATGGAGAGCTGCCGCCTTCTTTAAACTCATCCGCTACAGCTACGGCAGTGGCTGCACCTCTTACGGCTGCCAGCCCTTTGACATCCGCAAGGTGTTCGCTGTGATCTGGGAGGCATCAAGGCGGCTTGCGGACACCGTGGTGGAAAATAAGGATTTCGAGGCATTGATCCGGCAATATGACCGGGACGATGCCTTTTTTTATTGCGATCCGCCGTATTACATGACCGAGGGGCACTATGCGGTGGAATTCCTCAAAACCGACCATCAGCGGCTCCGGGATGCGCTGGCAGGATGCAGGGGCAAGTGGATGGTCAGCTACAACGACTGTGAATTCATCCGGGAGCTGTATCGGGATTATACCATTACCCCGGTTACCCGCCTGAGCAATCTGGCACAGCGGTATGAGGGCGGCTGTGAGTACCCGGAGGTCATCATTACAAACTACGATCCCAAGGAGCGGGAAAGGGATACATTTCAATTAAACTTATTTGATTTCGGAGGTGAATACGAAGAATGACTGGACTTGAAAAAATCCGCTGGGCAAAAGCCCTGATTGAGGAAGAAAGCGGCGGCAGGTATCAGTTTGTGGTGGGTAATGTTCACGATGACCTATATTTGGATTGCAGCGCTCAAACCAATGCCGGTTTATACCTGACCGTACAGCAGAACGAAAAAACCGGCAGCTATGACTGTATTTTTAAGGGATATACCCGCATCAGCAGCGGCTACCACAACGCTAAGGGGATGCAGAAGCTGGCTGACGAATACAGGCAGGCCGCATATTTTCTCCGGGAAATGGAGATTGCCAACATCTCTCTGACCAAGGATGAGCTGCGCACCTTTGTGGTCGAGCTGAAAACGGCAGAGGAACAACAAATCAACACCCCGCAGATGGGGATGTAGAAGGAGGTTTATGCTATGAAAATCATTGAAACAAAAGGCCAAATTACCGACAACGGAAGCATCATCCTGCCGCCCGGTGTGCTGGACACCATGTGCGTCACTGCCGGAGATGCCGTGCATCTGGCGTACCTGTCCCACCACCCGGTGAAGCAGATTAACAGCTATGGGGAGTTTTTTCTCACTCAGGACGGCATTGACAACATCGGCGAAACTGTAGAGTCACCGGAATCCGCAGAGCTGTCGGTGCCTCACGCACTTTTGGAAGCGGCGGGGATTCCGCTGGATGACGATCTGGATATCCGCTGCGAGGACGGTGCCATCATTATCGGCAGTGCTGATCCCGTCAGGCAGCTGCCGCCCCAGCTCATGGAGCTGTTCGACAGCCTCGGTGTCAGCCACGATACCATTCGTTGTGTGCTGGAGGGAGGTGCGGAGGATGAAGAATAAGCCTATCTACAAGCTGATGGACAGCAAAGGCCGGGTGCTGATTCCCAAGGAGCTGCGCACCGCCAGCGGCATGGACTACGGCGATATTGTGCGCCTCGGTTTGTCAAGCGGTACGGTCAGTGTGCAAAAGGTGGATATCATCGAAATCGGTGATCAGTCCCCGGAGGCGGTGGAGGCCTATGTCCGTGCGGCCTTCAAGACTATGCCGGATGATACGAGGCTTTCCCTCATCTCCGATTTGACCGCCCTGCTGCAGCAGAAAAAGGAGGGCTGACGCATGGAACGAAATATTCTCTACACTGAAAAACACTGTTCGGCAACCGGCTTGGGCTGCAGTATTCAAGGAAAGGTTGTCGTAATCAGTCACGATAGCCCTGAACGGCAGCTGTACTTCTGCCTCTGCGGAAACGGAGCCGGTGCCAACCCAAGCGGCTCCGCTGTATTCTTGGTATCGCTCCGCACCGGGGAGTTTGCTCTAAAAAATCGCAGCGAGGTCATCGGCATAGTAAGGCCGGAGCTTCTGCCGGACAGCGCCAAGCTGCAGCTCTCCCAAATCAGGCCGGTGGGCGCATTGGATTTGAAGAATCATGAGCCGAAATACAGCGGCTACAGCTTTCTGCCCGATGGCCGCTATGCCTCCGGCGTGTGGCTCTGTACCGAACAGGAAGCGCTGAATTATGTGGAGATGCAGAAGCCCTACCAGCACCGCATCATGCTCTGCGACCGGGATGACTTTTGTGTGCTGGAGCTACAGAATGGTAAGCTAATTCATCCCTCAGAGAAAGAAATGGAAGCCTTCCGCAATCCGGAGAACGGAGGCATGACCATGACGTAAAGGAGGCAAGCTCATGCGAAATATCCGGATGGAAAAAGACATCATCCTGTACTACGGCAACCCTGCCGGGTATGTCAGCGGCGGCAAAGCGGTGGTCGATCCTCTGTTTGAATCGGAGGAATTGAACACCTTTCTCAGCCGCCAAAAGGACATCGGCGAGGTGAAATGGACAGATGGTGTGTATGACCGCCTTATAAACGGTCAGCGGGATACCCACGAACTCACGCTGCTGAAAAACTGCCGTGTGTGGCAGCTAAAGTCAGAATCCGATCTCCGTATGCGCTTCATCAGCCTTGCGGATTTCTGCAAGGAGTTTGGAGAACCGCAGATGTCCGATTACCAGACTGTCTATGACGGCGAGGTGGAAACCAACAATCTGGAGGCGCTGTACACCAAATTCAATATAGACCATCCTTCCGGTTATGCGGGGCATTCCCTGTCCATGTCGGATGTGCTGGAGCTGTACGATGAAAACGGCAGCAGCTTCTTCTACTGCGACCGCTTCGGCTTTCAGGAAATTGCATTTCAGCCACCGGCGCAGAACCAGACCATGCAGCTCTAAAGGGGCTGTTTTTTTTATTGCCAGAATGCGAAAGGAGAAAGAAATCATGCCTGATGTAGAAGTAAAAATCAATTCCATGTACCCGCCCGGAGCCAGCGGCGGCATCCGTGCCTACGCTTCGGCAACGGTGGACGGCTGTCTCGGTATCCGGGGTATCAAGGTGGTGGAGGGAGGCCGTGACGGTCTCTTTGTCTCCATGCCCAGCCGTAAGACCGAAAACGGCTACAAGGAGATCTGCTTCCCGGTAACCAAGGAATTTCGGGAGCAGCTCCACAAGGCGGTGCTGGATAGCTACCAGCAGGCCGTAGCCATGAACCAAGCCCCGGCGCAACCACAGGAAGCCGTACCGGGGCAGTCCCAGCCGCCCATGCAGATGGGCGGTATGTAATCAACAAACAAAAAATTTGGAGGTAAAACACTATGAAAAAAATCATGAACAAGGTAACCCATAAGGCAAATATGCTGGCAATCAAGGCAAGAATGGCGCTCACTAACAACCACGCTGAGGGCTTCGTGGATACCGCCATTAAGATTTTGATGGCGGTTGTCATCGGGGCTTTGGTGCTGGCCGGACTGTATATGCTCTTTGACAAGACCGTGCTGCCTACCCTCGTACAGCGCATTAAGGATATGTTCAACTATGCCGGATAAGCTGGCCGCTGTGCAGGCGGTCATTTTTACCCTACTGCTGTGTGCGGCATCGGTAACGGACTTGACAAAACGTATTGTTCCAAACTGGCTCTGTCTTGGAATCGCAGGTGTTTCCATAATCGGATTTACACCGGTCAAGCTGCTGGGAATTCTGATTGCCCTGCCGTTTCTGCTGGCAGCCGTGTTCTTCGGCGGCATGGGCGGCGGCGATATCAAGCTGATGGCTACCTGTGGTTTGGTGCTGGGGCTGCCCAAAGGACTGCTTGCGGCGATGGCCGGACTCAGCCTGCTGCTTTTTTATGTAGCCATATACCAGATTCTTTGCAGGGTGCAAAGGCGGGAGGCAAAAAAAGCCTTCCCCCTTGCCCCTTTTTTATCGGCGGGCTGTCTGTTCGCCTATTTCATTTAAAGGAGGACTTAAGCTATGAGCTTTTTCAAAAATAGAACGGTCATCGGCGTGATCTGCATTGTGCTGTCGCTTCTAATCTGCTTTGCGGTCACGCCGCTGTTCAACCAAAGCATCAGCCAGAAAACAGAGATTGTGCGGGTTATGAAGCCCATCAAAATCGGTGAAGCCATCACCAAGGACATGGTGCACACTGTGGAGGTGGGTGGCTACAATCTGCCAGAGGATGTGGTCAGGCATACAGATACCGTCATCGGCAAATTTGCCTCCGCCGACTTAGCGCCGGGGGATTATATCATCGCCTCCAAAATCGCCGATGTCCCTGCTGCGGAGAACACCTATCTCTACAACCTGACCGGAGAAAAACAGGCCATTTCAGTATCAGTCAAGAGCTTTGCCGCTGGACTGTCAGGCAAGCTGATCTTCGGGGATATCGTGTCTATCGTTGCCCCGGACTACAAAAAACAGGGCGTGACGGTGATCCCGCCGGAGCTGCAGTATGTGGAGGTTATCGCTGTCACCGCAGGCAGCGGTTATGATGCAAACACAGCAGAGCAGAAAGAAGCCGAAACTGAGGATGAAAAGGAGCTGCCTGCCACCGTTACGCTGCTGGTCACGCCGGAGCAGAGTAAAATCCTTGCCGAACTGGAAGCGGACGGTACCCTTCATGTGTCCCTCGTTTACCGTGGCAGCAAGGAAAATGCAGCGAAGTTTACCGAAACGCAGGACTCGGTGCTTTCCGAGCTGTACCCGGAGGAAACGGAATCTCAGGAAAGCGAGGATCAAATCCAGCCGGAAGCGCCTGTAAATACACCGGCAGAAAGCGGGGCCGAGTAAATGCTGAACTTCAAAAAAGGCGGCCTGTTCAGCCGTAAAAATGATCCTGAGATAACGGATACAGAACTTGATAAAGGCACACAGGTGCTGGCGGTTTGGGGCAGCCCCGGCTGCGGCAAGACCACCGTGGCGGTGAAGCTGGCAAAGTATCTGGCAGACAGAAAAAAGAACGTGGTGCTGCTTTTATGCGACTGCACCACGCCCATGCTTCCCTGCATCTGTCCGTCCGGTGAGCTGGAGGGTGATCATTCGCTGGGCAGTATTCTGGCTGCCAATTCTATTACTGAATCACTGGTGAAAAACAACTGCAATACCCATAAGCGGATGAGCCATCTGGCAGTCATCGGCTTGCAAAAGGGAGAAAATGAAAACTGCTATCCTCCGGTGAACGAGAAGTTACTGCGGGAGCTGATGGGTGTGCTGCGTAATATGGACAGTCATATCATCATCGACTGCGGCAGCTCCATTTATTTTGACGAGTTGTCCACCATCTCTATTCTGGAATCCGATGCAGTGCTGCGGCTCATAAATTGCGACCTGAAATCGGTGAGCTATCTGTCCAGCCAGCAGGAATATTTGCGGATGGCAGGCTTTGACTTTGACAAGCTGTACAAGGCGGTCAGCAACGTGAAATCCAACGAAGCAAGCCAGAACATGGAGCAGGTGCTGGGCAGCGCTGTGTTTACCCTCCCTCATTCCCCGGAGCTGGAGGCTCAGGTGCTGGCCGGAAATCTGTTCACCGATCTGTCCCTGAAAGACAGCCGGGGCTTCCGCAAAGAGATACAGAAAATCTCGGAGGAGGTGTTCGGCGTATGAGCAGACATACTCTATTTTTTACTCCGGAGCAGGAAACCGGGGATTTCCACAGTGTGCTGCAGCAGGTGCAGGAATATATCACCGGTCAGCACAGCGAGCTGCTTTCTGACGGAAACGCCAACCAAGCCAAGTCCAACATCAAGCGGTACATCGCCAAGTTTGTGCAGGACAGCCGTGTAGCGGTCAAGGGCATGACACAGCAGCAGCTGGTGGATGCCCTGTATACGGAAATGGCCGAGTATTCCTTTCTCACCAAGTACATCTTTGCGGACGGCATCGAAGAAATCGACATCAACAGCTGGCGGGATATTGAAATCCAGTATGCCGGTGGGCGCTGCGAGAAGCTCACGGAACACTTTGACAGCCCGGAACATTGCATCAATGTGCTGCGCCGGATGCTTCATGTGTCTGGCACAATTCTGGATGACCAATCCCCGCTGGTGGTGGGTACCCTTGCGGAAAATATCCGCATTGCCGTCATGAAAAGCCCCATTGTGGATGCCAATATCGGTGCTGCCGCCTCCATCCGTATTGTGAATCCCAACCACATGGAAAAGGAAGATTTCATCAATGGCGGCACGGCTACCGCTGAAATGCTGGATTTACTCTCGGAGTTCATCCGCTATGGTATTTCCGTGTGTATTGCAGGAGCCACCAGCAGCGGAAAGACCACCGTGGCAGGCTGGCTGCTCACCACCATCCCAGACAACAAGCGTATCTTCACCATAGAAAACGGCAGCCGGGAGCTTTCCCTCATCCGGGAACAGGATGGCAGAGTCACCAATTCCGTGGTGCATACCCTCACCCGCAACAGCGAGAACGAGCTGTACCGCATTGAGCAGATCGACCTTGTGGACATCTCCCTGCGCTTCAATGCGGATATTGTTGTGGTCGGTGAGATGCGTGGTGCGGAGGCCAACGCCGCACAGGAGGTAGCCAGAACCGGTGTGGCGGTGGTCACCACTATCCACTCCAACTCCTGCGAATCCACCTACCGCCGCATGGTTTCCCTGTGCAAGCGAGCCGTGGATATGTCGGACGAAACCCTCATGGGCTATGTGACAGAGGCCTATCCCATTGTGGTGTTCTGCAAGCAGCTGGAAAACAAGCAGCGCAGACTCATGGAAATAATGGAGTGCGAAATCCTGCCGGACAACAGCCGGAATTACCGTACCCTGTTCCGGTATGAGATTACTGAAAACCGTTATGAAAACAATGCGTTCCATATCAGCGGCAGCCATATTGCAGTCAATCCCATCTCCGACAGCCTATGCAAACGGCTGCTGGAAAACGGAATGCCGCAGGAGCGCATCAATCTTCTAAAGAAAGGAGGGCAAATTTTCGTATGACAACCATTCAACTTTTGGCCTGTATCGGTATGATTACAGGCTTTTTTCTTTTACTCGGCCTAAAGCCGATGGAATTCACCAATGGGCTGTTTTCCTTTCTCACCAGAGAAAAGAAGTCTATCCGAGATGAAATCAAGGCGGCACAGCGCCGCCAAAAGCCGGGATTTCTGAAGCGGCAAATCCAGATGGCACAGGAGGTGCTGGCCATGACCGGCAGGAGCAATCGCTTCTCTCTGGTTTGCGCTTGCTCCCTGCTACTGTTTGCCATTGGCGCCGCTATTGCCATCATGATGGGCAATTTCTTTTTGGCTCCGGTCATGGCGGTGGGCTTTATGATGCTGCCCTTTTGGTATGTACAGCTCACCGCCAGCCATTTCAAAAAGGACATTGCAGCCGAGCTGGAAACGGCACTCTCCATCGTCACAACCGCATATTTACGCAGCGAAAATATCCTCACGGCTGTGGAGGAAAACATTAATTATCTGAACCCGCCGGTGCATCAGGTGTTCAAAGATTTTGTCCTGCGGGTGAAGCTCATTGATCCCGATGTGCTGGAGGCTATCAAGGTATTGCGCACCAAAATCGACAACGAGGTGTTCCGAGAATGGTGCGATGCCCTGTGTGACTGCCAGCATGACCGCAGCCTGAAAGTTACCCTGACTCCTATCGTCAGCAAGCTCAGTGATATGCGGATTGTAAACGGTGAGCTGGAATACCTTGTCTTTGAACCCCGCAAGGAATTTATCATCATGGTCATCTTCGTCATCGGCAACATTCCGCTGATGTATCTCCTCAATAAAAGCTGGTACGAAACGCTGATGCACACGCCGCTGGGGCAAATCATTCTTGCCATCAGCGCAGCCCTGATTTTTGTTTCTACGGCCTGTGTGCTTAAACTGACAAAACCAATTGAGTATCGGAGGTGATGGTGATGGGATTACTGTTTTTATTCGGATTCACCTTAGCAGCGGGGCTGTTCTTTCTTCTTTTGGAACTGCTGCGCCTGCCGTACCTCAGCACCGCTAAAGCCATGCTCAATACCACAAGGACAGAGAAAAAAGCGGCAAAAACCTTGGAAGCCTACCTCATGACGTGGGCGGTAAAGCTCGCCAAGCTCATCCGTATGGACGAATACCGCAGGCATCGGCTCAAAAATGTGCTGAAAGCCACCGGCATGAACATGGAGCCGGAGGTCTATCAGGCCTATGCGCTGGTGAAGTCCGGCGTGATTTTGCTGCTGGCGATTCCGGCAGGCTTTGTATTTCCCCTGCTGGTGCCGGTGGTGGTGTTCCTTGCGGTTATGGTGTATTTTAAGGAAACCAAAAAGGCAGACGAAAAGCTGTCTGCCAAGCGAGCCTCCGTGGAAAAGGAGTTGCCCCGCTTTGTTGCCAACATTGAGCAGGAGCTGAAAGCCTCCCGTGATGTGTTGTCCATCATAGAGAACTACAAGAAAAACGCCGGGGAAGCCTTTGCCGGGGAGCTGACCATGCTGGCAGCGGATATGCGTTCCTCCAGCTACGAGGCAGCCCTTACCCGGTTCGAGGCGAGGCTCAATTCGCCTATGTTGTCCGACGTGGTGAGAGGCCTCATCGGTGTGCTGCGTGGGGATGACAGCACGGTATATTTTCAGATGCTGGCGCATGATTTCAAGCAGCTGGAGCTGCAGCGCCTCAAAGGTGAGGCACAGAAAATACCGCCGAAAATCCGTGTATTTTCCTTTCTCATGCTGATGTGTTTCCTCTTTACCTATCTGGCCATCATCGCCTATGAGATTATCAAGTCCCTTGGCGGGATGTTTTAAGGGGGTGAAACTGTGATTGTACAGGAAATGTTAATCAAGTATCCGCAGGCGTCCTTTGATCTGATGACACCGGTCGGGTTTGTCTTTTTAACGCCGGAAGCGGCAAAAGAGCTGCTGTCGGGAAAGAGCGTGACCGGGCATCCCGGTGTTTCGGAGTGCGCAAGGCTCGTAACCGCTGATGAGCTTTTGAATCAGGAGGTCATCAGCTCTGATTACAGCAACAATGTGTGGCATATATTAAGCGATTTTCCACAGATGGAGCAGGACTCCGCCCCGCCTGAACAGGGGGTGAAGCTATGCTGAAGCTCTTAAAATCCAAGCGTGGCGAGGGATATATTGATGTGTGCGTCCTCGTCCTTTGCGCTATGCTGGTGATTGCGCTGGCGGTACAGGTGCTGCCGGTGTTTATCGCCAAAAACCAGCTGGACACCTACGCCACCGAGCTGTGCCGGGAAGCGGAAATCTCCGGCAGGGTAGGCAGTGAAACCAGCCGCCGTGCGGCAGTTCTTACCGAGCAGACCGGGCTGAGTCCCCGGATTTCATGGTCAAAGACCGGCACTATCCAGCTGAATCAGGAAATCACCGTGACTCTGACCTTAGAAAGAAACATTGGGCTGTTCGGCGGCTTTGGTTCGTTCCCGATCACCCTGCGATCGGAGGCCTCCGGGAAAAGCGAGGTGTACCACAAATGATGAAATTAGAAAAGGTTCTTAAGGATAAGACCGGGAACGGCTTCCCCTTAGTGGTAGCCATTACGCTGGCGCTTGTCATTATTCTGTGCGGCGTGATGGAGTTTTTCCGGCTGAATATTATCGCCACCGGTGTAAAGGAAGCCTTAGAGGATGCCATTATCGTGACAGTTAACGACAACTATGCCGATGTGTATCACGGTGTCCGGGAGGGCTATAGCGGCGGCTACCAACCGGATGGCTCCTCCTTTTCCTACAGCGTGAACACCGGCGATATTTACGGTTACATGGACGATGTCCTCGGTATGGAAGCTGTGGGCGGCAGCCATGTGAAGTATACCGGGGATGCGTTGGAATACAGGCTTTCCGGCTTGGATGTCACCATCCGCAATGCGCCGCTGGCTCCTTCCTCCCCCAAAAACGCACAGCGCTTTGAAGCGGATGCGGTAATCTGGCTGGAGGTTCCGGTGTATTTCGGCGGCAAGGAGCTGGCTCCCATGAAGATACGCCTCAAGGTTCAGGCAGGATATACCGAGGTGTTCTAACTGTTCGGGAAATTGTCTGGACTTCCGAAAAAATATGTAGTATGGTGAGAAATACAAAGAGGTAACATTTTACACTTCTCAAAGGAGGTTTTTTATATGAGTGATAAAACAAAAAGGAGGCTCGCCATTGCGGGCGCTGCGGTCATCGGCCTTGCGCTGGTGGTTGCCATCGGGATGCGATTTGCCAAGGAACCCGTAAAGCCGGATGCTTCTTCACAGGAGCCGATCAGTTCTTCGGATGTGGCTCCTGATATACAGAATAGTACAGAGAAAAAAGAGGTGATGGTTTCCCCGCAGCCTACATCGGAACCGGAAAGCACGGAAACGCTGCCGCCGCAGACGGATCTGCCGGAGCAGAAGCTCCAGCCTGATCCGGTAAAGCCGGAAGCTCCTGCAAAGCCGGAAGTGCCAAAGGATGCGGATACCACGAACCCATCAAAGCCGCCGGAATACAAGCCGGAGGATACGGAAAAGAAACCGGCTGCTGAAAGCAAGCCGCAGGGCGATGGTGGCCTGCCGGGATTTGATAACGTGCCGGACGGCGGTGCCAATCAGGTGATTGAAGTTGATGGCGATGGTGATATTAACAAGCAGGTCGGAGAAATGGACTAATAAAAAATATATTAACAGCAAGGAAACACGGTTTAGTGCCGTGTTTTTTTGTTGCGGAAAGGAGAGTTTATGAAGCGATTTATGGGAGTGTTGCTCTCAATGGCGATCCTGTTCGCTGTTGTTTTTCCTATGACTGCTTATGCGGATACGGGCGGCAGCGGCAATGTGGACGGCGGTGGTGGCGGCATGGGTGACGGTACCAGCACCAACTCGTGGACTCCGGGAAATGAGGGTGTGCGGGTGACAGTGGTTCGGGCAAGTGATCATGCAGTGGTTACGGCTTCTTTTGATTTTACCAACAAAGCACCGAATTCATCCATATACAACTTTGGAAAGGTCAGCAAGCTGCAATATAACAGCGGCAGATCGCTATCACCTGTTAAGGGCGGTTACGTTGCCATTAAGCCAGCGCAAACCATGCCGAAGATCATCAGTACCAATGGGAGCAACAATATCGAAGCTATTAAAAAATATTTCTGTTCCGAATATGTGGTCAAGCGTATCGCAGAGATTACCGGTATGAACTACGATGTGCTGATTGGCGGCGAGTATAAAATATTATTGGAACCCATCGCCTATTACAAATTTGAGGGCGTGATGATAGCCACCACAGCCACGGAAGCTGCCCTGTATGACGAACAGGTCGGCGGTCTTCTGCGAAAGAGAATGGTATCCCTATCCCATAAGAATCTGCCACTGGCCATGTTCTTGGAGGTGGCGGATCTCGGCTATCCGGCATGGTCGGGAAGCCGAAGCAAGGCAGCTTCCAATGCGGAAATCAAGTCCTCCCTCGGTCTTGGTATCGTGCGCTTTAAGGATAAGCCTGCCGAGCCGCCCAATGTTTCTGTGTATGACTACGAATACCGGGTGAACACCGAGGTCATCACGGCGATCACCGTCAGCGGAGGTCAGAGCGATCCGAATCATCCGGTATCGGCAACCTTTTATGTGAATGGCAGGAGCCACCGGGTCAGCAACATCTACTATCCCGATGGCGACAGCCAGCTGGCATGGATACGCTGGACAACGCCAAGTACCCCGCAGCATATGACCATTACGGTTTCTGTGTCCGGAGGCGGCAGCTCCAGCAAGGCGACAATTAACGTAAATATCGTTGACCTTGATAAGAATCCGCCGCCCAATCCTGTGGCAGATGACCGCAACGACAGCTTTAGAAAATCCGCTGTTCCAAACAAGGCGCAGCAAACCTCTACCAGTTGGACGGTGTGGCGTCCTTGGTGGCAGGAGCATTGGGTTTGGCACAGTGACTGGAACTGGTACAGCGATGGTGACGGCGGCGGTCATTGGGAGGATGACGGTGAATGGGTAGACGAGGGCTGGTGGATGTTTGACCTCGACCGCTATCAGGCCAGCCTGTCGGCAAGCATGGCAATTAAGCCCGATGATAAAAGCCCAACCGCCAGCGGAACGGTCATGAAGTCCGGCTATGGGATCAATGAAACGGTTTCTGCCAGAGTCAGCACCAACCAATCCTCGGCGGTAACCGGGGCGCAGACTGCGGTGACCTACTTCCCGGAATTCGGGTATCAGGCCTATTGGAGGCTGCTGGAGCGCATGACTTCCGGTTACAGCGCCCGGTTTGAGTTTCAGAAAAATCCCTACAGCACTTATAGCCGCAGGACGCATTTTTCGCCCATCTGGTTTCCAGACGGAAGCTATGAGCCATATACATGGCTGATCGACAGCTGGACACCCGCCGGGATGCTTTCCATGAACCTCACGGACAGTATCACCATCCGGGATAATTTATGGACGGACTGGCATATTGCGCCGCAGAAACCCCATTAAAAGCAGAGAAAAAACAAGACCGCAGCCAATCGAAAGCTGCGGTCTTGCTGTTTTCAACCCTATAATGAAAGGTGGAAAATCAATGAAATCGAAACGAATTGCAATGCTCCTGTGCGTAGGCTTGCTGCTGTGCCTGCTGTTCAGTACAACGGCCTATGCAGCGGGAAGCGGGGATGTAGCCGGAGCCATTGAGGGAACGTGGACAACGGCCTCCCAGCAGATCAAAACCGTGGTCAACAAGGTGGTGTTCCCCGCCGTCGACCTCATTCTGGCGGTGTTTTTCTTTGCTAAGTTAGGCACATGTTATTTTGAATATCGCAAACATGGCCAAATGGAATGGGCGGCTCCGGCAATCCTGTTTGCCTGCTTGGTGTTCACATTAACAGCCCCGTTATACATCTGGACAATTTTAGGGATGTAGATACAGCAAGAGCCGTTGCATCTAAGTAAGGTGCAACGGCTCAATTTCGTGGCAAGTCAGATTTGATCGTGTAGGTGAACTTAGTCACCAACAGAGGGGTTTCTCATTTGGTTCGTTCAGAACATTCATCAAGTAAAACAGGCAATAATGCTTTGATCCATTGAGTTTGATCAGAACAACCTCTTGCCATCTAAAATATCTATACCAAGCTCTTTTGCCATACCGGTTTGCTTAAATGGATTTATTTTTTCCACTACACCGTCACGTTTGAAAAGTGAGCCTGTATTTTTGAACCAAAATGTTACATCTGCTTTTACGCATTGTTCACGGATATTAAGGACCCAATCATAATCGCACATACGGGCCTCTCGCCCTGTTTCGCCACCAACGGTAACATGGTCTATGCCATCAAGATATGGTGTTAAATCTATCGCTTCTAAAAGTGGAGCGCAGGCAATAAAACGCCTTTTTATCGGATAGGATAAAAAGAGCGGAAGCCTGTAATCGGCGAGTGTTTGATTTTCGACAGTACAGCCAATATTCACATTGTCATAGCCTGTACCCCAATCAGACGGAAGCGATTGGGGGAAACGGTCAATTCGCTTTGTTAAAATCAAGAAATCAATATCAGTTCTTTCCTTGATGATAGCCCAAATGTCTTTACGCCACTCGTCTGCTTCTGGCAGGAAAAAGTCAGTCGCAAAACAGGTTGGAAGAATTTTGTTGCCTTTGATATTGTATTCGCCCTTTGCACTTTTCCTTGCAGGCCAATCAAATTTATCTGTTTTTTGTATGGTGCTTTGACCGTAGCGTTTTGCATACGGCCCATAAAAATAGCAATTTGTACAGCCATCACTTATTTTATAACAGCCTGTCCATGGCTCCCAGTTCATAGTGTTCCTCCTTTTGGATGAGTAAAGCCGATGATAGAAGAAACACAGCCGCTTGTCAAACGCAGCGTTTGAACGTCATTGTCTGCGCCTTCATGGAGATCTTACCCACCTCGTAGCCGTAGGCGGGCAGCTCCTTCTTAAAGGTTAAAAAGGCATGGTCGATAGTAAATCCCAGAATCTGTTCAATCTCGGCATAGGTCAGCGTGAAGCTGTTTTCTGTGCGTCGACCTATCGCCTTCCAAAGCGGCTCATATTTACTCATTGCCCGTCTCCTCCGATCTTGTTTGGAATAAAATAGCGGCTTTGCTTCACCAAAGCCGCCGTGTATCACATACCAAAGCCTAACGCATACTGTTTTACGACTTCAAGGGGAAACATTGTGCGCTTGGCAACTTCTTCTTTCGACATGCCCTGATTCAAAAAGCGTTTGATAACCGTATTCATATCCTCTGCAATCTCTACAATGTGCTTGTCTGGGTCATATACCCGAATGTCACGCTGCCCCCACGGGTATTCCTTTATTTCATGCACCCATTGTAAGCTGGATATGCTTTTCATTTCGGCATACACTTTGTCTAAATCTTCTACTTCAAAATAGACTTGAAAGTTGTGTGACTGCTCTTTCACGCTATCGACTGTAATGCCGACAAGTTCGGCATATCCCTGTTGCAGTGAAAAGCCCTCAAATGTTACATGTATGCCAATATCCATGACTGCATTTTGATGAAGCACCTTTTCGTAAAAGTGCTTAGAAGCGGATATGTCCTTAACCGATAAAAGACAACCTTGATATTTCATTTTCAATCCTCCTTTGAGGATATTGTATCGTATATCTCTGTTCCGTCATAGTAAAAATCCGACATTGTTTTCAGATACCTTTGAGGGGTAACACCGCTGATAGCCTTGAAATCTTTATCAAAATGGGCTTGGTCGAAATATCCGGCTTGTTGCGACAACGTTGCAAAGAAGCAAGGCGATGTTTGAATGTGCTTTAAGACATAGTTAAAGCGGGTTAGGCGTGCAAAGTCCTTAATATTCATTCCAATTTGTGTAAGAAACAAGCGATTTAGATGTCGCTCGCTATAACCGGATTGTCGAGCAACTTCTTTCACTTGTATTTGCCCATGACTATCAGAAATCACTGTGGTAGCTAATAACAAAGCATCTGAAATAAGCGGATTTTCCATGCGCCTATATAATATTTTTTCACAAGTATTTACTAACTCTATTGTGGTTTTTGACATTATAAAGGCTTGGCACAGTGAATTGAAAAGCTCATTGTCGATATCCACAAGTGAAAGGCGTTTGTCTGCAAACTCCGCTTGGCTTTGGCGTGTAATCTGATACAAACCATAGGGCGAAAGCTGGATAAGCAGCAGGACATGATAACTATTTGGTTCCATTCCTAACAAAACAGGGGTCAGGGATGCTCCCCATAGTTCAGCAATGACTGCGGTTCCATCAAAGGCAAGCGATAATGTTCCACATGCGTTAGGCATAAGCGTATAGTGCGCTGTAAACGTATCTTTCGATGGAAATACAATGTTGTAGTAATGAACATATTTTCTCAGCCCTACATGGGAGGGGAACATATTAAACTGCTTTTCATTTTTAATTATCAAATCGTTCCCCCTTATTTTCAAAGCAAAGTTTTCATCATGTTTATCCGCCGAATCCAAATCAAGCAAATATAAATACACCCCTTCGGGGCGGATTTCTCCTCACTGCCATTTCAAAAAAGTTTTACTCAGTAAATATATGAAATAAGTTTACCATAGCAAAATGGAAGTTTCAATCAATTAAATATAGGCAATAGTGAGGAGTTCGGTGCTATGAAAATTAAAATCCGTTCACCGTCTTTATGCAAGCATTGACTGGACTATTTTGGGAATGTAAAGCAAGAGCCTATTCATCGCAATGTTTGATGAATAGGCTTTTTTTAGAACTATTTCAAAGAGAATTGTTCAATCATTTCTTGGAGTTCATTGATGAATCTTGATAAATGGAATCCATCACAAATCGCATGATGTACTTGTACGGCAAGGGGTAATAAGCACCGACCATTTACAATCTCAAACCTGCCCATTGTGAAAATCGGCAACAAATAGCTGTAGCCTTTTTGCAAATTGAGGTTGAAGCCTTCAAAGCTCGACCATGGAATCATAGATACTGGAAAGTTGTTTTCAGGGGCATTGGGCTTAGCTATCATACAATTGATAGAGCCATATTCCTGAATATCATTTTCGTAATTCGCACAAAACTGCTTATAGTATAGTTAGGACTATATGTAGTCCATAGGTTGGAGAAGGTTTCGCTTTCTTTGTGAAAGACAGTATAGCAAGGAGAAAGATAATCGTATACGCCTACTTCTCCATTTTCGTCTAACGCTGTGCGAAATTCCTCGTGGCGATTTACAACACAAGCAATCAGATAGAGCATGGTCGGATACAGGCTCACTCGTTTCTCCCTTAATTCAGTAATATCAAGACGCACAGTCATGCTGTAGGTACACGGTACATCTGAGAAGTAATGGTTAAAATATTCTTCACGCTTCCATGTGGAGCGGTCAATTAATTGAAACATTGTTGATTTCCTTTCAAGTTATTTTGGTTGTTTTTATTTTACCACACAAAAGTACACTAATCTATGTTGTAAATGCAAACTAATCATTGACCATCCTTTTGCAAGGATGCTCTGGCAGGTGCTGGGGATGTAGCACAGGAGTCGCAGAGCTTTACTCCTCCGGCTTATCTGTCAGGCGCAGCGGGGTCTCATCTGCATCCATATATGTTTCCTCGCACTCCTGCTGGGCGGTGCGCATAATACAAGCAGCCTGAGAAATGAGCTTCTCGGCATCGGTTGCTGCGTTAAACATTTTATAGTAGAGCTTTTTGTAATCTGCCACACAAATACCTCCTTTAACATTATTTCGGCGGCCTCCGTTGTGTGGTATTAAAGCTCTGAAAAAGCGGATTGTCAAGTCATAAAACAGAGAACAAGAGAAACATCCGCTATGGTACTGACAGATACGTTGAATATAGCAAAGCACAGGGGTTAATGTCCCCTGTGCTTCTCCTTGCGTTTTTCCTGACGTAAAGTAAACTGGCGCTCTTTTTCGGCATCTCGTGCAGCACGAGAGCGTGTCTTGCGTTCAAATTTTCCTTGCTCCTGCTGGAGCTTCAGTGCTTGCTGCGCCTTTGTTCCAACCCCTGTGCTTTGCAGCTGCTTATTTATTTCTCGTTGCATTCGCTTAGGATTGATACGTTTTTCATCAATTGCTGAGGTATCTAAAGATGGGCTGAAACGCAGGTTCCCATAGTTCTTGAGCATAAAAGCATAAACTTCATAGTCCTTTGGCTCGGCTCCAAATGTAATTTTACAAACTTCATATTTTCCATCACATTCACGTTCATAGATGCCAACCCAAAATGGTTCCTCAAAAAATATGGTCAGCTTGCATATGTTTTTTTGCATGACAAAATCCTCCTTTAATCTGCCATGCAAAGAACGGACAACCAAGGAGGCAGGTTACTGACAGTTTATGCTGCGTCCGGACTACCAACCGGAACTGTGTTTTTATCTTTGCTATTATTATTTTAGCATAAAAATTCTTGATTTGAAAGCAGGTGAAATATGTTTATATGGGATTTTGTTGCCGACACTGTCCTCGGTCAGATTGTAGACTGGATCTACGGTCAGATCGTGGGATTCCTCGGTGACTTTTTTATGCAGATGGGAAACATGGGAGCCGACCTGTTCGAAATGAGCTGGGTGCAGTCCATCGTGCTGTTCTTTTCCTATCTGGCGTGGGCGCTCTACGGTGTCGGTCTTGTGGTGGCCGCCTTTGAATGCGGGATTGAATCACAGTCCGGCAGGGGCAGCATCAAGGATACCGCCCTCAACGTCATCAAGGGTTTTATGGCGGTGGGGCTGTTCACCACGGTGCCGGTGGAACTGTATAAGCTGTCGGTATCTTTGCAGGGCAGCTTCACTGCCGGGATTACCGGGCTCGGTACCGATTTCGGCACAGTAGCGCAAGGCATCATCGCCTCCCTGCAGGATGCTGGAAATCTGGAGCAGGCCATGACCAGCAATGTGTTCGGCGGCCTGAAAGCAATCACAAGCCCTATTATGATGATCTTTATATTGATTCTCATGGGCTATGCGGTGATTAAAGTGTTCTTCGCAAATCTGAAGCGGGGCGGCATCCTGCTTATCCAGATTGCGGTGGGGAGCCTGTATATGTTCAGTGTTCCTCGTGGCTATATTGACGGCTTCGTTTCATGGTGCAAGCAGGTCATCGGCCTATGCCTCACGGCATTCCTGCAGGCAACGGTGCTGATTGCCGGACTGATGGTGGTGAAAGACCATGCTCTGCTGGGGCTTGGCCTGATGCTGGCAGCCGGTGAAATTCCTCGCATTGCCGGACAGTTCGGACTGGATACCAGCACGAAAGCCAACCTCATGAGTACCGTATATGCGGCGCAGACTGCGGTGAACATGACAAAAACAGTAGTACAGGCGGTGGCGAAATGAGCGAGAATAAGCTGGCCTATATCGCCTCACCCTACGCCGGAGATATAGAGAAGAATGTCGCATTTGCAAAGGCAGCCTGCCGCTATGCAATGGAGCAGAATTGTACGCCGATAGCGGTGCATCTTCTGTATCCACAGTTTCTGGATGACAATGATCCCGCCCAAAGAGAAGCTGGCCTTCGCATGGGGCATCGTGTGCTGGAGGTCTGCAATGAGTTGTGGCTCTGCGGCAACCGGATTTCCACCGGCATGGCGATGGAGCTGAAAGAAGCTAAAAGGCTGGGTATCCCTGTCCGGGAGATATCCGCAGAACAAATCCAAGGAGGTTTTACGATGGAAAAGAAATATGGTGTGTGGGCGATGCGCAGTGCCGGTTCGGTGTGCGGAGCTGCTCAGAGCTGGTGTAAGCACGGCGGCAAGCCGATGGAGTTTGACACGATGGATCAGGCTGAAAGCTATGCCAAGCAGCTGAACGAATCCTGTTATTCCCCCAATGTGCACTATGCCGCAAAAGAAATGGAACGGTCGCTGAACCAAGGCCCCGGTTTTTCCATGCGGATGTAAGGGAGGTGCCTCATGTATATTTACCCCGATCACTTGAGGGCAAAAGCGACCTTGTGGCTGTGGCAGCTGCGGGATATCGGCATCATCGGTGTGGCACTGCTTCTCTCTGTGCTTGCGGTTTCCCAGCTGGGCTTTATACCACCCATTGTGCTGACCGCCGTCTATGCCTTTTTAACTATCCGATTTGAGGACACAAGCATTCTGGATTTTCTCCGGTATGCCTGTGCCTTTTTTATTGCCAAGCAGCAATTCTATGAATGGAGGTATACGCCAAGTGAGTAAAAAAGCAAAGCAGGAGGCAAAACAGCGAGCCTCCACCCGGCAGCTCATCGGAACCAAGGAAATAACCGAGTACAGCCTGCAGACCTATGGGCATGGGGAACTTGTGTATTTTATCATCAAGCCCAGCAACATATCGGTGCTGTCGGAGGCCAGCATCAGTACCCGCATTTATGCCTTGATGACGGTTCTCAAGGGAATCGCCGAGATCGAGATTTTGTGCTTAAACAGCCGGGAAAACTTCGAGAATAACAAGCAGTTTCTCCGCAGCCGCATGGAGCAGGAGCAGAATCCCGTGGTGCGAAAGCTCCTCGAAAAAGACCTGTCCTTCCTTGACCGGATACAGGTGCAGATGGCTACTGCAAGGGAGTTTTTAATCCTGATCCGCCTGCGGAATGAAAAGGAAAAAGAGGTGTTCCCTTATCTATCCCGCATTGAGAAGTCCCTGAAAGAGCAGGGCTTCTCCGTAAAGCGAGCGGACAAAGAGGACATCAAGCGCATCCTCGCCGTTTATTTTGAACAGAACGTCACGACCGAAAAGTTTGAAGATTTCGATGGGGAGCGATGGATTATTTTGAATGAGTGAGCAGATAAAACGGGAAGCCAAGAGCTAACTCTCAGCTTCCCGTTTTACTCATTACTTTTCATATGTTCGCAGCATCACAACCAAATAGCCCAATCGCCGTAATCAAAAGTACCGCTATCATGATGTAGCTTGCCATCGACTTTCAGTTGCCTGAGAGCATCTCGCATACGGATTAAAATCTCTGGCTGAATATCCAGACTGTGATGAGCAGGAAATACTTTTTTCACGGGCAGTGCCGCAATTTTTTCAAGCGATGCGAGATATGCCTGGGGATCAGTGGACGGATAGTATGCAAACAGTGTGTCCTTATAGACAAGATCACCGGTAAATAAGTAGCCACGTTGTGGTTCCCAAAAACACAGATGCCCCGGAGAGTGTCCCGGTGTATGCAGTGCCGTGATCATGCGCCCACCAAGATCAATGGTGTCACCGTCTTTCAGCACCCGTGTAGGCGTTCCCTGAAAGAACTTATATGTGTTGACATCATAGCCTTCCGGCAAATCGCAGCGGTCTTTCACCATACCCCGGATGGTCTCCATTGTCAATGGGAATTCGCCGCTCAGCCAGTTTAATTCTGTTTCATGCGCATAAAAATCCGGGTAGTATTCGTGGCCACCTATATGATCCCAATGGATATGTGTCGCTACGGCAGTTACCGGCTTATCCGTCAGCTTTTCCACTACCTCAGAGATGTTGCAAATACCAAGTCCGGTGTCGATGAGCAGACACCGCTCGCTACCTTCGAACAGGTAGCAATGTGTTTCCTCCCAATGCCGGTATTCACTTATAATATGAGTATCTGCATCGATGCGATCCAGTGTAAACCAGTTTTCCATTCCAAGTCCTCCTTCGTGTTGCGTAAGATAAAAACACAGCGTGTAAAAATTATACTGATCAATTATTACTAAGACCTTATTGTACCTCACTTTTTTATCAAAGTGAACTATTTTGATTCAAGTCGTCACGATTGTGGCGGCTTTTTCTATACCCCAAATTAAAAACAGAAAGGAAGAAACGCCGATGGCAAGAAAAAGAAAGCCCCAATCTCCACCGCAGGAGGATGCCAGAATCCAAGAATTTTTGGATATGATTGCCCCCTCTGTGGTCAAATTCAACACCGATCACTTCATCTGCGGCAATACCTACCGCTGTGTTTGGGCGCTGCGGGAATACCCCACCGCCACAGAGGAACAGGCCATCCTGCGTCACTTGGGGGAAAAGGACGGTGTGACCCTGCGCATCTATACCCGCCATGTCACGCCGGTGGAGGAAAAGAAAATCATCAGCAATGCCGCCAATAAAAACCGCCTGAGCAAATCCAATACCAATGATTTGCAGCAGACAGTTATGGCCGAAAGCAATCTGCAGGACGTGGCCACCATCGTGGCGCAGGCACACCGGAACCGGGAACCCTTCATCCACTCGGCTGTGTACATTGAGCTTTCGGCGCATGATCTGGATCAACTGAAGCTGTTGCAGACTGAAGTCATGACCGAGCTGATCCGCGCTAAGCTCAACGTGGACAGGCTGATGCTCCGCCAGCAGCAGGGCTTTCAATGTGTGATGCCCAGCGGCTTCAATGTGTTCCGTGACCAGTTTGAGCGGGTTTTGCCGGCAAGCTCTGTGGCAAATCTCTATCCCTTTAATTACTCCGGCAAGACCGATGCCAACGGCCTCTATGTGGGGCGGGATAAGTTTGGCAGCAATGTGCTGGTGGATTTCAACAAGCGAGCCGATGACAAGACCAATGCAAACATCCTGATTCTCGGCAACAGCGGTCAGGGCAAGAGTTATCTGCTCAAGCTCATCCTGTGCAATCTGCGGGAATCCGGCATGAATGTGTGCGCCCTCGATCCCGAAATGGAGTACGAGGATTTGACCAATAACCTTGGCGGCTGCTTTATTGACCTCATGTCCGGCGAATTTATCATCAATGTGCTGGAACCGAAAACATGGGATGAAAACGGCAGCCCGGAGGACAAGGATGCGCCGCAGACCTTCCACATTAGCAGCAAGCTCAGTCAGCATATTTCCTTTCTCAAGGACTTTTTCCGTACCTACAAGGACTTTTCCGACCGGGAGATCGACACCATCGAAATCATGCTGCAGAAGCTGTATGACAAGTTCGGCATCAGCGACAGCACGAAATTTGACCGCCTGACCGCCAAGGACTATCCCATTCTGTCTGACCTGTATGGTCTGATTGAGGAGGAATACAAGGCCTTTGATGAGAGCAGCCGCCAGCTCTACACCGCAGAGCTGCTGCAGAATATTCTGCTGGGGCTGCACTCCATCTGCAAGGGGGCGGAGTCGAAATTCTTTGACGGACACACCAATATCACCGATTCCAGCTTTGTCACCTTTGGCGTGAAAGGACTATTACAGGCCAGCAAGAGCCTGAAAAACGCTCTGCTGTTCAACATTTTATCCTACATGAGCAATGAGCTTCTGACCAACGGCAACACTGCCGCCAGCATCGATGAATTCTACCTGTTCCTCACGAACCTCACTGCCGTGGAATATGTCCGCAATTTCTCCAAGCGTGTGCGCAAAAAGGATTCGGCGGTCATCATTGCCTCGCAAAATCTGGAGGACTTCAACATCGAGGGTATCCGGGAATACACCAAGCCCCTGTTCAGCATCCCGGCCCATCAGTTCCTGTTCAACGCCGGAAATATTGATGCCAAGTTCTATATTGATACTCTCCAACTCGAGCAGAGCGAATACAACCTCATCCGTTACCCCCAGCGAGGCGTGTGCCTCTACAAATGCGGCAATGAGCGTTACAACCTGATGGTAAACGCCCCGGAGCATAAGGCAAAGCTTTTCGGAAAGGCGGGTGGACGATAATTTCAAGATACCTGTTGACTCTCACATTATGGTATACTCTATACTGTAGATGAGCTCAAAAACACATATATGTGAGGAAATAAAAATGCTGAAAATAGGTGATTTTTCAAAATTATCAAGGATTAGTATTCGAATGCTGCGGCATTACGATGAAATCGGCCTGCTGATGCCAAAAACCATCGATAACTTTACCTCTTATCGCTATTATTCGGAGGATCAACTACCGATGGCGGCACGAATTGTAGCGCTCAAGGATATGGGATTCCGCCTTTCCACTATCACAGAAATCCTCAAAAGCTATGAGAATCCGCAGGCGTTGGCCGAATATCTGGCGGTAAAGCAGGCCGAAGTGCAGGCCGAAGCAGAGGAAACCAAACGCCGGTTACTTCTCCTTGATACGGCCATAAAACGGCTAAGAAAGGACGAAACTGCTATGAATTATAATGTAACTGTAAAGACTTTTCCTGAACGCTATGTTGCCAGTGTGCGCAAGGTGATTGCCGCTTACGATCAGGAGGGAACGCTGTGGGGCATACTGATGACAGAAACCGCTTCACTGGGGATGCAGCTCGCCGATAACTGCAACAGCCTCGCTATGTTCCATGATGATGGCTACAAGGAAGCCGATGTGGATGTGGAGGTGCAGATGACCGTCAAGGGTAGTTACAAAAATACAGAAAATGTGGTATTCAAGACTGAGCCTGCGGTGCAGATCGCTTCGGCTACCTACAAGGGCAGCTACGATCAGCTCACAGCTGTAAACCATGCGGTGGCGAGCTGGGTGCAGGATAACGGCTATGAATTTGACGGCATGATGTTCTGCATCTATCATGTTAGCCCCGCCCAAACGCAGAATCCCGATGAATATGTCACCGAGGTCTGCTACTCTGTAAAAAAGAAATAAGTACGCTTCGATTGAAAGTACCGTCTGTTTGAAAAAGCAGGCGGTATTTTTATGCCCTTTTATAGATGATGGGAGGTGAGAAAAATGGACATGAAAGCCCAGCGCTTTGGCATTGAGGTGGAACTGACCGGTATCACCCGCAAGGCTGCCGCTGACATTGCCGCCGCCTACTTCGGAACAACGGCTGTGTATGACGGCAGTTATTACGACATCTATTCTGCTATTGACTCTCAAGGCCGAAAGTGGAAATTCATGAGTGATGCCAGTATTACCCCGCAAAGAAAAGACGGCAGGCAGACGGTATCGGCCTCCTCGGAATACAAAACAGAGATGGTCAGCCCCATCTGCCGCTGGGAGGACATCGAAAAAGTGCAGGAGTTGGTGCGCAAGCTCCGGGAGGCCGGTGCCATTGCCAACAGCTCCTGCGGCATCCATGTTCATGTGGATGCCTCGCCCTTTGATGCCAATACCCTGCGGAATATCACAAACATTATGGCCGCCAAGGAGGATTTGATTTATAAAGCGCTTCAGGTATCGGTAGCAAGACAGCATCGCTGGTGCAAGCCGGTGGATAACCGGTTTCTGGAGGAACTGAACAGCAGAAAGCCCCGGACACTGGATCAGGTCGGTCGGATTTGGTACAACGGCGAGAGCCGCAGCAATATCCACTATGATGACAGCCGGTACCACTGTTTGAATCTTCACTCTGTGTTCCAGAAAGGTACGGTGGAGTTCCGTTTGTTCAACGGAACCACCCATGCCGGGAAAATCAAGGCCTATATTCAGCTGTGCATGGCGATTTCCGCACAGGCGCTCAACCAGCGTTGCGCCAGTCGCACCAAGACACAGACAACCAATGAAAAGTACACCTTCCGGACTTGGCTGCTGCGCTTGGGATTAATCGGCGATGAATTCAAGACCGCCCGTGAGCATCTGCTGAAAAATCTGGACGGCTGTATTGCTTGGCGTGATCCGGCACAGGCAGAAAAACAAAAGGAACGGATGCGGCAGAAAAAAGAAAAAGAGCTGGAGCAGGCACAGCAGGAAACCCAGCCGACCGCTCCAGAAGAAATCGAAGCCGAGGCAGAAAATGCCCCGGCTTTTACTATGCGTATGTAAATTTGTGTGAATGTTAGGAGGAAATATGACAAAGAACCGCTTATACATTGCCTATGGCAGCAATCTTCATCTGCCGCAGATGGCATTCCGCTGCCCCACCGCCAAGGTAGTGGGAGCCAGCGAGGTCAAAGGATATGAGCTGCTGTTCCGTGGCGGCAGCCGTGGAGCCGTTGCAACCATTGAGCCGCTGGAGGGCAGCTCCGTGCCTGTGCTTCTATGGAAAATCAGGCCGCAGGATGAGCTTTCCCTCGACCGCTACGAGGGCTACCCGAATTTTTACCGCAAGGAAATGCTGGAGGTAGAGCTGAACGGCAGGCCGGTGAATGCAATGGTCTACATCATGAATGACGGCAGAGAGTTCGGCGCACCCTCGGATTTTTATCTGCACACCATTGCCGAGGGCTACGAAACCGCAGGCTTTGATACGGATTTTCTGGATCAGGCGGTGGAGAAATCCATCCGTCTGGCGCAGGAGCAGAAGGCTGTGGAAGATGCGCAGTTCAACCTTTGGCAGCAGACATGGGGGTGATCCCCGATGGCAGACCCGGCAACCCTGAACCTTGCGGTGAAAACGGC